>Ga0114946_10000115_pt1 | contig 44239 bp, 45 predicted proteins | sample WalLakDeSediment_FD_88676 | JGI IMG/M metagenome (GOLD analysis project Ga0114946, IMG submission 88676) | Lake sediment microbial communities from Walker lake, Nevada to study Microbial Dark Matter (Phase II) - Walker Lake 11/02/13 Deep Sediment | ecosystem: Environmental > Aquatic >... | reverse complement strand
GCCGCACCGAACTGCGCCGCTGAACCGTCCGCAGAGCGGACGGTTCAGCGCGCCTGCGCCAGCAGCCTCACCACCACCCCCGCGGACGCCAGCGACAGGGCGTCGTCGGCCTCGATGCGCGCCAACGCGTCGTCGTAGCGCTTGATCACGTTCGGCGTGCGCGCGAGGAAGTCCTCGACGCCGAGCTTCGGCGCCTCGCCCCGCGCGCGCACGTAGCGTTCGGTCAGGTAGCGTTGGGCCTGCCGCAGGTCCATCACCAGGCCACCGACCGCGATCTTCGACCACGTGTCGTGCGCCTCGAGCTCGCCCAGCCGGTCGCGCAGCCAGCCGAGCCGCAGGCGCTCGCCGAGGGCGAAGAAGAGCGTGCCGACCTCGGTGATGGGCGTGCCGGTCCGCTGCGCCACCTCGACCACCCCCATCGAGGAGGGGAGGTAGGCCAGCGCCGCCAGCTCGGTCGCGAGCTCGGCCGGCAGCCCGGCGCGGCCGTAGCGCTTGGCCTGGGCCACGAGACGGCGCCGCTCGGGCGTCGGCAGCAGCTCCGCCAGCTGCGCGCGCACGGCCGCAAGCGGGCCGCGATAGGCGTCGACGAAGCCTTCGATCGCCACCCCCGAGAGGTCGTTGAGCAGCATCCAGCGGACGACGCCCTCGACGCTGGCCACCAGCGCCTCGAGCGCCTCGAGCTCGACGGCGCCCTTGAGGTCGGCGGTGCCCGCCTCCAGGCGCGCCTCGACCTCGTCCACGTCGAGCGCCTCGAGGGCGATCAGGGCGGCCCGCATCACCTCCAGGGGGCTGGCGCCCGTGTCGCGGATCGCGCGATGCACGAAGGTCATGCCGAGCAGGTCGACCACGCGGTTGGTCATCAGCGTCGCGGCGATCTCGCGGCGCAGCGGATGGCCGCGGATCGCGGTGGGGAAGCGCTCCAGGACGGCCTTCGGGAAGTAGGCGTCTAGGTAGACCGGCTTGAAGAAGGGCTCGTCCGGCAGGTCGGTCTCCAGCAGCCGCCGGTAGAGGCCCATCTTCACGTACGCCAGCACGATCGCCAGCTCGGGCTTGGTCAGGCCCTCGCCCGCGCGCTCGCGCTCGGCGAGCTGGCGCCGGCTGGGGAGGTACTCGACGGCCGGGTTGAGCTGGCCGCGGGCGGCGAGGTACTCGATCTGGCTGTCGAACAGGCCGAGGTCGATGCGGCTGCGGCGCTCCGCCAGCGCCAGCGCCAGGGCCTGGCGCTCGTTGTCGCGCAGCACCAGCTCGCACACCTCGTCGGTGACCTCGCGCAGCAGCCGGTCGCGCTGCGCCCCCGACAGCTCGCCGGTGACCCGCAGCGGCTGCAGGGCCAGTTTGAGGTTGACCTCGTGGTCGGAGAGGTCGACGCCGGCGGAGTTGTCGATGGCATCGGTGTGGATGCGGCCGCCCGCGCGGGCGTACTCGATGCGCGCCAGCTGCGTGAAGCCGAGGTTGCCGCCCTCGCCGACGATGCGGGCCCGCAGCTCGGTGGCGTCGATGCGAACGCCGTCGTTGCTGGCATCGCCGACCTCGGCGTGCCGCTCGCTCGAGGCCTTGACGTAGGTCCCGATGCCGCCGTTCCACAACAGGTCGACGGGCGCGCGCAGGATCGCCTTGATCAGGTCGGGGCTCGACAGGGCGGGCGCATCGACGCCCAGCATCGCCTGCACCTGCGGCGTCAGGACGATGCGCTTGGCGCCGCGGTCGAACAGGCCGCCGCCCTCGGAGATGAGCGCGCGGTCGTAGTCGGCCCAGCTGCTGCGCGGCAGGTCGAACAGGCGCCGCCGCTCGGCGAACGACGCCGCCGGGTCGGGGTCGGGGTCGAGGAACACGTGCCGATGGTCGAACGCGGCCAGCAGCTTGGCGCGGTCGCTGTACAGCAGGCCGTTGCCGAACACGTCGCCCGACATGTCGCCGATGCCGGCGGCGGTGAACACGTCGCGCCTGGGGTCGAGCCCCAGGTCGCGGAAGTGGCGCGTGATCGCCGCCCAGGTGCCGCGGGCGGTGATGCCCTCCTTCTTGTGGTCGTACCCCACCGAGCCGCCCGACGCGAACGCGTCGCCGAGCCAGAAGCCGACCTCCGCGGCGATCGCGTTGGCGGTGTCGGAGAAGGTCGCCGTGCCCTTGTCGGCGGCCACCACCAGGTAGGGGTCGGGGCCGTCGTGGATGACGAGGCCGACCGGGTGCACCACCTCGCCGCCGACGAGGTTGTCGGTGAGCCCCAGCAGGGCCCGCACGTAGACGCGGTACTGCTCCTGCACGAAGGCGCGGAGCGCGTCGCGGTCGCTGGGCCCGCCCTTGACCACGAAGCCGCCCTTGCTGCCGACCGGCACGATCACGGCGTTCTTGGTCATCTGCGTCTTCATCAGGCCGAGCACCTCGGTGCGGAAGTCGTCCGGCCGATCGGACCAGCGGATGCCGCCGCGCGCGACCTTGCCGCCGCGCAGGTGCACCCCCTCCACGAGGGGGGCGGCCATGCCGATCTCGTACATCGGTCGCGGGTCCGGCATCTGCCCGACCCGGGCCGAGTCGATCTTGAACGCGATCCAGGGGTGGCCCTGGTAGTAGTCGCTGCGCACCATGGCCTGCACCAGGTCGGCGAGGCCGCGCAGGACCTGGTCCTCGGGCAGGGTGCCGACGCCGGCGAGCGAGTCGACGAACGCCTCGTCGGCGGCGGCCTCCGCCTGCGCGCGGTCGTCCGCCAGGTGCGGGTCGAAGCGGGCGGCGAAGCGCGCGACGAGGGCGCGGGCCACCGTCGGGTGCGTGACCAGCGTCTCGTTGACGAAGCGGCGGCTGGTGACCGCGTTGAGCTGGACGTAGTACATCTGCAGCGCCCGCAGGAGCGCGACCTCGCGCACCGTCAGGCCGCCGGACAGCACCAGGCGCCCGAGCCGGTCGTGCTCGGCCTCGCCGCGCAGGATCGCCTCGGCCGCCTCGATGAGGCGCGCGCCGTGGGCGCCGACGTCGATCGGCTTCCCGTGTGGGTCCTGCACCTTGAACACGTCGATGCCGAGGCGCCGCTCGCCCTCGCGCACCCGGTACGACACCTGCTCCAGCACGCGGAAGCCGAGGTTCTCGAGGATCGGCAGCACGTCGGACAGGGTCATGCCGTCGCCGTGCCGGTAGACGCGCACGTGGCTGACCTCGGCCCCGCTCGGGTCGTCGACGGGCTGGACCACGTCCACCCGGACGCCGGGGTCGGTCAGGGCCTCCAGCTGCGTCACGTCGAGCAGCGCGGTGTCGGCGCTGGTGTCGGCCTGGTAGCGGGCGTCGAAGGCGTCCGCGTAGCGGTTCGCCAGGCGCCGGCCCTCCCGCTCGCCGCGCTCCTGCACCAGCCGCGCGCGCAGGTGGTCGTCCCAGGTCTGAGTCAGCTCGGCCACGGCGCGCTCGAGGGCCTTGAGGTCGACGTCGCCGATGCGCCGCTCGGTCGTGAGGAAGAAGTGCAGCCGCGCCAGCGCCTCGTCCTCGCCGAGCGACAGCTGGTAGTCGACGTGGCGGGCGTCGAGCACCCGCACCAGGTGCTGCTGCACCCGCTGCCGCACCTCGGCGTTGAAGCGGTCGCGCGGCAGCTTGACGGTGATCGAGACGCCGCGGGCGAGCGGGTCGGGCCGCACCAGCAGACGCAGGCCGCGCTCCTGCTCGAGGCTCATGATGGCCCGCACCTCGCGGTGGACCGACGTCGCGTCGGCCCAGAACAGGTCGCCCCGCGGCAGTGAGTTGAACACCGTGATGATCTGCCCGTAGTCGTGCGACCCGGGCGGCGCGCCGTCGAGCGCCAGCACCTGCCGCAGCTTCATGCGCAGGATCGGCACCTCCTCCGCCGGCTCGCTGTAGGCCTTGGTGTTGAGCAGCCCGAGGAAGCGGTGCTCGCCGAGCACCTGCCAGGTCTCCGACAGCTTCTTGATGCCGATGTAGTCCATCCGTGAGGCGCGCCGCACGGTCGACTCGGCGTTGGTCTTGGTGACGATCAGCGCGCGGCCGTCGAGCACGCGGTCGCGAAGCCGCTCCGGGATGCGTGACACCGGCACGGGCGTGCGGTAGCTGCTGCGATCGACCTTGCGCAGCAGGCCCAGGCCGGATTCGGGCTCCACCGCCAGCGCCGTCTCGCCCTGCAGGTCGAGGAGGTCGTAGCCGCGGTAGCCGAGGAAGACGAAGTGCCCGGCCTCCAGCCACTCCAGGAAGGCGGCGATCTCCTCGAGCTCCTCGGCCCGCTCGCGGTGGCGGCCCTGGGCCGTGCGTGCCCGCAGCGCGCGCAGGCCCTCGGCGACCTCGCGCGACTTGGCCACCATCGCCCCGAAGTCGTCGGTGACCAGGACGACGTCGCCGAGCACCCGCGCGATCGCCTCGCGGAGGCGCTCGCGCCGCCCGTCGTCGTCCTCGCGGTCGACGAACCACAACTCGAAGGACTCGTTGCGCGCGCCCTCGGGCACCGGGCCACGGCGTGGCAGCACCGAGGCGATGCGACGCTCGCCGTCGCGCTGCACCGTGTACACCGGGTGGAGCACGTAGTGGACGGTGTAGCCCTGCCGCCGCAGCTCGGCGCGCACCGAGTCGACGATGAAGGGCCGGTCGCCCTGCGCCAGGCGTACGACCGTGAACGGCGACGCCCAGTCGTCGTCGATGGTGCTCGGGTCGAGCACCTCGACGCTGAGGAAGTCGCCCTCGACCGCCCCGGCACGATCGAGGGCCGCGAGGCCGTCCTTGGCCATCGCGACCAACGCATCGGGGTCGAAGGCCTCGAGGAAGGCCTCGTCGGCCTTGGCGAAGAGCTGCGCGGCGAAGGGCACGAGGCGATCTGCCTCGTGCCCTTCGCGTCGACGGATGCGGGCTTCGACCTGCGGGAGCGTGGCGGCCATGGACATCCCTTCCGTGCTGTGGCGACACCGTGCGCGGTAGGGCAACGGGGTCTTCCCCGCAGCATGCGTTCTTCCACCCGAGCATACCGTCTGCCCGAGGGCCACCGGTCCCGGGCGTCGCCCGCGCGCGGCGGGCGCCATGCCCGTCGGACCGGCCGCGTTACACTCGCGGCCGATGGCGCTCCGTTGGTCCCCCTTCGCGCTCGCGGCCGCGCTCGTCGCCCTCGACCAGGCGAGCAAGGCATGGGTGGTCGCCGAGGTGCCGCTGGGCGCCCGGGCCGCGTCCTGGATCGGCTTCCTGCACCTGACCCACACCCGCAACAGCGGCGCCGCCTTCGGGCTGCTGCGCGACGTCCGCCTCGAGCTCGGCGCCACCACGGTCGACGGCGTCCAGCTGCTGGGCCTGGTGTCGCTGGCGGTGGCGGCGGGGCTGGCCGTGTGGCTCGGCCGGGCGCGTTCGCTGCGCTGGCCGACGCGGCTGGCGCTCGGCGCGATCATGGGCGGCGCGATCGGCAACGGCATCGACCGCTGGCGGTTGCACTACGTCGTCGACTTCATCCACGCGCAGGCCGGCTGGTTCGACTTCCCGGTGTTCAACGTGGCCGACATGGCCATCACCATCGGCGCCGGCTCGCTGCTGCTGCTCCCCCTGGTGGCGGGCGGGCGTTCGCCCGCCGAGAGGGTCCCCGCCGCCCCGGCCGCTTCGGCCGAGTCGCCTGGCGCGCCCGACGCCGCGGCGTCCGGCGCGGACGACGCCGCGGCGTCCGGCGCACCCGACGACGCCGCGGCGTCCGGCGCCGACGACGTCAGCGACGGGCCGTCACGAACCGCGGCCGACCGTTGAGGTCCTCCCCCACCCACGACGCGCGCCAGCCGTCGCCGGCGGTCAGCTCGGCGGCGAAGGCGGCGGCGTTGCGGGGGTCGAGCTCGAGCCACATCGTCGCCCCCGGCCGCAGCAGCGCCTGGGCCTGAGCGGCGAGCCGGCGCGCCACCGCCAGGCCGTCGGGCCCGGCGAACAGCGCCTCGGGCGGGTCGAAGGCCACCTCGGGCGGCAGGTGGCCGCGGTCGCCCTCGGGCAGGTAGGGCGGGTTGGCGACCAGGGCATGCGCCTCGCGCACCGCGCGCCGCACCTCGGGCGCCGCCAGCAGATCGCTCGCCCACACGGTCACCGGCAGGCCCATGGCCGCGGCGTTCGCGCGCGCCACCAGCACGGCGGTGGGGTCGACGTCGCTGGCGGTGACGTGGGCGTCGGGACGCGCCGCCGCCAGCGCCAGCGCCACGGCGCCGCTGCCGGTGCCGACGTCGTGCACCCGCGGGGCGCGCACCGTCCGCAGCGACGCCAGGACGAGCTCGACGAGCTGTTCGGTCTCCGGCCGCGGCACCAGGACCCCGGGCCGCATCTGCAGCTCCACGCCGTGGAAGGGCGCGACGCCCAGCACCAGCTGGAGCGGCTCGCGCGCCTCGCGCCGACGCAGCCAGCCGGCCAGCCGCTCGCGCTCGTCGTCGGCCAGCACGCGCCCGCGCTCCAGCACCTGCTCGGCGCGGCTGAGGCCGGTCGCGGCCTCCAGCAGCCACGCCGCCTCGGCTTCCGCCGCCTCGATGCCCGCGGTGAGGAGGCGCGCGCGCAGCACCTGCGCGGCCGTCGCCACATCGGTCCCGGCGCCGAGCTGGGCAGCGTCGCGTACCGGGGTGTCGTCGGTCATGGCGGTTCGGTCAGTCGGCGTCGCGGCCGGGGTACACGACGACGCGCCGGTCGCGGCCCTCGCCGGTCGATTCGCTCTCCACGCCCGGGTCGTCGGCCAGGGCCATGTGCACGACCCGCCGCTCGGCGGCGCTCATGGGCTCGAGTTCGACCGGCGTCCCGGACTTGCGCGCGCGCGCGGCGGCCCGCTGGGCCACCTGCCGCAGCCGCTCGTCGCGCCGCCGCTTGTAGCCGCCGACGTCGAGGTTGACGCGCACGGGCGGCTCGCCCTCGACCCTGTTGACCACGGCGTTGGCCAGGTACTCGAGCGCCGCCAGCGTGCGCCCGCCCTTGCCGATGAGGCGCCCGGCGTCGCCGCCGTGCACGTCGGCGTGCACCGCACCGTCGTGGTCGACGGTGACGTCCACCACGTAGGTCGGGTCGAGGTAGAGCAGCAGCTGCACCAGGAAGGTCTCGGCCCGCTGGTCCGCCGCCAGGTCGTCCGGGACCACCCCGCCGAGCCCGGCCCCGGCCAGCGCCCGCTCGAAGTCGATCTCGTCCCCCGTGCCCCAGACGTCCTCGGGTTCTTCCTCGAAGCCCTCGAGGTACGCGGCGGCGCCATCGCCCTCATCGCCGGCGTCGTCCCCGGCGGGTGGGTCCCCGTCGGGCGCCCGGCCCATGGCATCGTCGTCGCGGTCGTCGGTGTCCAGCGGGCGCGGGGCATCCTCGTCGCCATCGATGTCGATGCCGATGCCCTCGAGGTAGCGGTCGAGATCACGTTCGGCCATGGCGGCTCCTCACGTCGTGGCGGCGCGACGCGGGCACGCTCACGCCTTCGCGGTGGCCGGCGCCGGACGGTTCCGGCTCAGCAGCCAGTATTGGAACACCTGCACGCCCATGCTTACCACGAAGTAGAGCAGCACGCCCGCCGGGAAGCCCACGATGATGAACACGAACACGACGTTGATCAGCATCGACTGGCGCAGCATCGCGGGGTTCCCCTTGGCGGAGAACCACGACATCGCCAGCATCACCAACACGTACAGCGCCGGCAGGACGTACCACGGGTCGGCCAGCCCCAGGTCGGGGATCCACAGGAAGCCCTCGTTGAACTCGAAGTTGACGAACACCCGCCACAGGATGATGAACAGCGGCATCTGCAGCAGGATCGGCAGGCAGCCGCCGGCCGGGTTCACGCCCGCCTCCTTGTAGAGCTTCATCGTCTCCTGGGTCAGCTTCTCGCGGTCGTCCTTGTACTTCTTCTGCAGCTTCTGCAGCTCCGGCTGCAGCTTCTGCATGCCGAACATCGACCGCGTCTGGGTGGTGATCAGCGGCCACACCAGCGCGCGGAACAGGAGCGTCAGGACGATGATCGACAGCGCCCAGTTGGCGACGTAGGTGTGGATGAACTCGAGCGCGATCAGCACCCACAGCGACATGCGGCCGAGGATGTTGGGTGTGAAGAGGCCCGGCAGGCCGGAGTAGCCCTCCTGGTAGAGGCGCACCAGTTCGTCCTTGCCGAGGTAGATGTCGACCGTGAGGCGCGCCTCGCCGTCGAACGGCACCTGCATCGCGACCCGCCGGTGGCCCAGCGAGACGGCCTGCAGCGGCGCCCCCGCGCCGACCCCGGCGGGACCGTCGCCCGGCGTCAGGAGGATCGCGTTGTCGGAGTTGCGATGGCTGTTGCTGGTCTGCAGCGACAGGTACGCGGGCGCACCGAACGGCGCGGACGGCGGGTTGAGTGTGAAGGTGCCGCCGTGGCCGACCTTGATGGTCGGCGCGTCCTGCCGCCGGACGCCCTCGAGGGCGAACTGCACGACGCTCGGCAGCTCCAGGTCCTCGGGCGCGTCGGCGGGCGTCCGCACCGTCAGCGCGTAGCTGATCGTCTGCACCACGTTCGAGACCTCGACCTCGACCTCCACGTCGAGCCCGCCGGCCTGGTAGCGGAAGCTGCCGCGCAGGGTGCTCGGGCCGACCGCGACCCAGGTCGCCTCCTGCACCACCGGCGGGTGGTAGACGCCGTCGAGCAGCAGCGCGGCCGCGGGGATGGTGGCGTCGGCGGGCACCAGGTTGTCGCGGTTCTCGACCTGGTAACTCGCCAGGCCCTGCCCCCGCTGGAACTTGGCGAACGCCGCCACGATCTCGCCCGCCTCGGAGAACATCAGGTCGATGCCCTTGCTCGGCACGCGGGTGAGCACCTGCGCCAGGTCGTCGCACCAGAAGGAGGTCGGCGACGGCACGGCGCAGGCGGTCCGCAGCTTGTCGACGTCGCGGAACTCGGCGGGCGTGAACGGGTAGAGGCCGAACGCGTCGCGCGCCGACGCCACGCCGGCGAGAAGGAGCGCGAGCACGGCGACGGCGAGGCGACGGGCGGACGGGGTGGTCAAGGTTCCTCCGTGGCGGGGCCGGATCGGCCGGGGGCGAAGGGGGCGGCGCGCGGCGGCACCGGATCGAGACCCCCGGGGTGGAACGGGTGGCAGCGCAGGATCCGCCAGACCGCCATCACCGACCCGCGGAACACGCCGTGGACGTGGATCGCCTCGACGGCGTAGGCGCTGCAGGTCGGGTAGAAGCGGCAGGTCGGCACGGGCTTCAGCGGCGACAGGAGGCGCCGGTACAGGACGATCGGCGCGGCGACGAGCCGGCGCGGCCAGCTCGGGCGCGGCGAAGGGCTCACGCGACGCCCCCGTGGGCGGGCGCGGACGCCTGAGCCGGCGCGTGTCCGGCGCCGCCGGCGGCCACGGACGCCTGGTCCAGCGCGCGCCGCAACGCGGCGGCGAGCTCGTGGTAATCGGCCTCGGCGGCGGAGGGGCGCACCACCACGAGGGCGTCGAACGACGCCGGCCAACGGCCGTCGGGACCGCTCCCCGGCGCGTCGGCCGGGGTGGCCCGCAGCATCGCCCGCAACCCCTCGCGCAGCCGGCGCCGGACGCGGTTGCGCACGACCGCGGCCCCGACCTTGCGGCTCACGACGAACGCCACCCGCACGTGACCGTGGCGGGCGGGGCGGAGGCGCAGGCTGAGGTGCTTCGAACCACCGGGGCGTCCTTTCCGGAGTCGCTGGAACGCGCGGTCGCCCTTCAGCGAGCGGACGGCCGGCGCTGGGTTCAGCGGTCGGATACGGACAGGCTGTGACGGCCCTTGGCCCGGCGGCGCCTGATGACGTTGCGCCCGGCGGCCGTCTTCATGCGCGCACGGAAGCCGTGGGTCTTGGCGCGCTTGCGCCGGTTGGGCTGGTAGGTCCGCTTCATGGCGTTCGTTCTCCTTCCGCTCGGCGTGCTCCGGACGGCGGCCTCGGGGACGATCGGGCCGACGCGTACACCGGCGACCTTCGGCGGCCGGAGGTGCGCGCCGGGGGTGATCGGGGATGCCCGCCGACGGAGCGCGCCACGGACGAGCGGCAGAACTCCGGGGCCGAGCCTTGGGAGGATAGCACACCGGCTGCGGCCGCGGGTGTGTGCACGGCCGGCGGCCGCCCTCAGGCCGCGTCCATCAGGCACCGCGCCCACGCCAGCAGCCGGCCCTCGGACCAGGCCGCGCCGATCAGCTGCGCCCCCGCCGGCAGGCCGTCCTCTGCCGGACCGGCGGGCAGGCTCAGGGCCGGCAGGCCCCCGAGGTTGGCCAGGCAGGTGGTCACGTCGGCGACGTACATGGCCAGCGGGTCGTCGAGCCGTTCGCCCAGGCGCCACGCGACGGTCGGCGCCGTCGGAGAGAGCAGCACGTCCACGCCGTGCAGCGCCGCCTCGAGCTCGTCCGCGATGCGGCGCCGGACGCGGGCGGCGCGCTCCGCGTAGGCGTCCGCGTAGCCCGCGGACAGCGCGAACGAGCCCATCAGGATGCGCCGCTGCACCTCGCGCCCCAGTCCCGCGGCACGGCTGGCGCGGGCGACGGCCTCGTGGCCGTCGCGCGGCTCACCCACCCGCAGGCCGTAGAGCGTGCCGTCGTAGCGCGCCAGGTTGCTGCTCGCCTCGGCGGTCGCGATCAGGTAGTAGGTGGCCACGGCCGCCGCGGTGAGCGACAACTCGACGTCGACGACCGCGGCCCCCAGGCGGACGCAGCGTTCGGCGATGCCGTCGAGGGCCGCCCGCACCCCGGGCGCCACGCCCTCGCCCCAGAGGCTGGTCACGCGGCCGACCCGCCGGCCCCGCGGGTCGAACGCGGGCATGCGCACCTCGCCGGGGTCGCGCCCCACGCTGGTGGCGTCCGCCGGGTCGCGCCCCGCCATCGCCGCGAGCGCCAGCGCCGCGTCCTCCGGATCGCGCGCGAACACGCCGACCTGGTCGAGCGAGCTGGCGTAGGCGATGACCCCGTGCCGCGAGAGCCGGCCGTAGGTGGGCTTGATGCCCAGCACGCCGCAGAAGGCAGCCGGCTGACGCACCGAGCCGCCCGTGTCGGTGCCCAGCGCCAGGGGCACGACCCCCTCGGCGACCGCCACGGCCGAGCCGCCGGACGACCCGCCCGCCACCCGGGTGGCATCCGCCGGGTGCCGCACCGGCCCGAAGACCGAGGTCTCACTGGAGCTGCCCATGCCGAACTCGTCGAGGTTGGTCTTCGCGACCACGACCGCGCCGGCGGCCGCCAGCCGGGCCACCACGGTGGCGTCGTACGGCGGCACGAAGCCGCGAAGCACGGCGCTGCCGGCGGTGGTCGCGATGCCCTCGGTGCAGATGTTGTCCTTGACCGCCAGCGGCACGCCGGCCAGCGGCCCGGGGTCGAAGCCGGCGGCGACGCGCGCGTCGACGGCGGCCGCGGCGGCCAACGCCCGCTCGCGCGGCAACGCCAGGAAGGCGTTCGAGGGCGAGGCCGCGGCCGCGGCGAGGGCCCGCTCGGCGAGCGCCACGGCCGTCGTTCGGCCGTCCCTCACGGCGGCGGCCAGCGCTCGGGCGGCGATCATGCGGCGGAGCCTAGCACGGTGGGCACGGGCCGCCGCAGGTGCGAGCGATTCCTCTCGGCCGCCCGACGGCGCCGCCTATGCTGGGAAGCCATGGACGAGGCGGTGGCCGACCGCGATCCCACGACGACGGCGTCGACCGCGGACACGGCAGGCACCGGCTCCGCGTGGGTCGCCGGCGCGGCTGGGCATGCCGGCGGCGAGACGCGCGTGGTCGCGGCCGGCGCCAGCGACCCGGGGCGCGTGCGGGCCGTGAACCAGGACGCCTACTGGTGCGGCAGCGTCGGCGCGAAGGGCTTCCTGGCCGTGGTCGCCGACGGCATGGGCGGTCACCAGACGGGCGAGGTCGCGAGCCAGCAGGCGCTGGCCACGTTCCGCGCGACGCTGAGTGCGTTGCGCGCCCACCCGCCGGCGGCGCTCGCCCGCGCGGCGCAGGCAGCCAACCTCGACGTGCATGCGCTGGCGACCGAGCACCCGGAGCACCAGGGGATGGGCACCACCCTCACGGCCCTGCTGATCGACGACCAGGTCGGCCTGGTCGGGCACGTCGGCGACTCGCGTGCCTACCGGCTGCGCGACGGCACCCTGGAGCAGCTCACGCACGATCACTCGTGGGTGGCCGACCGCGTGCGGCAGGGGCTGCTCTCCGAGGACGAGGCGCGCCGCCACCGCTGGCGCAACGTCATCACCAACGCGCTGGGGGCCAACCCCACCTTCCGCCTCGACCTCGCCGCCGTCGACGTGCAGGCCGGCGACCGCTTCCTGCTCTGTTCCGACGGGATGTCGATGGTGGTCTCCGAGGGGCTGATGGCGCAGATCCTGGCCGACCGCCCGCCACAGGCCGCCGTCGAGGCCCTCGTGGCCGAGGCCAACGACCGAGGGAGCCCCGACAACGTCACCGCGGTCGTGGTGGAGGTCGCGGCGCTCGCCCCGCAGCCCAAGCGCTACGAGCTGCCCAGCGCCAGCGCGATCCCCACCTCGGTGGAGGTCAGCGACACCATGTCGGGCATCCGCCACGTGGAGGACGCGTACCCGTTGCGCTCGCCGCTGCGCGCCCTGCGGCGCCAACCGTGGTACCCCTACCGCGGCTGGATCGTCGGCTCGCTGTACCTGGTGCTGTTGTTCCTGGCCTTCTCCGTCTGGCGCGGCTGAGCGAACGCCGGCCACGCCGCGCCGCGGCGACCGTCGCGGCCCGCCGGTGGCCGAGGCCGCCGGCGACGGCGACCCGCGGCGCGGCGGCCACCGCCCGGTTAGGCTGGGTCCATGCCCACCCCCGTGCAGACCGACCGCGCCGCGCCGGCCATCGGCCCCTACAGCCAGGCCATTCGCGTCGGCGAGCTGGTGTTCACCTCCGGCAGCATCCCGCTGCGCCCCGACGGCACCCTCGTCGAGGGCGACGTCATCGCGCAGACGACGCAGGTGATGGAGAACCTGCAGGCTGTGCTGGCGGCCGCCGGCACGACCCTGGCGCACGCCGTCAAGTGCACCTGCTTCCTGGCGGACATGAACGACTTCGCCGCCATGAACGAGGTGTACGCGCGCTACTTCGGCGAGGCGGCGCCCGCCCGCAGCACCATCCAGGTGGCGCGGCTGCCGCGCGACGTGCGCGTCGAGATCGAATGCGTCGCCTGGGTGCCGGGCGGCTGAGCCCGCGAGGCCGGCGGCCCGCTCGCCCCCGCCGTCAGGCGAACAGCCAGCCGACGTACGCCAGGTAGGCGACCAGCAGCAGCGCGCCGTCGCGGCGGCCCAGCCGGCGGCCGAGCAGCAGCAGCGGCACGATCGCCAGCGCGAACGCGAGCATGATCCACAGGTCGACGCGCAGGCCCGCGGGGGGCACGGCGATGGGGTGGACGATCGCGGCGGTGCCCAGCACGGCGAGCAGGTTGAACAGGTTGGAGCCGACGATGTTGCCGAGGATGATGTCGGTCTCGCGCCGCAGCGCCGCGACCAGGCTGCTGGCGAGCTCGGGCAGGCTGGTGCCGATCGCCACCAGCGTCAGGCCGATCACCCGCTCGGGCACGCCCCAGGCCTGCGCCAGCGCCGTGGCCCCGGCGACCAGCGCCTGCGCGCCGTAGGCCAGCACCGCCACCCCGGCGGCGACCCCGAGCACCGTCCTCCAGGCGCGCCCGGGGCGCTCGCCCGCGGGCCTCGGACCGGGCGCGAGCGGGCCGCCGGAGCGCATCGCCGCCACCAGGAAGACGACCAGGGCCGCCCACAGCACCAGGCCCTCGAGCCGGCCCAGGCGGCCGTCGTACAGCAGCGGCATCGCCAGCACGGTGGCCGCCAGCATCCACGGCACCTCGCGGCGCAGGAACGACCACGATGCCACCAACGGGTACGCCAGGGCCGTCAGGCCGAGGATGAGTCCCACGTTGGCGACGTTCGAGCCCACCACGTTGGCCAGCGCGAGCTCGGGCGCCCCGCGCAGCGCCGCCACCAGCGTCGCCGCCAGCTCGGGCGCCGAGGTCCCGAACGCCACCACCGTCAGGACGATCACCATGGGCGAGATGCCGAGCGTGCGCGCCAACGCCGAGGCGTTGCGCACCAGCAGTTCGCCGCCGAGGTACAACCCCACGAGGCCGACGACGACCAGGACGACACTCACCGGGCGAGGCTACCACCGTGCCGCGCCTGCCGGTGGCCGCCGCCGGCCGGCGCCCGACCACCCCACCGCGCGCCGCCATCCGGCTCATCCGACGCCGCGGTAGGCTGGCCGGCATGCGCAGCCGCATGCTCGACGTCGCCCTGATCGTCGGCCTCGTGGTCGTCGCCGGGGGCATCATGTGGACCCTGTTCAACCTGGGCACCACGTCCCGCCCGGCCAGCACGCCGTCTCCACCGGCCGCGACGCCCCGCCCCACGGCCGCGAGCCCGACCCCGACCACGCCCATCGCGCCGGTGGCGCCCGACGCTCCGCCAATCGGCGAGGCCCCCACGTCGCCGGCCGCGGCCGAGGGCCCACCGAGCGGGGACGTCGCGCCCGCACCCTCGGCCCCCCGGCCCGTGCCGCCGGGCACGGTCGCGCTCGAGCGCGTCGGCTACAGCTACGTCACCGGCGGGCCCGGCGCCTGCGGCGTCGTGCTGGAGGCCTGGACCCACGTGGCCGTCAGCCGCGACCTGCTGGCCGCGTACGGCTGCGGCGCCGCGGTGGTGATCACCCTCGACGACGCGGCCGGCGACCGCACCGAGGTCGTCGGCGTCATCGGCGACACCATGAACCCCTCGTTCGAGCGCACCGTCAACGTCTACGTCGGCGAGGACGAGGACGCGTTCGCGTACGGGCTGACGACCGGGACGTTCACGCCGCGCTGATGGCCGTCCGGCCGCATGGCGGCCGAACGGCGGCGCGGGTCGGTCGGGTGGCCCGCCAGGCCTATACTCCACGCATGACCGACACCGACTCGATGCGCCTGCGTGCGGTCTTCGCCGCCTTCCCGGAGGTGGCGGCCGTGTGGCTGTTCGGATCGCACGCACGCGGCGAGGCATCCGAACGAAGCGACGTCGACCTCGCCATCGACCCGGCAGATCCTGACGGCCGGCAGGCGCGATCTCGAAAGCTCGACATGCTGGCAGACCTCGTCGCGGCCGGGTACGAGGACGTCGACGTGGTGGTGTTGGGCCACGACGACCCGGTCTTGCGGTTCGAGGCGATCGGGCCGAACCGGCTCGTGTACGCCGTCCCCGGCTACGACCCGGCCGAGGCGTTCGCGCATGCCCTGCGCCACTACGACGACACGGCACGGCTCCGCGAGCGCGTTCGCGAGGCGTACCTGGGGAGGCTGATGCGCGTTGAGCGATGACGTGTTCGAGCGCAGGACGCGCCGCTTCCGCGACGTTCTCGCGATCCTAGAAGGCATCGCACGGACGCCGTGGGAGCGCTTCGACGCGGAGCCCGAGAAGTACGGCAGCGCCGAGCGGTTCCTACAGATAGCCGTCGAGGTGCTCGACGATCTCGGCGCCCACGTGGTCGCCCTGGCCGACGCCGGACCGGTCGCGAGCTATCGCGACGTGCCCGATCGGCTGCTGGCCGCCGGCCACCTCGACGCCCAACAGGCCCACACGTGGCGGCGGGCGATCGGCTTCCGCAACGTCATCGTGCACGACTACCTGGATGTCGACCGCGCGATCGTCTACGACATCCTGTGCCACCGGCTCGACGACCTCCGCGACCTGCATCGTGCGATCCTGGCGGCCCGGCAACGACTGGCGTGAGCCCGCGCGTTCGGCGTGGCCCTCCAGGCGGTCAGGGGCCCCGCTCGAGAAGCGCCTAGGCGCCTCTCCACAGCAACGCACGCTTGACTTCCTCGATCGCCCGCGTGACGGGGATGTCGCGCGGGCACGCCTCGGTGCAGTTGTAGGCCGTGCGGCAGCGCCACAGGCCGTTCGCCTGGTTGAGGACGCCGAGGCGCTCGGCGGCGCCCTGGTCGCGCGAGTCGAAGATGAAGCGGTGGGCGTTGACGATGGCGGCCGGGCCGATGTAGCGGCCGTTGGTCCAGAACACCGGGCAGCTGGTGGTGCAGGCGGCGCACAGGATGCACTTGGTGGTCTCGTCGAACACCGCGCGCTCCTCGGCGCTCTGCAGCCGCTCGGCCGGCGGCGGCGGATCGTCGTTGATGAAGAAGGGGAGCACCGCCTTGTAGGCGTCTAAGAACGGCTCCATGTCGACGATGAGGTCCTTCAGGACCGCCAGGCCGCGGATGGGCTCGATCGTGATGCGCTTTCCCAGGTCCCGCACCAGCACCTTGCAGGCGAGCCGGTTGACGCCGTTGATGAGCATGGCGTCGGAGCCGCAGATGCCGTGGGCGCAGGAGCGGCGGAAGGCCAGCGTGCCGTCGACCTCCCACTTCAGGTGGTTGATGACGTCGAGCACGCGGTCGGCGCCGCGCGCCTCGAGCGTGTACTCGGCCCAGTAGGGGCGCGCGTCGGCCTCGGGGTTGAAGCGCTTGATCTTGACGTTGATCTGCATGGCCCCCGCCTCAGTAGGTCCGCGGCTTGGGCTCGTACTTGCCCAACGTGACCGGCTTGTAGTCGATGCGGACGCCGTCGCCAGCGGGACCCCCGCCGGGGTCCTGGTAGATCAGCGTGTGCTTGAGCCACTCGGCATCGTCGCGCTCCTGGAAGTCCTCGCGCGAGTGGGCCCCGCGCGACTCCGTGCGGTTCAGCGCGGCGTGCACCAGCTGCTCGGCGTTGTCGAGCAGGAAGCCGAGCTCGATCGCCTCGAGCAGCTCGGTGTTGAACTGATGGCCCTCGTCCTCGACCCCCACGTCCTTGTAGCGCTCATTGAGGTCGCGCAGGATGCCGACCTGCTTGCGCAGGAAGGCCTCGGTGCGGAACACGGAGGCGTGGTCCTGCATCGACTCCTGCAGCTCACGCCGCAAGTGCGCGACGCGCTCCTTGCGCGGGCCGTGGCGCATGGTCTCGACCAGGTCGCGGGCTCGGTCCTGGACGCCGCTGGGCAGGTCGCCGTGGGCCTCGCCGGCGGCGAACCTGGCGGACTCCATGCCGGCCTTACGGCCGAACACGATCAGGTCGCCGAGCGAGTTGGTGCCGAGCCGGTTGGCGCCGTGGATGCTGGCGCAGGCCACCTCGCCGGCGGCGTAGAGGCCCGGGACGACGGTGTTCGCGCCGTCCGAGATGACCTGGGTGTCGATGGTGGTGGGGATGCCGCCCATGGCGTAGTGGGCGGTCGGCTGGATGGGCACCAGCTCCTTCACCGGGTCGACGCCGAGGTAGATGCGCGAGAACTCGGTGATGTCCGGCAGGCGCTCCTCGATGACGTGGGCGTCGATGTGCGTCAGGTCGAGGTGGATGTAGTCCTTGTCGGGGCCGGCCCCGCGGCCCTCGCGGATCTCGAGGTACATCGCCCGGCTGACCATGTCGCGCGGCGCCAGGTCCTTGATCGTGGGGGCGTAGCGCTCCATGAAGCGTTCGCCGACGCCGTTGCGCAGGATGGCGCCCTCGCCGCGGGCGCCCTCGGTGAGCAGCACGCCGAGCTTGTACAGGCCGGTGGGGTGGAACTGGTAGAACTCCGGGTCCTCGATCGGCAGCCCGCGCCGGTAGGCGATCGACATGAGGTCGCCGGTGAGCGCATGGGCGTTCGAGGTCACCTTGAAGATGCGGCCGTTGCCGCCCGTGGCGACGACGGTGGCCTTGGCGTGGAAGGTGTGCAGCGTCCCGGTGGCCAGCTCGTAGGCCACCACCCCCTGGCACGCGCCGTCCTCGAGGATGAGGTCGAGCACGTGGAACTCGTTGAAGAAGTTGACGCGGTCCTTGATCGCCTGCTGGTACAGCGTCTGCAGGATCATGTGGCCCGTGCGGTCCGCGGCGTAGCAGGCGCGTTCGACGGCGCTCTTGCCGAAGTCGCGGGTATGGCCGCCGAACTTGCGCTGGGCGATCTTGCCTTCCGGCGTGCGGTTGAACGGCAGCCCCATGTGCTCGAGCTCGTACACCGCCTCGACGACTTCCTCGGCGAAGCGCTCGGCCACGTCCTGGTCGGTGAGGTAGTCGCCCCCCTTGATGGTGTCGAAGGCGTGCCACTCGGGGTGGTCCTCGGAGACGTTGCCGAGGGCCGCCCCCACGCCGCCCTGGGCGGCGCCGGTGTGCGAGCGGGTGGGGTAGAGCTTGGAGATCACCGCGACGGACACGCCGGGGCGCTGGGCCGCGTAGCGGGCCGCCATCAGCCCGGCCCCGCCCGCGCCGACGACGATCACATCGAACCTATGGGCTCGCATCATCAGACGGTTCGTCCCTCCCTCAGGGGTTGAGGGCGCGCACCGCGTCGCCCATCTCGGTGAAGGTGAAGGTCCACAGCGCCATGACCCCGAGCACGAACACCGCGCCGGCGACGGTGAACAGCGCGACCTTCCACGCGAGGCGGCGGCCGGGCCGCTTGACGTAGTCCTCGATCGAGTAGCGCAGGCCGTTCACGCCGTGCAGCAGGGCGAACAGCAGCAGGAACGAGTCGTACACCCGGACGCTCGGCTGCGCGAGGCGGCTGGCGACGTAGTCGAAGTCGATCTGGCCGGCGTTGAACGCGAGGTTGTTGGCCCACAGGTGGCCGAACGTGAGGAACACCAGCAGGAAGCCGGAGACGCGCATGAACACCCACCAGGCCAGCTCCGAGTTGGTCTGGTAGGTCGCCTTCGCGTCGCGGAAGGTGCGGGGGGCGGCGGCCCGGGCCATCACGCGATCCCCAGGATCTCTGGCACGATCTTCCACAACACCGGGATGCCGATCAGCGTGGTGAGCCCGAGCACCCCGTACCACAGCGGCGCCTGGTAGCGCACGCCCCAGCTGGTGAAGTCCAGGATGATGATGCGCAGCCCGTTCAGCGCGTGGTACACGACGCCGGCGATGACGCCGATGAGCCCCACGCGGAAGGGCCACTGGTGGTAGAAGGCCAGGAAGGCGTTGAACGGGCCGTCGGGGCCCCACATCACCAGGCTGATGTCGATCACGTGCAGCAGCAGGAACAGCGCCAGTGCCACGCCCGACATGCGGTGCAGCACGAACGCCCACTGGCCCTCGCGACCTCGGTACATGCGTTCGACCTCCTCGATCGGCGTCACGGACGGACGTCGGCTGCGGCAGTCTACCAGAGGGTCCCCGTCCCGACGGTGGCCGCATCCGGCATTCGTCCAGGGTCGGTACCGCCTCGCCCGTGCGGCCGGGCGACCGCGTGCGCGCACCCGGGCCCGCCCCGCGCGACCCGCCCGGCGGGCGCCATGTTGGGCACCGGACGGCCGCGGGTGCCGCCCGGCGCGTACCGTCGCCCCGTGACCGAGCGCATCGGGCGCAAGCCCCACGTACGGGTCGGTGCCCCCCGGCGCGCCGCCCGCTGCCGCGCGTCCGCGGGCCGCGGAGCGCGCCGGTGAGGCGCCCCTCGCCGCGCGCCCTGCGGTGGGTCGCGGTGGTGTCCTGGGCGTCGCTCCTCGTGGTGTACGCGGCGGCGGTGGCCACCACCGGCCGCACCCCCCTCGACCTCTTGGCCTCGCTGGTGACCTTCCTGGTCGAACACCCGTACGGGCCGGTGCTGTTCGTGCTGGCGTACGTCCTGCGGCCCCTCGTGGCGTTCTCCGCCGCCGCGCTCACCGTGGGCGCCGGCCACCTCTACGGCCCGTGGTGGGGCCTCCTGGTCGTCGTCCTGGGGGCCAACGGCGGGGCGCTGCTCGCCTACGGACTGGCGCGCTGGCTGGGCGCCGAGGTGGCCGGCCGTGCGCTCGGCCACCCCAGGCTGCAGGGGGTCGCCGGCCGGCTGCGGGCCCGCACGTTCGAGACGATCCTGACGCTGCGCTTCGTCTTCGCGCCCTACGACGCCGTCAACTACCTGGCGGGCGCGCTGCGGCTGCGCCCCGCCCCCTTCGTGCTGGCGACCGCGCTCGGATCGCTGCCGGGCACGCTCACCTTCCTGCTGTTCGGCGCCTCGATCGGGGACCTCTCGGCCCTGACCGAGGGGCGCTGGCCGAGCCTGGACCCCCGCAGCCTGATCGCCTCGGCGGCGCTGTTCGTCGCCTCGCTGGTGGTGTCGCGCGCGCTTCGCCGGCGCACGACGCTCGGCGCCGATGCGCCGCGCTGACCGGCGGCGCCCCCTCGGCGCACGGCAACGTGGGTGGCGGCCGACGCCGTGGGCGGTGTTTGACGCCGTGTGCGTCGTTCAACGCACCGGCGGCCCCGCGACCGCGTACCGTCATGGCGTGGTCGACCGCTACCTGCGGCCATGGAAGGCCCGCCTCTACGCCCCGCTGCTGCGCCCGCTGGCGGCCGTCCCCCCGAACGCCGTCACCGTCGTGGGTCTGGGGGTCGGCGTGGCCGCGGCGGCGGCGGCCGCGCTCGGCCGCTTCGAGCTGGCGCTGGCGGGCTGGTGGGTCAACCGCCTCCTCGACGGGCTCGATGGCGAACTGGCCCGGGCCGCCCGGCGGCGCACGCTGGCGGGGTCGGCCGGGGCACCGGCGCCGGCCGCGGACGCCGCGACGCGGGGGCCGTACCTCGACCTGATGGCCGACCTGATCGTCTACGCGGCGGTGCCGCTGGGCCTGGCGGCGGGCGCGGCGGGCGCGCTGACGGGCGCGCCGATCGCCGACCCAGCGGCCGTGTGGGCGGCGGCGGCGTTCGCGCTCGCGGCGTTCTACCTCAACCTCGGCTCCTGGTCGCTGCTGGCGCCCGCGCTGAACGCGCTGGAGGCGACGGCCACCGGCAAGGGCGACGGCGCCGCGCGCGCCGCGGCGCGTGCCGCGGCTCCCGCCGTCGAACGCGCCGACGCGGGCGCTTCCGAACGCGCCGACGCGGGTGCCTCTGAGGCCAGCGCCCCCGGGCTGCGCATCCCCGCCGGGCTGATGGAGGGGGCGGAGACGGTCGTGGCGTTCACCGTGGCGCTATGGTGGCCGGCGTGGGCCGCGACGACGCTGACGGCGATCGGCGCGCTGACGCTGGTCGGCGCGCTGCAGCGCACGCTGTGGGGGCTGCGTCGGCTCCGGCTGGCGCACGGATGACCGCGCACCCCCCTTCGAACGCGCTGCATTGGGTGGCCGGCGCCGCCTGGGCCACGCTGCTCGGCAGCTACCTCGTCATGGTGACCGCCACCGGCAGCACCCCGTTCGACGTGCTCGGCATGGTCGTGCGCTTCCTCGTCGAGCACCCGCTCGGTCCCGTGCTGTACGCCCTGGTGTGCGTCGTGCGGCCGCTGTTCGTCTTCTCCTCGACGGTGCTCACGATCGGCGCCGGTCACCTCTACGGGCCCGTCCTCGGGATGCTGGTGGTCACGCTCGGTCAGAACACCGGCGCGGTGCTGGCGTACGGCCTCGCGTACTGGTTCGGCGCCGAGATCGCCGGCCGTGCGCTCGAACATCCGCGCCTGCGCGGCCTCGCGGCGCGCCTGCGGCGCAACGCCTTCGAGACGGTGCTGACGCTGCGCTTCGTGTTCACGCCCTACGACGTGGTGAACTACTCGGCCGGCGCGCTGCGGCTGCCGCTGCGCCAGTTCGTCGCCGGCAACGTGCTCGGGTCGCTGGCCGGCTCCATGACCTTCCTGCTGTTCGGCGCCTCGGTGGGCGACCTGTCGGTGCTCGCCGAGGGTCTCTGGCCCAGCCTCGACCCGCGGACGCTGGCGGGCTCGGCGGTTCTGCTGACGGTCTCACTGCTGGCGTCGCGGGCGGTGCGCCGACGCGCCGCCGCGGCGGGGGCGGCCGAGTGACCCGCCGATCCACGGCCGGGCCAGTCGACGACCCGGCACCCGAGCGCTTCGACGCCGTCGTCGTCGGGGCCGGCGCGGGCGGCCTAACGGTGGCGATCGGACTCGCCCGCATCGGCCGGCAGGTGGCGCTGGTCGAGGGTGGCGCCGTGGGGGGCGACTGCACCAACGTCGGCTGCATCCCGTCGAAGACGCTGCTCGGGCTGGCCGCGCGCCTGCGGGCGACCGGGCTGACGCCCGGCAGCACGGCGTGGGCGGAGGCCGCTGCCGGGGCGCTGGCCGAGGTGCGGCGCCGGCGCGATGCGCTGCGCGCCCACGAGACCGCGCAGCTGGGGGCCGAGCCGCGCCTGGAGCTGATCCGCGGCCGCGGCCGGCTGGCGGCCGCGGGCCTCGTCGAGGTGGCGACGGCGACCGGCGTCCGGCGCCTGCACTCACCCAGGGTGGTGCTGGCCACCGGCGCCCAGGCCACGACGATCGCGCTGCCGGGGCTCCCGCCCGAGCGGTCGCTGACGAACGTGGAACTGTTCGAGCTGCAGCGGCCGCCCGACCACCTGGCGGTGCTCGGCGGGGGGCCGATCGGCGTCGAGATGGCCACCGCCTTCGCGCGCCTCGGCAGCCGGGTGACGCTCATCGAGGCGCTGCCGCGGCTGTTGCAGAGCGCCGAGCCCGAGGCGTCCGACCTGGCGGCGCGGTCGCTGGGGCGGTTGGGCGTCGACATGCGGGTGGGCGTGCGCGCGGTCGGGTACGACGAGCGGTCTGGGACGCTGACGCTGAGCCCGAGCGGCGCCGATCGTGACGCGGCCGGCGCGTCGGCCGCCGCCCCCGTCACGGGCGTCGACCGGGTGCTGCAGGCCGTTGGCCGCCGCCCGGCGGTGGACGACCTGGCGGCCGTCCCGGGCGGCCTGCCGGCGCTGGGCATCCGGGTCGGGCGCCTGGGGATCGTGACCGACCGCGCCCATCGAACCTCGCTGCGCGGCGTGTACGCCATCGGCGACGTCACCGAGCGCGCCAAGTTCACCCACGCCGCCAACGCCCAGGGCCGCCGCCTGGTGCGCCACCTGACGGCGCCGTGGCTGCCGCTGGTGGCCGAGGGCGACTACCCGGCGGCGACCTTCGCGGAGCCGGAGGTCGCGCAGATCGGGGCGCCGCTCGCGGAGCTGCGGCGCCGCGTCCACCCGGCGATGATCGTCAGCCATCGTGTCGCGTTGGCCGACCTCGATCGCGGGCTGGTCACCGGCCTCGAGGAGGGCTTCGTGCTGCTGCACGCGCGCCGCCTCAGCGGACGGCTGCTGTCGGCCACGGTGGTCGGACCGCACGCCAGCGAGCTGATCCAGCTGCTGACCTGGATGCAGCGGCGGCGCGGCTCGCTGTGGCAGTTGTCGCGTCACGTGGTCGCCTACCCGGCCCTGGCCGAGGGCATCAAGCGGGCGGCCGACGCCTTCGTGTTCGCCACCCTGCCGGCGCTGCCGCGCGAGCTCGCGACCTACCTGCGCTACCGCTGGCGCCGGCCGCCGGCGGCGGGCGGCGGCGAGGCGGTCGGTGCCACGGCGGGCGGTTCGGCGCCCGCCTCGACCACGGACGCGGTCACCGACGCGGCCCCGCCCGCCGACGCTGGCGCGACCACCGACGCCGCCGCGACCGAGCCTGCCGACCGCGACCGGTAAGCTGCGGCGTGCTGTTCGCCTTCGACCTCGACAAGACCCTCGTGACCGACGACTACCGCCTCCCGGAACGGGTGGGCGCCGCGGTGCGCTCACTGCGCGACGCCGGGCACCTGGTCGCCGTGCTGACTGGCCGCCCGCTGGCGTCCGCGCGCCCCTTCCTGGAGGCGCTCGAGATCGACGGCCCCTTCAGCGTCAACCACGGCGCCCAGGTCATGGGGCCCGGCGGCCGTGAGCTGCGCCGCACCCGCCTGCGGGCGGCCGACGTGCGGCTCCTCCTCGACCCCTGGCGCAGCCACCCGCAGGTGGAGTTCAGCTGCGTCATCGACGACACCCTGCTGGTGAAGGACCCGCGCGACGAGCGCTGGCGCTGGGCCCACACGGAGAGCCGGATCGTCACCCGCTTCGACCCGGACCTCGCGCCCGACGCCGACAAGGTGGTGTTCGCCTCCTCCTCGACCAGCGCCACGATCGCCCAGCACGTGGCGACGCGCCTGCCGCACGTGGAGCGCTACCTGTGGGGCGACGGCTTCCTGGAGGTCATCGGCGCCGGCGCCGACAAGGGCACGGCCCTGGCCTTCATCGCCGAACGCCTCGGCATGGCGCGGCGCGACACGGTGGCGTTCGGCGACGGCCTGAACGACGTCAGCATGCTGCGCTGGGCCGGCCGTGCGGTGGCCGTGGGCCCCGACGTGCATCCCGACGCGCTGGCGCAGGCCGACGAACGCGTGCCGTCGCCCGAGCTGGGCGGGGTGGCCGACTGGATCGAGCGGAACGTGGCGCGCGTCCGCGCCCGCCCGCCTCAGGACGCCGGCGCCGGGCTCGCGAACGGCGCCTCGAGCAGCGGCCAGTAGTCGCCGAGGGGGGCCTCGACCACCTCGCTGGGGTCGCTACGCGCCCCGAATCGCTTCGAGGAACTCCTGCCGGGTGCGGGCGTCGTCCCTGAACGCCCCGCGCATGGCGGTGGTGCGGGTGGTGGAGCCCTGCTTCTCCACCCCGCGCATCATCATGCACAGGTGGCTCGCCTCGGTGACGACCGCCACGCCGCGCGGGTCGAGCGCCTCCTCGAGCGCGTCGGCGATCTGGATCGTCATGCGCTCCTGGACCTGCATGCGGCGCGCGAACACGTCGACCACGCGGGCAAACTTCGACAGCCCCAGGATCTTCTTGCCGGGGATGTAGGCGATGTGGGCCTTGCCGAAGAACGGCAGCATGTGGTGCTCGCACATCGAGTAGAACTCGATCCCCTTGACCACCACCATCTCCGAGCCCTCCGACGCGAACAGGGCGTCGTTGAGGACGGCGCCCAGGTCCGCCTCGTAGCCGGAGGTGAGGAAGCGCAGGGAGCGCTCGACGCGTTCGGGCGTCTTGAGCAGGCCCTCGCGGGTGACGTCCTCGCCGAGCCCGGTGATCAGGTCGGCGATGAGGTCGGTCATCTCGACGTCGCCGATCTCGTCGAACTCCGGATCGGACGGCCGGATCAGGTGAGCGTGGTCGCGCACGGGGGCCTCCTGAACCATGGTAGCGCCGCGGAGGCCGGCGGTGGGGTGCGGGTGGCGGATCGTTGCTTGGGCGTGGTCCGACATCGGGGTCACCTTCCTGGTGGCGTGTCCGCGGGGGTTGTCGCGGGCAGCGGGTTCGGCCCGGACCCGCTCGGACGGTCGGCCCCGGCGGGGTCGGACCGGCCAACTCGATGGGCGCACGATAGGGGTGCCCTTCGCCCGCGACCGTATCCGGCCCCGCGTTTGCCACGAGGCACCGGACGCGGCTGGGGGTGGATGCGCGTCCCGCCGCCCGCCCGGTACCCTCGAACCATGACCCGCCTGGACCAGCTCGACGCCTACGCGCTGGCGTTCGGGGCCCCGGTGGTGGCGGTCCGACCCGAACCGGCGGACGCGCACCAAGCCTGGGTCCGCCTGGCGGCCAGCGCCTTCTACCCCACCAGCGGCGGCCAGCCGAACGACCTGGGGACGCTCGACGGCATCGACGTGCTCGACGTGACGCTCGACGACGACGGCGTCTGGCACCGGGTGGCCGCCCCACCCAGCGCCTGGCCGCTCGGGCTGCTGGCCCGGGGCGAGGTCGAGCCCGAGCGTCGCGCGCGCCACCGGCAGTGGCACTCGGCCCAACACCTCCTGTCGCAGGCGTTCGTGCGGACCGACGCGGCCCACGCCACGCGGGCGGTTTCCCTCGCCGGACCCGACCTGACCATCGACGTCGACGGCGATCCGGACGACGAGGCCGTCGCCGCCGCCGAGCGGCTGGCGAACGAACGCGCGTACGCCGCCTGGCCCGTCGTGGCGCTGGAGGTCGACGAGCGCGACCTCGCCCGCTACCCGCTGCGCCGGCCGCCGAAGGTGACCGGCCGCGTGCGCCTGGTGGCGATGGGGCCGGACGTGCGCGACGACCCGGCGTCCGCCTGGGAGCTCAGCGCCTGCGGCGGCACGCACGTGCGCTGCACCGCCGAGGCGGCGCCCATCACCGTGCTGCGCAGCGAACGCGTGCGCGGCGGCCTGGCGCGCATCACCTTCCGCGCCGGCCTCGCGGCGTGGGAGGACCACCGCTTCAAGCACGCGGTCGCGAGCCGCACCGCCGCCTCGCTCTCCACCGGCGTGCCCGAGCTGGGCGCCAAGGTGGCGGCCCTGGCCGACGAGGCGTCGGCGCTGCGCCGCGCCCTGGCCGAGGCGCGCGGCCTGCTGGCCGACGAGCGCGCCGCCGCGCTGCTGGGCGACGACCCCGAGCCCGGCGCGCTGCTGGTCGCCGAGCTCGACGAGCGCGAGGCCGACCTCCTGGTGCCGCTGGCCGACGCCCTCGCCGCCCGCGGCGCGACCGCGGCCCTGGCCGTGGTGCACGCCGGGAGGGCCGAGCTGGTGCTGACGTCGGGCGCCGGCATCGACGTGCGGCCGGCCCTGGCCGCCGCCCTGCCGCACCTCTCCGGGCGGGGGGGCGGCCGGCCGGAGCGGGCCCAGGGCGCCGGACCCGCCACCGACGGCGTCGCGGACGCGTTGGCGGCGGCGCACGACGCGCTCTCGGCTTGACCGCCCGGGCGTCGATCGCGGGCGACCGGGTGGGCCGCGGGCCGCGGCCCGCGGCCGCGGCGTCGCGGCCGCGGCGGCGCGCGCCGCCGAGTCCGCCGCCAGCCCCACCGTGTCCCACGTATATCGGAATGATTCCGATTCGTGTGGTAGGCTGGCGGATGGAGGTACGACCATGTCCGAACCGCTGCACCCGATCGTGCACGACATCCCCGAGGCCTCACGCGCCGACCTGGTGGCGCTCCTGAACACGCGCCTGGCCGACACCGCCGACCTCTACAGCCAGGTCAAGCAGGCCCACTGGAACGTCAAGGGGATCCACTTCCAGACGCTGCACGAGCTGTTCGACAAGGTGGCAGAGGCGGTCGAGCCCTACGTCGACGAGCTGGCCGAGCGCGTCACCGGCCTCGGCGGCACCGCCCGCGGCACCGTGCGCATGGCCGCCGCCGCCTCCTCGCTGCCCGAGTACCCGATCGACGCCGTCGACGGCGACACGCACCTGGGCCTGGTGCGCGACCGGCTCGCCGCCTACGCCGCCGACAACCGCGGCGCCATCGCCGCGGCCGCCGACCTCGACGACGCCGCGACCGAGGGCTTGCTCGTCGACATCCAGAGCGTGGTCGACCTGCACCTCTACTTCGTCCAGTCGCACCTGCCGGGCTGAGCCCGGACGTCCATGCACGCCGCGCCGGTCGCCGCAGTGAGCGGCGGCCGGCCTCGCTCTCGACCGACACCCGCTCGGACCGTCGCGCGCCTACGCCTCGAAGCCGCCCGATCCGCCGAACTCGTCGCTGAGCCCCGACGCCGCGAGCACGTGCTCGGCGACGAAGATCGGGCACTTGGCGCGCACGGCCAGCGCCAGCGCGTCCGAGGGCCGTGCGTCGACGTCGAAGCGGACGCCGTGGCGCTCGAGCACGACCATCGCGTAGAAGGTGCCGCCCTGCAGGTCGGTCACCTCGACCTTGGTCACCTCGGTGTCGAGCATGCCCAGCATCGACAGCAGCAGGTCGTGCGTCAGCGGCCGCTCGGGGCGCTCGGCCTGCCGGCCGGCGGCGATGGACACCGCCTGCAGCGCGTCGATCACGATCGGCAGCAGCTCCCCACCGGGCGCCTTCAGCAAGACCAGGAAGCGTGCGCCGTCCTCACCGGAGACGGCGATGTCCTCGAGCGTCACCTCGACCATGCGTCGAGTCTAAACCGCGCCGCGGTACACTCCCGCGCATGAGGCGCGCACCGGCCCCGCCAGCGTCGGCCGCGACCGTGCGCCGCTCGGGCTACGAGGTCGTGGTCGGGCTCGAGGTGCACCTCGCGCTCCGCACGCGCAGCAAGCTGTTCTGCGGCTGCCCGGCGGCGCCCGACGACGCCGACCGCGGGCCGTCGGCCAACGAGCACGTCTGCCCCGTCTGCCTCGGCCTGCCCGGGGCGCTGCCGGTGCCCAACGCGCGGGCGCTGGAGCTGGCCGTGCGCTTCGCGACCGCCCTCGGCTGCGAGGTGCCCGACGTCACCGCCTTCGCCCGCAAGCACTACGGCTACCCCGACGCGCCGAAGAACTACCAGATCAGCCAGCACGACCGGCCCGTCGGCCTCGGGGGGGCGCTCGAGCTGCCGGGGGGGCGCCGCATCGGCATCGTCCGCTGCCACCTCGAGGAGGACGCCGGCCGCCTGCAGCACCCCACCTACGCCGACCACAGCCTGGTCGACCTGGACCGCGCCGGCGCGCCACTCGTCGAGCTCGTCACGGCGCCCGACCTCCGCTCCGGCAGCGAGGCGCGCGCCTTCCTCGAGGAGGTGCGCGCGCTCGCGCGCGCGCTCGACGTCGGCGACGCCACCCCCGAGGAGGGGCGCATGCGGGCCGACGTCAACGTGTCGCTGCGGCGCCCCGGCGCGCCGCTGGGGAGCAAGGTGGAGGTGAAGAACCTGAACTCGTTCAAGAGCGTGCAGGCGGCCATCGAGAGCGAGGCCGTGCGCCAGGAGCGGCTGCTGCAGGCCGGCCGCCCGGTGGCGCAGGAGACCCGCGGTTGGAACGAGGGCGGGCAGAAGAGCCACGTGCTCCGCAGCAAGGAGGAGGCGGCCGACTACCGCTACCTCGACGACCCGGACCTGCCGCCCATCCGGCTGACGCCGGCGTGGCGCGCGGCCGTGCGGGCCGCGACGCCCGAGGCGCCGGCCGAGCTGCGGCAGCGGTACGCGCGCCTCGGGCTGCGCCCCGAGGACGCCGACCGCCTCGCCACCGACGTCGACCTGGCCCGCGCCTTCGACGCGCTGGCGGCCGCCGCGGCGGCGGCCGGCACCGCCCCCCCGGCGACCCAGGCGCTGGCGAACTGGCTGCTGGGCGAGGTGGTGGGCTGGGCCCACGGCGCCGGCCGCCCGCTCGCCGAGCTGGGCCTGACCACACCCGGCGGCGCCGCGGCGCTGGCCTCGCTGGTAGCGCTCGTGGAGCGGGGCGCGATCAACGGCCCCACCGCCAAGGCGCTGCTGAGCGAGGTCCTCGGCGGCGCCGATCCCATCGCGCTGGTCGAGGCGCGCGGGCTGCGCCAGGTGTCCGACGCCGGCGCCCTCGCCCGCTGGGTCGACGAGGTCCTGGCCGCCCACGCCGACGTGGCCGCGGGCGCCCGCGAGCAGCCCAAGGCGATCAACTTCCTGATGGGCAGGGTCATGCAGGCGAGCCGCGGCCAGGCGCGCCCCGAGGCGCTGCGCGCGCTGCTGCTGGAGCGACTCGGCGAGGACGGCGCATGAGGCGCGCGCGCCGGGCCGGCCCGCTGCTGGCCGTCGCCCTGGGCGCCGCGCTGGCCGCGGCCCCGCCGACGTCCGCCCCGCCGCCCGCCCCGCCGCCCAGCGGCGCCGATGCCCCGGGCCTGGCCGAGCTGACCGCCACGCACCCGGCGATGGGGCCCGCGCTGGCCTTCCGCAGCGCCGCCGCCGAGGTCGCGGCGCGCGCGCTGCGCAACGCCGAGGACGACCTTCGGCGTGCCGGCCACGGCATCTCCGCCGCCCTCGCCTGGCGCCCCAGCCTGACCTGGCGCGGCGCCGGCGACGACGCCTTCGCCCTCGCCGACGGCGCCTGGGGCCAGGAGCTGACGGCCGCCTTCGGCTGGCGCGCCGACGCCCAGGCCATCGTCCGCGCGCGGCTGGCCGTCCACCGCGCCGGCGTGACCCTCGCCGAACGCGTCAACCGCGACCTGCGCGACGCCCTGACGCGCCACATCGAGCTGCAGCGCGCGTGGATCGCGCTGACCCTGGCCGAGGACGCCGCCGCCGCGCGCGCCCTCACGCTGGCCGCTGCGGAGCGCGTCGACCTCGCCGCGCTGGACGGAGCACCGCCCGACGCGCCGGAGCCACGCACGCTGCTGGCCTCGCGGCTGGAGACCGAGCGCGCGGTCGCGGCGGTCGAGCGGGCCGCGCGCGACGTGGCGGCGGCCGAGCGCCGCGCCGCGGCCATCGGCCTCGACCCCGTCCTGGCTGCGAGCCGCCACCGCGACCGGCTGGCGCCGCTGCCGCTCGAGGGGTGGCGGCTGTGGCTGCCCGCCGCGGATCCGCTGGCGACCCCCGCCGTGACGCGGGCCGCCCTCGACCTGGCCGCCGCCGAGGCGGACGCGCGGCGGGTGCGCGTCGGCGGCGTCCTCGACGACCTGCGCCTCGAGTTCACCCGCGTCGAGCAGGACGGGCGCCTGAGGGCGGGCCTGCGGCTCGACGAGGGCCGGCCCGGCGCGACCCTCGACCTCTCCCTGAGGCCGGCCACCCGGCCATCGTGGACGATCGCGTGGAGCGCGCTGCTGCGGGTCGACGACGGCTTCGCGCGCGACCGTGCGCGGGTGGACGCGGCGGTCGCCGACGCCGCCGGCGCCTGGGCCGAGGCCGCCGGCGAGGCCGCCTGGCTGCTCGCCGCGGCGCGCACGGCGGCGCTCGACGCGGAGGCCGACGTGGCGTTCGCGGAGCGCGGCCTGGCGCTGGCGCGGCTGGCGCTGCGCGAAGCGATCGAAGCGTGGCGCGAGGGCGAGCGGGACGACGCGGCGGCGCGCGACCGCGCGGACGCCGCGTTGGCGCGCGTGGCGGTGGCCCTCGAGCGTGAGCGCGACGCGTTCTACCGGACGTGGAACCGCTACCTGCTGGAGGCCGAACGCTTCTGGTCGGCGGCGGGGGTGCTGGGCGGGGTGCTGGCGCCGCCCTGAGCCGTCTGCCGGCGCCGAACGCCCGCGCCGCGCCGGCTACCCGCGGTTCGGCGGCAGGTACGCGCCTTCGACGTCGCCCAGGTGGACGAAGCGGTCGACGAGGTCGATCAGGCTCTGGGCCGAGGCCTCGCGGAAGGCGAGCACCTCGACGCGCTTGCCGCGCTCCTGGGCGAGCTGCAGGATCGGGACGAAGTCGCCGTCGCCCGAGGCCAGGACGCAGACGTCCACCTGGTCCAATGCCCGCACGAGGTCCGCGGCGATGCCCATGTCCCAGTCGCCCTCGAGGACCGTGCGCCCCTGGTCGTCGGCGCGGTGCACGCGCAGGGTCCGGCGCCGGACGCGGTAGCCGATCGCCGAGAGGCGCGTGATGAAGCCGTGGGCGCTCGCGTCGCCCTCCCGCTCCACCACGTAGGCGGTCGCCGACTGCAGGTGGCGGCCGCGGGCGGCGATGCGCAGCAGGTGCTCGTAGTCGAGGTAGCGGCCCGCGGCGTCGCGGGCCGCGTAGAACAGGTTCTGCGTGTCGACGAAGAGGGCCACGCGTTGGTCGGCGCGCTCGCCGGGCACCGGCTCGTGCGCCGGGACGCCACGCGGCGGCCGCGACGCGTTGGCGGCGGGCGAACGCTCGTCCATGGCGGCAGGATAGCAGCGCCGCCCGGGTCAGTCAGGTCGAGGCCTCGACCGTCAGGTCGCGGGCCTCGACCGTCAGGTCGAGGCACATGATCCACTCGTCCTCGAAGCCGGCACGGCCGTCGACCGCCAGCGCCACCTGGTCGCGCAGCACCCCCTCGCGCCGGTAGCCGTGTCGCCGGTAGAGGGCGATGGCGCCGGCGTTGCCGGCCCGCACGTGCAGCTGCAGCTTGCGCAGCCGCCGCCCCTCGGCCCACGCGCGCGCCGCGACCAGCAGCGCGGTCGCGACGCCGCGCCGGCGCCAGCCGGGCGCCACCGCCAGGGTCAGCCAGGCGACGTGCATGAGCCTCCTGGCGGCCAGCTGCTGCACCTCCACCCAGCCGACCGGCTCGCCGCCGTCGGCCACCGCCAGGGCGACGTAGGCCACGGCGGCCTCCAGGCCGCGGATCCTGGCCGTCAGCGCCGCCGCCGTCGGCGGACCGTCGCCGACGAAGGCGACGCCCTCGGCGTAGATGACGCGCTGCAGCGCGTGCCAGGCGTCGGCATCGGCCGCCCTGGCGCTGCGCACGTGCCAGCCGACCCCGGCCGCCGGGCCGGGCGCGACGCGCGTCGGGCGGTGGACCATGGCGCGAGTATAGCGACGGACGCGGTGCCCACGGACCGGGCCTGCTATCCTCGGGCGGCCGGGGGAGGGCGGCAGCGCCGCGACCCCCCTTTCAGGAGGACCCGTGCTCAAGCTCGTCACGGCCGAGTCGGTGACCGAGGGTCACCCGGACAAGCTGGCCGACCGCATCTCGGACGGCGTCCTCGACGCCATCCTCACCCTCGACCCCCACGCCCGCGTGGCGGCCGAGACGCTGGTCACCACCGGCCTGGTGCTGCTGACCGGCGAGATCACCTGCCGCGGCTACGCCGACCTGCAGGCCGTCGTCCGCGACGTCGTGCGCGGCGTCGGCTACACGCACACCGACTACGGCATCGACGCCGACCACTCGGCGGTGCTGATCGCCATCAAGGAGCAGTCGCCCGACATCGCCCTGGGCGTCGACCGCTCGGCCGACGCCAAGGGCGACGCCGCGGACCGCCTCGGCGCCGGCGACCAGGGCTTCATGATCGGCTTCGCCTGCGACGAGACCGAGCAGCTCATGCCGCTGCCGATCACGCTCGCCCACGCGCTCACCAAGCGGCTGGCGCAGGTGCGCAAGGAGGGCATGCTCACCTACCTGCGGCCCGACGGCAAGTCGCAGGTGACGGTGGCGTACGACGGCGACCGGCCGGTGCACGTCGACACCGTCGTGCTGTCGGCCCAGCACCACCCGGACGTCGACCTCGAGCAGCTGCGCGCCGATCTGCGCACCCACGTGCTCTCGGCGGTGCTGCCGCCCGAGCTCGTGGACGAGACGACGAAGCACTACCTCAACCCCACCGGCCGCTTCGTCACCGGCGGCCCCCAGGGCGACGCCGGCCTCACCGGCCGCAAGATCGTGGTCGACACCTACGGCGGCGCGGCGCCGCACGGCGGTGGGGCGTTCTCGGGGAAGGACCCGACCAAGGTCGACCGCAGCGCCAGCTACTACGCGCGCTACATGGCCAAGCAGGTGGTGGCGGCCGGCCTCGCGCGCCGCTGCCTCATCCAGCTGGCCTACGCCATCGGCGTCGCCCGTCCGGTCGGGACCTACGTCGACACGTTCGGGACCGGTACCGTGCCCGACGAGGTGCTGGCGAAGGGGCTGGCCAAGGCCTTCGACGCGCGCCCCGCCGCGATCATCGACCAGCTCGACCTGCAGCGCCCGATCTACGGGGTGACCTCGGCCTACGGCCACTTCGGCCGGCCGGGCTTCTCCTGGGAGGCGCTCGACCGCGTCGATGCGCTGCGGCGGGCCGTCGGGGTCTGATACAACATCTGTCATGGCACGCATCGTTTTGGGCCACCGCGACGGGGCTCTGGCCACCCGCCAGGCGCGCACCGTGTTGTCCGAACTCGCCGCCGAGTGGCCGGACGTCCAACTCGTCCTGCGCCAGGTCGCCGACCATGCCCAGGCGGACGCCCTGCTCGCCGCCCTCGCCGAGGGCACGGTGGGGATGGCGGTCGCCACCGTCGACTCCCTGCCGCCCAGGCTGCCGGACGGACTCACCCTCGCCGCCGTCGGCCGACGCCTGGAGCCGCGCGCGGCGCTCGTGGCCCGCGGCCGGCCGGCGCTGACCCACCTCGCCGCCCGGGCGCGCGTGCGGGTGCATGCCGCGCGCGATCTCGGCTTCCTGCGCTCGGTGCTGCCCGACGCCGACGCCGCCGTGTGGAACGGGACGGTCGCCGAAGCGCTCGCCGGCCTGGTGGCCGACGAGCACGACGCGCTGCTCTTCCCCGGCGCGCTGCTCATCGCGCTCGATCGGCGCGACCGCATCGACGCGCTGCTCGACGCCGAGGCCTTCCCGCCCGCCCCCGGGCAGGGCGCCATGGGCATGGTCGTGCGCAGCGACGACGACGCCGCCTTCGAGCTGGCCTACACCCTCCAGCACCGCCCCAGCTTCGACCGCGTGCGCGCCGAGCGCGCCTTCGCCGCCGGGCTGCCGGGCCACGCCCTAGGCGCGCTGGCGACCCTCGACGAGGACGGTGACCTGGCGCTGTTCGGCGCGGTCCTCACCCGCGACGGAGCCATGCTGCAGGCGACCACGTGCGGCGACGCCAAGGACGCCGAGGAGCTGGGCAGCGAGCTGGCGAGGGACGTCGCCGAGCGGCTCGCCGCGCTCGGCTGAAGCGCGTCAGCCGTTGTTGGCGGCTTCCTCCTCGGCCCGCGCCTCGGCCAGCACGCGGTCCACCAGCTGGCCGGGCACCGGCTCGTAGCGGTCGATCTTGAGCGAGTAGGCGCCGCGGCCACCCGTCTTGGAGCGCAGGTCGGCCGAGTAGTTGCGGATCTCGCTCATGGGCACGTGGGCGCTGATCACGCTGACGGAGCCCTCGGTGTCCATGCCGAGGACCCGCCCGCGGCGGCCGTTGAAGTCGCTGATGACGTCGCCGGTGAAGCGGTCGGGCACCCGCACCTTCAGCAGCGCCAGCGGCTCCAGCAGCTGCGGCTTGGCGCTGGCGCAGGCCTCCTTGAAGGCCTCGGCCGCCGCCGCCTGGAAGGCGATGTCCTTGCTGTCGACCGGGTGGTCCTTGCCGTCGTAGACCTCGACCCGCACGTCGACCAGCGGGAAGCCGAGTGGGCCCCTGGCCGAGGCCGCGCGCACGCCCTTCTCGCACGAACTCTGGAACTGGGTGGGGATCGTGCCGCCCACCACCGCCCAGCGGAACTCGATGCCGGAGCCGCGCTCGAGCGGCGCGACGCGCAGCGCCACCTCGGCGAACTGCCCGGCGCCGCCGGTCTGCTTCTTGTGCCGGTAGCGCGCGTCGCCGCTGCCCATGATCGTCTCGCGGTAGCTCACGCGCGGCAGCCGGGTGTCGACGTTGACGCCGTAGCGCTCCGCCAGCTCGTTCACGGCCACCTCGAGGTGGACGTGGCCCATCCCCCACAGCACCGTCTCGTTGGTCTCGGGGTCGCGCACGAGCTGCAGCGTGGTGTCGGCGTCGAGCAGCTTCTGCAGGCCCTCGGAGAGGCGGTCGTCGTCGGCGCGGGTCTTGGGCGACAGCGCCAGCGCCATGACCGGGCTGGGGATGCGGATGGGCGACAGGGCCACGTCGACGCCGGGCGCCGCCAGCGTGTCGCCGGTGCGCACGCCGTCCGCCTTGGTGACCGCGCCGATCATGCCGGCCTCCAGCACCGGCACCTCGTCGAGCTGGGCGCCCTTGGGCACGTACAGGTGGGCCGTGCGCACGTCGATGTCGCGGGTGTTGTCGTGCAGCGGCTGGCCCGCCTTGAGCTCGCCGGCGAGCACCCGCATCATCGACACCTTGCCGAGGTAGGGGTCGATGACGGTCTTGAACACGCGGGCCACGAACGGGCCCTCCTTGCCGAGCTCAGGCATGGTGCCGTGATCGACCCGCAGCGGCTTGGCGTGCTCCACGCCGCGGACCCCCTGGGCCAGGAAGTCGAGCAGCAGGGTGATGCCCATCGCCTCGGTCGCCGAGGTCATCAGTACCGGCTGCAGCTCGTTGGCCCGCACCGCCCGGTAGAAGGCGGCCTTGAGCGTCAGGGGGTCGAGCTCCTCGCCCTCGAGGTACTGCATCATCAGGTCGTCGTCGGTCTCGACGATCGCCTCGACCAGCTTCTCGCGGTACCCCTGCGCCACGCCCGCGACCTCGTCGGGCACGGGGCCCTGGCTGCGCTCGCCGTTCGCCCAGGTGTAGGCGACCATGTCGAGCAGGTCGACGATTCCGCGGAAGTCGGCCGCCTGCCCGATGGGGACCTGGATGGCGGCGAGGTTGCCCTCCAGACCGGCCTCGAGGTCGCTCATCGTGCGGAAGAAGTCGGCGTTCTCGCGGTCCATCTTGTTGACGACCACGATGGCGTTGAGCTCGCGGTCCTTGGCGCCGGCCCACACGCGCTCGGTGCCCACCGCCACGCCCGATACGGCCGAGACCAGCACCAGCGCGCCGTCGGCGGCGGCCATGGCGCCGCGGATGTCGCCGACGAAGTCCGCGTAGCCGGGTGCGTCGATGACGTTGAACAGGTGGTCGCCCCAGGTCAGCGGGTGGACGCTCGAGTGGATCGAGATCTTGCGCCGCTTCTCCTCGGCCGAGGTGTCGGAAACGGTGTTGCCGTCCTCGACGCGCCCCATCTTGCCGATGACGCCGGCACGCAACAGCATGGCCTCGAGCAGCGAGGTCTTGCCGGCGCCACTGTGTGAGAGGAGGGCGACGTTGCGGATCTGGGCCATGTGGCGGGCTCCTTGGGCGAACGCCTCCGCCGTCGGCGGAGGGTGGGGGATCTGGGGGTGGCGGTGCGTCGGCAAGCGCCGAACGGGTCCCGAACGATACCACGGGCCACGGCGGCGCCCCGGGGTGGGCGTCCCGCCGCACGCGCCTGCTACGCTCGGCGCGTGGAGAGCGACGCCCCCGTCGAACGCGAGCTGAAGTTCTCGCTCGTGGACCCGCCCCCCGCCCCGGCCGACCTCGTCGCGCTGGGCCGCGGCGGCCCCTACGCCTTCGTGGAGGCGAGCGCGGCGCTGCATGTCGATACCTACTACGACGACGACGCGGGGAGCCTGCGGCGGGCGGGCGTGGCCCTGCGGCGGCGGCGACGCGCGGGCGCGGCCGAGGCGATCGCCACCGTGAAGACGGCGGGGCGCGTCGACGGCGCCTGGCACCAGCGCGAGGAGTTGGAGGCGCCGATGCGGGGCGGCGACTGGCCCGTGCCGGTGGCGCGGCGGCTGGCCGAGCACGTGGCGCTGTGGCAGCTGCGCCCGCGGCTGGAGCTGGAGGTGGAGCGCTCCGCCTACCGCGTCACGCACGCGGGGCGCCCAGTGGCGACGCTGGCGTTCGACCGCGTGAGCGCCCGCCTGCCGGGGTCCGAGCGCAGCGCGCACTTCGACGAGGCCGAGATCGAGGCCGTCGGGGACGTCGACTTCGGCGTGCTGCGCGGCGTGGCCGAGCTGGTCGAAGGGTTGGTGCGGCTGACGCCGTCGCCGGCCACCAAGCTCGAGCGGGCGGCGGCGGTGCTCGAGCTGGGGGCGGTGCTGTGAGGCGCGGGTCCGCCGGCCCGCCGGGGGGCGTGACGGCGGCGGCCGGCCTGGAGCGGACGCTGTGGCTGGTGCGTCACGCACAGGCGGCGACCGTGTCGCCGACGGGCCGCGACGCCGACCGGCCGCTGGTCGCCAAGGGCCACCACCAGGCGCGGCGGCTGGCGGCGTCGCTGCAGGCGTGGGGGGCGCGCCCCGACCGGGTGCTGTCGAGCCCGTGGCTGCGGGCCGCGGCCACCGCCGAGGGGCTGCGCGGCGCGGCGCCGCTCGCCTTCCTCGACGCGCTCGCCTCCCCCGGCGCGGCGGCCGCGTCCGCCGCCATCGTCGCGGCGCTGGCACCCGACGAACGCGAGGCCGTGGTCGTGGGGCACGAGCCGTGGGTGTCGGCGCTCGCCTCCTGGTGGCTGTGCGGCGACGAGCTGGGCCTCCGGATCGCGTTCCGCAAGGCGGCCGTCATGGCGCTGGTCGGGGTGCCGGGTCCCGGGCGCATGGCGCTGACCGGCTTCGTGCCGATGCGCTGGCTCAACCCTCCCACGGGTTGCGCACCGGCACCCCCAGGCCCTCGACGTCGGTCACGTTGCGCGACACCAGCGTGAGGCCGTGCCGCCGGGCGGTGGCGACGAGCAGGCCGTCGATCGTCGGCACGATGCGTCCCCGGCGCGCCGCCTCGCCGACGGTCCGACCCCAGATCGCCGCGACCTCGGCGTCGACGCCCAGCACCCGCGCCTCGAAGCGTGCGCGCAGGCCGTCCTCGAGCCACGCCCGCAAGCGCCGCCGCTGGACCGCATCGGCGAGCAGCGCCACGCCGCGCTCGATCTCGCCCAGCGTGAGGACGCTGATCGCGAGGTCGGCCTCGGGCGTGGCCGCGAGCCAGGCGACGACGGACCGATCGGGGTGCCGCCGCCGCGCCTCCGACAGGACCATGGTGTCGAGCAGGTACCTCACGCGCCCGCGCCCCTTCCCGAGCCCCCCTCGCCCAGGTCGAGGTCGCGGGGCGCGTCGGGCACGCGCTTCAGGTCGAGCTCGACCTCGGCCCAGGGCGATGCCTGCAGGAACCCGACCAGGCCAGCGGCGCCGGCCTGCGCGAGGCGCCGGTACGCCTCGATGGAGATCACCACGGCCCGCTCCTCGCCGCGCACCGAGATCACCTGCGGTGCCCCCTGCGCCTCGCGCAGGAGCAGGCTGAGGCGGTTCTTGGCATCGTGCAGCGACCAGGTCATGATGGCCTCCCTGGTTTCAGTCTAGCTCATCTAGCCATCACGGCACCCGGTCCCGTGGGCGGCCGCCCGCCCCCAGCGCCGCCGTGCCGGAAGACGGCGGCGCCGAAGAAGCCGTACGGAACGGCGTTTACACGAAGAACTGCAGCAGCTGGTGCTGGAAGAACATCACCACCACGCCGAACACCGTGTGGCCGATCAGGAAGGAGCGCACGAGCCCGAAGGGGTCGCGCATCTCCTCGATGGGGTGGAAGTCGGTGACGACGAAGGTGGTGATCAGGGCGACGAACATGCCGTGGCCGAAGCCGCCGACCAGCCCCAGGATCGGGTAGAAGAGGTCGACGGTGGTCGGGAAGTCGCGCAGGATCACGTAGTCGGGGCCCTGGAAGGTGCCCGTCACGAACATCAGCGCCACCCAGCCGTAGGCCACCGCGAAGCCGATGCCGCCGAGGGTCAGGAACAGGGCGCCGATCACCCGCGAGCGGTCGTCCAGGCGCCGGGTGAAGACCGCGCCCAGCGCGCCCAAGGTGTCGTAGACCTGCCCGCCCCACACGACCGGCAGGTTGAGCACGGCGACCATCAGCGAGGTGCCCAGCAGGCCGGTGAGCACCGACGTCAGGATGAGTTCGAGGATCATCGGCGCGCCCCCCTCACCACAGCTTGAAGCCGGGGATCGGCTGCAAGTCCGCGAACATGGTGATCAACGAGGGCAGGTAGGCGATGACCACCAGGAAGATCGCCAGGCCCATCCACACGGCGAGGCTGTCCATGACGCGCATGACGCCCTCGCTCTTGTAGCTGCGGGCGCTCGCCCAGGGGATCTGGGGCACGTCGGCCTCGGCCAGGCGGCGCTTGCCGAGGATCGTGCCGAACACGACCGTGAAGTAGAAGATCAGGGCCAGCATGAGGATGACGCCCGAGACGGCGGTGACCGCCATCGGCACGCTGGCGTTGGCGTACGCCTCGGACAGCGCGGCCGGCAGGTTGCTGATGTAGGCGCGGCGCGGCACGGCCAGCAGGCCCTGCCAATGCATCCCGACCGCGAACACCATCATCCCGACGAACCAGGTCCAGTTGGCCCACGTCGCCAGCGCGGTCGAATAGAGCGGCCGGCCGGTCAGGTGCGGCAGGAGCCAGTAGGTGACGCCGAAGAAGGTGAGCGTCACGGCGGTACCGACCGTCAGGTGGAAGTGGCCGGGGATCCAGGCGGTGTTGTGGACCAGCATGTTGAGGTTGAAGCTGGCGTTGACGATGCCGCCCGCCCCGCCGAAGATGAACGCGATCGCGGCCAGCAGCTGGGCGCTCACGCCCGGGTTGCCCCACGGCAGCTTGGCGATCCAGCCGAGCACGCCCTTGCCGCCGTTGCGACGCCCCGCGTACTCCAGCGAGGCCGCGACGGTGAAGGCCGTGAGCAGGCTCGGAACGCCGACGAACATCGTCAGCATGCTGTGCACCATCTTCCAGCCGGCCGGGATGCCCGGGTCGGTGAACTGGTGGTGGAAGCCCACGGGCACGCTGAACAGCAGGAACATGAGGAAGGCCAGGCGCGCCAGCGGGTCGCTGACCAGCTCGCCGCCCGCCTGCTTGGGCAGCAGCGCGTACCAGCTGATGTAGGCCGGCAGCAGCCAGAAGTAGACGATCGGGTGGCCGGTGTACCAGAACAGGGTGCGCGCCAGCAGCGGGTCGACCCCATCGAGCCAGCCGAACGACCAGGGGATGAGGAAGCCGACCACCGAGACGACGATGCCCACCGAAGCGAGCATCCACATCATCCAGGTGACCACGCTCATGTAGGTCACCAGCGGCGTCGCGCGGCCGGGGTTCTGGCGGCGCCAGACGGCGCGCAGGCGGATGACCTCGGCGCCCACCATGAGGCTCGAGACGACCACCAGCGCCAGGCCGGTGTAGAAGCTCCAGTGGCCGAAGAGCGGCGGGTAGAAGGTGTACAGCACGGTGCTGGTGTTCGTCAGGATGCCGGCGCCCGCCAGCACCAGGCCGGCGATGGCGATCCCGAACGAGCCCCACATCCAGGCCATGGCCGGCTTGATGCCGAGCTCGCGCACCGGCAGGTAGAACATCAGCCCGGCGTTGAAGAAGGTGGTGAACACCAGCGCGTTCAGGACGCCGTGCAGGGTGAGGCCCTGGTAGTAGGACTTGAGGAAGGGCAGCAGCGCGTAGAGGTCGATGCCGCCGTAGTTCCAGGCCTGGAAGGGGCCCAGCAGCGCCCCGACCAGCAGGGCGATCAGCGCCGTGAGGATGTAGGCGTAGGCGACGCGCTTGGCGCCGGCCAGCGCGGGCGCCTCGGTGCGCGTGCCGGGGACCGTGGTCACAGCCATGCCAGGCCTCCAACCGAAGAGGGGCGCGGGGCGGGCGCGGTCATGGGGCCACCACCCGCTGTCGCAGCGTCAGCACGTCGGCAGGGGCGAGGCCCTTGCCGCGCTCGGCGGCGACCTCGCCGGCGGTGAAGGGCGCGGCGGCCGGCCCGCCGAGGCCCACGACGTGGTCGAGCACGGCGGCGATGTCGCCGTCGGCGAGCTGGGCCCAGGCCGGCATCACGCCGTTGTAGGTCACGCCGTTCACCACGATCTGCCCCATCAGGCCGTACAGCAGCGAGTCCACCAGGTAGGCGCGGCCGCCGTCGAGGGCGGCGAGTTCGGCGGCGTGGCCCGCCAGGGGCGGGAACGCGCCCGCGATGCCGGCACCGGCCGGGCCGTGGCACGCCGCGCAGTTGGAGGCGTAGACGCGAGCGCCGGCGACGGCGGCCCCGTCGACGGCGGCGCCGGCATCGGTGGCGACCGTCGCGTCGCCGACGGCGGTGTCGAGGGCCCACTGGGACGCCGGCACGACCTCGATCCAGCCGATCATGTTCTGGTGACCGATGCCGCAGTACTCGTTGCAGGTGACGCGGTAGCGGCCGACCCGGTCGAAGGTGGTGCGCAGCCGCGACACCTCGCCGGGGATGACCTCGACGTTGAGGTTGGTGTTCTCCACCTGCCAGCCGTGGATGACGTCGCGGGCGGTGAGGTAGAACTCGACCTGGCTGCCGACGGGCACGCGGATGGTCTCGGGCACCCAGACGAAGGCCTGGCCCACGATCGACACCTGCAGCTGGTTGGGACCGACGACCCGCACGCCCGGGTCGGTGAAGAGCGGCTGCTGCAGCAGCGTCTGCGGGCTGCCACGGCCGGCCAACTGAGCGATGTGGGCGCCCTCGGTCGCCAGCGAGTAGGCGATCAGGATGACGAACATCAGCGTCATCAGGCCCGAGGCGGCGATCCAGCGCCGCTCCCACTTGGCGATCTCGTGATGATGGCGGTCGTCCACGCGTCAGTTCCTCACGACGTTGAGCGCGAACATCCCGAACCAGAACACCATGATGGTCAGCGTCAGGAAGCTCACGACCGCCAACGCGCCCAGCGGGCGGTGCTCGGCGTCCGGCGGCAGGCCGCCCTCCGGCGGCGGGCCGCCCTCGGGCGGCTGTCCGGCGCGGTTCGCCGGGGGGTCGGGGCGTCGTTCCTCCACGTGGTCCTCCTCGATCGCGGCATGACGCAGTCGTCCGGCCCGGGGGGCCGAACCGTGCTGCGCGCCATGGTAATGCACACCCGGGTGCGGTAGATCAAGAGAGTGCCAGGTCATCAGATCATCATCGCGGGCGCGGGCGGCATCATCGGCCAACGGCTGATCGCCGCGCTGCGCACGGGTTCGCCGGCCGGGGAGGCGGGCGCGGCCCGCATCACGGTCCTCACGCGCCGCGCGGAGGGGCGCTGGCCCGCCGGCGTCGAGCCCTTCGTGTGGTCTCCCACCGCGGCCCGCGAGGGCGACGAGGCGTCCCTCGACGCGCTCGCCGCCCGGCTCGCCGGCGCGGCGGCGCTGGTGAACCTGGCCGGCTCCTCCATCGCCGACGGCCGGCTCGATGCCGCGCACCGGGCGCGCGTCGCGGGGAGCCGCGTCGACGCCGCCGCCACCCTGCTCGCGGCCGCCCGCCGCGCCGCGGCACCGCCCGGCGTGTGGCTGCAGTGCTGCGCGGTCGGCATCTACGGCGACCGGGGTGACGAGCTCCTGACCGAGGCGTCCTCGCCCGGCGACCCGGCGCGCGACGTCCTCGTACCCAGCAGCGTCGCCTGGGAGGCGGCCGCCGCCCCCGCGGCCGAGCTGACGCGGCTCGTCACGGCACGCATCGCGGTCGTGTTCGACCGCGACGCCGAGGCGTGGCGCAGGCTGCTCCTCCCGGTGCGCCTGTTCGCCGGCGGACCGCTCGGCTCCGGCCGCCAGTGGCTGCCGTGGATCAGCGGCCGCGACACCGCCCGCGCGCTCGTGTGGCTGATCGAGACGCCCTCCGCCAGCGGCACCTTCAACCTCGCCGCGCCCGAGCCCGCCCGCCAGATCGACGTCACCCGCGCCGCGGCGCGCGCGCTGCGCCGGCCCGTGTGGCTGCCCGCGCCCGCCTTCGCCCTGCGCCTGGTGCTCGGCAAGGTGGCGGACGCGATGGTCCTCTCCTCCCAGCGCGTCATCCCGCAGCGGCTGCTGGACGCCGGCTTCGCCTTCGAGGACCCGACGATCGAGGGGGCGATGCCGACGCTCGTGTGAGCGGCGGCTGCGCGTTAAGCTCCGGCCATGAGCCAGCGCCCCGCGGACCCCGGTCACCCCTGCCTCCAGGACCTGCGCGCTGCCGACCCCGAGATCCACGACCTGGTGGTCCGTGAGGCGGCGCGGCAGCGCGACGGCCTGGAGCTGATCGCTTCCGAGAACTTCACCTCGGCGGCGGTGCGGGCGGCGCTGGGGACGGTGCTGACCAACAAGTACGCCGAGGGCTACCCCGGCAAGCGCTACTACGGTGGCTGCGAGGTGGTCGACGAGGTGGAGCGGCTGGCGATCGAGCGGCTGAAACGGCTGTTCGGGGCCGGCTGGGCGAACGTGCAGCCGCACTCGGGCAGCTCGGCCAACCTGGCGGTGTTCCACGCGCTGCTCGAGCCCGGCGACCCGATCATGGGGATGGACCTGTCGCACGGCGGGCACCTCACCCATGGCTCGCCCGTCAACTTCTCGGGACGGTTCTACCGGGTGGTGGGCTACCCGGTCGATCGCGACAGCGAGCGCATCGACATGGACGTCGTGCGCCAACTCGCCCTCGAGCACCGGCCGCGGATGATCATCGCGGGTGCGTCGGCCTACAGCCGGCCGATCGACTTCGCCGCCTTCCGCGCGGTGGCCGACGAGGTCGGCGCCTACCTGCTGGCCGACGTGGCGCACATCGCCGGCCTCATCGCCGCCCGCCTCCACCCCGACCCGGTGCCGTACGCCCACGTCGTCACCAGCACCACCCACAAGACGCTGCGCGGGCCGCGCTCCGGCATCGCCTTCGGCTCGGACACCGACATCGGCGCCAAGATCGACCGGGCCGTCTTCCCAGGAAGCCAGGGGGGCCCGCTGATGCACGCGATCGCCGCGAAGGCCGTCGCGTTCCAGGAGGCGCTGCGGCCGTCGTTCCGGGGTTACCAGGAGGCCGTGATCGCCAACGCCCGGGCGCTGGCCGCGGCGCTGCAGGCGCGCGGTTGGCGCATCGTCTCGGGCGGCACCGACAACCATCTGCTGCTCGTCGACCTGCGGCCCAAGGGCCTGACCGGCAAGCGCGCCGTCGACCTGCTCGACCCGGTGCACGTCACCGTGTCGAAGAGCATGGTGCCCTTCGACGAGCGCAAGCCCTGGATCACCTCGGGCATCCGGCTCGGCACGCCCGCGCTGACCACCCGCGGCTTCGCGCTGCAGGAGATGGACGCGGTGGCCGACCTGATCGACCGCGCGCTGTCGGGCGCCGACCCCGACGGGCTCCGCGCCGAGGTGCAGGCGCTGGCGAGCCGCCACCCGATGCCCTGAGACCGATTCCGGCCCCCGCGGCGCTCCGGCCCCGGCTCAGCGCCGCCGTTGACGGAGCCGCTCGAGGCCCTCCTGCAGGCTGAGGCGCACGCGCTCGAGCGAGCCGGCGATCTCGCCGAGTTCGTCGTCGCGGTTGCTCCCCACCGGCGCGGTGAGCTCGCCCATCGCCACCCGCCGGGCCTCGTCGCGCAGGCGGACCACGTCTCGCGCCACGCCCATCGTCCCGATGGCCGCGATCAGCGACCCGATCAGGGCGGCGACCGCCGAGGCCGCCGCCAGCGTCACGAACAGCTCGAGGCGCTCCTCGCCGAGGAACCACCACAGCGCCACCGCCGTCAGGCTCCAGGTCAACAGGCCCGGCAGGGCGACCTGGGCGGCCAGGTGTCGGCCGAAGCGGCCGCGCAGGCGGGCGCCCGCGAGCGGCAG
>Ga0114946_10000114_pt1 | contig 44285 bp, 30 predicted proteins | sample WalLakDeSediment_FD_88676 | JGI IMG/M metagenome (GOLD analysis project Ga0114946, IMG submission 88676) | Lake sediment microbial communities from Walker lake, Nevada to study Microbial Dark Matter (Phase II) - Walker Lake 11/02/13 Deep Sediment | ecosystem: Environmental > Aquatic >... | reverse complement strand
GTTGTAGTCGCCGTACAGTTGTTCGCGTCGCTAATCGTAAAGGAATACGAGCCGGCTGTCCTGACAAAAACGCCTTCGCCTGTATACGGAGGTGTAGCTCCCGCTGCGGTTACTGTGACGGTCGACGTACCGCCGTTGCAGAGAATCGGCGTCGCGACGGCGGATACGGTACACAGAGGAGGTTCTGCAATGTTGACCGAGGTAGTGGATTCGCAACCATTCGCATCGGTTACAGTGAAATTATGTTTTCCGGCACCACGATTGAACTTTCCTGTTCCTTTGTACGGAGGAACTCCCCCTGTCGCCGAAACCGTTACAGTCGACGTCTCCCCAAAACACAAAATCGGTGTCGCTGTCGAAGATGCATCTATGCCTTGAACCGTGACGTGAATTGGACACTGTACTGTTTGCTGTCCATCACTGACCGTTGCAGTCAATGTGTAAGCACCTGCAGTGTTCCCTGCATTGACAAGTACGGATGCTCCGGTCGATGATCCCGCTATCGATGCGCCACTTGTATTGCTCGAGAGCGCCCAAGAATACGTCAATCCCCGGCTGCTGTTGTTGAAGGTGTATGTGTTTTGTGTGCCGACGCAGACTGGGTCGGGTCCACTGATATCACAGGCAATGCTTATTCCCACACCGGAAGACAGAATTTGGTTGTTGCGCCGCCCCAGGGCTGTTCCGTCAAGTCGGCCGAGCATGAAATGGTATGGCGCACCACTGATGCTTCCTGCTCCAAGACCACTTCCATGACCGATGCCGTTTCCGGCTCCCGAAACGTCGAGCCCCATTGCCAGATGTGCGGCCATTTCTATCAGAATCGACGTCGATGCCGATGTCCAATGCAGCGTGTAATGTGCTGTTTCGTCATTTGCGGATGTCGAGTACCCATCGAACACCAAGAATGCCGAGCTTATCGTCGCATCACCGTAGAGCGCAATTGTTCGATTGCCGAATCTCGCCTCGTAATTCGTGATTTTCGTTTCAACGTTACTTGATAGCACTGTCCCCATGGCATCGGGTGCGTCCACGATATACCTGTACGAACCATTCCGAAGCAATTCGCACGTGGACTGTAGCGTATTCGGCGGACCTATTGCCGATCCGCACTCGTTCAGGTGTACCAGCACATTTGGACCACCGATTGCATCCGCAGCCTCTAAAGCCTGGTCGTACGATGTCAGGAAGTCATAGGCGTGCTTGCCATTTTTCGCAGCCAGGTGGCTGAAAGTCAGCGTGTGCGTATTCCCGGGAGTTGAACGAATGTTCGAGAAAAGTAAACGTTGCGGAACGGACATCCCTTCATAGTACAACGAGTTGTTTCGCTGCAAAGCGGAATGGATCCATTGTACATTACCTTGACCAATCGATCTGTTATTGTTCGCCGCCTGCTTGAAATCAACAACAAGCGGTTGCGCACTCGCGAGAGTGGCGTATAGTACAAGCGAGAGAAGCAGGGATGTCACCTGTCGCATTATGTGTACCATGGGGAACCTCCTTTAGAAGCGTAATGAGCACCAGACATCGGCATATCGCCGGCGAAATAGTTCTGCCCGCGATAGGTTTAAAGTTATCATCGGGGTCTTACAGATGACTGAACTCTGCATTACAGTTAGCTTACAGGAAACTGACAGTTTTGTAAGAAAAGGGATGAAGTAGCAGAACAAGGCTTGTTTTCGGGATTTTCACCCACCGGATACACTTCTCAAGTCTAGCACTGTGATGTCATGGAAAACGACGAACGTGAAAGCATCACAGCGAAATCATTGCGACTCGATCTCGTCATCATCACAGGTCTCACTCCGCTACCTGCTGTGACGAAAGCGCCATCGGAAGTGTAATCGCGTAGGACTTCCTCCGATCGCCGGATAGTGCGGCATACCTGATATGCCTGCACCGATGTCCGTACTCTCGTGCATTCCGCACCAGCACACTGTTAACGTATCAGTGCATGATTCGCATTGCTCATCTCCCAGCCTGCCCGGCTCGACACTTCCGAAGATGACGTGTACCTCCCACTCCAGACCGCATGTTGTCTATATCAGCTCACGATTGAATGTTTCCCGTTCTTGTGGCTATCACGAGTTTGGCGTTCGAATCTTTTTCCACTGCTCATCGCCCTGCACATGACGAGTCTGTTCGCTTTCGTGTTCGGTGCGCTTACTAAAAGAAAGCAGGAATTCGCTGCGTGCATCATCTCCCGTTTTCTGCGGTGCGCTTGCCCGTGTAGTGCCGATCTGCCTTGAAGAAGTCGAATACTTCCTGAGGAAAGAGCATCTCGCCCTCAAATGAGAGTATGAGAGAGAGAAAGCTTTTCAGTCCGGTACTCCAGCATCAGGAGTATCATTGACAATCGATTCCTGCACGCGTGTATTTCGCGCTTACGTTGCGCTGGCCGGGCCCAATGGGCTAGCCCAATGGGCGAGTATCGTTTCGGTGTGAATGCATGAAACAACAATCGCATCAACACGAAACAATGGAATAGCACAGTGTTTCGCAGCTCCCGGCGTATGGAAAACCCTGCGAGTCAATGAACCCTTCCTATTACAAGGATTATACAGTCTTTTGTTTTTGTTTTGGATTCGATGCGGATCAAGAAATCGACACGAAGAGTTCCCATACGATTTGATGATATCCCGCTTCGGGAATAGTCGCCACTACTGGGAACCGTATCCCATCTCACCCGGAATGACGTCGATCCGGATGAGACGGCGATACGAGTTGAGGAGAGACAAAGTCAATGCGCTTAGTCCATGATTTTTCTCAAAAACGCCGGCCGGTCAGGATTGCTCTTTTCGATGCGCTGGTTGTCAAGTTCCGAATCATACTCCTGCGTTGTGGTGAAGGAGAGCCCCTTGCGCACGAACGCAGGCTCGTCGTACTCGCGTATCTCGGTGATTCCGGTTGGGATACGCGTAGACTGCTGTGACTGCTGCGCTCCACGAGCCGGCATGGCGGCTCGGCGCCCGGCCGCAGCACGTTTGTTGAAGCCCGTCGCGATGACGGTAATCATCAGTTTGTCCTCGAGGTCCGGATCGATGACCGAGCCGAAGATGAGATTGGCATCCTCCCCGGCAGCTTCCGTGATTATGGAGATCGCTTCGTCGACTTCCACAAGAGACATGTTCGCGCCACCTGTGATATTGACCAACACGCCTTGCGCGCCTGCTATGCTGACACCATCGAGTAACGGACTTGAAATAGCATTGTGTGCGGCTTCGACAGCCCGGTTTTCACCGGACGCGTCGCCGCTGCCCATCAACGCATCTCCCATGTCGCGCATGATGGTGCGCACATCGGCGAAATCGACATTAACCAGACCCGGTACGGCGATGATTTCCGCAATCCCGCGAGTAGCGTTGTAGAGCACCTCATTGGCGAGCTGAAAAGAATCGGCCAACGGTGTGTTTTTTTCCACCAGCGACAACAACTTCTGGTTGGGTATGACGATGAGCGTATCGACGTGTTTGCGCAACTCTTCTATTCCTTCTTCGGCCTGAGCCATACGACGCTTGCTCTCGAAGTGGAATGGTTTTGTCACGATGCCGACGACCAATGCTCCCGTGCCCTTTGCCAGATTGGCAACAACGGGTGCTCCACCGGTTCCCGTACCGCCACCCATTCCGGCCGTGACGAAGACCATGTCGGACCCCGACAATACGGTTGCTATTTCTTCTTTATCCTCTTCGACGGAGCGATAGCCCACAGAAGGGTCCGCTCCTGCTCCAAGGCCACGAGTGAGGTTTTTTCCGGCCTGAATCTTGTAGTTTGCCCGATTGCGCTCCAGTGCCTGCGAATCGGTGTTCACCGCGATGAACTCCACATTTTCCAGACCACGAGTGATCATGTCGTCAACAGCGTTGCCGCCGCCGCCGCCGATACCAACGACCCGTATCCTGGCCCGGGTGTCGGTGCTGTTGTCATAAAGAATTGCCATGTGACTCTCCTCAAGAGTTTGGGTGATGAAATCTTGCATTCTCTGTATGTTCTCTCTGTTGTATGCGTTGATCTTGTTTCCAGGCGCTGCGAGCACTGTCCGGTACAAGTGCGATATTCGTTCTTCTCTTGCAGTTGTTCATTGCTTGCCTGTCGTTCATGTCCGTGTACGCTCCTATCCTTGTCTTTTCACAATTCCTCGAACCAATCGATAATCCGTCTGAAAAAACTCCGTTTGCCTTCAAGGTCCGGGCCAATAGTACCGCCGATATTTTTCATTCCATGTAGCACAAGACCGACGCATGTGCTGTAGATCGGGTTTTCGACTTCGTTGACAAAGCCGCCCGAAAAACCCGACGGGATGCCGATTTTCACAGGCATACCCAACACTTCGCGTGCAAGTGCAGCAGTCCCCTTTATTAGCGAGCCGCCCCCGGTGAGAATGACGCCCGAGTGTAAATGTCTCGAATACCCCGAACGCTTGATTTCAAGGGCGACGATTTCAAGAATTTCCTCCATGCGCGGCTGTATGATTTGTCCTAGCAAGGTGCGGGATATCTGTGCAGCATCTCTGCCGCCGATAGGACGCAATGTCAGTTGAACATCGTCCACTATCTCCGGTAAATAGGCGTAACCATGTTCCCGTTTGAGGCGTTCGGCTTCGTCGTTGAGTATGCCGAGGCCCTTTCGAATATCCTCCGTCACCTTTTTCCCCGCGATGGCAAGCACGGCGGAATGCCGTATCGTGCGGTCTTCGAAAATGGCGATATCGGTGGTACCACCGCCGATATCCACGAGGACGATGCCGACTTCTTTTTCCTCATCGCTCATGACGGAATACGCGGATGCGAGTGGTTCAAGAACGAGATCGTTGATTTCGAGGCCTGCACGTTCGACGCATTTGTAAATATTCTGTACGGCAGTGATGCCACCGGTGATGATGTGTACATTCGCTTCCATCCGGACACCAGCCATACCTCTCGGATCGTTGATTCCGTCTTGTCCATCGACGATGAACTCCTGCGGAATAACATGGATGATACGCCTGTCCGAGGGCAAGGCTACGCGCTTGGTATCCTGCAGCAGGCGCTCGACGTCCTTTTTCGTAATTTCGTTCTCCGGATTGCTGATGGCGATCACACCGCGACTTTGAAAACTCTGTATGTGGTCGCCCGCGATTCCCACGTTGACTGCACGTACTTTTATACCCGAGCTGCGTTCGGCATCTTGCACCGCCTGCTGAATGGCTCGCACGGTTTTCTCAATGTGCGTAACCGTTCCGCGTGCCATTCCTTCATTTTCCGCTTTCCCTATACCCAGTACGTTGATGCGACCGTCCTGTTCCTTTGCGGCGATGAGCACGCATACCTTGGTTGTACCGATGTCGAGTCCGACAACGATGTTGTCCGAAGAGCCGGATCCACTATGTCTGTTTTTCAATACCATGATATATGCGCTCGTCCGTGTTGGTTCAATGAATGGTCAATAGTGTATCGACGACAAGAGTATCGGGGGAAACGGAGACTACAGGTGCGTGCTTCGAGCTTCGCCATCGCGTCACTACCTGCTCCTTCCAACGCAAATCGACGTATTCGAGCGAGGTCGGGTCATACTTCATCGCGACGTTTTCCCAAAATGCCTTGAAGGCCCGGAGTTTGTTCTCTACTTGCGAGGCAGGACCGAATATGATCGGAACACCGGCCTCCATGGTGTACAATATCATGTCACGTTTGTTCGAGACGTTGATCTCGCTGAACACATTCAACATGTCGTTGTCGGTAGCGCGTGCCGTGCGTAATGCCTGTAATGCTCTTCGAACATCGCTGCTCGTTATTCTCACACCGGGATTCAGATCGCGCAACTTTCCCACGCCTGTGATCACGGGGAGATCGTACATGGACGGAGCACTGCTCGCAGGCAGCACATAACCGTCTTGGTCGACCAGCCAATCTTTCGATTGTACATTGATGAGCATGGCGATGGGTGTTCGTTCCGTAACATTCACGACAAGTGTTTTGGGAGGATTCCGCATGAGTTCGACATCGCGTATGAAGGGATTGCTCATGATATCGCGACGCACGCCAAGGAGGTCCAGTGATGCCAGATTGCTCGAATCGGTCAAAGCGATGGCAGCGCGAATATCTTCCAGTGATGTGATGTGCAATCCGCGAACGTCAAGTTCCACGCCGGTAACACTCTGACGCCATTCGGCCGCGAACACCGCGATAGCGGCGAAGGCGGAGATCATGCCGAAAAGCATGATGCCGACAGATCGACGACGTGGAGGTTGTACCGTTCGTTTGCGTCTCATCTCATGCCTGCATTACATCAACGGTTCTATGATATCATCGGGAAACCCGATGAGTTGAATTTCCGTTTCGAGAATCACACCCGTACGTTCGTAGACAACTCGTCGGAGGTGATTGATTAGTGCGACGACATCCTTCGCACTTGCATTTCCATCATTAACGATAAAATTCGCGTGTACGTCGGATACGGACGCACCGCCGATGGTGTAGCCCTTGAGTCCGCACTCATCTATGAGTTTCGCAGCGAAACGCCCGGGCGGATTCTTGAAAATGCTGCCGGCGTTGGGTCTGCTTATGGGTTGTGCTCGTTTTCTCTTCAACAACAATTCCTTTCGTTCGGCACGCAATGCCGTTGCCTCACCCGCAGGAAAAGCGAAGCGTGCGGAAAGGACGATGTCGCGTTTCAAATCCGAATCGCGATATGAGAAAGCGCAGCGTTCGCGAGGCAGGACGATGGGTTCGCAATCGCGAAGCACTGTTACATCAATCAGATAGTCGGAGATCTCACCTCCGTAGGCACCTGCATTCATTATCAGCGCACCACCGAGCGTACCCGGAATTCCAGCCAACATTTCGGTACCGGCCAGCCCGTGCGAAATACAGAAATCGACGAAAAGGCTCAATCGTATCCCGGCTCCGGCATGAACGATATCCTTTTCCAGTGCGATGTCGGAAAAACCTTTCTCAATGCTTATGGCAACACCACGAAACCCCTCGTCGGATACAAGCACATTACTCCCGTTTCCGAGCACAATGACTCGAGCATCCGCGTCATGCAAGTATCGCATCAACGCCGCCAATTCTTCCGTCGTCTCTGGCTCGATGTAAATATCCACCGATCCTCCGATGCGGAACGATGTCATGCGGGCAAGTGGTTCGCTGATGCTGATATTGCCGCTGCACAGGGTCCGTATGTGTTCAAGAGACAACACTGCCTACATGCTCTCCTTCAGTAAGTCGATGAATCGGGAACCGTGAAGATAGATGTCGCCAGCACCCATTGTTATAACGATATCACCCTGCTTGACGATACGCAGAAGTTGCTCCGGGACGTCGGCCTTGTCCGCTACGTACAAAACCTGTTTGTGTCCGAAAATCCGTGCTGCATCGGCTATGATTTCACCCGTGATGCCTTGAATGGGACGTTCGCGTGCCGGATAGATGTCCGTGACAAGAAGCACGTCCGCATTCATGAAAGCACGCCCGAAATCCTTGTAGAAATCCCTCGTTCGCGAATACGTGTGCGGCTGGAATACGCAGACGACGCGACGTCGCCATCCCGCCTTGATACCACGCAGTGTCACCTTCACTTCGGTCGGATGATGAGCGTAGTCGTCAATGACGAGTATTCCGCCGATATCCGCCTTGACCTCGAAGCGACGGAATGCACCGGCAAAACAATCGAGAGCTGACTTGATGCGCTCGAAGGGTATACCGAGTTCCAAACTGACCGCAATGGCTGCAAGCGCATTCTGGACGTTGTGTTCCCCTGGCACACCGAGATTGATCACACCCAGATCACGACCGTTTGCGGTTACGGTGAATGTGCTGCGGTTTTCCTTTTGCACAAGGTCCACTGCTTGCACGTCGGCCTGAGACGAAAAACCGTACGTGATGACCTTGCGTTTGATTTCAGGAAGAACTTCCTGCAAAATCGCCTCATCGAGGCATAAGGTCACGAACCCGTAAAACGGAACTTTGTTCGCGAACTCGACGAACGCCGACTTGAGCCCGTCGATGCTGCCGTAAATATCAAGATGCTCTTCTTCGAGCGTTGTGAGAATAGCGATGGATGGATTGAGTTTCAGAAACGATCTGTCGTATTCGTCCGCCTCGACCACCATGAATTCGCCACTGCCGAGTCGAGCGTTGGTGCCACCGAAGGCGTGCAGTTTTCCACCGACGATAACGGTCGGGTCTTTCTCGCCTTCTATCAGCACCATACCGAGCATTGAAGTAGTCGTGGTCTTGCCATGTGTGCCTGCGACGGCGATTCCGTGATGCAATCGCATAACTTCGGCCAGCATTTCCGCACGGCGAATCACCGGGATTTTTCTTTCGTTCGCCGCCGCCACCTCCACATTGTCCGAAGAAACTGCCGACGAATAGACAAGCACATCGACGTCTTTCAGGTTGTCGGGATCGTGCCCCTCGTACACCGTTGCACCAAGACCAACTAAATTCGCCGTGACATCGGTCAATTGCAGGTCGGAGCCCGAAACGCGGAAGCCTTGGTTGAGTAGGATCTCCGCGATGCCGCTCATTCCGATACCGCCGATACCGACGAAGTAGATATGCTTGATGTTAGCGAATTTCATGTAGAATAACTGTGGATAGTGATGCCGTTCATGCCCGATACTGTGCCTTCCATGTCGCCCGAATCCGGTTGTCACCGAGCGGTAGTTCTTTTTCGTACAAGTTCATTGAGAATCGCATAGAGTTCCTTCTCATGTTCGTAGTTCGCCATGCGTATGCGTAATACGCGACGACGTTTCGGGATTCGAAGTTTCAACACAGCAGAATTACCATCGATCGGTTTCCTTCGATCACGCGTAAGCACCATGCCCTCGATGTCAACAAATGGTATACGTCGTTCCTTGAACCTGGATGTGAACACGAATGCATCATCGGTAATAATGAGACGCTGATTTCGCACGACATTCACGATTAACATGGTCAATGCATGGAGAATGAAGATGGCGATGATGTACACTACAGGATCGCGGAATCCGAATTGCACTGTCTCGTCCGTAATCGTGCCTGTGACGAAGATGTACACGGCGAGAAACGCGACGTAAACGAGTAGCGTGATATAATAAAAGTCGTTTTTTTTCTTGAATGCGCGTTCCACGTCAACCTCCTTCCGTTTGTTGCGCCAACCGCAACACTGCTTCTGCGATATCGATCGCTGCCTGCGGGCGACCAAGCGCGGCCGCGTTCGCGGACATGCGCTGCAATTCCATCGTGTCGGCAAGAAGCGAAAATGCTTCGTGTTCGAGTCTGTGCAACTCGTCGTCCCGCACAACGCGTGCTGCACCTCTGTCGGACAACGCGACGGCATTGCAATACTGATGATTCGCCGCAGCATGCGGGTACGGGACGAGTATGGATGGTACACCAAGAGCGGTCAATTCCGCCAGCGATGTCGCACCTGCACGACACACAACGAGGTCCGCAGCGGAATACGCTTTGTCCATATCGTCGATGAATGCTCGCACGACCACTTGTCCGGTATACAGAGCACCGAGCGGAGCGAATTCGCTGTAATCCCGTGCACCAGTCTGCCAGATCAATTGAAAATCCTCTCGGACAAGCCGGGGCGTCAATGCCCGAACGGCCCGATTAATCGAGGATGCGCCTAAACTTCCACCAAAGACGAACAGCGTGCGACGCCCCGGTTGCAGTCCATAGCTTTCACGTGCGTCCGACGCGTCTATGCGTGCGAGACTGAGCCGCACGGGATTCCCACTAAGCACAGTTCGTTTCGCCCGACCGATACGCTTGAGACTGCTTTCCCATGTCACATGTACCTCGTCGGCCTGCCGTGCCAGCAGACGTGTTGTGATACCGGGATACTCGTTCTGTTCGTGAATCAGCGTACGTCTCCCCGTTTTTGCTGCGGCGTACACGAGCGGTCCCGATACATACCCCCCCGTTCCAACCACGACATGCGGGGCGCGACGATGCAGAATGCGCAATGACTGCAGAAGTGAGACGAGGATTTTCAGCGGGAGCAGTAGACTTCCCAGACTGACACTGCGCTTGAGACCGGCGATCCAAATGGTATCGAAATCGAAACCGAGTCCCGGCACGACGCGGGCCTCGATGCGATCAGCCGATCCGACGAAGCTGATGATGGAATCAGGGCGAAGCTTGCCCAATGCTTCCGCTACGGCGATCGCCGGGAATAAATGTCCACCCGTCCCGCCTCCGGCGAATAGTATGCGTGCCGCCTTGCTCATTTGAACATCTCCCCCACTCTCGGGGTGGACACTTCTTCATGAATCACTATTTCGCGGGGTCGGATGCGTGTGAACATGGAAATATTCAGCAGTATGCCCAGTGCGTACGCAGTAAACAGAATGCTGCTTCCACCGTAACTGAGCAAGGGCAATGGCAGTCCGGTAGTTGGCAGCAAGCCGGTTGTGACCATGGTGTTTATCATCGCATACACGGTGATCGTACAGGTGATACCTGCAGCGAGAAAGCGCCCAAGGTCGTCGGTGGCACGTTTCGCGATTTTTATTCCTCGAATCATGATCACCAGAAAGAGTACAAGTACGATTATCGCACCGATGAAACCGTATTCCTCGCCAACGATGGCGTAGATGAAATCGGTGTACGATTCAGGCAGGAAAAATTCTCTCTGCTTGCTCATACCCATTCCGACACCAAAGATTCCTCCGCACCCTAAGCCGATGATCGCTTGGTCGACCTGATACGTACCACCGGTAGCACCCGAATCATCCCCGATGAAATGCGACATTATTCGATTCCAACGATATGAAGCGGAGACGGCATACACCAGCACAACGGGCACAATGGACAACGCTACGGCAAGAAGATGCGTAATCCTGGCCCGCCCGATGAACAGCACCATGAAGCTGATGCCCATGATGATAGCACCCGTACTGAAATTGGGTTGCAGAAATACCAGTCCGACGACGATTACTATCCACAACATCATGGGCAGGAAAGCATTTCGGAATTCGTGAATGTATTTTTGCTTGGCTGCGAGCAGCACCGCCAAATGTATGACAAGGGCGAATTTGGCGAATTCCGATGGTTGAAATCGAAGAGGACCTATCGCTACCCAACGCTGCGCCCCCTTCACTACTGCGCCACCGATAAGGGTGTAAGCCAACAGCACGATTGCCGCGAGTAATAGGATTTTACTCAGGTTCTTGTAGGAGTGGTAATTGACGAACATCCCGACAAACAACGCACCCACTCCCATCACGACGCGAATGGCATGTGTTCGGAAAAGATAATTCGAGTCACCACCATGACGCATGCCCGAAACAGCAACACTGGCGCTATACACGACGCCAACACTGAACATCATGAGCGCCAGGACGCTGAGAAACACGTAGAGGTCGATATGTCCTGTCCGTGCTTTCATGCCACCATCGGTTCACGACAGAATGAACGTACGCATTCTTTGAACACACGGCCCCGATGCTCGAAATTGTCGAACATATCGAAGCTTGCGCAACCTGGCGAAAGCATGGCGACATCGCCCGGACGTGCCGCCGCACGCGCGATGTTCACGGCCTCGCGCATGTCTCGTGCATGAGTGATTCGAGTGATCGGCGAAAATACCTTTTCCATACGTTCAGCGGCTTCACCCATCAACACCATCGTATGTACTTGCTTCTCGACTATTTCGAGCAGGGGATCGTAATGCGCGCCCTTGTCCCGGCCACCGGCTATCAATACCACCGGTTGCTTGTAACTTCGCAAGGCGATGACGACGGAATCGATATTCGTCGCCTTGGAGTCATTGATCCATATCACTCCGTCGAGTTCGCAGATGAACTCGAGACGATGTTCGACCCCGCGGAAATCAAGAACGACCCGGCGGATAGTATCCATCCCTATTCCTTCAAGACGCGTTGCCAGCGCGGCCATCAGTATGTTCATGTGATTATGTGCACCCTGTACACGCAAATCCTCGACGCGTGCTACCACTTCATTGCCGTAACCCGCATTGATGAGCAAATTGCCGTTCTCACGCCAACCACCTTTTCTCAAACGCTGCAAGGTGCTGACAGGAAACAGGCGGGCACTCGCCGTCTTGATCGCGCCGACAACCACAGGATTATCGCAACTGTATATCAGATTATCCGATGGCCCTTGATTCATGAAAATGCGTTGCTTCGATTGCACGTATTCCCGGAAATCACCATGGTAGCGGTTCAAGTGATCCGGCGTAATCGTTGTGATAACCGCCGTAGTCGGGTGAAAACTGGCACAAGTATCGAGTTGAAAGCTGCTGATTTCAAGAACGGTGATGTCGATGCGACCTTTGTGTTCGAGCAACGCATCCGTGAACGCCAATCCGATATTGCCGCCGAGCAGCGTTTCTCTGTCCGACGAAATGCAGATGTCGCCCGTCAACGTTGTGGTAGTCGTCTTGCCGTTCGTGCCCGTTATCGCGATTATCGGTCCATCCACGAACATCGCGCCGACTTCTATTTCGCTGATCACCGGCGTCGCACGCCGCTCAGCCTCGCGAAGGACTTGCGCATCGGAAGGAACGCCCGGGCTGACGACGATGAGGTCGGCATCGAAAACGCGGTTGGAATGAACACCGAATTCGTGTGGAATGTTCTCGCTTCGGAGAATCGCCGATGCTTCCTCGTGACAGTTCTCGGGTGAAAGTTCAGAGAGATATACCGTTACCCCCTTGCGGTGCAGCAGTCGAGCGGCAGCCAGACCGCTGCGTGCAGCACCGATCACGGTGACTTTCAAACTTGCTATGTCGAATGCACGCTGCATGTTACCGTACCTTGAAAGTTGCCAGACTCAGAATGGCCAGAATAATGGCCACGATGTAAAAACGCATCACGATTTTCGGCTCGGGCCAGCCGAGCAATTCGAAATGATGGTGAATAGGAGCCATGCGGAACACACGCTTCCCCTGTCCGTATTTCTTCTTGGTGTACTTGAAGTAGCTTTTCTGTATCAATACGGACACGGTTTCAGCGAAAAAGATACCGCCGACTATGGGTAGCAGGAGTTCTTTCTTGATCATCACCATTATCACGCCGAGCGCCCCACCCAGCGCCAGTGAGCCCGTATCACCCATGAACACCTGTGCCGGATATGCGTTGTACCACAGAAAACCGAACCCCGCACCAATGACCGCCGCGGAAAAAACAGCCAATTCGCCGCTGCGGGGAAGATAGATGATGTTCAGGTAGTTGGAGAAATCGACACGGCCGGTTGCATAGCTGATAACCGCCACCGAAATGAAGGTGATCGACAGCGTGCCGATGGCCAATCCATCCAACCCATCCGTGAGGTTGACCGCATTCGACGTGGCGACGATAACGAAAATAATCATCGGGATGTAGAGAATACCGAAATCCAAGGTGAGGTTCTTGAAAAACGGTACGGTGGTGATGGAGTTGTAGTGCGAGAACTCCGGACCGAAATACAGCACAGATCCCACAATGATACCTACTAGCACCTGCCCGACGATTTTGTATTCACCTATCAGACCTTTGGGATACTTTTTCACAACCTTGAGATAATCGTCGATGAAACCGACAGTACCGAGCAACACCGTCGCAAGTAGAAGCAGCCACACATACGTATTGTGCAACTCACCCCAGAGCAACACTGGGATCACGACGGCGGCCAGTACTATCAGTCCACCCATTGTCGGAGTCCCGGCCTTGGCGCGATGCGATGCGGGTGCTTCAAGCTTTGCGGATTCACCGATCTGCTTCTCCTTCAATATCCGGATGATTCTCGGACCCACCAGCCAACTTATCACCAATGCCGTGATGGCTGCGGCTGCTGCGCGAAACGTGATGAAGCGGAAAACATCGAATCCCGGTGGTCCGAACGTTTTATTGATATATTCCAACAGGTAATAGAACATCGGCTACTCCCGTACCTCCCCGCTTGTGAACGTACGCGTAAGATAATCGACGACTTCTTCCATCCTCGTTTTTCGCGATCCTTTCACGAGCACGGCATCCCCATCAGCCAACAGTCGCACCAAGCCGCTCATGAGTTCACCCTTGTCGGTGTAGTGTTTGGAGAACTGTACTCCTTCCCGCGCGGCTATGGAAATAGCACGCGAGTGCACTCCGAAAGTGAACACATGCGTGATTCCAGTATCGATAATAGCCACGCCGATTCGCTCATGCTCTTCACGAACATGACGCCCCAAATCCAACATGTCGCCGAGCACAACTATACGTCGACCGCGTACGTGCAATCGTCGCATCACGTCGATGGCTGCGAGCATGGAATCCGGATTCGCGTTGTACGTATCGTTGATTATGGTAACAGCACCCGCCCGTTCCACCTGCATTCGCATGGACGGGGAGGGCACGGATTCAAGCGCACGCTTGATTTCGAGCGGCGAACGATGGAACGCCAAGCCGACGGCTGCTGCTGCGGCAGCGTTCCAAGCAGCATGACGACCGATCGCCTGCATACTCACTGTAACTGCACGGCGCCTCACACCCGGGAATTCCATCCGCACACAGGCTTTCGCATCCGCATCCAATTCCACCCCGGTAATACGTACATCCGCAGACTCGGCGCTACCGAATGTGATACGTCTCAGATGGCTCGGCACACGCTCAAGCAGCAATTCTTCGTCCGCATCGAGTATGGCGATTCCGCCGTCGGGTAACGTGGCGAACAATGCCCCTTTCTCCTCTGCTATACCTTCGCGCGACCGCAGTCGAGATATATGCGCGAAACCGATGTTCGTGATCACACCATGAGTCGGTTTCGCTATGGAGCAGAGATATGCGATATCTCCGGGTCGATCGGTTCCCATTTCTGCGACCACAACATCATGCGTCTTGTCAAGTCGAAGTAACGTTGCAGGCAAACCGATCTGGTTATTGTAGTTGCCCTCAGTATAGAGAACCGTGGATGTTCGACCCAGCACGGCAGCGATTAACTCCTTCGTTGCGGTTTTCCCGTTGCTGCCGGTGACGCCGACGAGAGGGATAGGATGCGCATCGCGATACATGCGTGCAATGTCGCCATACGCGCGAATCGTATCTTTGACAACTATCAGCGGTGCAGCGTGCATCGAGGGGGCTTGCTTCCTCCACCAACGTCTTTCAACTACACAGGCTACGGCACCCCGTCTGAGCGCCTCGTCGATGAAATCGTGTCCATCCGAGCGCTTGCCACGAAAGGCCACAAAGAGATCGCCCTTCCGCAGCTCCCGCGAATCCGTCAACACCTTGCCGATTCTTGTTTCCAATAATCGAACAGGCACTCGCATGTGCACAGAGGGTATTGACGCCATATCACTGATTCGCAGACTCATGTACGTGTGCCTCCACGTCGCGAGTCGAAGTAGTTTCGTATAACTTCGCGATCATCGAAGTGTTTCCTTCTATCACCGATGATCTGATAATCTTCATGTCCTTTCCCCGCGACGAGCACAATATCTCCCGGGCGTGCCACGTTCAACGCAAGCTCGATGGCAGACTTCCTTCTGATGCGTGTCTGAACCTCACTGCCATCGACGATGCCGCGTTGTATGGCATTGATGATCGCTTCCGGGTCTTCGGTGCGAGGGTTGTCGGAAGTTATAATGACGAGATCGCTGAGTGCTGATGCGGTCGCACCCATCATGGGACGTTTCGCCTGATCCCGGTCACCGCCACAACCGAACACCGTGATGACTCTCCCTGCCCCTGCCAATTCACGCGCTGTTTGCAGTGCCTTGCTCAGCGAATCCGGAGTGTGTGAATAGTCCACGACGGCGGTGACACCGTCCGCCGAACATATTCGCTCGAAACGACCCGGGACGCTCTTCACGTTGCGCAGTCCACGAAGTACCACATCCGCATTCAGTCCCAACAGTATTCCCGCACCGAAAGCAGCAAGCAAGTTGTAGGCGTTGAAAGCTCCGATGAGAGCTGAACGAAGCCTGTGCACCTCTCCAGCGTGCTCGATGCTCATGCTTGTACCACGTGGGGAAACCTTCACATCACGCATGCGAAACGCCGGTCGCCCCGAGGCACCGAAATACTTGCGCTTTTTTCCGAGAGTTTCGGAGAACGATGACGATGCCGCATCGTCTCCATTCAGCAACCCCCACCCACGTGTATGTGAACTGAACAGCAGCGCCTTCGCATCTCGATACGCTGCCATTGTTTTGTGAAAATCGAGATGATCCTGCGTCAAATTTGTAAACAGCGATACGTCAAACGATACGCCATGCAAACGCTTCAGCGCGAGTGCGTGCGAGGATACCTCCATCACCACGGCCTTGCAGCCCGCTGCTCGCATTTCGGCGAACAAGCCATGCAGTTCTTCGGCGGGTGGCGTCGTCCAGACGGCGCTCCGAGCCGTATTGCCTGTCCTGTACTCAACCGTTCCGATCAAGCCATGGCGCATCCTCGCCGCCCTCAGTATGGATGAGACAAGCCATGACACCGTCGTTTTTCCATTCGTCCCCGTGATGCCGAGCAGAACGAGATCGCACGCGGGGGATGAGTGAAAGCGATCGGCCAACACGGCAACGGCTTCGCGTGTATCATGTACAACAAGCACGCTGGCACCGCTATGGCGACAATACGCGGGAGTCAACAATTCGTGTAATCGCTCCTGGTATTGCCTGAGCTGAACGACGACACACGAAGCACCTCGCTCCAGCGCTTCTTGGACGTAGTCGTGGCCGTCCACGTGTTCTCCCTCGATTGCGACGAACAACTTGCCCGGATCGACCCTGCGACTGTCCGTGGTCACACCGGCAACCATCACGTCCCAAGGACCATAAGCTTGGACGGTGGGCAAATCGCTGACTATCTCGGACAGTTTTCTGCCGGATGGAAATGCTCGGGGATCGGTTGCGACTTGGTTGAACTGCATACGACCTCAGTACAGGTTCGCCGTAATCACACCGCTTTCACCGTTCAAGGTGCAGCGTGTGCCTGCGGGGACGACTTCGCCCGCATGGGGATACTGGAATTGCACGACTCCGCTGCCCGCGGGACTGGGCGTAAGATTCATGCTTTTAAGAAACGCCATCGCTTGCCGGAGGGACATACCAACGACATCGGGAACCCGTATCATTCCTTGCCGTACTTCGGCGTCTGCCTCGACTAGACGCAACGTAATGACGGAGCGACGTTTCGCCATGCTGTTCTCCTGTGGCTGCTGTTCGGCCACACGATATCCGGTCCCAACCGTCGCCATGTTGAAACCGTGCGCCTTGAGCACGGATTCCGCTATTTCGAAGTTCATGCCCTTGACGTCGGGGACACGAATGACATCATTGCCCTTGAAGGATGCGTACAACGGTTCGGGCTTTTTAGCGAACTCGCTGGACGAGTTAATGATGCGCATGGCGATATTGCGAAATACGGGCGCAGCCGTCGATCCTCCATAGTAGCCGCGCGTCGGCGCATCGAGAATGACAAGAATAAGGAGTTTCGGGTCATCAACAGGCATGAACCCGACGAAGGACGCGACATGCGATTTGTTGGAATAAGATCCGCTGACCAGCCGTTGCGAGGTGCCTGTTTTACCACCGATATCGATACCTTCGATTCTCGCGAGTTTTGCTGTTCCGCTATCGACCACACCATGCATGAAGCCGCGCATGATACGCGCTGTTTCCGGAGACACGATGCGACGCACCACCTGTGGCACGGTTTCATCTACTATATTCCGTTCGCCGTCCAGCAACCAGCGGCGGATGAACGGCCGCATCAACACACCGTCGTTTGCGATCGCAGCATAGGCGCAGGCAAGTTGCAACGCCGTAACGGCGAGTCCATAACCGAATGAGAGGTGGTTGAGCGTCGTTCCGTCCCATTCCACCGGCTTTTTCAAATCACCGGACAATTCGCCGGGAAGTTCGATTCCTGTTTTGACGCCGAAGCCGAAATTCCGAGCATATTTGAACAGACGTTCGCTGCCGAGTTCATTGGCAAGTTTCGCGCTGACGATATTGGAACTGTGCTCGAACGCACTGCGCAATGTCAGCCATTCATTCGGGTGATCATCGATGATGGGTTTAAGGTTGGGATTGTAATACCATTTGCCTCTTTCCGCGTATACTTTCGCATCAGGCGAGTGCAAGCCTTCATTAAGCGCCGCACTCATCGTAACGACTTTGAATGTGGATCCTGGTTCGTACAAATCGGTGACTGAACGATTGCGTGCTTTTTCCGGTGTGTACTCGTGCAGCTTGTTCGGATCGAGGCTCGGGAAATTGGCCATGGCGAGGACTTCACCCGTCCGCGGTTGCAGTATGATGCAACGTCCAGACTCGGCGGCATATTGTGCGACGCCTTTGGCCAATTCCTCCTCGGCGATGGATTGATATATTTGCGAGATGGTAAGCACGACGCTCCGCCCGTTGACAGGCTCCACTCTCGGATACTCCACATCCGGGCGTCTCGATCCTCGTGCGTCACGCTGATAGACGATGAACCCTTCTTGCCCTGAGAGTTCCTTCTCCATTTCCAGTTCGATGCCACTTTGACCGGCGTTATCGATGTTCGTATACCCGATCAACGGACCGGCGAGCGCATTGAAGTTGTATTTGCGCCGAGGTGTTGCGCGAAGGCGTACACCGAAGCAACGCCAGTCACGGAATCGGTCGGCAATGCTATCGTCAAGCCTCCGGGCTATCACCACATAGCGTTTCGTCGTGTCGCTGAAGTGACGGGCTATTTCGCGCTGTGGCCTACCAAGCACATTGGAGATGTATTGTATTACAGTATCCGATCGTTCGATCACGAAAGGATCGACGAATAGCGTATATTCGGTGATGTTGGACGCAAGTATGGATAAACTGCGATCGAGGATGAGACCCCGCATTGGTTTGACACTATCGCGACTTTCATACTGAATTTTCGCGATTTCCTGGTACCGATCGGCATCCCTGACCTGTATGACGAACAACCGAGTGGCTACGGCAGTGAAGCCGACCATGAACAACACCATGAGCACGTACATACGCACTGATGTCTGCCGACGATGTAGCATGCGGTGTTCTTCGTTTCGCCCAGGTTTGTAATCGAATGTGTCCAACGGCAGTACGCGCTATTAGTGTTGTTTTTCCGAAAGCACGCCGAACACCGTCAACGAATACGGTTGCTGATCGGCGTGTGAGAGCCCAAGTCGCTCCACGGCGATTTTTTGCACACGATTGTAGCTCGAAAGCGTGTTGATTTCGGCACGCAGATTTTCGCGTTCCTGCAACAGCGTCTGCGTCTGCTTTTCCAGATCGATTTGGCGCATCATCAGCGAATCAACGGTCACGACATTCGAGATATAGACCGTAACCAACACGGCAAATGTGATGAGCATGAGCACGATGTTGAACGTCGTCAGCCTCCGTGTGCGCGAGCGACGCGGAACTGATTGCGAATATTCGAGCGGCACATCGGCTCCGCCCATGGATAACGTGGGCTGCATTCGCTTACGCGTGAATCTTTTCGCCTGCCCGGAGTCGAGCACTTCTCGCTCTTGGATTTCGACGTATTTCATCTTCATCGGCCTCTATATGCTTCTTTGTCAGTATTGTCATTCGCGCGATTTTCTCGCAGACACAAATGGGTGACCGTGGTGGACAGATACAACCTTGTGCTTCCATTCGAAGGAATTGCTTGACTATCCGATCCTCGAGCGAGTGGTAGGAAATCACCACCATTCGGCCACCGATCGCAAGCAGGCGCATCGCCTCGCGGAGCGTTTCTTCCAAGATGCGCAGTTCATTGTTGACGGCGATGCGCAACGCTTGGAATATCCGTGCCAGTATTTTATTCAGACGCATCGGTGGCACAGCCGATGCGATAACATCTCGAAGCTTCGCCGTCGTTTCAATGCGGCCCGATTTCCTCGCGGCGATAATGGCTCGCGCGATATGCCGTCCGTATCTTTCCTCACCCCATTCGAAAAACAAACGGGTGAGATCGTCTTCGGACGCGGAAGCAATCAAATCAACTGCTGTCACGGTTGTCTCCAAGTTCATCCTCATGTCGAGAGGCCCGTCGTGTCTGAAACTAAAACCTCGTCGTGCTGCGTCAATCTGATGCGAGGACACGCCCAAATCCAGCAGAATGCCATCGATCAAGGTGACATGATGTTCTTCCAATACAGTAGCCAGATGGACCACATTGCCGTGTACAAGGCTGATGCGCCTCTCATCGGCAAACAACCTACGAGAATGCTCTATGGCCTCCGCGTCCTGATCAAATCCGAAAACGCGGGCCCTCTCTCCAAGTCTCTGCAACAAGGCACGACTGTGCCCGCCTCCGCCAAGAGTCCCGTCGACATATACTCCGGAAGGGTTCGAGAGCAGCAAATCGATTGCACGCTCGCGTAGTACCGGTATGTGATATTCGGATTCATCATCCTGCACGCTCACACGCCTCCCAACACCCGCGCCGCCATAGACTCAAGCGAGCGCTCCGGATGTTGTTGATAGTAAAATTCGCGGAATCTGTCCGGACTCCAGAGTTCGATTTTCTCGAGCGCGCCGATGATGACGACACTCGTAGTGATTTCGGAGAATTCGAGATGTTCTTGCGGAATCATCAGGCGTGATTGCCTGTCGAGGGTCACTTCGTGTGCCCACATCATCAAGGTGCGCACAATCATTCGATCTTCCGCACGGTGCACATTCAGTTGAGATCGCAGTGTATCCTCATAACGATTCCATACATCGAGCGGGTAGAGGTAAAGGCTGTATTCCTCATACCCACGCGTGATGACGAAAGTATCGTTCGCCTCCGGCGAGAGAAATTTGCGGATTTTCGACGGGAGGCTCACGCGACCCTTGTCATCTACCGAATGTTCGTATTTTCCTTTGAAGCCAGCCATTGCCTCGTATTCTAACGTCTTCCGCTGGTTCCCACATCAGCCCACTTTCCTCCAAAATTACGCTTTCTACACTCAGAGTCAAGCATTTTTGTCCCACCAGAGCAAAAAAAATTCCATATCCTTCCAAATGAGTCAGAAACGAAGAAATCTGACATGAGAAAAGCGAGAGAAGAAAGAAAAAAAATACGAGCTTGCGTGGATTTCACTCCGGTCACTTCAGTCTCGCGTTTTTCCGTCTTTCAATTGCGGGCGACTGATCGCGCAATTGCTTTGGCGTTCATGAGTATTTTTGCGATGTTGCATCGGTGCATGCGAAGTGCATGCGAATTTTATGTGACGGTAATCCATGCATATCGCTATACATGTACTGATTGTCGCATTGTCCATCGTCGCGCTGTGGAAGGGTGCCGATTGGGCGGTTGAATCGGCTGCACGCATCGCCAGGCGTCTGGGCATTCCCGAACTGGTGATCGGATTGACGGTGATAGCGATCGGAACGTCGGCACCGGAGTTCGCTGTCAGCATCGGCGCGGCGATCAAGGGACAAGCAGACATCTCGCTCGGGAACGTAGTCGGCTCCAATATTTTCAACCTCGGTCTTATTCTCGGTTTCGTATTACTTTTCCGCGGAAGTGCAACGAACCGCCCGCTTGTGTGGCGCGATGGCATGATGCTGGTGCTCGCGTCTCTACTACTCGTGGTTTTCCTGTATGACAGCGTTTTGCAAAAATGGGAGGGAGCGGTGCTGATAGCGGTACTGATTTCATACCTACTGGTACTGCTGTTCAGCCACCATGCACCGGACAGCGATGGTCCTGCCGGAGAATACCGTTTCATCGATATTCCCACTATGCTTTTCGGACTCGGACTCATCATCGCGGGAGCACATTTCCTGGTTGATTCGGCATCCGTGCTCGCACGACTCGCGGGTGTTTCCGAATGGGTTATCAGCATGACCATCGTTGCGCTCGGAACGTCACTCCCCGAAATGTCGACATCGCTAATCGCTATTCTGAAGGGCTATTACGGGATTTCCGTTGGCAATCTCGTCGGGAGCGATCTGTTCAACCTTCTGGGCGTCCTCGGTGTGGCGTCCGTCATACGTCCGCTCTACACAAGTCCGGAAGGATACACCGGAGTCATTATGCTCTCGTTTTTCATGGTACTGCTGCTGATCATGATGCGCACTGGTTGGAAACTGACCAGGACCGAAGGAGCTGTGCTGATTGCTCTCGCCGTTCTGCGCATGGCTATAAGTCTGTACCATTAATCCCGGCTGCGCACATCGGTCATGCTGGCGCGAATAGCGGAGAATAGCACGCATAACAATTCTATTTTTCCTTGCAGCGGAAAGCCTAGTAGTACGCGACACCGGATGCCAACCCGTTTCGAATAGCAAACGCGACGAGCCGACGCGTTCCATTGTCGATTTCACACTGAAACAAAGAACGAGAACTACTCGACTTCAGACAAAAAGAATTCGGCATGCAATGGAAGCGTAGAGGGATGCGACGTGCCATAAACACGATGCAGCCTGGCAACAGTGCGTTGAGGAGCATCCCCTCGGAACATCAGACGCGATCGTGTATCTCGCTTACCGAATGGGGCAAAACAATCTTCTTGTATTTAGAAAAATAGGAAAACAACGTATCAACGAGCGACTCGGCCGATTCCCGCACTGGGTCTACCGCAAGTAACCCTGTTCTGTTGTAAAGGTCCAAAGCAGTCATACGGTAATCTTCCTTGTTGAGGTCCATGGAATTCAGTCCGATAGCTGCTACATTCGCCTGCTTGAACGGTGCGAGTGTCCGCTCGTGCAGCGCAAGCGCATCCTCGATCTTCGGAAGCGGTAAACCGTAGCCGTCCGTTGCACGCGATGGCTGATGGCATAGCACCATTGCATCCGGCATGACCCCATGCAGTAATCCAAGGGCGATTGGAGAATTTCCACAATTGGTTAATGCGCCCTGTCCTTCGACGATGATGAATTGATAGCCCTCGTTCGCTGCCTTGTCTATTTCGAACTCCACCGCTCCCGTCAGGAAATCGCCCGGAATATCCTCTACGGACACACCCCGTGTCGAAATAAGAATACCCGTTGGTCCGCTTCCCATCATGGCGACATTCACTCCCCGACGCAGCATCTCACGGTATATCATCAATGCAGTCGTCATTTTCCCGGTGTTGGAATCCGTTCCGACGGTGAGAACGGAATTGATGTCACGCCTGCGCCAGCTCCCCTGTGCGCGTATCATGTGGCTTTTCGATACGCTATGCAGATCAATGATTTTCGCGTCACTTTCGCGTGAGAACGAGGCGAACTCGGTGTCCTTGCTCAATCTCTGTTTGAGACCGCTTACGATTGGCATGCCCGACGAAAGGGCGTTGCGAATAATCGCACGCCAAGAGTCGGGCAACTGCCCGCCAACAGGCGTGATACCGATCAACATGGAATCCGGGGAATATTGCATCGCCTCTTCGAGTGAATGCACAATGGGAGTAACTCCGCCAAAACCGATGGCCTCCTGCGTGCTCGTTCTCTCCTTCGTGCTATCAATCACAGCAACGATTCGTTCGGGAATATACAGGAGCGCAGCGATTACCATTCGCGAGCCGATGGAACTCAGTCGTCCCTCTGCGAGAAGCACCATGCGATCCGTGAATGACTCAAGCATCACCATAACGGCGATCCCTCCGGATACAGTATCTGCGTTCGCTCGGGCCCCACGGACACAGCAGCAACGTGTGCACCTATTGCCTCCTGTACAGCAGCAACGTAGTTCTTCGCCGTCGTCGGCAAAGCATCGTACGATACAGCGCGTGAAATATCCTCATCCCATCCGGGAAAGCTCTCGTAAACGGGCGTCAAACGTTCGAGTGTGCGCAGATTCGTCTGGAAACGTCTCGTCTGCTTGCCATCGTACTCGTACGCAACGCATATCTTCACTTCATTCAAACCGCTGAGTACGTCCAGTTTCGTCATGCAGCATGATGCAATACCGTTCAACATGACGGAATACCGCATTGCGACCGCATCGAACCATCCGCAACGGCGTTTTCTCCCTGTTGTCGATCCGTATTCAGTCCCCCTCGTCAGCAGGAATTCGCCGACGTCATCGTTCAGCTCTGTGGGAAACGGACCGAGTCCGACACGCGTCGTGTACGCTTTCATCACGCCGATCACGGAATCGATTGACGTAGGTGGAATACCCAGTCCGATTGTCGCACCACCGCTGACCGGACTGGAGGATGTCACGTAGGGATAGGTTCCATGATCTATATCAAGCAGCGCGCCCTGAGCACCTTCGCACAACACGTGCTTGCCGTCGCGTATCGCATCGTTGAGATAGGATGACGTGTCTGTGACATACTCATCAATCAAACTGTCAAACCGTTGGTAGTCTTCGATGATTCTCTCGACATCCAACTGTTCGACATCATAGATTTTACTGAGAATACGATTTTTCTCAGCGATGTTTCTACGAATACGGTCTTCGAGCATTCCGTGGTCCAGGAGGTCCACGATACGTATGCCGGTGCGTGCAGCCTTGTCGTAGTACGCCGGCCCGATGCCGCGGCCTGTTGTCCCGATAGGGCTATGCCCGCTTTCGTAAAGCGCGTCCAACAGTTTATGGTACGGCATGATCAAATGTGCATTGTGGCTGATTTTCAGGCGCCCCTTGAGAGACACCCCCGCGTGCTCGAGCAAACGGATTTCCTCAAGCAGTGCCACGGGGTCGATAACTATGCCGTTTCCTATCACGCTTACGACGTGTTCGTGAAAAATGCCTGACGGAATGAGATGGAGTATGTATTTATCGTTTCCGATTTCGATAGTATGCCCCGCATTCGCGCCACCCTGATAGCGTGCCACGATGTCGACATCCTTGCTGAGAATATCGACCAACTTTCCCTTTCCTTCGTCGCCCCACTGGGCACCAACGACCACTCGTACCGCCATCGTTTCAGCTCCTACTACTACGAAATACATCATACGGCCTCCCGGAGTGTCTCCGGGAGGCCTTTCAGTCTTGTGACGCCATCCACCCCGGAGGCATCAGGGGGCGAAACTCGCCACCGCCTCCTCGACGCCATCATACGGCGTGAAGATGGTATGGAGTTTCGTCATCTCGATGAGTTTGCGAACATTCTCATTGAGCGCGGCGAGTTTGAGATCGCCGCCATTGTTTTTCACTGTCGTATATGCACCGATGAGCATTCCGAGACCCGAGCTGTTCATCAGAGCGACATTGCCCAAATCGATGACAACTTTATGCTTGCCCGCATCGATCAGGCGGTGCAGTTCTTCATTCAACGCGCTCGCTTCGGGTCCGCCGAGTATCGCTCCATCCAATGCGAGTACGGTTACGCCGTTGTGCTCAGAAGAGGGAATGTTCATGACGCTCCTCTAAAACGTGATCTTGATGTTCCTAGCCTTCGCCCAATCGAGCGTAAGTGCGCTCGCTACGAAAATACTGGAGTAGGAACCAGTGATGATGCCAATTGCCATCGCAAACGCGAATCCTCGCGTCGCTTCGCCACCGAGGAACAACAGCGACAACATGGCGATCATGGTGGTTGTACTGGTCAGAATGGTACGACTCATAGTGGTGTTGATGCTTTTATTGATCAACGGCTCGAATGCGGAAGACTTGAAAAGCTTCAGATTCTCCCGGATGCGATCGAACACGATAACGGTATCGTTGATCGAATAGCCGACGAGCGTAAGGAACGCCGCCACCATGGCCTGACCGAATTCCAGATTCAAACCAGGAATGATACCCGTAAAGAAGGAAATCAAACCGAAGGTCAGTATCACGTCATGGAAAAGTGCGATGACTGCTCCGACGGCGAAAATAAGTTTGAAACGGAACCCGATGTACACGAGAATACCGATCAGTGCAATAAAGATAGCGATGACGGCATCGCGACGAATTTCGGCACCGATTTTCGCTTCTACGCGATTTTCCTGCAACACTTCTATTCCCATGGGGAAGGATTGCTCCAGCGTTTCCTTGATCTTGTCGGAAATAGTCGTTCCAACTCCTTTTTGTTCGGTACGGACAATATAATCCCTATTCGAACCGAAGGTCTTGATTTCGATACTGCCGAGATCGGCACCGCGCATGATGTCGCGAAGTTCTCCTATTTCCACAACACGGGGGAAACGCACGACGACTTCAGTGCCGCCTTTGAAATCGAGCCCGAATTCAATTCCCTTGAAGGTGATGGAGGCGATGCCGCCGACGACGATTATGGCGGAGACGACATAAAACAGCCGCCTCATGCTCATGAAGTCGATGTTAAGATTCTTGAAAATTCTCATTGTATGCTTTTGCTCCTGGGTCGCTTGCTGTTCTGATTTGGCTCGATGATCAACCGAAACGCACGAGTTTCGGTGCGGACTCGAGTGTCGTTTCCATGATCACGCGTGTCATGATAATGGCGGTAAACAACGAACAGATGATACCGATCATCAAGGTCAAGGCAAAGCCCTGAACTGGCCCGGACCCGAATTGATACAAAATGAGACAGGTTATCAGCGTTGTGAGATTCGAGTCGATGATTGCCGGGAAGGCACGCGAATACCCCGAATCGATCGCTGCTCGCACGGTTTTCCCGAGTGCGAATTCTTCGCGTATTCGTTCGTTGATCAGGACGTTCGCGTCAACGGCCATACCTACCGTGAGCAGTATGCCGGCGATGCCGGGCAAGGTCAGCGTACCACGGAACCCGGCCAGAATGGCAAGGACGAACAGGACGTTAAAAGTAACAGCGATGTCGGCGGAAAAACCACCAAATTGATAGTACATCAACATGAAGATCAGAATCAGCACCAAACCGATCGCGAAAGAGTTGACACCCTTGACTATCGAGTCTTCCCCCAGCGACGGCCCGACGGTGCGTTCTTCGATGATTTCCACCGGGGCGGGCAACGCTCCCGCTTTGAGCACGATTTCGAGCAGCCGGGCTTCATCCATATTCGCCATACCATCGATTTGCGAATTGCCACCGATGATTTTCTGCCTGACGTTGGGAGCGGAAAAAACCGCGTTATCGAGCACGATGGCGATTTGTTTGTTCACGTTGGCTCCCGTGATGCGTGCCCACTCGCGAGAACCGGCCGCATCCATCTGCATTGTCACAACAGCACTTGTACCTAAGCCGCCCTGGTCGATCTGTGCTTGTGCGTTCGTGATCACTTCACCAGTCAATTCGGGCTTCGCTTTCAATAGATACAGTTCGTACACGGGCGTATCCGTGAACGTGCGTGGTTTGGCGCTCCAAGCGAACTGCACGTCATCCGGAATCACCTTTTTCACATCCGGACGATCGAGTATGTTCGAAATTCTAGGTCGTTGATCCTCGGTGGCGAAATACCCGAACTCCGTCATGATCAACAAACTCATGAACGGGTTCTCTTTCCGGAATTTCTCCATTTCCTCCTCCGGACTCAGCCGGGTGTCGGTCAGCGCATCAGCGCTCATCGTATCATCGTCAATAATGTCAGCGGCAATGGCTTCATCAGTGTCGATAGTGTCTGCAGTAGCGAGCAATGGTGCAACAACGCTCGTGTCGCCCTCCGCGACCAAGGTATCGGCTTCGTCCTCTATCGACACACCACGAAGCACCTTGTCGATGTTCTCGATTGTCTTGTATTGGACATTCTCGTCGGCGAGCAGCTTGAATTCAAGCTGTGCGGTTTCCTGAATGAGCGAACGAACCTCGCGTTCATCACTCACACCGGGAAGCTCCAGAATGATGCGCCTGCTACCGGACCTTGCGATCGACACCTCGGCAACGCCGTACTGGTCGATTCGGTTCCGGATGATCTCGAGCGCTCGTTCGACGGCCTTCTCGCTCTCGTCCCGCAGTTTGCTCATGACATCGGCATTGGAATCGCGGATGTCGCCATAGTATCTGCTCAGACGTATTCCGCGTTCATTGAATTTCCGACTGAAAATATCGAGAACGGACGCATCGCTGGTCATCGCCTCCACGCGGGTCTCCTCCAGTATTTCGCGAAGTGCTTCGTCCTTGTTCTTGGCCATTTTATCGAGGAGTTGAATAACATCCACCTCCATCGTGACATACATGCCGCCCTGCAAATCGAGACCCAGCTTGAGACGCTTCTCGCGTGCATTGCGAATGGATGATTCGTTCTCGTCGTAATACTTCACGCTGTCGGCCGGCGACAGTCCATGAAGAGCTTTCTGGTGTCTCGCATCCCACAGCGTCGGCAACAACAGATACACCGAGAACAGGATAAACGACACAATCAGGATAATCCGGAATAGGTTTTTCTTCACGGTCCGTCAGACCTCCAGCAACGTATGAACAATAGAATAATGCAAATGAATTCGTCCAAATTGGTTCAGAGAGATAAATATATGTTCGAAGTGGGTATAAAGTCAATTCGTTGCGAAAAGTGGCGGCGGTTTCGGAATCGTCCGGGCAAGCAACAGCGTCTTCAACGCTTTCCGAGAAAATCGTACGCCCTTTGGAAAAAACGGTCCCGGCCTCCTATCGCAGGAATGCCCGAGATTCGGAAAAATCGCAATCGCCTTCTCGAATGAGATACGCGGTATTCTGTCGTTTCATGAACACAGACGCGAAACATAGCGGAATATCCGAAGGCCTCTTCGCGGTATCCAATCATGAACCGAGGTGTGCAGGGGCCATGGGAGAGTCCTCGCGACGAAAATAAATATCGTACCAAATGGTTTCAGCACGGATAACACCCTGTAGACGTGAGCATACTCAACTGCTTCCTCTCCTCAGCAATAGCGATCGCGTAACGAGTCTGGCATACATCACACTGGAAGATCGCGAAGCGAAAGGGAATGCACGCACTGAACTCCGTCTGTAACGCCACGATCATGCCTGCTCATGCGATAGAATGCGTGACCGACACCTGGACCCGCTTGCTGCTTCCCGAGACACGCTTAGGTCGGGACTGTCTTCTTCTTCAGCGACACATCGGGAACACACTAGAGTTTCATCAGTTTCCGAACATGAATCGTGTCATGCAGAAGAACGACGACGAAGTAAACGCCGGGCTTTCTTCCATGCAGCGAAATGGGAATCACTGACTCTGCAGGCTCGATCATACCGCTAAACACATGATCGATACGACCGGCGACATCGCAAAGAACGATATGTACATGACCGAGCGCGTCGAGAAGTTGAACATTGACGTTGTCATGTGCCGGATCGGGATAGACGTTGAGATGCACGTCGCTGGCACTGACTGGAGGTTCAACATTCAGCACGGTTACTTCGTAAGGGTCGGAAAGCGAGGAACAACCGTTTTCGTCGGTCACCATCACTTGGTAAACCCCTGTTTCCGCCAAAGCAAGGTATTGATTCCCGGCTTCCGGGAGTTTCAGCCCGTCGCGATACCATTGGTAAGAATATGCGTACCCCGTGGAAAGCACGTCGCCGATTCGTTGTATCACGGGCGTTGGAGGAATGGGCAACGTCGTCACGACGACCGTATCGGAATATCCCATGCAGGTATCCGTATTCCACACTGTCGCGTAATACGATCCTGCGCTTCGGACGATGATACTGGATTCCGTGGCACCCGTATTCCACAGATACGCCAGATACGCATCACCGGCATGCACGATGACGGAATCGTTCTCGCACATCGGAATGGAACCGGAGACCGTGAGTCGTGGCGCAGGAGCTGCGATGACGGTGACGTGCAATGTATCGGAATGCCCGAGACGGCCGTCCTGATCCTCTACAGTGCAATAGTACGCACCGGATTCCGTCACCGTCAGGAGCTGATTCCTGTGACCGTTCGACCATCGGTACGCGGCATATCCACTCCCGGCGTCAAGGACAACGGAATATCCTTCGCAAAACGTCAAAGGCCCATCAGCCTGTAGAACTGTTGAGAATGTAGGAATGGGCAACCCGGGTATACGAATCGTAGTCTCGCAAGTAGTCGAGTCAGCATTGTCGCTCCATACCAATACTGTGACGACGTAGTGTTTCTCGACATCCGAGACAGGATGCTGAATGTTCCAACTCACGCTACCACGCTGACCCGACGACAGTGCTGCCGGAAACAAGCGCTTGGTGTAAGCATCAGGAGCGTCCGGCGATGCCAATTCAAGGTCATGTGCTAATGTGATCGTTGCGTGCAGATCTCCGGTCCGCATGCCACCGCTATTCGTCACTGCCACCGTCAATGGGAAAGGCATCGGTGCATACCGGAGATTCTCATCGTCGGCCACGATTTCGGGTGCATCAAGCAGACAATCGAGTACAGGACCTGTTTGTGGGATGTAGAGCTTCAGGCAGGATGTCACGTTCTGATGATTGTCGAAGCTCGCCGTTATACAGATTTCCGTGGAATCGCCGTTGGTCCGACGCTTCGCTTCGAGCTGCCAGATCGCATCCTGGTGGGTGCTTGGCGCAATAGTGTTCTGCGCAGGTGTTTGTGTATCCGACAATGGCGCGGATAACACGACATCGGCGGAGTCGTACGTGATCGTATACGATGCGCCGAGCGCCTCCTCGCCGCCGACATTGGTGAACCGGCCCGTCACCTCGAACGGATTCGGAATATACTCACGGACATCACCATCCCAGCGAAGTTCCGCTGGACCATCGATAGCGGATATCACGAGTGGGTGAGGCGGACGAATGCATATTGTTCCCGGCTCGATGATCGGGAGAAAGCGCCCAGTATCGAACAGCGGGTTCACAGCAATCACATCGGTGCACGTATCGGACAATGCACCCGCTTGGAAGTTGAATTCCATCAGCAGCCCGCTACCGTTGATCAGTGTTCCATCGTCGATACTGACATGTATTCCCGTCGGTACGGGAGTGACGGTAATAGGCAAACCTTCGAGAAGCGCACCAGCCGGTGCTGTCGCATCATTGAATTTCAAGCATGAGGAATCGTATTCGAGCGTAAAGGAAAGCGGATGGAAAAACTCGTTGTTCATCGGTGTGATCAAATGAAGCGGGAGTGTGATATTCGCATTGCCGGACCCTTGTACCGTCCCGAGCCTCATGTGCAGATTCGACAATGCCGTCAGAACTTCGACGTCATCCACCAGCGCCTTGCTGAAGCTGGCCGGCATGCCCTGTGGGCCGCGTTTCACGTCAAGGACCACACGCAAACGCGTTTGTTTTGAAAGTTCCAATGTGTCATCTATAAGAATCAGCAATGGGCGCCAGCCATCACTCCCCTCATCAATAGTCAATTTTCTTGTCCATGTGCCGCCATTATCGCTGGAAGATTCCACCAGCAACTGCGCCTTGTCTTCGGGCCGCCCCATCATCGGATGCACCATGTTGAAGAAGTAGTAATAAAGACGTATCGCCGCAACAGGCGCATGTTCAAGATTGATCGGAGGCGAGGTCAACGTTGTACGCCCGTCCGGAAGATGTTGCATGTAGGAGTATCCACCGCGTGCTCCTGTCACGTAACAATTGGAACCACCGGGTGTATGATCCTCACCGGGTTGCATATACGGACCGCCCAATTGACGAAGGTCCACTTCCTCGGGTCTGGCGCGTTCCCACCGGCCTTGTGTGGCATTGTCGTTATTGCTTCCAACCGTCCAGCCCTTGTGGGTTTCGAAATCGTCCGTGAACACCGAAACGAAACCGACGAAGAACACGAACGGATTCCCGTACCCGTCTCCAAGAAGAAACTCGCTTTGCAGCCATGGATCGAGTACTTGTATCCGGTACGATACCATACTACCGGCTGCTTGACGCGGAATGACGGCACGATAACATCCATTACCGAGAGATTGTGCTTCAACCAATGTTTCAGGGCCGGATCGACCGATAGTATACTGAACGCGCACGCGCTCCGGATCGGGCAGTGCGGTCGATGGAAAACCGAAACAGAATTCAATCGTGTAATTCTGCAGGGTGTCGCGCGTATCAGGATATGGTGTATGCACAAGCGCCGATTGCATCAACAGTCCGGGTCCGATACCGTGAATGTCGAAGGCTTCGGCGATTCGTCTGCCGTTCGGGGTTCCATTACTCAAATCTCCGTCGTCATCGTCGGCAATCAAGGTTTCGAGAAACCATTCCGTGAAGGCTACGCCGTTGTTGGGGTCATCCGGGAGGCCGTAGCGTGCGTAATGCGCGAGGCGGCGAACGAGGTCGAGAGAGGTGGCTTTGCGCAAATCCCAAAACGCTCCACCAAGAATCTGGCCGTCGTGATGACTGTCGCCTGTGATATCGTCGGGATACCTCAAGGTATTATCGAGATTGCGAATGATTTTCTGTTCGTCGTCCGCAAACACTCCCAATCCCATGCGCGAATCGTCCACGATCAACGAGGCATGCAGATCGGCCATACCTTCCTGACAGACGGCATTCATCATTCCTTGCGGATCGCCGAGTTCCTGGTAGAGCAGTGTGTTCAAACTATGGCCAAGTTCATGGTACAGTACCATCGGGGCTGATCCCATACGCATGCTTGGATCTCCTACACCCTGGAACATGATTTCTGTTCCGTTCGAAGCCGCATTGGGCATTTGACCGCCGAATTCGACTTGCACCTGCATTTGTATGTCCAGACACTGTGTTGCAGGATCGATGGATTTCACATAGGCTCGATTGTTGTTCGTATGGAAGAACAGAACCCGCTCGACCAGATGTGAATTGCCATCGGTCCAATGCACGACAGCATCCTCGCCCGGTTGAAGCAGCCCGGAAAAATTAGCATTCGTCCTGTCCTTCACATTGATTTTCGCCCATGGCCCTTCGAAGCCGGCACTGAAACTCGTGGGAGCGGTGATATCAACCTGCACGCGACCGGAAGCGTCCGTCGTATGACGCTGCCCTCCTACGGTGATGTACATATCGGTGAAAGGTACATCCGTCAATGTCGCTTCGTTCGGATGCACGAGAGTAACGGCCCCATGAGCCCTGATGGAGGATGCTATATCGAAACTGGTGGAACGACGCCAGAGAAGACGCCCGTCATGTACATCGACATAGGAGAGAAAGCCACCCTTGGTTTCGTCTTCAACAGCAAGTTCCGCTACTAGGTGATACTGCAATTCGCCGGCGATTTGTATCGGCAGAATACAAACGCGTGGAAGGTCGGCGGTTTTGCGAAGGGATGGGGGTTCGTCCAACCCTTCCAGTGCCGAAGCCCACGCCGCCGTTGCATCTATCGCCGGCTTATCGAACGATGGAATGTCCGGAAACACCGATGCTCCGAAAGCGGCTACATTGCCATTCGCAAACATGCGGAGTTCCACTTCCGAAAGCAGGACCTCGTAGCCCTCGTGCACCTGAGTATACGACACATACCAGCGGCCATTGGCATGTGAAACGCGTTTCAATTCAAGCGTCGAATGCGAAACGCCGATGTCATTCCCATGTTCGCGCAGGAAGGCTTCCGCTGCATCGTGAATGTTGTCGTCTGAAATGGTCTCGTAACCCGTTATTCGAAGAGGTCTGCCCCAGGCACGATGTATCTTTCCCGTCACCGAGTTGCGGAGCACGCGCATGCCCGCGAGTTCGGGTGTCGGTGATGACTCGTACACCAATGGCAATTCGTGCTGTAGCAGTTCAACCGGAAGTCGTACCGTCCCGTCGGGATGGATGTGCGGATAGAGCTGTTCGGTTTGCTGGGCGAATGTTGTGCCGAATAGTAATACGCCAAGCACCGCTGTGACGATACATACAGATTTCGTCTTCATGGGTAAATCCTTGCGAATGAATGAGGCATATTCTTAGCTGAAATTTAGGTGATATGCATAATCAACGCAAGGCTTTTCGCGATCGCAACTGTTTCGGAATGGTTGTACAGATTGCCAGCGACAACTCCATGATCTTCTTTCTTGTCATCCATTCCTCATGAACATGTCGGCCTCCAAGCGTAATCACGGAGGGAGCGCGTTTGTTTCAAACGCATTCGCATCGTGAGCTTCCAATGCCAGCCTGAAAAAATATTTCGGAAATTTTTTCTTTTATTCTTGCGTCGTCGAACATCCCGTTGTATATTGCAGTGTCGATTTGGTGCACATAGAATGAACTCGAAAATGACCGGGCGCAAGAACGGGCGAAGTTTCGGACGATCATGGAGGTACTCGGGCTTACAGATGTAACGGAAAAAGCATTATCGGCATAGAGAAACATGTACTAGACTGGAAGAATGTCGTAACTCTTTGAATACACAATTCGTGCTCGTGAAGGAAACCAGCACGACGCGAAGCAAAAACAACTGGTTTAAATCAATTTTGGAGGTTATACATGAACAAGATCCGTCTTTCCCTACTCGCCGTGACAGTCGCAGTCGTATGCGCTGTTGCAGTCGTTCCTTCAGCCGTACAGGCAAACAACGGCGCAACCGTCATCACGGAATTCGGTTGCGGTCTCATTCCGGCGGACAGTGGTCTTCCAATCTTTTTGAGCACTACGGATTCGCATGTCGTCAACACTCCCAGCGGCAGAACGAGTCTCACTTGCCACTTCGAGATCCCGGAGGAGTACTGGCCGACAATGACTATGCGCAATTCCGGTTTCATGTGTGGTACGCAGTTTGGATCCACAACCAACAGCTTCGCGGTGGTTTCGACCGACGGTACGGCCATGCTTCGCTGTCAAATCAATACGAACCCGAACTGACAAGGGTTTGTATCATACTGATACGAAGGTCGGTTGCCTTGCAGCCGACCTTTTTTTATACATGATCGCATGTGCAAGCTTCTGTGCGAAAGCAAGCCACAGTGCTTCGATCGGATAGCGACGTAAACCTATCGGGGTACTGCTTTTATTTTGCAATTTTTCCGCACCTGCATTCTCGGCACAGATTATTGGGAGTCGGCAGCTCATGCAGCACTACTTTCAATCCGAACTACCATTATGCCGACAAAAATATCGAAGTTGCGAAAACGATCATGCTTGGTGATCAGACTTCATCGCTTCACACAATGCGATATCCTAGTGGTATTCGACCATATCATAGGTGCAACGCCATGATGCAAGCCTCTGCTAGTATGTACTCTGTAAATGAGTGCACATGTTCAAAGGTCTTTCAACGCGATACCAAAGACAGTGAATCGGGCTCTCCGACAACTGGAACCGCCGGCGCGTCTGTTTGTACGAACATCTCGCGGAAACGTCGCAGGTCGAACAGCATTCGCTCGATCAATACGTGTACAGCACGCGGCCTGCTATCATGGACACGCCTGCCATTAATGAACACTGTCGGCGTCCCGTTGATCTGTAACCGAGCCGCCAGATCGATAGAACGGCTAAGAACAGCACGAACATCCGGAGAGGAATAATCATCTGCAAAGCGTAAGGAATCGCATCCTACCGAAACCGCGAGTTGTGCGAAATCCATCTCGCGCTCAGCCATCCGACCGAGGTAGAGCGCGTCGTGGAATTCCCAGAATTTCCCTTGGCGGCGGGCGGCCTCGGAAGCGCGAGCAGCGGAACAGGCATGTGGATGAATATCAGTCTCCAACAACGGATTGCAATCCTTGTCAAGAGGAAAATGCTTGAAGATCAGTGCGACATCAGATCCGAACAGTGGAGCGAGCTTCATGAATTCCAAAGCGAGAATCGCGCAGGCGGGACATTGAAAATCGCTGAAGACGACAACCCGCAATGCTGCGCTTGTATCACCCAGTACCGGATCCTCCGCATACAGAGGGATGTTCACCACAGCTTGCCTCTGCATTGACTGCAAAAGGGCATGCTCGTCCACATGTAGTGCTCTGCTGTCAAGATCCTTCTCGATAATCACAGCCCATTCGAATAGCGCGACTCCAAGCACAAGCGCAAGAACAAATCCCGTGATGGATAGACGACTGGCGAGAGTGAGCTTTCCCGTCCCGGCTACGAACAGCTTCAGCGTTAGCCATCCCCGCCGCAACATTTCCGCAAGTGTGCTCCGCGTGAGTCGGAATAGCACGAATGCCAGTATGATGTTGACGACGTGGATCAGAGCGCATAGCGGACAAAACACCGTCCCACCCGTCATCATAACGAACAAGAGCAGTATTCCAACAGTCGCTGCTGCGAAACCGAGGCTAAAAGCAATGCCCGTTACTGGTGCTCTCTCATCGCCGAATGACAAACGGTGTGTGATAAGATGCGCAGAGAGTACTACATAGAACACAAGTCCCCATGCGGCCAGTGGTACACCAAAAACCGAGGACAGCGTGCTGCGAAGAGTTTCCTCGCATCCTCCTCCCAACATGGCACAGAGGCCACCCGACGACATTCCGAGTCTTTCGGTAATGGACATCATGAACAAATAGCCCGAGAGAATTGCACCTACACCTATCGATAAAAGCAACATCGTCATCAGAAGGCGATTTGCCGTGTCAAATTGCGTCTTAGGCTTGCGCGAATAGTGTTTCATATCTCTATTGAATTCTTGTACTTGGATACAGTTATTGTTGACTGCAGTTTCAACTTCCTATCTGATAAGTCGGGAAACGGCATGCATCGGGATAGGAAATCAGCGACGAAGTCGGTGCCGGTTTGCTCGAAACAAGGTTTTCCCGATGAGCATGTTCACACTTGGATCAGTAGTTTTGGAATCATCGTCCAAAACACGTCCGCTGATAAGGACGAGGTGCTCGCCGATACTATTCTCAACGATGCTACTTCTCCAAACGGCTCCGTTGTGCGATTCACGTGACGAATCGTGTCACATTGGATTCCGCATAGAATCAATCCGCCTGGAAGAATAACACTTATTGTAAGATTTTATTGTTGTAAAAACAACAGACGATACAATATTTCAACGAAAACGATGCGGGAAATGTACTTTGAATGCAGATATATTCTCCACAACCTCACAGCCGAACGAACACAATCACTCCCCACGTCGTTTCGCGTTCATATATCGCGAACACTTGCCCTTTCCACATGCTACTACTGTATGGCATCCCGCTCCCGGTTCATTCGGTCTGTTTTTCAGACTGCTCGCCTCGTAAGGCACACTGCCCTCTCATTCTCGTGGAAGCCCGTATCGCTCACGTATCAGATCACGGACACGGGGATCGGTTTCTACTACGTAGCGCCTCGCAGCGTGTCGCCTCGCTTCGGCCTGTCCGAGAACTGACAACGCCGATATGAAGTAATACCGTATCCACATCCTTGGCTCATCGATTGCGCGAAGTAACAGCGTTCGTATGGTGTCGGGATGCATGTTCATCTCGAGTAATTTCTCGAACGCTTTCGAACGAAGGGCGAGCGAATGACCGGGACCAGCGAGAGTCCGTGCGATGCGCTGGGCTTCCTCATGTCTGAATGTACCGAGCCAATCAAGAGCCGCCAAACTCAGGATATCGCTGTGCGAATTCGACAGCAAGCGTTCGCGAAGAAACGGCCAAGCTCCAGCGGTATCTGCTTCGAGAAGACAATTCATCGCCGCAGCTTCGACGTAGTAACTTGAATCCGACAAGCCTTCGATGAACACATCACGCGGGATTTCGCTACTGAATCGTCGCAAACCGTTGTAACTCGTCGCTCGCACACCTGACACCGCATCGAGCCGCAAGTCAAGCAGTAATCGCTTCGCCTCGACGGCATTATTCACCAGCCCTCGCTCATTGTCGATGAGGCGAGCCAACGCTTGCTTCCTGATCTCCGCACGCCCGTCCTGCCGTGCCGCTATGGCCAAGCTGCTCCAAACCCCGGGTTCGTGCAAGCGTTCGCCTAATGCATGTAGTGCACGCATGCTGACGGCCAAGTACGGACTTCGGGTCAACGCGTCCAATTCCTCGATTGAATAATCGACGGAAACACGTCCGCAAAGAATATTGTCCGGATCCACCGTCATCACCGTCTCCCCGTTTCGCATCGGAACCCACAACGTGGTATCGCTGGTCGTCAGCTCTACACGAATACGCCTCTCGCCACCGTCCGCTTCCTGCAATGCTACTGTCAACGGCAAACGAAACACGCCACACAGCGAATCGATTCGCTGCGTCTGCCTGATACGCACATGCATTCCACCGTCTGTTATTCGTCGAGTGATTTCGAGTTCGGGATACCCCGCCTTGTACAACCACTGGTCGAAGAACCAGTGGAGATTGATACCGGTCTCGTCTTCAATCACACGTTTGAGGTCATTCGTTTCCACGTTTGCGAGAGCGAATCGCTGGATATACCGCAACATCACACGCTGGAATTGACTCTCACCAAGTATATCGTTGAGCATATGCAGTACAGCGGCACCTTTTGAATATGTGTTGGCGCTGGATGTCCTACCGACATGAACAACCGGGAGCCTTCCGGCTTTGTCCGTCCAATCCAGATAACTGTTGATTCCCTTCCAGCGTTGGAAATCAAACGCGTCTCGTCCATGTCGATGCAATGTCCAGCGTTGCTGATAGTACGTGGCGAATCCTTCGTTCAACCATTCATTGTTCCAGTCGATGTATGTGACGTAATTCCCCCACCATTGATGCACGAGTTCATGTGCTATCAGCGGTTCCGGATCGTAATCCAACGCAGCTCTGGAGTCGACGATGAAGCGACTGTCCGCCAGAACCGTAGCCGTAGTGTTTTCCATCCCACCATACGGGAAATGCGCAACAGGAACTTGCGTATATTTCACCCATGGATATCGTAATCCGATGAATTCGGAAAAAAACCGGAGCATTTCAGCCGTTGCGGAACAGGTGCGCCTCACGTCCTCGGGGTTGTCGTCTTCGTAATGCCATGAATGCACCGGAATGCCATCCCTCTCGTCTTCGTACACTCGATAACGGCCTGCTGCCAGCATTATCAGGTAGCTGCTATGCGGCAGTTCCTGCGACCAATGCCAGGTACCGCTTCCATCGCCGTTGTCCCGATGTTCGATCAGGCGTCCGTTGCTCAGCACACGCAGCGCCGTATCGACGGTTATCCTGACTTCGCTTGTGGCCTTGTCGTTCGGAAAATCGTAGCATGGTATCCAGAATCTGTTATCCTCACCCTGCCCTTGCGTCCATATTTGGCGTGCATCGCGTGGAAAGCTTTCGTCCGGCTTAATGAAGTATAAACCTCGTGTCGGCACGCATGAGTAAAGCACACGCACGCTCACGTCTTCTCCGTATCTATACACACGACCGGAACCCACGCGTAATTTCAGAGAATCGTATTCATACGCGGCAGGGGCGTCGCCTACAAACACACTGTCTATACGCATGTTCACAGCATCGAGCACGATTCGGGAAATCGTGTCACGCAGTGGCTGCAAGTGAATGCGTACATCACCGTGGACTGTACGTGCAGCTTCATCCAGTCGAACCCGGATGTCGTAATGCCGAACGTCATACTGACGCTCTCGTCTCCCGAAATCCTGCGTGAACACCTGTCCGCTGACAAGCAGCATTGCGAGGAAAGGCCACACGCAATGGCGAAAGCCGATCACACAGGCGACAACGAAGGATAGTGCGTGCTTATGCCGGCCTGTACCCGGCCGTTCATCGAACACCATACCCTTACTGAGCGGCACAACATCCGTGCACGCGATTCCCGCTACAACGCAGCTCTCGAACGCAGAAACAGCATTGCTGCATTCAAATTCCGCAGCAAACCGACAACTGTCTTTGACATTCCCGAGAACATGTTGCGTGCGCGGTCCACTCATTCTTCACGTGTATCGCCGATTATTTCACCAACGTCATCAGATGCACGCGAAGCACATCACCGGAGCGCAGTCGGGCAATGTATGCACCTGCGGGTAAGTCGTCCGCATCGAAACCAACGCGATGCGTTCCGCCTTCGAGTTGACCGCTGACGAGCGTGCGTCTCACGCGTCCTACGATGTCGAGTACATCAAGGTGAACCGTCCACCGTCCATCTGGGAGCGTGAATTCTATCACCGTGCTTGGATTGAAGGGATTCGGATAGTTGCCAACAATGGCCACACGCTCCGGGTTTATGATCCAGCTCGCGGACAGCGGTACGGCTACGGCGAATTCCCACGAAACGTACACCGTATCGCAGGCGTCGACGATAGCACACAGCACATCATAATCACCTACGGCATCAAATACCCACACGAACTGGTTCTCAGCCGAAATCTGTTCCACTACACCATTGATACTCCAGATATACTCGAGTTCGTCGTCGTCCGGATCCACTGCGTCAACAAGAAATGTCACAGCGTCGTTTAACGCGACAGTATCAATGGCCGCTGGTTGAACACTTACGATTTCGGGAAGTTCGTTCGAAGATTCAATAGTTATCGACGACGTGCATGTCCCCACTGTCGAAGTGTTACTTTCAATACTCAGTTCGAGAGGCAAGGATAGTTCGTCACACTGAATGCCGGCCTGGAGAATCCAGACAAGTGTATCGGAACTGCCGGGCAAGAGAGCATCGAGCTGCTGCGTCTCCGAACCTACGATGGCGAGATCAACCGGAACAGTCAACCTCCCCGTCAGTTCGGTACTTTCAACAGTACCGTTATTACTCACTATTGCGGTGAACAGAATAGCAGAACCGTCCCAGGTGTATCTCGTGGGAGTCACCTCGCAGTCGATATCTATTTGCGTAACACCAAGTTCAGGCACGACGAGTGTTACGGTATGAGTTTCATCAGCACGCCCGATAACGCTCGTCACAATCCCTATGTCATACGTAGCAGCACTGCCGTCAGTGGGATAGAACACTTCCCATTGCAGAATTGTGCTGTCACCCGACGCCATGGAAATGAACATCTGTGTGTCATTTCCTGCTGCCAAACTGAGTTCACCCGGAAGAATGACGGAGACCGAACCTTCAGGACCGGCCTGAGCACCGCTACTATGTACAGCCGCAGTCACGGTGGCCGGGGAGGGTGCATACACACCACCTGTTGTACGAATCTCATCCACACGAGTGCGTGTCCTAACAGCAGACCCGGCCGCCTTGATGTTGAGGTATACCGTTTGCTTACGCGAGGTCAGGTCGCCGGTCACGTGTACTTCGATCTGTGCCGTCTTCTCGCTGCGCTGCGGCATTGCCTGCACCAACCATGTCGCAACGCCTTTCGCACCTGGAGCGAGTTCGTCCGGTACGACGGGTACGATACGAGATTCTCCGTCTGCTACGCGAACGTCATCGGACAGAGCAAATTCCGCGGACAGATTCCCGATAGTCAAATCTCCGTTGTTCGTGACTTCGACAATCAGTGTAGCAGGGTCGGGAGTGTACCGGCCGTTGGCGTCATCCCAATTGAACACTATTGGCTGACTGGACAGAGACAAGGACGCCGACTTTGGCAGTACTGTTATTTCTCCAGCAACATAGTCGATGTCCAGACATCCACGGTCGAACTGCGTGGAAGTCAATTCGACAGGGACGGTAGTATTCTGCTGCACTTCCTTGGCGGTGAATTCCAGATGCATCAACGTTCCATTGCCATTCAGGACAACGAAGCCGTCCAGTATGACACGAGCGCCGTCGCCAGTGTTCTCCACCGATCCGCTCAATCCTTCCGCCATGGTTGCCGTGGTCACGACGGAACTCAAATGAACGAGTGCTGTGTCGAATTCGAACTCCATGATTCCTGAGGACAATGGCTGCCCTTGTACGGCCGGTGTCAATTCGAGCGCCACTTTTTTCGAATTCGAGGATGTGATGCTCGCGGTGTCCAAACGCAAGGTCACAGCAACGCTGGAAGCAGGGTCTGCGGCGAGCGACAAGCGGGTACTCGTCGTGACGCTGTCATTGTTCCTCAAAAATCGCAAAAACACATCCCGATCAACACCATCGAGACAGAGATCGGCTGACTCGTATTCGAGGTTACAGTATTCCGGTGTACCGCTCAGGTCATCGATAATTTTCTGTACTGCGCGATCGATGCTCGTAAAGTACTCACCACCGGTTTGCTGCGCCAATTCGCGCATAAGCTGATCATTGCCCACGGCATTAATACCGAAGCAATGTACTTTGATATTTCCAAGTTGTGCATGGGTGATGACGTCCGGCAAATCCTTGCTCCCACCATCGCCCTTGCCATTGGACAGGAAGAGCACGGCTCGGTCGGGATGCGTCCCATACAGAGCCATATTCACACCGTAGTGCGCACCATCCCAGATGTGATTGCCGCCGGCTGTCGGTGCGAGCGATTGCAAGGTGCCAATGAGCATGGGTTTGACGTTCGTGAATTCTTGTCGTGCCATCGCCGTGTTGTCGTACGTAACAATCGCCGCTTCGTCGATGAGTCCATTCATTCGATCTACCATGGATTGCGCAATACCGGACGCGACGTTGACTTCGTTGATGCTGGTCAGGGAACCGACACCAATAACGAACACCAGCGAAAAGCCTCGGGTAGCACCGGGGCAATGCACACGAGACGGCATTCGTTGTACACCATTCTCACGTATAAGAAACATCGAGCTGTCGATATCGCGCCGCAGCACACCCGCTTGGCGCACGGCCACTTGCAGATTTACTGTGGGGAAGTTATCCGCGTCGACATCTTCGATGTCCACGTTCCACTGAGCGAACATCGTCGTAACGCTGATCAATGCGAGGAGAACGGTTAAACTGCTTCGGTACAACATCTTCATCAGGCACATCCTTTATTATTTCCGGAATCCAGAGTGCTAAGTATCTAAAGATATGCAACAGCATGTCAAAATCAAGGTGGCTGCGGATACCCCGATGCGGAGATGACCAATCAAGAAGACCTCGGTAAAGGGAGTGACCACCAAACGATGATCGCCGGCATCATTTCGCATGCTAAAGACGCATGGCGTGACGAGGTGTTGGGAATGACATACGATCACCGGTGACGGATTCCGCTTCGCGATTCCTTGCCTCGTTCGCATTCTATGGGTATTTTTCATTTTTCATCCATTTACCCGGAAAAACATGAGCACTGCGGAGACATTGTTTTCCCCACAAGACAAGGAACGCCTGGCTGCAGCCGTGAAGGCGGCTGAAGAACGGACTTCCGGTGAAATTGTTCCATTCGTCGCCGGACAGAGCGACAGCTATCCCGAGGCTTGGTTGCGAGCCGGATCACTTTTCGCCTTCATGGCATTGTTTGTATTCAGCATCATCACGATGGGAACCGATTATTGGCTTCCCTTCGGCATCGCCGAAGTGGCATTGATCACCGTGGCTTGTTTCGGAATCGGTGGTGCACTCGCCGCCTTCGTGCCTCCTGTACGTCGTCTGTTCATTCCGCCATCAGTAATGCAGCAACGCGTGGACGAGCGAGCGGAAATGGCATTCCTCGAAGAGGAGGTTTTTTCCACGAGAGATCGTACCGGCATTCTCATTTTCATCTCCCTATTCGAACACCGAGTCTGCGTCCTTGGTGATAGCGGAATAAATGCCAAGGTAAAACAGGAAGAGTGGAATGATATCGTCCGTCTCATCGTTGACTCGATGAAGGCGAAGAAACCGGCGGAGGGTTTACTCGAAGCTATACATCGCTGCGGCGAACTTCTCGAGCGTAGCGGCGTGGAGATTCGTCCCGACGATACAAATGAACTGGACAATCAAGTCCGTTTCAGAGATCGCTAATGGAGATGAATACATGAAGCAGCTCGGCATTCTCATCGCTGTTGGCGTGTTCTTGCGCGTCGCCCTCGCCTTTGCTCTTGACGTTCCATTTCTTTCCGGACGCATCAACGATACGGCACACATGCTCGGTAGCGGTACGGCTGCTGAACTCGAAGCAATGCTCAAATCGTACGAAGATTCGACGACGCATCAAATCGTATTGCTCACAATCCCGTCGCTCGAAGGCGAAGCTATTGAGGATTACGCGTTCAGGGTTGCCGAGACGTGGAAGCTTGGTCAGCGCGGTGTGGATAACGGTATTCTGCTTCTCATTTCACGAGCGGATAGAAAACTACGAATCGAGGTCGGATACGGGTTGGAGTCCGAGGTGACCGATGCTGTCGCGAACTACATTATCAACGGCATCATCACGCCACGTTTCAAACAGGGTGATTTCGAAGGTGGCATTCGCGAGGGTTTGCTGGCACTGACCAAGGCTGCGGACGGAGCGCTTTCGGAATCGAGAGTAGCGTCATTTGCGGAGGACGATTTTCCGATGCTGTTCTTTCTTCTCTTCTGGTTCAGCATCGTCGGGTTGTTCACGCTTATCGCATTGGTTACGCCAGGATGCGGTGGATGGTTCATGTTCGCGTTTTTAATACCATTTTATGCCATACCTTCCGGTTTGATCTTCGCTGAAGGACATACATGGGGCATATCCATTGTCTTCATCTATCTCATTGTATTCCCATTGCTCAAGATCGTGATGCCGAAAACGACTTTCGGTGCCAGATTCTTTGAGAAAGTTCTCGCTTGGAGCGCGAAAAGTAGTGGGAAAGGCAGACGCACCGGATACTCCTCCGGCGGATGGTCTTCCAGCAGCGGATGGTCCTCCGGAGGAAGCAGCTTCTCCGGCGGAGGCGGGAGTTTCGGAGGTGGTGGGTCCAGCGGATCCTGGTAGCATCGCGGCAAATCGCAATTTCCCGGATACGCTCGATACGTCGCAGCATTTGCGTGCCAGCCGATTGT
>Ga0114946_10000113_pt1 | contig 44309 bp, 38 predicted proteins | sample WalLakDeSediment_FD_88676 | JGI IMG/M metagenome (GOLD analysis project Ga0114946, IMG submission 88676) | Lake sediment microbial communities from Walker lake, Nevada to study Microbial Dark Matter (Phase II) - Walker Lake 11/02/13 Deep Sediment | ecosystem: Environmental > Aquatic >... | reverse complement strand
CTTTTTACACTTTCAATCGTGTAAAATGCCTTATCATTAAAGGTTTTGACTTTTCCTATATACTCCTTTAGATCCTCTCTTTTCATGACGGTGAAAAGTAGATTTACTTTCCCATATCTACCTTCAGCACCCACACTGGTAAATCTGAAATTTTTTTCTTTCATATATTCAATCAATTCCGGCATAGGAGACGGGGTTATGACCCTTACCAACACCCTTCCAAGTGCCAATTTTTCCTCAATGGTCATACCCACATAGGTCCCCATTGCAAAGCCTCCTGCATAGCCGACATAGGACATGGGGTTATTCACGTTTTGAAAAATCTGCCCTATGGCCAATAACCAGATTATTGCTTCAAAAAATCCCAAAATTGGGGCAATATTCTTTTTCCCGTTAAGTACAAACATAATCCTCAAAGTGTTGATGGAAACATCCATTACCCTTGCGCAAAATATAAGCATGGGCATAATGGCATAATTAAACACTTCTTTTGGAATTCCTAAATCCAGAAAATACTCCTGCATAGCTACTGATTTTTTGCAAAGTTAAGGGCTAAATAAAGCATTCCCTAAAAAGCAAATCAAGCTTCTAAAAGATTGCTGCTATTTTACTTCAGATTTTTTAATCGTACATCCATTTGGCCTTTTGCCCTGAAGAATATCCGGACATCCTCGGGTGTATTGCTAATGCCCTCCACATCCAAACTAAGTCCATTCGCTTTAAATGTTGCAAAGTTTGTTTCCAAATATCCTTGATTCTCTAATTCTTTTCTAGCTTCTTGAAGGAATTCACCTAATGGGATCTTTGCAAGCTTTTCAATTTGGGATATAATTTTCTTCTTCTTTGACTTGATACCCCATTTAGCAAAGAGATTTGATGTTTTTACATCAAATTCAACTTTCTCAAATTTCAAGAATTCTGTTAGAGGGTCAAAAACCGGTTTCCCTGCAAAATATATTTTCCCTTTTACTTCTTTTTTCCCTTTTCTTACAGCATCGAAATCCATGCCCAAAAGGGTTTTGTCCCCATATTGCTGAGTTTTCAGATGGGATGGGATCAGGATTGTATTTTGATCTGCTCTGATCTGTTGGCCTGAAATAGCCTTATTTAAATATTGATTCAAATCTTCATAGCGTAAAATCAAGGGCAAAACGATATCCAGAATATTTTCTTCACTTTCATTGATTTCAATGTCAGGCAAAGGGATGGGCTTTACATCCGGCCTGACACCGATCTGCGAAAACATTTCGCCTTCTATCCCGATATACAGATTCAGCTTCTGATCCTTAGAAATCTCATCTTTCACTTTGAGGCTTTTGGGAACAGCAAAGAAATGTACCTGAATGTCTCCCTGATCAATGGAATAAGGTTCAGAAAAGGCATTCCAGGTTTCCTGGGCCATATTCTTAAAATCCAGATTACTCAGATTGGAAGCCGATAATTGGTTATCCAATACCCGGCGCAGTTGGCCTCTTACCAGTGGATCCAGGTCTATCTCAAATCCCAATAGATTATATTTCATGGACCTGCCCCAATTGTCAATATTTAAATCCCTGACTACCAAATCCCAATTCGGGCCAATTTGAGGAATAAAGCTGATCTCGGGACTGATATTTTCATTAAAGGGAAAATTAGTGGACAAAACCTGACCAAAGATTTTCTTTTCAATTTTCAAATCACCTTTCAGGTTCATGGGAATTTTCACCTGCAAGGAATTATTATCCATACCTTTCAAAGAAATTTTGCCAATCCTTGTTACATCCAGGTCAGCGAAAAGTCCTGAACCCAAGGGGAGTGACTTATCTGAAAACAATTTACTGCTCCAATCCTGGTTAAGGTTGTCCTCAACATAGGCCAAAGGAATACTGATGGGTATATTGATAATGGAAGCAGTAGAAGGCAGTTTCTGATCTGTAGGCATAGGTGGATTTTCCGGCTTTATACTTTTGCAGGAGACCATAGCCAGAATCATAAAAATTATTGCTGGATAATGTTTAGAGTGCATGATTTCGTGTTTTGACAATCTTTGTTTTTGCCCTTTTGGTAATTTGTAATTGAAAATTGATAAGCTTGCCCATGGAAATGGAACTAATTTCAGGCCAAAGTTATTTGATTTTCCAAAGGATTAAGAATAATTAAGAAATGGACTGGATCAAATTGGAAAATTTGTCTCAATTGGAGCAAATCAAAAAAATAAGTACTGAAAAACCTGTTTTGATTTTCAAGCATTCCACCCGATGTTCCATAAGCAGTATGGCTTTCGATAGGCTTTTAAGGAATTGGAAGCAGGAGGATACAGAAAAAGTCACCCCCTTTTTTTTAGACCTCATCCGCTATAGGAATATTTCGGATCAAATTTCCAGTGTTTTTGGCGTGTACCACCAATCCCCACAAATCATTCTGATCAAAGAAGGCCAGGCTATTTATGACAACAGCCACATGGGTATCAGCTACCCTGATATCATGAGTAAAGTCTGATCCTTTGAATCAAACAGATTTTGAATGGGCCAAAATCCCTCTGACAATCAATAATTGTGCGGTGATATAAGTGCCCATTACAATGACTCCTGATTCAGGGAAGGATTTGAAGAACATATTGACCGCCAATACCGCATCCGATATCAAAAACAGGACAGCTCCTAACATTACCTGCCAAAAGCTGCTCATATTGGTTTTTTGGTATCGCTCTCTGGCCGTTGTGGCCATCATAACAATGACTATCAAATAAATAATAACAGGGATTTGCATTTCTCCCAATCCGCCACGGATCAAATAATACGTAAATGCTGCAAAAAAATAAATAGGCAAATTCAGGAAAAATAACCTGATAAAGTTAACCTGACCAATAGCAAATGGATGCTTCTGGGCCACCTTAAAACCAATGATATAACAGATATGGGCCATCAAAAAAGCGCCAAGCCCATAGAGAAACAAATTTGGAAACATAAGCAATACATCTCCTAACCAGGAAAAAATAAGCGCTGATGAAATGGTTTTTCTCAATAAAGAACCTTTTATCTCTTTACTTGAAAACAAAAAATAAAGCCATAAAAAAATTAAAATAAAGGGTTTTGAATAATACCTTTGTTCGCTTTGACCGTTGGCAGTAAATACGATATCAAGGATACTTATTAGAAGAAATAAATAAAGCCAAAGGATATTTCTATTTTTCATTTATATACATTTTTTATCATTAAATATAAGAAGTTAATCATCTATATTCAGTCGTTTTTACACAAATTTCCGCTTAACATTAGGGTAAAGATTTCTTAACACATTTCAGGTAAGGAAAACTTAATTTTAAGAAAATATTAAATATCCTGCATTTAAACCGATTGAAATGCAAAAAATAGGGTAAAAATAAAATTTCCTTCTTATTTCAATGTTAAGTAATTGTTAAGTAAAATTGTGAATAAATGTTAAAACTTAACAATTACTAAAAAAAAAACTTGGATATCTAGCCTACATTTGTAACCTGAGTCAAAAGCTATTACTAATATTTTAATTCAATTTTCCACAAAAATCAAAATTATGAGGCAAACATTACTAAAAAACCTTCTCGCGGCCTTCTTGCTTGTTTTTGTAACCGGCATGGCATTTTCGCAAGGAGTTTCCACCTCCAGTATAACTGGTAGGGTAACAGACAATACCGGGGAGACACTTCCCGGTGCCAATGTGGTGGCTACTCACGTACCTTCAGGAACGAGGTATGGTGCTGTGACCAATATAGAAGGTAGGTATACTATCCCTGGAATGCGGGTAGGTGGACCTTACTCGGTAACTGTATCCTTTATTGGATTTGAGTCTCAATCTGTTGATAATATCTTCCTGAGCTTGGGTATCGCTGCCAACGTAAACGTAATCATGAGAGACGACGATGCAGAACTGGCAGAGATAGTAATCACAGGTGAGAAGAATTCAGTATTCAGCTCTGATAGAACAGGTGCTACTACTGCAATTGGTAATGACCAGATCAACAGATTGCCTACCATTTCAAGAAGAATTGATGATTTTACAAGATTGACACCTCAGGCCAGCGGAAATTCATTTGCAGGCCAGGATTCAAGGTTGAACAATATCACCATAGATGGTTCTTATTTTAACAATTCATTCGGTTTAGGTAGCCAGCCAGGGGATAGAACTGGTGTTTCTCCTGTTTCTTTAGATGCCATTGAACAAATTTCAGTGAACGTTGCTCCATATGATGTGAGGCAAGGTAACTTTACAGGTGCGGGTGTAAATACAGTAACCAGAAGTGGTACTAATGAATTCTCAGGCTCTGCTTATTATCTATGGAGAAATCAGAATAATGTAGGTACCAGCGCAGGTGAAAACACATTTAATCCAGGTGAATTCAACTATGGTCAATTAGGCTTTAGATTGGGCGGGCCTATAATTAAAGATAAATTATTCTTCTTTGCTTCCTATGAAGATGAAACTACTACAGAACCTGGAACCAATTTCAGAGCCAACAACGGAAATGAAGACGCCGGAGGTAATGTAACAAGAGTATTGGCTTCAGATTTGGATCAATTATCGAATTTCCTAAACACCAACTTTGGCTATCAAACCGGTCCATATCAGGGATATGACCACAATACCGATGCTACCAAATTCTTGGTGAAATTGGATTACAATATCAATGACAAAAACAAATTAAGTGTAAGATACAATCACCTGGATTCATCCACTGATGTATTGCTTTCGAATTCTTCCTCCCTTGGCTTTGGGGGCAGAAGATCCAATATTAACGGTCTAAACTTCCAAAATTCCAATTATATTATCTTGGAAAACATCAGGTCCATTGTGGGTGAATTGAACTCAAGGTTGAGGGATAATATGACCAATAATTTGATCATTGGTTATACTTACCAGGATGAAAGCCGTGGAACCCGGGGTGAATTCTTCCCATTGGTAGATATATTGAAAGACAATGCTACCTATACCACTTTCGGTTTTGAGCCTTTTACACCAAACAATGAATTGAGGTATAAAACTTTCCAGGTACAAAACAACCTTCAGATCTTCAGTGGTAAAAATGCCTGGACTTTTGGCTTTAGCTATGAAAACTACCAGTCAGAGAACGTATTCTTCCCAGGTTCTCAGTCTGCCTATGTGTATAACTCATTGGAAGACTTCTATGCTGACGCCAACGCATTCCTTGCCGGCACGACTCCAACAACTGAGTTGAGGAGATTCCAGGTAAGATACTCCAACATTCCTGGACAAGTAAAACCTGTACAGCCATTAGAAGTTAACTATGCCGGTATTTATGGCCAAAATGAATATACAGCCAGCCCTCAATTGAGTATTACCTATGGACTTAGGATTGACGTTCCTTTCTTTGGAAACACTGCCCTAAGAAATACTGAAGTTGAAGGCTTCAATTTCAGAAACCCAGCCGGAGAATCTATTAGTGTCAGAACGGATAAACTACCGGATCCAAATATCCTTTGGTCTCCAAGAGTCGGTTTCAACTGGGATATTTCAGGTGACAGAACAACACAGGTACGTGGTGGTTCAGGTATCTTCACAGGACGTCCTGCCTATGTCTGGATTTCCAATCAAGTTGGTAACAATGGTATCTTAACCGGCTTCGAAAGGTTTGACAATACAACCGAGAGACCTTTCAATCCTAACCCTGATGCTTACAAACCAACTAATGTAACTGGTGAACCGGCCCGTAATTATGAATTGGCTTTGACCGAACCTGATTTCAAATTCCCGCAGGTATGGAGAACCAATATTGCTTTGGATCAAAGATTACCATATGGAATCATTGGTACAGCGGAATTTATCTACAACTCCGATGTGAATGGAGTGGCCTATTACAATGCCAACCTGGCTGACCCTAACTTCCAATTTGGAGGACCTGACCCAAGACCAAGATGGGTAGGTGGTAATCCAGCAACCAGAATCAACGGCAAAATTGACAATGCGGTCACCCTATCCAATCAAGCGATAGGTAATTCCTGGGTAGCTTCAGTGTCATTGGAAAAACCATTTGCCAATGGTCTATATATAAAGGCTGCTTACAGCTACGGTGAAGCAAAAAATACCATAGATCCAGGTTCTATTGCTTTTGGATCTTGGAATAACAATCAACACAACGGTGATCCCAATAATCCTAGCCTTGGTTTTTCTGCCAATACCATGGGGCATAGAGCTTTCACCGCAATCAGTTATAATAAAGATTTCTTCAAATTCGGTAACACTTCATTCTCCCTGTTCTGGGAAGGAAGAACCCAGGGTAACTTCAGCTATGTTTATGGCGGAGACTTTAATGGAGATGGTGGCTTCTCCAATGACCTGATCTATATTCAAAAGAACAAAGGAGAAATGATCTTCCAGGAATTCACTTCTTCTGGCAGGACATTTACTGCAGCTGAGCAAGCTGATGCTTGGGAAGCATTTATCCAACAGGATAAATACCTGAGTGCCAATAGAGGTAGTGTTGCAACAAGAGGAGCAGCATTCCTTCCGATGGTATACAGAGCTGATTTCTCTTTTGCCCAGCAATTGTTTACCAATCTTGCCGGAAAAAGAAACACATTGGAGTTCAGAATTGATATTCTTAATGTTGGCAACTTGTTGAACAGCAACTGGGGAGGAGGAAACTTTGTAACCTCGACTTCTCCATTGGTTCCTGCTGGAATAACTGCAGGAGGTGTTCCTCAGTTTAGATTGAGAAACTTCGGTGATCAATTGATTTCAACCACCTTCCAGCCAACTGCTAACGTGGTTGACGTTTGGAGAATGCAATTCGGTCTGAGGTATATCTTCAACTAATCGAAAACAAAAAATTAAAAGCCCTCAAGAAATTGGGGGCTTTTTTTATGCGCTTTTATAAATTGATTTTAACTTACTAATATTTTCAAAAAGTCCTTCCAGATGCAATCAATAAACAGGAGAAGATTCATTCAAAAAAGCACCTTACTGACAGGAGGAATACTGACTTTGCCTTTTTTGAGTATTGGAGGCGAAAAAGACATCAGGAAATATAATTATACCCAAGTAAAGGGCAAGGTCTCGGCAAATGGAAAAGGAATTTCCCGGGTATCTGTTTCGGATGGAAAATACATTTACAGGACTGATTCCCAAGGTAACTTTGAATTTTCAACTGATCAGACTTTTGTTTTCCTCTCCTATCCGGCAGGTTATCGGTTCAATTTAATGGAAAATGGCTCTGTGGACTTTTTTAAAAAATTGGATTACGGTAAAAACTTAAACCAGGTAAATTTTAACCTTTCCCCAAATCCTTATTCAGAGGAAGAACATCATTTTTTTACCATCGCAGACCCACAGGTACAGACAGAAGAAGAGGCAAATACATTTATCAGGGAATCCTGCTCTGATCTATTGAAAACCAAGCATGCTCTGAATGATCCCAATCTTTTCGGAGTGGGATTAGGGGATTTAGTGTTTGACAAATTTGAATTATTTGAACAATATAATACGGGTATCCGATCAACCGGAATCCCGTTTTTCCAGGTTTTAGGAAACCATGATATAGACTTGATGGCCAGATCCAACGAGTCAAGTCAATACCCCTTCACCAATCTCTATGGTCCCCCGTATTATTCTTTTAATAGAGGAAACCGGCATTATGTAGTGTTGTCCGATGTCTTCTTTTTGGGTAATAACCAATATTATGGCTACTTGGGTGAATCCCAGCTGGAATGGTTGGAACAAGACCTTGAGTACGTGGAAACAGGAGCTGAGGTGGTGATATTTTTACACATACCCTCTTATTCAAAAGTGGTGGAATTCAATCCGGGCAGAGACATTAACAAGGAATCTTTGATAAACAGAATGACCCTTTATGATTTGTTGAAAGATCATAAAGTCCACTTGATTTCAGGGCATGTGCACTGGAATGAAAATACAGTCAAAGACAATTTTTTTGAACATAATACAGCAGCAATAAGTGGTGCTTGGTGGGTAGCTGATATTTGTTATGATGGTACCCCCCGTGGATATGGGGTTTATAATGTAAAAGATGAGCTTTCCTGGTATTATCAAAGTATAGGAAAAGACAAGGCCTTCCAATTCAGAACCTATCTACCAGGCCGGCATCCCGATTTCCCTGAGGAGTATTGTATCAATGTTTGGAACTGGGATCCTGCTTGGAAAGTGAGCTGGAAGGAAGATGGGATTTATCAGGGAGAAGCAAGAAGAGAACCTTCAAATGATCCTCTTGCCATTCAAACCTTTAACCAAAGAGGATCTGAGGTGAAACACCCCTGGATAACTGCCCAAAAGACAGATCATTTGTTTTTCTTCAAGCCAAAATCCCCTGACTCAAGCTTAGAAATAGAGGTAATAGACAGGTTTGGCAACATATACCTGGAAAAATTGGATTAAATAAGCCGTATAAAAGATTTTTAATGGATAATTATTGGAAATGTCCAATCGAATGGATTAATTGATTGATTATTTCAAAGCCTCTTTTATTTCTTTGCTTTATCGGTCAAACAATCCATGAGTTTATTCCACTTACAAACAAAAATAGGCAGAACCATCACTAGGGATAATAAGGAGTATCTTTATTTCAGCGGCACTGACTATCTTGGCTTGTCTGCCAATGCTGAATTTGAGGAATTGGTCATTAAGGGGATTCAAAAATTGGGATTGAACCATGGATTGAGCAGGATAAATAATGTCCGCCTGGATGTTTACGATCAATTTGAAGCATTTTTTGCTGAAAAAGCAGGAGCTGAAAAAGCATTATTGTGGAGTAGTGGTTACCTGGCAGGATATGCTACCGTCAATTATTTGTTGGATGATACCGATTACATATTTTTGGCACCTGACACCCATCCTGCCATTCTGCCGGATGAGTTGACACCTGACCATTCCCAAACATTCAAGCAATGGGTTGAATATGTTCAGGAAATGACAGAAACATTAAAGCCTCAAAGGGTCTTGATATTGGGAAATGCTGTTGATGCACTTAAACCATCCATGCATGACTATTCATGGATTGGCCACCTGACCCGCAAACACCAATATACCTTCTTGATAGATGATAGTCATGCATTTGGCGTTATGGGAAACGATTTGTTTGGCACTTATAAAAAATGGAAATTTCTTCCTGTCCAATTGCTTGTTTCAGGTTCTTTGGCCAAGGGATTGGGTATTCCCGCTGGTATCACCTTGGGGCCGATTGGACCTATTATCGGCATGGCCAACAGAAGGATTTTCAGATCCTCCTCGCCGGCACCTCAAGGGTATATTTGGGCTTTTTTAAATGCCCAAACGATCTATAAAGAAAGGTTCGAAAAATTACAGGCCAATGTCCAATACTTTATTTCTATTACAAGAAACATTGAAGGCTTAGAAGGTGAATTGGGATATCCCATTTTTTCTTTTTCCAATAGGAAATGGGTAAATTTACTTGAAGTTGAAGGCTTCATTGTCAGCTCTTTCCCCTATCCTGAACCAACTGATCCCTGGGCTAATAGGATTGTACTCTCTGCCTATCACGAAAAGGCTGATATCAAAAAATTATTTGACGCTTTGGAGAAAATTCAAAGACAGTAAGTTGACCTACATTTCTTTTCAGATCTTAAAAGTCTTTTAATTGATTATGAAAAAAATACAATTCGGAATTTTGTTTATTCTATGTCTGAATTACCTATCCTGTAGCGAATCCCAAGAAATCCCTTTTCATAATATTCCTGCAGAATTTTCAGTCCTCAATATGGTATTCGATAATCCTGATAAATATCAAGTTCAGGTGCTTTATACCCAAATAGACAGGAATAACAAAAATGAGCCTGAATTTAGGGATTTCAATTTCAAACTTGATGATGGAAGATATTTTTACCCTGCTTCGACGGTAAAACTTCCCATTGCTATCTTGGCCTTGGAATGGTTGAATGAGCAAAAAAAGGAAGGCTTAAATCAGAAAAGTATCATGCTGACTGATTCTGTAAGGCCTTCTCAAATTCCTGCTTTATATGACAGTTCCTCTTTCAATAGGCTTCCAAGTATTGAACATTACATCAAAAAAATTCTTTTAGTAAGTGATAATGATGCCTATAACCGATTATACGAACTTTTAGGACAAGATTATATCAACAGCAAAATGAAGGAAAAGGGCATGCAACATACCATCATCAATCATCGATTGAGCATGCCGATGAATGAAGAAGAAAACCGGCATTTCAATCCTATCCGCTTTAGAACAAATTCAGAAGATACGATAATGGAAATACCTGCAAGACATACTGAAAAGGTATACGCAAACAAAGAAAACCCAGGTATTGGAAAAGCTTATTACAGTAAAGGTGAACTGATTGATTTTCCTATGGATTTCACCTTCAAAAATAAATATGCATTATCTGACCTACATGGAACTTTAAAAAGAATCATTTTCCCCCAAAAATTTTATCCGGAGCAAAGATTTCAAATTTCAGAGATGGATGGACAGTTTATCCTTAAATACATGTCCATGCTACCGGGGGAAAGCGATTATCCCAGCTACGGATTACCTGAATACTATGACAGCTATTCTAAGTTTTTTAAGTTCGGAACAGACAAAAGTCCCATCCCTGCCCAATTTAGAATTTTTAATAAAACAGGTAATGCCTATGGCCATCTATTGGATGGATCTTATTTTATCGATTATGAGAATGGCATTGAATTTTTTGTTTCTGCTGTAATATATACCAATGAAAATGAAATCCTGAATGATGATACTTATGAATATGAAGAGATTGCTTTTCCTTTTTTCACAGAGCTTGGAGAATATTTGTATCAGTTGGAACTGAAAAGAAAAAAAGACAAAAAACCGGATCTAACTGAGTTTATTATAGAATACAAATAAGTGACCGGATGGCCCCTTCTATTATGCTAAAAAAAGAGGCTGCCTCTTAAGTGAAATGTCCAAAATTACATTCAAATATTATTTTGGATTAGATTTGACTAAACTTTGCGTCTTTCTGCCTTTGTGGCATTTTTGAACAATTTTGGCTACAAAGATTCTAAGTCACAAAGGGCCTAATTGTAAAACCGATATCTATTTGGCAATATTATTTGAAAGACGATTTATGATTCAGCCTCATTTATTCCTGACCATAATCCGCCATAAACTTATCTAAGTCTTTCAGTGTGATTATTCCTTCATAGAAGGCCCTTCCAAAAACAACAGCAGTGACTCCCTTATCTTTCAATCTTTTAAAGTCATCCGTATTCCTAACTCCCCCGCTGGCTGCCAAATGGATGGTTGGAAATTTATCGACAATTTCCTTATATAAATCGAAATTCGGGCCTTCCATGACGCCATCTCTGGTCACATCGGAACACTTGAGGTATTTCAATCCCCTATCATAAAAAAACTCAATATGATCAAACAAGTCAATTTCTGTCTTCTTGGTCCAACCCCTCACTTTGATTTTATGATCTGCTGGATTGGTATCAGCTGCCAGGAATATTTTTTCTCTACCATAAGACATGATCCATTGTGCAAATCTTTCTGGAAAAGTGGCGGCAACAGAGGCTGCAGTGATGGCATATGCGCCATATTCAAATGATTTCAAAACATCTCCATCTGTGGAAATACCGCCTGTAAAATCAATTTTAAGATCCGTATAACCCGCAATTGCTTCTAAAATATGGTAATTTTTTGGAGATCCTCTTCTTGCACCATCCAAGTCCACCAAATGAAGCCAACGGATTCCATGGTCCTGAAATGCCTGGGCTATTTCAAGAGGATTATTGGAAATAACTTCCTGGGTTGCAAAATCACCTCTTTTTAACCGGACGCATTTTCCGTTCATCAACCAAATGGAAGGAATAATATCAAACATGATAAACTATTTAGTACTTATTTAAACAAATTAGACAATCAGGGAAATGTAGATAATAAATATAATATAAGATGAGTGTATTTAATGAATCATTAAAGAAAAATTAATCGGATTATAATTATTTGAAAAGCAAGCATGGTTTTTTAATTTACTCAAATCAGAACTTTAATCTGGCAATTTTCCCTTCTGGACCAGCTGCCCAAACACTACTTTGGGATTTATCCAGGAAAACAGCATGAAATCCTATATCAGAGAAACGCTCCCAATCCTGCCCTCCGTTTTTTGAAAAGTCAGAACCATTTGGACCTACAGTGATGAGCCAATGATGGAAAGGGTAATAGGTAACGCCCGACCTATATCCGGAAGGGGGATTTCCATTCAAAATTGACCATGACCGACCTTTATCCAATGAAATCATGGCATTTTTTTCTTTTGAATTTTCATCCAAAAAATCTCCTCCTACTGCATACATAATATTATTGTCAATTTGTGAGATAGAAAAAGCTCCTTGAGAGGGTTTCCCCTGAATAATGGGAGTAGCAATAATAGACCAATGAAAACCCCTATCAGGTGAATAATAAACTTTGCTTTCTTCTCCTCCACTTATAAACCATAAATCATCCTCATTGGCCAATATGCCTGATCCGCTGGCTGCAAATGAACCAGCACCATCCTTTCCTTTAGGGCTTGTTTCACTGAAATCCCAGGTTTCTCCAAAATCTTTTGTCCTTACAATTCTCCAAATTCCGTCAACAACATCCCCAATTACATATCCATTCCCTCTGTGGAATCCTATACCATCAAAAAAATCTTTCTCAGCACCCTGGAATTTTTTCTCCCAGGATTGACCTCCGTTTTTCGTTTTGTAGATAACCGCAGGTTGGCCTGCGGACACGGCTATCGCCGTAGCCGCATCCAAGCCTTCAATATCCCTGAAATCAACTGAATCCAAGCCATCTATTACGCCGGAATCCCAGTTTAATCCACCATCCAGTGTCCTTAACCAAGTCCCTCCAGAGCCGCTTGCCCAGACGATGTTAGAAGTGATCGGAGATAGGCCTCTGATTGAGGAATTAACCGGTGTTTCTATCAGCTCCCAGCCGGTTGGTTTCTCCACCTCTGATTTTTTGTTTTGTTTTTCACAGGAGAAAGCAAAAATCAATACAAAAGGTAAAATAAGTAATTTCAACTTTTTCATTTGAACTGGTCTGCTTTTCTGTAGGCAGCAATCAAGGCCGCTTCACCTTCTTTTCCCGGTAAGGCATTGCCATGTTCCATACCCAAAATACCCCTAAAGCCCTTTTCATCAATATACTTGAATACATTTTGGTAATTGATTTCACCGGTTCCCGGTTCTTTTCTTCCTGGGTTGTCCCCAATTTGAATGTATCCTATTTCATCCCAGCAAACTTCCATATTGGGAATGAGATTCCCCTCATTTCGCTGCATATGGTAAATATCATAAAGGATTTTACAGGATGGACTGTCTACCGCCTTACATATGGCATAAGATTGATCAGAATGCCTTAAAAATAGCTCAGGCGTATCGCTTAAAGGCTCCAAGACCATGGCAAGCCCATGCGGTTCAAGTATTTCAGCACCTCTTTTCAATGCCTCTATCACATTTCCGGTTTGGATTCCCATGGGAAGTCTTCTTTCAAAGAATCCGGGAACTACTGTTGCCCATTTTGCATTTACCCTTTTTGCCGCTTCGACTGATCTCTTACAGGTATTTACAAAATTATCGATAAAATCCTGCTTACCGGTAGTGAGAGAAACTTTCCAATTATCCCCCCCATCTACAACAAAAACACCCATTCTCATGCCCAACTGCTCTAAGGTTTGGCCTATTTTATTCTGATCCTCAACAGACCTCCCCAGTAGGCCATTATCCTCAAGAGATTTAAAACCTTGATCAGCCATAAACTTCAATTGATCAACCAAATCATCTCCAGCATGGGCCCTGAACATTCCAAAATGCGGGGCATAATCCAGGTTAAAAGAGGGGTTGTTCTTATCATCCCTTGAAAACGCCTCCACACCCGAACCTACAGTAATTGCTGCTCCAGCACTTCCAATACCTATATTTTTCAGAAAATGTCTTCTTTTCATAATTAGATCACTTTGGTTTTTCCGGGAATAGCAAAAGGGTAGAAGCCCTCTTCATTCGGTAATACTTTTGGCATAGCATCCCATGCCAATCTTTCAGGCATCAGGTCAACTGTGGAGTTTAAAGCTTCATCCCAGGAGATTTCCTTACCTGAATAAGTTGCATACCTTCCCAATATGGCAGTCATGGTACTTTTGGCTGCATTTTCCGCATCTGCAAACTTGTATTCTCCCTTTACTATGGCATCAAACAACTCATCATGCTCGACCTGATAGGGATTTGGGTTGTTGTCTCTATTGTGATTGTAAATTTCCTTTCCTCCCCATTCCGTTAAAATCCCATGGTTTCCTGCACTTAAATACACATTTCCTTTGGTTCCCTGAAAACGTTCGTCCACCCTATTGGTCGCACCTGGAAAATGCCTGCATTCGCTGAATATCACCGTGCCATCAGCATAAGTAAAGGTGATCGAATGGTGATCGAATATTTCTCCATATTCTTTACCTGTTCTGACCTGCCTACCTCCGGTACCATAAGCTTTTACCGGATAACTGTTTTTGACCCAATTAGCCACATCCAGATTATGTACATGCTGCTCTACAATATGGTCACCACATAGCCAGTTGAAATAATACCAGTTCCTCATTTGGTATTCCATTTCTGTCTGCCCTGGTTGACGGGGATTAACCCATACTCCCCCATCGTTCCAGTACACCTGTCCTCCGATTATATCACCTACTGCTCCATCATGGATTCTTTTGACAGTTTCACGGTAATTATCCTGGTAATGTCTTTGGAGACCTACCACCACATTCAGTTTTTTCTTTTTGGCTTCCTCAGCTGCTGCCAACACCTTCCTGATTCCGGTGGCATCAATGGCTACCGGTTTTTCCATAAAAATCTGCTTTCCTTGTTTGACCGCCTCTTCAAAATGATCCGGTCTAAAGCCAGGAGGTGCTGCCAAGATGACCACATCTGCCAATTTTATGGCTTCTTTGTAGCCTTCAAAGCCTGCAAACTTCCTCTCTTCGGGAACGTCCACTTTATCCTTACCATATTTATTGAATATGGGCTCATAACTTTTATCTATTCTATCCCTGAAGGCATCTGCCATGGCAACAAGCTTTATGTTATGGCCGGTATCAAATGCCTGAAAAACGGCTCCGGTCCCTCTGCCACCACATCCGATAACGGCAATTTTAATCTCATCAGAACCAGCAGCATAAGCCCCTGAAAGGGAAAACGGCTGAATCATTAATCCTCCTGTCACTATCGCAGAGGTTTTCAAGAAATCCCTTCTGGGATTTTTGTTTAGGTATTCCATAGGTTTATCGTTAACGGTTAATAATCTGCTATTGGGGGTCTATTGTAGTAATTCATTATTTCTCCCTGACTTGGCGCATTCATTGGCCTGACAACCCTAAGTCCAAGAAAAGGGGCTTCAGGAAACCACCATTGACTTTTAGGTATTTGGGGATCAATCCTTTTCCATTCTGCTTTTGAATAAAATCTTTTACTTACTCTAAGATCTTCAGATGTACTTTTATAATTTCCCCCTCTTATGGACCCTGGATATAAACTCTGAATGGGTAGTCGGGGATCTTTTTCTACCGTTTCTACTCTTTTAGTATAGGCATCGTTCACATATTGGTCGGAAGTCCATTCCATAACATTGCCCAAAATATCATACAGCCCCCATGGGTTTGGTTTTTTTTGCCCTATCGCCTGGGTGGTGCCTCCACTATTCCGGTCATACCATGCATATTCACCCAGTAGGGCAGCATCATTTCCGAAAAAATATTTTGATTGAGAACCTGCTTTGGCTGCATATTCCCATTCCGCCTCGGTAGGCAATCTATAGAAAATGCCGGTTTTCAGATAAAGCCACTTACAAAATTGCAGGGCACCATATTGGGTCATCCCAATGGCAGGCTTTCCTTCTTTACCCATGCCAAAGGTCATATCAAGGTAAGGAATACTGGGCCTACTTAATCCATCAACCTGTGTTGGTAAAGGTTTTTCGGCAATGGCCTGCTCATAATTTTTATCCAGAAACAATTCAAAAATATCCCAGGTGATTTCATGTGCCCCCATCCAAAAGGGGGAAATTTCAACCTTATGAACAGGCTGTTCATCTTCCTGTACTAAACTTCCCATGGCAAACGTTCCGCCAGGAATAGGTACCATTTGAAAAGATTGTTTTGAATCCGGGATTTCCTGCGTATAGGGTTCAAATTGATTAAAAGGAAGGGATTTCCACGCAAATAAAAATGCGGTGACAACTAAAATTACAGGCAGAAATAGAGTCCTTAAGAATTTATTCAGTTTATTCATGGTATTCTTGTGAGCGAGAAGAAAATTAACCCAAATCATCTAGAATGAAAAGCATTTTATTTCAAGAGAAGGATATTAAGGAAAAAATGCATGATAATCCCTTGATATCTTCATTATTTGGCGTCTTGTATTAATTCACAGGCGCTTGATCACCTCTTTTTTGGGAATCAGAATACTCCACATTCCCCGAAGATCCCCTAATTGATGACCGGTTGCTTTATCTTCAGGATATAATTCTTTTAATTTTTTTTCAGTTTCTGCACTTATCTCTTTGCCAACCGTCCCATGACAATTTAAACAAAGCGCATTGGGAATTTGAATGGCTTTGGAATAAAAAAGAACTTCGCCATTTTCCAATTTTTGAATGTTGGGTTCATTGGGAATATTATTTTCCTTGTTATAAGCATAGGCATCCAATATCAATTCCTCAAAATCAAGGGGTTTATCTTCGGGATTCCGATAATCTTGGGAAGCTCTTCGGATCTTAACGTTATACCGTGACCCCACTTCATCCAATATAGGTAATGCCTGGACATTGCAAAACTCAATGGCCCCAGGAATTCCTTTTTCCCCGATCGCCTTTTGCAAGGCAGTGATCAATTGGGACTGAGCCTCAATTGAAATTTCATCTCCCCATTTCAAAGCCTCTTTGATTACATCTGCCTCATTGACTTTTTTAACTTCCATACTTTTATTGACCTCATCAAAGACCTCTTTACTTACCCGCTCATTTGAACCACAGCCATACAAACCGATCAAAATGAAAAGACTATAAATTTTTTTTACCATGACTTTTTTAAATCTTTATTAAAAATAGGACTTAATTGTGAATTTCTAAAACCTTAATTGCAGTTTGTACCATTATACAACTAAATTATTAGTAATATTTTTGATCAGTTCCTTAAATTCGCTTTCATTTTTGGTTAATTATCCTATTTTTGTGTTGTATAGTTGATTGAAAACCAATGAGGCAACATTTATTTCTCACATTTTTACTGGTATTTTTTTTCTCTTTAGCAGAAGCCCAAACCTGGAGGAGATTAGGAGGGTGGGGCAATCAATTCACTGGAATTGTTTGGGTCAATGAGGAAGTAGGATATATTTCCGGAAATCAAATCATTTTAAAAAGTATTGATGGTGGATTAAGTTGGATTGAACAGGAAGCTCCTGCAAAAGTCAGGATGCTATCGGTTGATTTTTCCAACGAGACGGTTGGCTTAATGGTGGGTGAAAACGGAAATATTTTCAGGACCACCAATGGGGGAACAAGTTGGCAATTACTGAATGTTGGAAGTGACATCAAACTTAATAAAGTAAAATTCCTGAATCAGACCAGGGTATATATAGTGGGAGATAATGGAGAAGTTTATAGATCAACTAATTCTGGCCAAACCTGGTCCAAACAAAGTGTAGGAACCACCGCTGATCTTAAAAGTCTTTATTTCTTCAATTCAGATACCGGCTATGTTACAACATCAAGCGGTGAAATTATCAGAACCTTCAATGGTGGCAACAATTGGGCAATTAAAGCGACAGGGCAGACGAATGGCCTCAATGATACCTATTTTGTTTCTTCCACAATCGGTTATGCAGTCGGTCAGCGGGGGACAATCCTAAAAACTTTGGATGCTGGAGAAAGCTGGGCTGAAATTACATCCGGAACCGAAAGGGATCTTTTTGCGGTTTCTTTCAACCGATCCAATCCTAATTTGGGGGTAGTTACCGGTCAAAATGCCACACTTCTAAGAACCCTGAATGCAGGTACAACTTTTGATGCCATCAATGTCAATAATCAACAGAATTATCTTGATGCCAGTTTTAGAGCCAATGCCAATGTAGTATTTGCCGTAGGAACCAATGGATTTTTATTGTCTTCAAACAATTCTGGAGGAAGTTGGGGACTGAGGTTATCCGGGAGAGAGATCGATTTTCAGGGAACTCAATTCACAACGGCAACACGTGGGTATATTATCGGTGAAAATGGCAGCATTTTTGTCACCACTAATGGAGGGAATTCTCTAACGGACCGCTCCAGACCACTGTCCAACACCTTCAATGGATTATTTTTTACCACCAATACATTTGGCTATGTATGTGGTGATGGTGGGATAATCCTAAGGACCACCAATTCAGGAACGAACTGGTCCTCTCTCAATCCGGGGACCAATGAAAATATCAATGGATTATATTTTTTCAACAACAATTTGGGCTATGCAGTCGGCGATAAGGGTTTTTTATCCAGAACTGAAAACGGAGGAGTAAATTGGGAAAGCATTAATATCGGCAACAACAGCTTTAATTTCAATAACATAGCTTTTTTTGATCAAGAATCAGGTATTATAATTGGATCCACTGGTTTTGTAGCCATCCTTGAAAACGGAGAATGGAAAAAAGTGTCCATACCCACCTCGGAAACCCTCAATTCACTTTCTATCCTGGATGAAACTTCGGCTGTAATTGTCGGGCAGGCAGGAACAATATTCAAAACAGAGAACAAAGGTGCCTCTTGGTTACAACTTGATGTACCCTACTCCCAGAACTTTAATGCGGTAACTTTTTTGGATGAAGAGGTAGGTTTTGTGGCAGGTGAAAAAGGACTGATGTTGCAGACCAAAGATGGCGGAGATTCATGGGAACGATTAATTACAGCCACCTTTCAGGATTTCACCGGTATTAGTTTTGGCACTTTAAGCAATGGATATGCAGTCGGAGAAAACGGAACTTTGTTCAGTTATGACTGCCAGGTACCTGAGCAATCCACCCTTATTTTCGGAGAAAATAATGTCTGCCTAAGCCGACAAGTTTACACTGTTCAGGAACCTATTGGGTTGGAAGTTGAATTTGAATGGCGGGTTGACGGTGGTCGAATTATTGAGGGGCAAGGAACGAGTAGAGTGGTCGTGGAATGGGATATTCCGGGAAGGAATGCCGTATTGGTAAGAGGGAAGAATTTTTGTGGAAACAGCGGCACTACGGGACTGGAAGTAATCGTATCAACTACTCCCCAGACTATTGGAGAAATTGAAGGTGAAGGAGCTGTATGTGTGAATGCGGAGGAAGAATATGCTGTTCCTGAAATCCCGGGCACCATATTCGTTTGGGAAGTAAGCGGGGGAGAAATTCTTTCTGGACAAGGAAAAAACCTGATTCAGGTAAGATGGACAGGGGCTGGTCAACCAAGCCTAAAAGTGACTCCCAACAATCCCTGTGGACAGGGCCAGACATTTACCAAAGAAATTTCAGTTCAATCACCTCCTCTAAAGCCTTCAGAAATTTCAGGTCCTGTCATGGTTGGTTTTACGCAGGAAACTTATGAAGTAACCTTGGTACCTGAGGTAAATTACCAATGGAATATCAGTGGTCAGGGGGGTAGAATTCTGGAGGGTCAGGGCAGCAATAAAATTATGGTAATTTGGGAAAGAGAGGGAGATTTCACCCTTAGGGTCACGCCTACTAACGGATGTAATGAAGGAGAGTCAAGTGAAGTCTCGGTAAATGTCAATATCATTACCTCAATCGGAGAGGAAAATCTCCAGGAAGAAAAAATAAAGGTCTATCCCAATCCTTCATCAGGGGATTTTAAAGTAAGTATTCAAGGCATCAGCACGGTACAGCAAATACGGATTGTAAACGCCTTAGGTCAAACCATGAATCAGATAATTCCGGAATTTGGAATAGCGGAATACCAATTCAGAAACCTACCACAAGGCTTTTACAACATCATCATCCAAACCAGAGAAAAAGAATATATCAAAAAGGTATTGGTCAGGTAAAAAAACCATTTCGCTATTTTATTGCCAGACAAGGGGTCTAATATCCACAAATTGGAATTAAATTTTTTAAATTTGTTTTTATAAAAATTTAATTTTGTTTTTATAAAATTTAATAAATGTATTTACCGATTTATCAAAATAATATTTTATTTCCTTCTTGATTATTTCAGGTCTTTTATGCTGATTTGCGTTCATAAACCCAAACATAATGGACAGCAGATATTTTCACCCGGAGAGCCTTATGATGTCGCATGGCTACAAGCCTGCTTTATCTGAAGGAGCCATCAAATGTCCCATATTCCAAACCTCCACCTTTGTCTTTAATTCAGCAGAAGAAGGTAAGGCATTTTTTGAAGTGGCATATGGACAAAGAGAAAAAGAACCCAATGAAGAATTGGGATTGATTTACTCCAGGTTAAACAATCCTGACCTGCAGATTTTGGAAGAAAGGCTTTGTCTATGGGATGGAGCAGATGAATGTGCCGTATTTGAGAGCGGGATGTCAGCCATCTCCACGGTCATGTTGGAATTCCTGAGGCCTGGGGATATATTATTGTACAGTAAACCGGTATATGGGGGAACGGATCATTTTGTGAACAAAGTGCTGCCTCAATATGGTATTCAGGGAATAGGATTTACCAATGTCCAATCTGCCGAGGAAATTATTCAGGAAATCAAATCGAAAGGATTGGGGCAAAAATTGAAAATGGTATATGTGGAAACACCAGCCAATCCTACCAATGCATTATTTGATCTAGAGGAATGTAGAAAGGTAGCAGATGCATTTTCAAGTGAGGATAATGAGGTTGTGGTCTGCGTGGACAATACCTATATGGGGCCATTATGGCAACATCCTTTGAAATATGGGGCAGATTTGGTGGTTTATTCGGCCACAAAATATATTGGGGGACATTCTGATCTGATTGCAGGTGCAGTATTGGGCCGAACCAAACACATGAAAAGGGTCAGGACCCTGAGAACATTTTTGGGAAATATGGCCGGTCCCTGGACTGGTTGGCTTCTCATGAGGAGTTTGGAGACCTTAAAAGTACGGATGACCCAGCAGGCTGAAAATGCTGAAAAAGTAGCTGAGTTTTTGAAAAGTCATCCTAAAGTGGAAAAAGTGTATTATTTAGGTCATTTGGAGCCGGGGACAAATCAGCACAGGATTTTTAAAAAACAATTGTTCTGCGCAGGAGCCATGCTTTCATTTGATATTAAAGGAGGGGAGAAAGAAGCCTTTACCTTTCTCAACCATCTAAAATTGATAAAATTGGCAGTATCCTTGGGAAGCACTGAATCTTTGGCCGAACACCCAGCCACCATGACCCATAGTGATGTCTCCAAGGAGGACAAGAAATCCATGGGTATTACAGATCAGTTGATCAGGATATCCGTAGGTGTGGAGCATTATTCAGATATCATTTGGGATATCAGTCAGGCTTTGGATAATTGTTGAAGAAAAAAACCATTTGATGAAGAGAAGTTTTTTTAATCATGTCTTTCAACATCTTCCCTGACAATTACATACTGGAAAAGGTCACCGATCTTACCATTTTTTATATAGGCATGTCTTAAAATCGCCTCCGGCTCAAATCCTGCGTTTTCGAGTACTTTCATGGAAGCAATATTGGTCTCAAAAACCTGGGAATAAATCCTTTTTATCTGAGGAAATTTATCCAGGGCATATTCTGTAAACAGGATCAGGGCTTCAGAAGCAATACCTTTTCCCCAAAAGGGCTGACCAATCCAAAAACCAACCTCCATATTGGTACGCAATTCATCTTTACCTATTTCACCACCGATAGCACCTGCCAATTTCCCTTTGAACTCAACGGCAAAGTTTTGCGGGGGGTTAAATTTAATATTATGCTCTATCCAATGTCGGGCATCATGAATGGTGTAAGGAGAAGGAAAGCTATCTTTCAGGTTTTTGGCAATATTGAGATTATTGGCCAAAGGATAAAGCTGATGGAAGTGTCCATCATTCCATGAAACCAGGCTTATATTTTTCTTTCCTTCAATTTTCATAAAAAATTCGGATTATCGCATTAAATTAAGCCCCTTTTGCGAGTTTTAAAGCCAAACTCGAATCTTTTTTATGGATATCAGTTTTTTTTATATAAAGTCAAAAATTGAAAAATCATTTCAGGCATGAATGCTAATCCTGCATACCTGTAGATTTCATGGTTTCAAGATTTTCAGCGAATCTTAACGCAGAAATAAAATCTTCTATGTTGCCGTCCATGACATCAGGAAGGTTGTATACAGTCTTATTTATGCGATGATCTGTGACCCTGCTTTGTGGATAATTATAAGTTCTGATCTTATCCGAACGGTCTCCGCTGGCTACCATGGACCTTCTTTGCGCACCAACTGCCTCATTATGCTTGGCCAATTCAATCTCATACAATCTTGAACGAAGGACTTTTAAGGCTTTCTCAAAGTTTTTGATCTGGGATTTTTCATCCTGACAGGTCACTACCAGACCTGTTGGATTGTGGGTCAGCCTAACTGCGGAATAAGTGGTATTGACAGATTGTCCACCAGGGCCTGAAGAACAGTAGGTATCTTTCCTGACATCATTCATATTGATGTCCACTTCCACCTCATCCATTTCAGGTAATACTGCTACTGTCGCAGCCGAGGTATGCACCCTTCCTTGGGTTTCTGTAGCAGGAACCCTTTGAACCCGGTGCACCCCTGATTCGTATTTGAGCATGCCATATACATCTGCCCCACTTACAGTACTGATAATTTCCTTATAGCCGCCAGAGGAGCCGAAAGTCAGATCCAGGACGGTAAGTTTCCATCCTTGCTTTTCACAAAAACGCTCATACATTCTGAACAAATCCCCTGCAAAAATGGCCGCCTCATCTCCCCCTGTTCCGGCACGGATTTCCAAAATACAATCCTTTGAATCATTAGGGTCCTTGGGAATAAGTTGTTGCTTGAGCTGTGCTTCAAGCTGGGTCTCTTTTTCCTTAAGTTCATCCAATTCAATTTTTGCCATTTCACGGAAATCCGGATCTTTTTCCTTTTCCAAAAGCTCTTTTGTACTGGAAATATTATCCAAAACCAATTTGAACTCGTCAAAAAGAGCAACCACTTTTTCCAAGTCTTTATATTCCTTGGTCAGTTTGGTATATTTGCTCATGTCTGACATAGCTTCAGGCTGAATAATGAGCTGGCCAATTTCAATAAATCTATCTTTTATTGCTTGTAATTTTTCAAGCATGATATTCTGTTTTTTTGAAGGTCAAAATTAGTAAAATTATTGATACTGACAGACTATTTGGATTTCCCCATTGGCCCTTATTTCAGTATGCAGTACAAAAAAACCTAATTCCCTTGTCGCATTCAATTACAGCAATGCGTCTTGTGATAAAAATATTCCTATGAAGAAATTTAATCTAGTTATCATTTTGGTTCTTGGTATTATCATCAGTGCTTTTGAATGTGGAGATCTTACCAACCAGGAAGTAATTATGGAAGAAAGTTGCATTGACCCTTCAAAAATGAACCACGATGCTGCATGCTATAAAATATTCAAACCTGTATGTGGATGTGATGGGAAAACTTATTCAAATGATTGCGAAGCCATAAACAAGGGTGTAAAACAATTTACAGAAGGAGAATGCAAGTGATTTATTGGAGAATCAAAAAATCCAAATATCCTTGATCTTCACCATTGCTGATCTCTAAACTTTCAACTGATGAATCGGGAGGCCCTAACCTTAACCAGGACTGCATAGCAAGGATGGAATGTAATTCACCCTCAATTTCCAGAGATACTGTTCCATCCTCCTCATTTTTAACCCAGCCTCTCAATCCCAATTCGACAGCTTTTTGTTGGGTGTTTTTTCTGAAAAAAACACCTTGAACATTTCCATGTACTTTTATTCGCCTGTTCATATTTTGTCGAATGAGGTCAAATCTTTTCTGTATTCTTGTCAAAAATACAAAATCATTGTGAGACTATTGCATGCTAATCATATTTGGTAAGTACAATTTTCACTATAAAAAAATTATATCACCTAAATTCTTCTTACATATTATCCAGATTTAGTTATAAAAAACGAAGTATTATTTTAATTATTATTTAAGAATCCAACAAATATTTACATATCATCATACCATTTTTCTTCAAAAGTAGAAGTAACTTCCACATCAGCTGTTAATACTTTGTAAACCATCCAAATAACAGGTAATGGGGATAGTGAAAAGAAGAAAAGAATGATTCCAGTATTCAGGTTTACCTGAATGGCGGTAACATAAATGATCAAAAATGAGGTGACCAAATAAACAGGAAATAAATAGTTTTTCATGATTATCAATTATTTACGTTTATAATATAAACTCACTTGGCTTCCTATTTGTTACAAGTTTATCATGAAAGGATTCCGATTCACTCAATATATACCTCCGCATGATCCGGAGAAGAATACATTTGAAAATTTATTGAATATATTTCTCCAGTTGATCACCATGACTGGGGGGGATGTGGCTGAAGCTTTGTCATGGTTGAGCAATTTGGACAAACGGTATAGTATGACCAATCCAAATTATGGAATCGGTGATTTTATTGAAGATTTAAAAACCAAAGGTTATCTCACAGAGGAAAATCAAAAAGGGGAAATTAAGATCACCTCCAAAGCAGAGCAGACTATCAGAAAAAATGCTTTGGAAGAAATTTTCGGCAAGCTCAAAAAAGGGAAAAGCGGGCGTCATAAAACAACCCACTCCGGGGAAGGGGATGAAAGAGGTTCTGACCGAAGGCCCTATAGTTTTGGGGACAATCTTGACCAAATTGCGCTCACGGACTCCATCCGTAATGCACAGGTAAATCATGGTTTTTCAGGAGATTATATCCTGACCGAAGATGATCTCGAGGTGGTTGAAAAAGAATTCAGAACCCAAACCTCTACCGTATTGATGATTGACATCAGCCATTCCATGATATTATACGGAGAAGATCGTATCACTCCAGCCAAAAAAGTAGCCATGGCACTTGCAGAACTCATCAAGACCAGGTATCCGAAAGACACCTTGGACATCATTGTTTTTGGCAATGATGCCTGGCAAATAGAAATCAAGGACCTTCCCTACCTTCAGGTTGGACCTTACCATACCAATACCGTAGCAGGTCTGGAGCTTGCCATGGATTTGCTCAGGAGAAGAAAAAATTCCAATAAGCAAATTTTTATGATTACGGATGGAAAACCAACCTGCTTAAAAGTTGGGATCAAATATTACAAAAATGCATTTGGAATAGACAGCAAAATCCTGAGCGAAACGCTTAAACTTGCCGCCCAATGCCGGAAATTGAAAATTCCTGTAACTACATTTATGATCGCCTCAGATCCATACTTAAAAGAGTTTGTAAAGGAATTTACCAAAGTGAACAATGGCAATGCATACTACAGCAGCTTAAAAGGATTAGGTGATCTGATTTTTGAAGACTATAGAAGAAACCGAACAAAAAGATTGTAACATGGAATACGAGAAACTCTCAGGCAAGGAATTATTGAAAATAAAAACACTGGGCGAACTTAAGGCCGCAGGGTATCAAACCCGGTCGATAAAAGAAGAACTCAGAAAAAATCTCATATTAAAAATCCGAAACAGAGAAAATGTGTTTGAGGGTATCTGGGGATATGAGGATACGGTCATTCCTGATATAGAAAGAGCTATTCTTTCCAGGCACAACATCAACCTTCTTGGACTTCGCGGCCAGGCAAAGACGAGGATTGCCAGAATGATGACCCATTTACTTGACGAATATGTCCCAATGGTAGAAGGAGCAGAATTAAATGATGACCCCTTATTACCTTTATCCACCTATGCCAAAGATTTGATCAAAACCAAAGGGGATCATGCCCCCATAGTCTGGTGGCACAGGGAGGATAGGTATACCGAAAAGCTGGCAACCCCTGACGTTTCAGTGGCCGACCTTATAGGTGATATCGACCCTATAAAAGCCGCTACCATGAAACTATCCTACAATGATGAGCGTGTCATTCATTATGGATTGGTACCACGTTCAAATCGTTCAATTTTTGTAATCAATGAATTACCTGACCTTCAGGCAAGAATTCAGGTAGCTCTTTTCAATATCCTTCAGGAAGGAGATATACAGATCAGAGGATTCAAATTAAGATTACCCTTGGACATACAGTTTGTTTTTACGGCCAACCCTGAAGATTACACCAACCGGGGCTCAATTGTAACGCCTCTAAAAGACCGAATTGAAAGTCAGATTATCACACACTATCCAAAATCCATAGAAATAGGGAAAAGGATAACTTCCCAGGAAGCAAACCTGACAGGAAAACCCATTGAAAAAATCCATGTTCCTGAATTGATGAAAGACCTGATCGAACAGGTAGCGGTGGAAGCGAGAAAGAGTGAATATGTGGATGAAAAAAGCGGGGTTTCGGCCCGTCTGACCATTTCTGCATTTGAGAATTTGATCTCCGCTGCTGAACGTAGGATTTATATCAACCATGAGGAAAATACTATCGTCAGAGTGGCTGATCTCATTGGAGTCATTCCTGCCATCACGGGAAAAGTTGAATTGGTATATGAGGGCGAGCAGGAAGGAGCCGGATTAGTGGCATTTAATTTAATAGGGAAAGCCATTAGAGCCATATTTACGGATTATTTCCCTTCTCCCGAACAAAAGAAAAAAGACAAGGAGGGCAATCCTTATGTTCTGCCGCTTTCCTGGTTCGGTGAGGGTAATTCTTTGGATATATTAGCTTCCCAATCAGATAAAGAATATAAAACTTCCTTATACAAAGTTCCTGGTCTGGAAGATATTGTCACAAATGGAGTAAAAGGTTTACAGGACAAGGAAAAAGAATTCTATATGGAATTTTTGCTACACGGATTGGCTGAATACAGTCAATTGAGCAAAAAATTACTGGATACCGGAATGCAGTTCAAAGACCTATTCAGTTCCATGTTTGACATGGGAGCCCCTGATGATGACTTTGAAGAAGATGATATGTAGCAACTGTTGACATAGGGGAAAGCCTTCCGGATATACTGGAAGGCTTTTTTTACAATCATTTTCTTTATGAATTCAATTCTCTGATCTACCTTCCCCATCTTGATAATTTTTAAAAGCTAATTTCAAAATCTTTTGTATGGATCCGAAAAATCTTAGACAGAGTAAAATGAAACAATTTATTTTATGTGTTTTAAGTTTGATAAATTATATTGAACTGAATATAAAAGATTGAAATGCCAAGTAAATCCACACAGAAGGCCTATTTATTTTCTCATTGGGAAGGTTTGCGAAACCATTTTTATTTATTCTTAAATGGAGGTGAAATGAATGATTTACATCAGATGCGGATACACATGAAGAAAATCCATGCTTTGGTCCTTTTCAATGCTTATATACATGGGTCCCAGGAAATAATCAGAAATTATAAACCGATAAAAGATCTTTTTCGAAAAGCCGGTAAAATAAGAGTGTTACAGGTGAATTTAGACATACTGAAACAGGATAAAAAAGAAAATTCACTTTTTGGGAAAAAACTGAATAAACAAATTGAGAAAAAGACGGAAGGATTTCTAAAGAAAAGAAAAAAATGGAGTCATACCATTCAAAATACTTTTCCAAATATTGATTCTCAAATTTCCAATTGTTCAGAGAAAAGATTTACAAGGTATTTAAAAACCCAGTTAAAAAAAGCTCAAATGGAATTCCAAAAAGAGCAATTCCATGAAGCCAGGAAAAAAATTAAGTTAGTTTTGAATTTATATGACCTTTTGCCAAAAATCAGTCCCGATACCTTAAAACTGGATTTGGTCTACCTGGACCAATTACAGGATAAAATCGGCAAATGGAATGACTTGAAAGAAAATATAAAAATGATAAAGAAAAAAGAAAGGAAAAACGTAAAGCTCCACGAATTAAAAACGCTTACAAAAGAATTGAAAAAATCAAAAAAAGAATTTAAAGATTCAGTCTATTTAACAATTGGTTCTCTTGAATAAAAAAATATTACATGTCAGATACCAAGTTGCCTGAAGCATTCGAAAAACAAATGAAAATTTTCCTGGGTGAACAAGATTTTAAAAAGTTTGCTGATTCCCTGGAAAATGAACCAAATACATCGATCCGTCTTAATCCTTTTAAAGGAACGGAATCTGAATTTCAGCAAGATAAAATTCCTTGGTCTAAATCAGGCTATTTTTTAAAGGAAAGGCCCTCATTCACTTTAGATCCCTTATTTCATGCGGGCTGTTATTATGTACAAGAAGCATCTTCCATGTTTATCGAACATATTCTGGAACATATCCAGGCCCCAAAAGATGGGGTTTATTTGGATCTATCTGCAGCGCCAGGAGGAAAATCAACACTTTTGAGCAGTTTTTTGGGGAAAAATGGATTATTAATAGCCAATGATGTGATCAAATCCCGTGCAAATGTCCTAAAGGAAAACATCATCAAATGGGGTTTGGGAAATACTATTGTCACACAAAATGACCCGGAGCATTTTTCCGGATTGGAAGGATTTTTCGACCTTGTCCTTGTAGATGCCCCCTGTTCCGGAGAGGGCATGTTCCGTAAAGACCAGGATGCCAGAACAGAATGGTCATCAGACCATGTCAGCCTATGTGCTATGAGGCAGGAAAGAATTATGGACAAAGCGGGAGGTTTGGTAAAAGGAGGAGGATTTCTATTATACAGTACCTGTACATTCAACACGAAGGAAAATGAGGAGATATTGGAATATATATGTACTGAGTTTGCCTATGAACCGGTTAGAATCCCTATTGATTCTTCTTGGGGAATTGTCGAAGGAGAATTGGAAATAGAGGGAAATTCATTTTACGGTTACAGGTTTTATCCCCACTTGGTAGAGGGTGAGGGCTTTTTTATCACGGTATTACAAAGATCCGAAAACACTCCATCTTTGGAACCAAAAAAAACCAAAGACTTCAAACATCCCTATATTAAGTCAGTTGGAAAACAGAAGAGCCAATTTTTAATTGAACAACTCGGCCTATCTCAGAAAAGTATTTTTTACAGTGTTCAGGACAGTTGTTTTTGGTTGAATCCCTCATTCCAGCACTCTTTTGAATTCCTTACCCGATTTTTGAACATCAGGTATTTTGGAGTTGAGCTTGGCAAGTTCAACAAGACTCAATTTATCCCCAATCATGAATGGGCAGTAAGTATCTTTGAAAAAAAAGGATTTGTAAAATTTGAATTGGACAAGGGACATGCGCTTTCTTATCTAAGGAAGGAGGATATCATGCCTGACAACTTACCTGAGGGTTGGGTATTGGTAACGTATTTGAATATTCCATTGGGCTGGCTTAAAAACCTGGGCAATAGGGTAAACAATTACTATCCAAAGGATTGGAGAATAAGAATGAAATAGTTTATAGACGACTATTTTTCATCAAACTGAGATAAATCAATGGTCTCACTTTCCAAATAGTGCGGATAAATTTTCAAATGTTGCTTTTTCACTTCACGTGTAATTGATGCCCTAAACTGGTCAATATGAGTACCATCATGTGCAGCCATAAAAACAGGAGCTATTCCTGTCTTTTTTTCATAGGCCTGGGAAAGCTTTTCAAAATCCAAATAATTACTTTCTTCCACTTCAATGTCAGTCATATACTGCATTTCTTCTTCACTTGGCATTTTGGGTACTTTATCAATCTTATTGAAAACCAATAGCATGGGTTTATCTCCTGCTCCAATTTCATTGAGGGTATTTTTAACAACTGCAATGTGATCTTCAAAACCGGGATGCGAAATATCGACCACATGAACCAATAAATCCGCTTCTCTGATTTCATCCAATGTTGATTTGAAAGATTCAATCAGGTGGGTGGGAAGTTTCCTAATAAACCCAACCGTATCAGAAAGTAAAAACGGGATATTATCCAATACTACTTTTCTTACGGTGGAATCCACTGTAGCAAAAAGTTTATCCTCCGCCAGGATATTGGATTTGGTCATGAGGTTCATCAAGGTACTTTTCCCAACATTCGTATATCCGACCAATGCTACACGGACAATACCTTTCCGGCCTTTCCTTTGGGTTTCCCCCTGCTTCTCAATTTCCTTGAGTTTTGCCTTCAATAAAGTGATCTTATTCCGGATATCCCTTTTATCCGTTTCTATTTCCTTTTCACCTGCCCCGCCTCTTGTACCGGTTCCACCTCTTTGTCTTTCCAAGTGCGTCCACATCCTGGTCAATCTTGGCAGCAGATATTGGTATCTGGCCAGTTCAACCTGTGTTTTAGCCTGGGCGGTCTGGGCCCGGTTTAAAAAAATATCCAAAATGAGAAGTGAACGGTCATACACTTTGACTTTAAGTTCATTTTCAAGGTTACGCATCTGGGAAGGTGAAAGATCGTCGTCGAAAATAACCATATCCACCTCAAAATGTTGAATATAAGCAAGTATTTCCTCCAGTTTACCGGATCCTACAAATGTCCTTAGATCAGGTTTCTCTAATCTTTGGGTAAATTTATGGATTGATGTAGCTCCTAAAGTCTCTGTTAAAAACGCCAGTTCATCAAGGTATTCCCCCACCTGTTGTTCAGTCTGTCCCTGGTGAATCAGAGCTACTAAGACAGCTGTCTCCTGTTTTGGTGCTGTTTCGAATAATTTTTGAAGTTTTTTGGAATATTTGCTCATATAGTAAAAGAAGCTTGGGCCACCATAATTAGTTCCCCTTGATATTGAGGTAAATTTACCAACATGGTGTGAATTCCTATTATATTTGAAGTTATTATACTAAATTAATATCGAAAAAAGTTTAATCACTGATATCTGGATCTTCAAACACCCTCGAAAGACCGGAAAAAAATATGGTGTCTTTTTAAAGTCCAAAAATGGTCTAGAAACCTTGAATGCTGTTTTTATTTACAAATTCAACCAAATGCAAGGAAAGTTAAAGGTATTCAACTACTATGGCTGAATATTTGAATGGTCCTAGTTAAAGATCAGCCAAAACAATAAGAGAGGCCTTTTTATAAAAGTAAAGCAATAGTACCGTAGAGAAGTAAAAATGGGAATTTTTGATTTTTTCAACAAACAATCGAAGGTAGATCCTGAAGAATTCAGTCTGAGATGGCTTGAAGTGGATATGCATTCCCACCTAATTCCGGGAATTGATGATGGCGCCAAGACCCTTGAAGATTCTGTTTCTCTAATTAAAAGGCTTAACTCGTATGGACTGAGAAAGATAATTACCACCCCCCATATTATGACCGAATATTTCAGAAATACACCTGAAATAATTCGGATGGGCCTTAAAGAGCTAAGGTTTGCTTTGGAAAGGGAAGGAATTGATATTCAAATAGAGGCCGCTGCTGAATATTACATTGATGAGGTATTTTATGAAAAAATAGAATCAGGTGAAGAACTCCTGACCATTAAAGACAATTTTGTATTGGTGGAAACAGGATTTATCAATAAGCCTCAAATGCTTTTGGAATTGTTCTTTGCCATGGAAATGAACGGTTATCGACCTATATTGGCCCATCCCGAAAGGTATCACTACCTCATTCATGATGAAAAACTACTACATGCACTTTTTGACCGGGAAATATATTTTCAGATTAACCTTTTGTCCTTAACCGGGTTTTATTCAAAATCTTCAAAGCATTTTGCAGAAATGCTTATTGATGAAAACAAAGTAAAGCTAATGGGTACAGATTGCCACAATCACCGCTATCTGGACATGTTGGAACACCTGAACCAATCAAAATATTACGGGAAAATCCAAAAGTTGGACTTGCTCAACAGAACCCTATGAAAATACTCTTTACAGGCGCCACCGGTTTGTTTGGCAATCATTTGGTAAGAAAATTTGCACCTCATGCAGAAATTCATGCTTTAATCCGAAAGGAAAGCAACAAAAACTTAATAGCAGATTATTCAGATCAAATCATTTGGCATGAGGGGAACCTCAATGACATTATTTCCTTGGAGGAAGCCATGAAAGACATGGATCTTGTCATCCACGCTGCAGGTCTGGTTTCCTTTAATCCGGATGATGAATCTAAATTAATGACAGTTAACACGGTTGGAACGGCAAACCTTATCAATTGCATGCTTCAATTAGGAATTAGGAAATTGATCCACATATCCTCAGTTTCTGCCCTGGGGAGAAGCCCCGATGCAAAAACCATAAACGAAAACAACAGATGGACCCAATCTGAGTTCAATACACCTTACGCTGCCTCTAAATATTTTGCCGATCTGGAAGTCTGGCGGGGGATCCAAGAAGGTCTGGATGCAATTATTGTATATCCCAGTGTATTGTTGGGCCAAATATCAGATCAGAGAAGCAGTTCCAAAATATACGATTATGTACTTACAGGAAGTTCATATTACCCTAAAGGATCTGTAAACTATATAGATGTTAGGGATGCTGCAGAGCTGGTTTGGCAGCTTTATAAAAAAGGGGCCTGGAATGAAGGTTACATTTTAAATAAAGAAAGCTTGCCTTTTAAAAAAATTTTTGAGGAAATGTCAAAGGCTTTCAACAAAACAGCACCTAAAAGAGAAGTTAAAAATTGGATGCTGGTCATGGCAGTGACATTTACCTGGATTTTAAAAAAATTGGGATTATCAAAAAGTCCTCTCAATAAGCAAACTGCTATGCTATCCCAGCTTGAGGTAAACATGGACAACAGCAAAATCCAACGTCTTCTGAATTTTACTTTTATTCCACTTGAAGAAACCCTGGCATGGGCCAAAACGAACGAAATGAAATAACTTATCGTTCATTTATTCATAGATGCCTAACATAAATCAAATAAGTTCACCTTAAATTATTTATCATATCAAAAAAATAATCACTTGGGGATTTTGATAGAACCATAAATTTGGTATCTTAAAAAGCAAATAAAATACAGCCGATGACCGGAGACTTTGAAAACGAATGGGAAGAAGACAGGGAGTTAGTAGAAAGGTTTGAAAACTCGCTAAAATCCAATCTGGATTTATATTTCGAAGAAGAAGAATTAGAAAACATTATCCGGTTTTACTTTGACCAACAGAAGTTTGTCAAAGCATTAAAAGCCTCTGAACACGCTTTGGGGAAATTTCCCTATAGCATAGAAATCAAATTATTGAAAGCCAGTTGCCTTATTTTTAATGATGAACTGGATGAAGGCTTGGAGATTCTCGAAAACATCAATAACCTTTCCCCAAACAATGAGGACATTTTATTGGCCTACGCGAATGCTTTGATGATGGCCGGAAATTCTAAGGATGCCATCGTCATGTTGGAAGATTTCATGCCTTTGGCAGATGATAAAGCTGAGGTACACTATCTACTTGGAAACCTTTACAGGGCAGAAAATGAAACCGAAAGGGCCATATTCAATTATAAGGAATGCGTTAAAATGCGCATAAATCACGAAGATGCCCTTTTCCAATTGGCTATGATTACTGAAGAGGAGGGATCATTCAATGAAATCCTTCAATTTTACCAGGAATTCATTGACCAAGATCCCTACAGCGCCGGAGCATGGTACAATCTTGGGGTGGTATATAATAGGCTGGAAAGGTACGAGGAAGCCATCAAAGCCTATGACTATGCCTTGATAATAGACGATGCATTTGCTTCTGCTTATTTTAATCTGGGCAATGCATATATGAATACCCAACAATTTGATCTTGCTTTGGAAGCCTACCAAAATACCATCAATTGTGAAGGGGCAAATGCAGAGAACTGTTGCTATCTGGCGGCCACTTATGAGAAAATGGACCAGATAGACCTTGCTTTCAAATATTTTAAAAAATCAGCAAAATTTGATCCTGAATATGATGATGCATGGTTTGGGCTGGGAATGTGCATGTTGAAAAGAGAAAAATTTTTTGAGGCCATACATTATTTTAAGAAGGCCCTTAAACTTAGTGAAGAAAATCCCAATTATTGGGTAGGATTGGCTGATGCGGAATACCAATTAGGAAATCTTCAGGCAAGTGCTGAAGCCTATGAAGAGGCCATCAACCTTGAACCGGGAATAATGGAAACATATATCAACCTTGCCATTATCTATTTCGATCAAAACAGATTTGAGGAAACAATTGATGTGATGAAAGAAGGAATTGAGGAATTGCCCGAGGAATCTGAATTATATTACAGGATTGTAGTTTATCTTTTGAAAACAGGGAAATACAAGGAAGCCTTTACTTATTTGGAAAATGCATTAACTTTGGACTTTGAGAAGCACAAAATCCTGTATGAATTGATGCCGGAGATCAAAAAGCAAAAAGCAATATTCAAGATTATCTCTCAATTTAGAGAGGATTCAGCCTCTTCTTAAAAGTAATTGTTACTCATTAGAAATTCCAGCAGGATGAATTATGTTTTAAAGAATCTCCCATTACGGACTGAAAAGCCACGTAATAATGGCTTAACCATGGTAATGGATAAAGGTCTTAGTTTAAGGGAAGTTGAAAATTTTGTGAGTTCCAACAGTGATTTTGTTGATATTGTCAAACTTGGTTGGGCCACTTCCTATCTCACAAAAAACCTGGCTGAAAAAATCCAGATTTATAAAGATTCAGGCATTCCTGTTTACTTAGGCGGTACATTATTTGAAGCTTTTGTAATCCGTGATCAATTCGATGATTACAGAAGGGTCTTAGAAAAATATGATTTAAGTTTTGCTGAAGTATCTGACGGTTCTATCAGCATGCCCCATGATCAAAAATGTGAATTTATCAGGATCCTGTCCAAAGAGGTAACAGTCCTCTCTGAGGTCGGTTCAAAGGATGCGGCAAAAATTATCCCTCCTTATAAATGGATTGAGCAGATGCAAAAGGAGTTGGATGCAGGTTCATGGAAGGTTATAGGTGAAGCTAGAGAAGGGGGAACTGTAGGTTTGTTCAGGGACTCCGGAGAAGTCAGACAGGGATTGGTGGAAGAAATTCTGACCAAAATCCCGGAAGAAAAAATACTTTGGGAAGCTCCACAAAAAGAACAACAAGTTTGGTTTGTTAAATTATTGGGAGCCAATGTAAATCTTGGAAACATTGCTCCGAATGAATTGATTCCGCTAGAAACCATCAGATTGGGTTTAAGAGGCGATACTTTTGATCATTTCCTTGGGGATCATCAATTCTAGAATTCCAATATTCTGGACTGTCTTGCGTTGTGTCTGACAGTCCTTTTTATTTATTACTATGCATCACCTAAAAGACTACGTACTTTTATTTTTCAAAGGCATGTCCATGGGAGCAGCAGACATCGTCCCAGGTGTTTCTGGGGGTTCGATTGCGCTCATTACAGGCATTTATGAAAAACTTCTGGATAGTATCAAGTCTATTGATAAAACTGCCCTGTCTTTTTTGATCAGGCTTGAAGGAAAAGCATTCTGGAAGCATATAAATGGAAGTTTCTTGTTAACGATTCTAGTAGGAATTCTCACAAGTATTTTTACCCTTTCCAAGTTGATCACCTACTTATTGGACAATCACCCCATCCCCATTTGGTCTTTTTTTTGTGGATTGATAATCATTTCCGCTATTCTCATTTTGAGGGACATAAAAAGGTGGAGCCTTTTTGTTGTATTGGCGATATTGATAGGAACGATTATGGCCTATTGGATTACCGGTTTGCCGCCAATGAGCAGCCCCGAAGCATTTTGGTTTGTTTTTATAGCTGGAGCAATTGCCATTTGTGCCATGATTTTACCTGGGATTTCGGGAAGCTTTTTGCTTCTAATTCTTGGTCAATATGAGAGAATCCTGAAAGCAGTTACAGAAAAGGATATCCTGACCCTAGGTTTATTTGCTTTTGGCTGTATTGTAGGGCTACTGTCATTTAGCAGGTTAATCTCCTGGCTTTTGAAAAATCACCATGCCCTTACCATTGGCTTATTATCTGGATTTATGTTGGGTTCCCTCAACAAAATCTGGCCATGGAAGCAGGTAATTTCCTATAGGATTTCCTCCTCAGGGGTTCAAAAACCCTTTATAACAGACAATATACTCCCTCAAAATTACCTTGCAATTACGGGAGAAGAATCCTTAATATTGTATGCGGTTTTGGCATTCTCATTGGGAATATTACTTGTTTTAGGAATAGAAAGAACTGCCTATTATATCAATAGAAAATGAGAAAATTCGGATTGATAGGTTATCCCTTAGGACACTCTTTTTCAAAAAAATATTTCGAAGCAAAATTTGAAAAAGAGGGGATAAAAGATTGTTTATACGACCTTTACGAAATTGAGGATATCACCTTATTTCCAAAAATAGTAAAGGAAAATCCGGAATTAATGGGGATGAACGTCACTATCCCATATAAAGAAAAAGTAATTCCTTACTTAGATCAATTGGATCCGGCCTGTCAAAAAATTGGAGCTGTAAACTGTATTAAGATCAGAAACAATAAGTTAACCGGGTATAATACAGATTACCTGGGCTTCAGAAACTCACTTGAAAAATGGCTGAATGGTGAAAAGCCTTCGGCCTTGGTACTGGGTACCGGTGGCGCATCAAAAGCGGTTGTGCAGGCCTTGGAAGATCTTCAGATTCCCAATAAGATTGTATCCAGAACAAAATCGGATTTTAATTCTCATTTGACCTATGAGGATTTAAAAAAAGACCCCTCTATTCTTCAAAATCATCATCTCATTGTCAATACAACCCCTTTAGGAACATACCCCAACACTGAGCAAATGCCGGATATTAACCCTGTTTTTATAAGCCCTATGCATAAGATTTATGATTTGGTGTATAATCCGGAAAAAACCTTTTTAATGCGCTCTTTGGAAGCCAGGGGAGCCTTAGTAAAAAATGGATTGGAAATGCTGGAACTACAGGCTGAAGCAGCTTGGAAGATTTGGAATTAATTTCTCAACCCATTTATTTACTTAAATTATGTATTGGAAAAAATTATCACACGAACAAGTCAAACAACATATATTCAGTGCTTTGGATGAAAACCTGGATTACCGGGGAGATCATCCCATATTAGGCATTCCAGGTACTTACCTGGATACTACTGAATTTTATCCTGATGCGCCCTTCCTTAAGGATGCGCCTTATATGTCGGCCATGGTCAGAAACCCAAATCATATTGGTGTTCATACCTTAAGTGAGCATTCTGTATTAGAGGTTTTTCAGGGAACCCAGAGAATTGAAAAAGAACTGATCAAACTGGTCGCTGAGGAAATTTTCAACGGAGACCCGGGTCAACAAGATGGCTATGTGGCCACAGGTGGTACCGAAGCCAATATACAGGCTATGTGGATTTATCGTAATTACTTCAAAAAAGAATTCGGAGCAAGAATTGGGGAAATTGGATTGGTTTATTCTCAGGACAGCCATTACTCTATGCCCAAAGGAGCCAATATCCTCAATCTGACCAATATTATACTTGAGGTAGATCCGGAAACAAGACTGATCAAAAAAGAATCCCTGGAAAACAAGGTAAAGGTGGCAATTGAAGAAGAGATTAAGTATTTTATTGTTATTGCCAATTTATCAACCACCATGTTTGGTTCTGTGGATGACATTGACATGTTGGGGGATTTTTTTACCGACATGAACATGCCATTTAAAATACACGTGGATGCAGCATATGGTGGATTTATTTATCCTTTTACAAACCCAACAAGCCGTTTTACATTTCAAAACCCCTATATGAATTCCATCACCGCCGATGGGCATAAAATGCTACAAACGCCTTATGGTACTGGTTTATTCCTTATCCGCAAGGGCTTTTTCGATTACGTAAAAACAGATGAAGCCCAATATATTCCCGGGAAGGATTATACGGTCAGCGGCAGCAGATCTGGAGCCAATGCCATTTCCATGTGGATGATTTTACAGATCCATGGGTCTGAGGGATGGAAGTATAAAATGGAAACCCTTTGTGACAAGACAGAGCGTATCTGTAAAAAATTGGAAGGCATGGGAGTGGAATATTTCAGAAATCCTTACCTGAATATCATAGCCATCAAGGCCAAATATATGAGCAAAGAATTGGCTGAAAAATACTACCTGGTGGCCAATACTTATGAATTTGAACCTGAATGGTTCAAAATTGTGGTAATGCCTCATGTCAAACCGGGTACGATTGACACGTTTTTGATGGAATTGGAGGGGGAAGTGAGAGGGAGGAAGTGATGTGGGAACAGACACAAGAGACAAGATACAAGAACCAAGAATCAGTGGGAGAAACAAGGTGTAGGCCGTGGCGGAGCCCCTTATGAAATGCGGGGTTTAGGAAAAAAATCGGATTCGGTTCTATCAACCCTGTGGGGGTTGAACTAAAGGGTAAATAGCGAAATTAGTGTCACGTAAAATCAGAATGTGACTGTCAGGCCAAATAAAGGAAATCTAAATAGCAGTTGGAATTGAAAATAAAATCCAGAAAAAACAGCCCTCTTTGATAATTTGAATTTTCCCTTGAATATCGTAAAGACGAAATCGTTATCTTTACAAGTATGCCTAAAATTCTGACCATCAAGGCTTTAATTTCTACTTTTATTCGGATGAAGGCAGTGAACCTGCTCACATCCATATCAAAAAGGGAGACGGCCGAGGCAAATGGTGGTTAGAGCCAGCCTTAGAAGAAGAATATGCTTACGGGTTTACACTAAAGGAAAGGCGACAAATTAAACGATTGATTATTCAGCATCACGATTATCTAAAAGAACAATGGCATGAATATTTCCAAAGATAGAATAGTAAATAAAAAAGGCAGTGACCCACTAGACCAACTTATTTTTGAAGAAGGGTTACGCATGAAAAGCGTGTGGTTTGACCGCGATTTGGATCTGATTATCGTATTATTGAACAATAAAAAGGTGCTTAAAAGGCCTCTATCTGATTTCAAACGTTTGGCTGACGCAGAAGAAGAAAAATTAATCCAGTTTGAAAATGATGGAATAGCCATCCATTGGCCGGAATTAGATGAAGATTTAAGTTTAAGGGGCTTTTTGAAATATGAACTTTTAAAAATGGATACACCCTTACGGGTTTAATTGGTAAATAACAGGTCAGTGGATCCCTAGCTACTTCTTTACGGAAAACCCACATTCACCAGCCATTATATATCCAACCCTCGAAAGTGTATTATAAAAAAAGCAGGTTAAAAGCTGCTTTTTTTAATCTAAAACCTAAATTCAATTCCTGTTTTTAGCATCAACACTTCATTGGCATCAATGAAATAGGGCTGATAACTGAATTGGGTAGTCCAAAATGAATTGGCCCCTAACTTGTTTTCCATCTTGAGGTGGATCAAATAATTGGGAAAATTAACGGTGCTCACTTGTCTAAATGTCACTTCTCCTGAACTCCCTTTGTGAAGTGATTCTACAACTGGGAAACTTGATAAAAGTAATTCCCCTCCACCAGATAAGTTCAAAGAACTTGTTTTCACAAAGGAGTAATGAAAACCAACGTTCCATCTTGTCAAAGGTAAATATCCTTTCTCATCATCTTCCAATTCAAACCTAGTCGAGTTTTTTCCTGAAAAGGCTCCCTTTCCAAAACTTAAATTCAGGTTCATATTTTTGAAAATTTCCCTTGAATAATTCAAGTCAATACCATAACCAATCATACTGCCTCCATAAATCCCTTCATTGATGTAAACAAATGGAGTGGAACTTAAAGCATTTTTATAAATTTCCTGCCCTTTTGTTAAACCTATGGTTATACAAAGGAGTAGAATCGTAATTAATACTGATTTCATTGGGGGTGACTCTTTTAAATTAAATTTTGTGCAAATGTAATCAAATAAATTATGCATAAAATTATTTTTTAAATATCTACCTATAATATGATTTTTTGTATAACATTTTTAATTATTAAAATAATATAAGAGCTCTTGATTTTTACATTTAAATTAAATGATTGATTTTAAAACACAGGACAATTCAGAATTATATTTGGTAAAGTCAGTAAATAAGCACCTGAAAAATTTTATTGCTTTTTCTAAATACTAAAAAAGTCAATATGTAGATTTTGGATAGGAATAGGTATAAATCCTTAATTGTTGGTAACTCTGTCAACTATAAACATTAATGCCTTAAGGTTTAGATTAAAAAATTACACCCTCACAACATCCCCGCCACCATAAATCCCAAATAAGTTCCCAAGGCATTTCCCAAGCTCCCCACCAGTACTCCTGGAATCAACAAATCAGGTCTGTTTAAACTTTCTGCTGCAGCTATTGCCGTGGTATTTCCACCTACATTGGCCTGGGAGGCTACGGCAATTACATCCCAGTCCATTTTAAATAGGGTGCCCAAGCCAAAAATCACCAGACCATGAACAAAAATAATAATGGAAACAAACACCATCAACGTACCGGCCAATGATCCAATTCCTGACAAAGCTGCCAAATCACAAAGAGTACCTATAACGGCCAGAAACACCAGGATAAAGAAAAAGCCCAAGGTGTGTTTACCCGTAAGACGTTTTACAAATTCAAATTGCGCCAATATCAATGCCAGTGTCGTCAAGGTAATGATTTCCGGTATTCGGGGAAAATAAAAGGCCGTAAGCTTTGATATACTGATGCCCAACAAACCCAATCCCAAAATAAGCGAAAGTGAAAAAATTGAAATATTTTCCTGAGTTTTGATTTTATCAGCATTTTTTGAAGAGTCCAGCTTTTTTCGGGGGAAAAACCGCTGCAGGTATTTGGGCAAAATCAAAGTGGCGATAATCCAGGGAGTACCTAATAAGTTGTCAACAACGGTAGATGCAGCATAAAGTACACCACTTTCATTTACCTGATAATGTAATGCAACGGCATTGAAATTGATACTCCCGCCAATATAGGTTCCGGTAAACATCCCAGCCACAGCAGGAGCCAATGGTCCAATTGCCTCTGATGGATTTAGCAAAAACCAGGCTATAAAAACCCCGGTGACAGTGCCGATTGTCCCCAGAAAAAACATCAATAAAATGGGTATTCCTGCATCTTTAAGGCTTTTTAGATCAACCTCCAGTAAGGCAATGAAAATCCCCAAGGGGGCAAGATACATGAATACCCCATTGTAAATGGGGTGCCCTGCAGTTGCCGTTGGAATAATCCCTACATTGGCAGCGATAGAACAAATGAGGATAGCTAAAATCGGTGTTCCTACAGTTTTCCAACCCTTAAATCTATTTAACCAACTGGCAAAAAATACTGCGATACATAGCATCGCAGAAACATAAATAGGATCCTCATTCCATTGCATTTTGAAAAGTAACAAAAATTTAATCATTCTGATATTCAAAAAGATAAGATTTTACTTTTATTAATTAATCTTAAATTCTTTTAGGAATGTGGTTATCTAAATATTATTTTTCTAACTTATTGCTAACTAATAGTAACTAAAATTTCATTGTTTATGCCTAGAGCTAAATCCGATAAAGACCGCAAAATTTTTGTGCTGGACACCTCCGTAATCTTATATGCACATAATTCAATCATGAACTTTGCCGAACATGATGTGGTCATCCCTATTACCGTATTGGAAGAGCTCGATCAGTTTAAAAAGGGAAATGACACCAAAAATTTTGAGGCCAGAGAGTTTATCCGACTACTTGACACATTGTCAAAAGACAATATGATCCATAATTGGACACCTTTGAACGGAAAAACCAGGGGAAATTTCAGGGTCCTGATGAATCCCGATAATAATATCAATGCCAATATAATTTTTGGAGAGGAAAAGAATGATCATAAAATTCTTAATGCGGCGCTTCACCTAAAACAAACCGAGAAAAACCGAAGGGTAATCTTGGTAAGTAAGGACATCAATCTCAGGTTGAAGGCAAAGTCTTTGGATATTTATGCGGAAGATTATGAAACCGGAAAAATCAAGAACATCACCGAATTGGAAAATACAGGTAAATTTGTTCTTGATGATCTTGACCCAGCAATTATCAACCGCTTATATGAAAACCATTCTGTCGAAGCCAAATTGGTTTTAGGTACAAGGAAAAGGAAAGCAAATGCCTATTACATCCTGAAAAGTGAAAAAAATTCTGTCCTGGCCTATTATAATGCCGAAGACAACAGCATGGAAAGGGTGGATAAAAAATTGGCCTACAACATCAAGCCAAAAAACGCCGAACAGACCTTTGCCCTTCATGCAATATTGAATCCAAGGGTAAAATTAGTTTCTATCCAAGGGGTAGCCGGTACCGGTAAAACGCTTTTGGCTTTGGCAGGAGCTTTGGAACAGCGTAGGGATTTTAAACAAATTTACCTGGCAAGACCCATTGTTCCGTTGAGCAATAAGGATATCGGTTATCTTCCAGGTGATATTAAATCCAAACTGAATCCTTACATGGAACCCCTCTGGGACAATCTTAAATTTATCCAGAATCAGTTTAAAGAATCCGATAAGGAATATCAAAAAATAACAGAACTGGTGAATCAGGAGAAATTGGTTATTCAGCCCCTGGCCTATATTAGAGGCCGGTCTCTTTCCAACATTTTCTTTATTGTTGATGAAGCGCAAAACCTGACTCCCCATGAAATCAAGACCATCATCAGCCGGGCTGGTGAAAACACAAAAATCATTTTCACAGGGGATATTTTCCAAATTGATACACCCTATTTGGATAGTCAAAGTAATGGCCTCTCCTATTTGATTGACAGAGTCAAAGATCATCCTTTATATTCCCACATCAAGTTGGAAAAAGGAGAAAGATCAGAATTAGCCAATTTGGCCAATGACCTTTTATGATTTGGATTACTATCAATCAAATTCATAGCTAAAATAAAATTGCTTTTCAAGAACACATAAAAAGAACATTAGTCTTTTTGTGCCAATCAAAATACAGTCAACCGGTAGAATATTTTGTTTTCTGCCGGTTTTTTTGATTTTTTTAACCAATTCCATGCAACCAAACCACTTGATTTTTTGTCTATAAACTTGTATCAAAACTACAAGAATTTTGTACGTTTTCGTACACTTAAAGAAAACCAAACAATAATTACCTTACTGATTTTCAGTGTTTTATAAAATTTGGGCCAGATTTTGGCATATAATAGATACCGCACATAGAAGGTGTGGCGAAAATCAGGAATAAAAACAAAAAAATAAAAGAAAATGAAACCAACTATTTTAACTCAAAAAAATGTCTGTGCCTTTTTAGGATTTATGATGGCCTTGACAATCTTATGGAGCGCGAAAGCGGAAGCGAAAGTTGAACAGATCAACGAGGTAATCCCAATGGAATTGAAAGAGGGATTTGAAATCACACAAGAAGAAGAAATGATTCCCGAGTTTATTTTTGATGTTACTGATATCAAAACCGAACCTACAATCACATTTATCAACAAATACGGTGAGGTTGTGGCAGAGTTTTATGGCGAAAAAAGTGAATTGGAGAAGAAGTTTAAAGAAACATTTGAAAAGGGAAAATTACTTACCTCATACGGTAAGCATGAGTTTTACCTTATTGGATAATTCTATTGATTGTTTGGTTTTTTGAAAGTGAAAAAGGTGAGTTATACTCACCTTTTTTTGTTCATTAACTTTCAGTAATGGTATTCAGTTTTGCTAAGAAGCTGTTATAATATTGCCTTCCAACCTGTACTACAGCACCGGACATCAAATTGATGTCTTTGGTGTTAAAGCTTTCTATTTGGCCCAGTTGTACGATAAAGGATTTCTGCACCCTTAAAAACAAATGGGAGGGAAGCTTGTCCTCCATATCCTTCATGGATTTTCTTATGGTAAAATTTCTGTTTTTAGTAAAAATTGTCACCATGTTTCCATTGGCCTCCACATAATAAATGTCTGTATAAGGCACCCTTTCATACGCATTGTCCGCTTTGATAAACACTGCGTCAGTTACAAGATATGGACTATCATCTTTTGCTTTGGCAGCAACGGCATCTATTGAAGGTTTGGTACGTTTGTTATAAAGTACGATTTCAACAATGGCGTGAATATCATTGGTGTTGAACGGCTTTACGATAAAACCGGCCGGATTGATTCTTTTGGCCCTTTCAATAATGGTAGGATCACTATAGGAAGTTACATATACCAAAGGAACTTCAATCATTTGTTTGATGATTTCTCCTAGTTCAATCCCATCCTTGTCACCCTTAAGTTTGATGTCCATAAACACCAAATCAGGTTTATATTTTTTGACAATTTTGATGGCCTGATTTGCTGAATTGGCGATGTCTATGTTAACATAACCCAAAAGCTCCAGAATTTCCTCAATATTTTCGGCAATATTAACATCGTCTTCAACGATAAGAATTCTTTCCTCTTTCATAGGTTCTTCTTGGGAAATAATACGTT
>Ga0114946_10000112_pt1 | contig 44324 bp, 38 predicted proteins | sample WalLakDeSediment_FD_88676 | JGI IMG/M metagenome (GOLD analysis project Ga0114946, IMG submission 88676) | Lake sediment microbial communities from Walker lake, Nevada to study Microbial Dark Matter (Phase II) - Walker Lake 11/02/13 Deep Sediment | ecosystem: Environmental > Aquatic >... | reverse complement strand
TACAGGAAAGCAAACATCAAGGTGAACATGATCGTCGCCAGGGTAAATACATGCGTTTCCTGAACGAAAGTCCTGGCCAAGGTCTTTTTCTTGTCCTCTTTCTGCTCTTCGGATCTCAAGAAGATCTGTACCGCGTGGAAAGCAGCCAGCAGCACGAAAACCAACACAAAATAGGACTGCCAAAGCCTTTTAAATTTAATCGCCCAGTCCTCAGACGGGACTTTGGGAGCTCCCAGCTTATGGTAATGGAGATAGCCGAAAATCATGAAATACAGCCCCAAAAGCCCCATAATCAGAATTCCCTGTACGATCAGAGGATATCTGGCCACGAGGTTCAAGAAACCAAAAGGATCTTTGCCCCGATCCATCCAGAACCTGTACAAGGCATAGAGGAGCAAAAAGGAACCAAAAATGAAGAAATGGACGAACGCGTTCGCCTTGATACACGCCAAACCACAAATCGTGAGGGTCACGGCATAAAAGTACCGAGTCTTCTTGGTATCCACATAGCGCAGGAAAAAGAAGAGCATGGCCATTCCAAAGAGGTTGAAAAGCGCGTCATGGTGCATGAAACGATTGAAGTACAGCATGACAGGAGATATCGCGGTCATGGCAGCCGCGACAAGGGCCTCCGTTCGACCCAGTCGATCCCTGATTCCCCAAATGCACAACAACGTCAAGATTCCAGAAATGGCCGGGATAAACCTGGCTGTTGCGTCGGTAAGACCCCCCACAAAGAAGACGATCGCGGTCAAGTGGAACAGGAGCGGACCATGGAGCATGGGATCGTAGTGTTTGGCAGTCAACCCGGATGCGCCAACATATAGATTCTTGCAATAGGTGGAATAAAGGCTCTCGTCGTGATGGAATGGTTTGACATGAAGCGCCCAGAAACGACAACAGGATGCCACCACAACAACCAGAATGAAACCCCAAGCGATCTTATCCCATGTAATCCAAGAGGGCAGGGGTTTGTTCTGAGCGGATGATGTACTTTGAGTCATCTTGTCTCCCTTGCTTCTATCGATTTCACCGACAGCTCCCCGAATAACAGCAAACCGTATCGAACCTGAGGCAATGTGTCAAGATTACTCGCCAGGAAACCTCAGGAATCCGTTCTAGGGGTCTCTTGGTCCTTCGTGCAGGCAGACTGCCTGCACGATTGATTTTCCTTGAGCAGTCGTACCACTTCCTCCATCAGCGTCGTAAGCTTATCCAGCCTGCGTTTGACGCCAAAGACAGCAAAGGGCATCAGAAACCACAGAAGAAAAGCCAAAATGACAACAGAGATCCCCAGGGTGACAGGCCAGTTCCCAACGGCATGTACGAGCCAATCTGAAACAACCACCACCATCCCTACCTTTCCTGGCCTCGCTCCATGTCATAGGTTTCGATGGAAGGTTGGTTCATATCTCGTACACGTCGAAGACGTCGATATACCCTGAGCACCTCTTCATTCTCTGGATCCTGAAGCAGGAGTCTTCCGGCCTCCTCGCAGGCCATGTCATAGCAGCCGGCTTGCACCCATCGGTCCACCTGATCCAGGTCGGCAGGAGGGGGGTTCTTCAACCCGTGGATCTCCTGTTGCAGGGCTTCTCGCGCAGACTCGATCTCCTCGATCCTGGATAGAGCCCACATGAATTGATCCTCTTGTTCCTCCAGGTTGTTCCTGACGCCAGCCAATTCCTCTCGAAGTTGTTTCTCGAGGATCACCGCATCCTCCCTCGTCTTGTGCGCTTCCCGTAGATCCCGCTTCAGGGGCTCCATCTTGCTCCGCTCCCTGTCCGCCTCCTCCAGGGCTTTCAGTAGCGCAATTCTATCCTCTTCCAGTTTGTTCTTGTCCTCGGTCAAATCCCTCACCCGAAGCTCTTCCCGCTGGATCAAGGCCTTCAACCTCTCGGTCTCTTGTTTCTCCCGCACAGCTTCCTCTTCCAACCTGTTTTTCGCTTGAATCAACACCTCGTTCTTTTGTGTGGCTTTTTCCAATTCCGAGATCATCTCAGCCAATTCTCCTTCTTTCTGGCCAAGATCGACTGTCGATTCACTCAACCTTGTCTGCGCCTTTAACAGTTCGCTCTGCGCCTCTGTCAGCTTCGCTTTTGTGTCCGAGAGAATCCCATTCAAAGCGAGCCATTGTTCCTCTTTCTCCGAGAGTTTTTCGGACAATCCCCCTCGTTCCATTTCAAGTTCGTCAGCCTTCTGAGATAGAGCTTCTCGTTCCATCTGCGCCTTCAAGAGCTCTTGTTCCTTCTTCGAAAGCGTTCTCTCCATGACGAAAAGTTTCTCATCCATTCCTTTCACTCGTTCTTCCAGGCCCGTCACAATGCCAATCTGATCCTGGAGTTTCTTCTCCGAATCCTCTACCAGACCTTCCAGACGATCCCTGTTCCCCTTTTCCGTTCTGAGTTCGTCTATCAAGCTTTCCTTGGTTTCAAAGAGATTGTCTTTTTCCTTCGCTGTCTGTAAAAGTATCTCTTCTGTTGAAGCCAACCTGTCCATCAGGACCTCGAGCTGGTCTTGGCACGCGTCTTTTTTTCGAAAGAGATCGTCCAAGGCACCCGCTACATCCACTTGTGAGGCGGGGCCCTGAATCTCCCTCGCTTTAGCCAAAAGCAGTTGTCTTTTCAAGGCCAGCAAACGCGGATCCTTCGAATCCTCGTCCAGGAGTTGTGACAGGATCGTCCAGGCCTTGTCGATTCGCCCCGAAGCGTACGCAGTCAAGGCTTCATGAAGATCCTGGTCTGGCTCCCGGGTCTGAGCCCGAGGTGACGCCGAGAAGCCCAAGCCAATCGCGCATATTACCCACAGGTCAAGAGATTTTCTCATGACATTCATCCTTCTTTGAAAACAAGAACAGATGCTTCACCTTCCATCTGTATCAATTCATCAGCAAGGATAGACGATCCAGACATGTCCTGGTTTGGTAACCGAGGTCCAAGGCCTTCTTATAGCCCAATCGGGCTCCTTCTCGATCACCGTCTTCCTGACAGCATTCAGCTATCACAAAGAAGACATATCCGTCCATTGGCATGCAAGCGATGCTGTCTTCCCATACCTTTTTGGCCTCTTCCCTTCGTCCATTATGCCAAAGAAATCGACCTGCTTGCGCGCCCGCCCTCGTTTTGAAATCCGGGTCCATCATCAATTCGAAAAAAAGCTCCCCTGCCCGATCCATATCTCCATGGCCAACGTAAGCCAAGGCCATGCCAAAAAGAATGGGTCCACTGTCCCCAAAGATGTCATGGGCCTGTTTCCATCTCTCGAGGCTCTTGTAATAATCACCTTGTTCAGCGTAGAGCCGGGCCAGCCCAACGCACGCGGGGAGGTAGCGGTCCACCCTTCTCTCCGCCTCCAGAAAGAGTATTTCCGCGCGCGCAAAGTCCCTCTCTTCAGTATAGGAATAACCCAGCTCACACAAGGCTGCAGCAGCGTCTTTATCCTCCTTCGTATCTGGAGTCTTTGGGTCGGCTGTCATTCCGAGCTCCCTCATGATGATACGCCGAAGTTCTGCGACTTTTATTTCTGCGCAGTCATGACTCTCCAGTTCCCGCAACTCGGCCAAAGCCGCCTCGAACTCCCCTCGCACATACAATTTTACCGCTCGATCCAAGACCGTCTTTTCCACGATCCTGTTCTCCCCACCCAGGGCCCATTCGAAGCCAGTGAAGGCGAGAACCAGACAGGGAACCATGCCGAGGAAGAAGAAACGAGACTTCAAGAAAAGACCTCCACGGTTGCTCACGAACCATGCGAACCCGGGAATCATCGAAGTACAAGCTCAATCGCATCGTTTTCCCTGCGGACTTCCACGGAAAGCTTGGAATGAAATCGGACATCGACACCCAATTTCCCCTGGGACGATACAATCTGAATCCGTTGCAGATACGGGTCCTGAAATTCCTGTATCTTCTCCTCTCCTTGCGCTCCAGCCACTGTCAACAACAACCCGTGTTCATCCTCATGCCAGTCCAATTCGAAAGGTCGCGGATCGGACAATTCGATCCGTATAAGGCGACATCCCTCCGGTTCAGAATCTATCCATATCCCGGTAAGACGGGCCTGTGTTCCGTAACTCTCCGCCAACGCCAACTTGGCCAATTCTTCCTGGAGACCCGGCACCAGGACTCCTTCCGATTGCTGTTGGACATCCAGAGAACGATCCTGTGTATCTTCCTGGACAAGGATTTCCGAGGACGACTCGATCCACCTGGTAGGTATCGGCGCATCCTCCAGCGGGGACTCGTGAGAAGCGCCGCTGGTTTCATTGGCTTTCTCCATCTTTTCTCTCAACGCATCCAATTCCCGTTGCAGCCGAAGGCGTTCCTCTCTGAGATAAGAAATATTTCTCTGAAGATCCGCGGCTCTGGCTTGCGCCACGGATTTCTCTCTCTCCACTTGAGCCAAAATCCTTTGGGCGCTTTCATCCTCCGCGTGCTCACGGATCCACAACTGAAGCAATGTGGACGCCTTTTCCAGATCTCTCCGCAGATAGGCGCTGATCGCTTCCTCATACAGACTCTCTTCAGCCCATGAGGAAGCAGGTTGAATGAGAACTCCTATCATCGCAATCATAGCCAACGACACAACACGGAAAATCCATCGTCGCCAGCCTCTCACGGCAAAGCCTCCACCTTAATCTGTATTTCCTTGGGCAAGGAAATCATTTTCGCTTTGGCTCCGGGCGCAAGCAAGACCGACACCCGACATATCGCTCCGGACAAGTCCTCCTGCTCGGTCACCCAGACCTTGGTCATGATCTTGTCTGGAAAGAACCATTCCCTTTCCTGCCCGGCATACGAGGCGGATTTAAGTTCCACATAATAGATCCTCCCCCCGGATGGACCCGCCTCTGTTCCCACACGAGACTTCAATTCCCCTTCGAAACAGATTCGAACCACTCCCCCCTCAGGGTCCGGATCCACTCGAACTCCGGTACCGATTTCCACTTCTGTCCACTGTTCCTCTTCAGCGGTAATCCATCCATCTCCATCACACATCGCGCAGGGCTCGCTTCTGAGCCCAGTCCCACCGCACATCGCGCAGGTCATCCCCTCTTGCCATCCCTTTCCTGCACAAAAGAAACAGCGTTCATCCGACACAACCTGAAAACCTGAGCCCCAACACGCGGGACACACCGTCTTAGACCTTTTCGGTCCTGGCGTCATGCAGGAATTCAGGGCACAACAAAGAAGGACCAGGAAAAGACTTGTTCTCCCCAATCGCAGGTTCATGTTGCGGCTCATAGGGCATTCACTCCTGTTACAAACCTCCCATCGACACAATATGATACGAACCAGTACGGACAGAGTGGATCCATGTCAGATGAACCCTGAAAAGAGTCGCTATTTCTTCTTACGCAACTCTTCCAGAGCGATCTCTTCTGTCTTGAATATCGTGAAGAGTTTTGAAAATCCCAGAAGATCCACGATTCGCCTGATTTTGTCCGGCACGTTCGTAAGGATCAGATCGCCCTTGTCAGATTGTAGACGTTTGAGCACACCCAAAAGGACCCCAAGACCTGCGCTGCTGATATAGGTCAGCTTTCCCATGTTGATCACAAAGGTATGCTGCCCCGCTTGAATCTCCGCATCCAAAGCGGACTCGAGTTGGGGGAAAGTATGGCCATCCAAGTAGCCATCCACGCGAAAGATAACCACATCCCCACCTCGGACCATTTCCAATTCTTGTTTGATATCCAGTTTTGCCACAAGACATCCTTCGTCTAATAACGTAAACGGTTCGTCCACATCCTGTGCGACGTGAGCGGCAAGATAAAGAGAGGATATCGGCTCCCCGAAAGGATGTCAATCGCAAACTTTCAGGCAACCGGTATGGGTGGGACTCTTGAGGGACAGCGAGAAAAGGAAGGGAAATCAAGACCCCACCTTAAACGCGAGAAGTGTCACATCGTCCCGAGGCACACCGCTTCCCGAAAAACTCTTCACCGCCTGATCGACGGTTTTCACCAGATCCTGCGCGGAACCATCACCCCTCTGTTCAAAAAGTCTCAGGAGCCGTTCCATGCCAAATTCCTCTCCATCCTGATTCTCCGCCTCGTTGACGCCATCGGTAAACATGAGACACATGTCCCCCGGCTCCAACTGGATCGTCTCTTCCTCAAGACAAGTGATAAAAAGCGCGCCCCGATCGATTCCTATGGAAATACCTCCAGGGGCCAAAAGTTCTGGTTCGGAGATTCCCTGGCGTCCCACGATCAGCGGATGATGTCCGGCTCGCGCGAATCTGAACTGGAGGCTTCGCAGATCCAGGATCCCATAGATGAGGCTGACAAACATATCCTGTTTGATGTCGTCACTGATCACCAGATTGGCCCTGCACAGGACGTCGCGAGGTGAATAGCAGTTGGCTCCTTCCGCGCGAAGCACCGCCCGCGTCAAAGCCATCACCAACGCGCCGGCGATTCCCTTTCCAGCCACATCCCCGATAACCAATCCAAGGTGATGGTTGTCAATAAGAACATAATCGTAATAATCCCCTCCAACTTCCTGCGACGGGTGATTGATTCCGGCCAGTTCCACATTGGGCAAGATGGGAAAAGTAGCCGGAATGAGCATGCTCTGGATCTCATGGGCCAATTCCAGATCCCGTTCCATCCGTTCTTTCAAGGAGGTCAACTCATGGATCCTCGCGTTGTTGATATAAACGGAGGCTTGATCCGCCAGAGCCTGTAAAATCGCCATATCATAGTATCCGAAAGAGACGGAATCCTCTCGAAGAAGATTCACCAGAACGACCACGCCCAAGGTCTCCGATCCCACGGCGAGAGGCACCAGCATGGCAGATCGTACTCGAAGGAAATCCTGGTCCTGCACGACAATGCGTTCGTCCCTGCTCGCGTCTCCGATGAATTGAGCCTGACCTGAAGATGCGACCTCTCCCACCACGCCTGATGTGAAGCTCAGATGTTCCCTGGCCACTCGTTCCTCCACTTGTCGTCCCTTGGTCAGGGTCCTGGAGACCTTGTCGTGAAGGGGAGGACACAAGCCAACGAGAACCTCGGGTTTAAGACAGGAGCGATCTTGCGATATCAGATAGAGGACCCCCCCATCCGCTCGGGTCGTTCGCTGAACGAATTCCATGATCAATCTCAGGGAACGATCCAGATGAAAGGCGTCCTGGGCCGCCTCTCCCAGCATTTGGAGGAAAGATAGGGTGATCTCTTTCTCCGATAGGAGCACTTGGATTTTCTCCGCCATTTCTAACAGACCCAAGGATGCCCTCTGCCAGATGAGCGCCATCAACAAACAATAGTAGGGAAAGCAGAGAAATCGTCTCTGTTCCAGGGTATCCAACAACGGAATCAACACCCACCAACCCAAACAAGCCGCCATCAAAACCCTGTGTTTTCCCTTCTTCAGCACACCCGATATCACGAAGATCAGCGCGAACAGGGAAGGAGCCGCTCTGAAACTGTAATTGGACAGCGGAAACCCCACATGAATGAGTCCAATCTTATGGGACAAACCGGCACAGAAGATCAGCACCCAGAGAACGCTTGTCACCCCCAGCATAAGAGACAAATAACGTCCCGCCGGCCAGGCATCAAAGGCCCACCCGAAACAAACGAGAAGAAAACTCAGCGTAAAAAAGGCACGAAGATAGAAGTCGGAATGATCGATATCGAAAAAACCCAGGCATTCATGGATGAAACCAAAGAAAAGACCCAAGCATAGACAGAAAAGAGCATGCGTTCGGAAGCGAAACCATCCAAACAAACAAATGGAAAAACAGGAAATACCCAGCAATACATTCAATCCCCCCACCCATACATGCACAGGCAGTGTGGCAATATCGAATGTGAAGGAACTGGTCATGACCCTTCCTTTGGCAGCCCTTCGATCGAAGAAGAATCGTTGGGACTTACCATCTCCGAAGCTCTTTCCGTCCTAGCAATGGCGTCCAACACACCGTTGATGAAAGCGCCTGAATCCTCCGACCCATATCTCTTGGCCACTTCAATGGATTCATCGAGGATCACCCGAAAAGGAACATCGCGCCGGAACAACAGTTCGAAGCACGCCAACCGAAGACAATTGCGATCAATGACAGGCATGCGATCCAGATCCCAATGTTCTGCCACGGCCTGGATCCGTCGATCCACTTCATCCAAGCCCTCGCAGACCCCGCAGACCAACTCCCGAGCCAGTCGCTTGGCATCTTCCGAAGGACCTGGGGTCACGTCGATGGATTTCAAGAGATCTCCTATCACCGCGTCCGTCAGATCCTTCTGGTAAAGGGTTTGCACCGCCAGTTCACGACCTCGACGAAGGAATGACGACTTCATCTCTTCCTGGTTTCTTCCATCTGAGACAGTACATGGGCCATTTCAATGGCGGACAAGGCCGCGTCCGCGCCCTTGTTGCCCATTTTGGTCCCGGCACGTTCCACGGCCTGTTCCAGGTTGTCCGCCGTGAGAACGCCAAAGGCCATGGGAACGCCCGTTTCCATGGACGCGGAGGCAATCCCCTTGGCCGCTTCGGCGGCCACATAATCGAAATGTGGCGTAGAACCTCTCACCACGGCTCCCAGACAGATCACAGCGTCCACTTCCCCTTTTCCGATCATTGCGGCCCGTTTCGCAACAAGCGCCAATTCGAAGGCTCCAGGAACCCAGATGACCGTCACATCCTTTTCATCGACCTGATGGCGCTTCAACGCATCCAAGGCTCCTGCCAGAAGCTCTTTGGTAATCAAGGCATTGAATCGACTGACAACGATCGTGAATCGGAATCCCTTTCCGACAAGCTCCCCTTCTATGACACGTTTCATATCCTTCCACCTCTCTTTCTCGTTCCACGCATAAAGACAAGAGCCTTAACAACAATCCGTGCTCCATCCCTCACGTAGAAGGTCTCCCAGATGACTCGCCCTGCCCCGTTGGAGCAAGCCTTCCACGTATCGCCCCACCACATCGACTTCGATGTTAACCTTGTCACCCGACGAGAGACCGCGCAAGGTGGTCCTGGCGAGCGTGAAAGGAACCAATGCCACTCCAAAATCCTCTCCCATAACGCGCGTTACAGTCAAGCTCACTCCTTCCACGGCGATCGATCCCTTTTCCACAATGAGATGAGATCCAGGACCTCGATAGGCAACGATGAGATCCACCCCTTCCCCTTGGCTCATGTTTCGGACCACACTGCCCTTTCCATCAACATGTCCAAGCACCAAATGTCCCCCCAAACGATCGGATGGACGCAGCGCCAATTCCAGATTGACCAGATCCCCAGCCTTCTTGGAGCCCAGGTTGGATCGTTGCAGTGTCTCCGAACTAATATCCGCCTCAAAGCCATCCTGCAGAAGATGAGCCACGGTAAGACAAACACCGGACACGCATACGCTATCCCCCAATCTCATGTGGCCAAGAAGATCGGATGTACCGATCCGAATTCGGCCGGAGGATGAACTAGGTTTCAAGGCTCGAACGCTACCTGTCTCGGCGACGATTCCAGTAAACACGACGAATCAACCTCCCAATACCCCCTTGACCTGAACGCGCCCTGGATCCTGGTGTTCTTCCAACGTGGGTCGTCTTCCGTATTGCATCCAAACATCGTTGCCCATTCTGCGAACTCGTCTCAAATCGAACCTTGGAGCCTCAGCCACACGATTCCATCCATTTCCATCCATAGCAGTATGAGCTTTTTCGCCCCCCAGGAGCAATGGCCCCACAAAGACGTGCATCTCGTCGACAAGATCCTGTTCGATCACAGAGGCGTTCAATCTGCCTCCCGCCTCTACAAGCACATGATTGATTCCACGTGAACCTAACGCCGAGGCCAGGGTTCTAAGATCCGTAAAAGGGCCATCCCCGCAGAGGATGATCTCAACGCCCAGGTCTCTCATTACATCCAAACGATCTCGAAGAGCCATGGAAGTCACGGCCCAAAGGGTTGGAGATCCTCGTTCTTTGACACGGAAGACCTGAGCGCTCCATGGAGCCGTGCCTCGACTATCCGCTATGACCACGGGACGCCAAACCTCTTTCCTGCCAGGTATACGCACACTGAAACGCGGATCATCCTTCTCGAGGGTTCCTCTCCCGGATAGAATGGCCCCGGACGCCAAACGAAGCTTGTGACCCTGCACTCTGCTGTTCACCGAGGTGATCCATTGAGAATCCCCTAAGGTGCTGGCCGTCTTTCCGTCCACGGTCATGGCTATCTTGAGAACGAACCAAGGGATTCCGGTGGTGATATGTTTGGTATAAGCCCGATTCAGTTCCTTGGCTTTATCTTCCATGAGTCCAAGCTCCACCTTCACCCCAGATTCTCGCAACCGAACGCATCCGCCGCCTTTCACGTGCGGGTTGGGATCAGCCATGGCCACCACCACGCGTGACAGCTTGGCTTCAAGAATGGCATCCACACACGGGCCAGTCCTGCCATGGTGATTACAGGGCTCCAACGTGACATAAAGAGCCCCTCCCAGAGCATCCTCGCCGGCCATGGACAAAGCGATGATTTCAGCGTGTGGTGTGCCGGGACCCTGGTGATATCCTGTTCCCACAACGTCTCCATACCTGTTGATCACTACCGCTCCCACCAAAGGATTGGGTGAGCACTTCCCCAGGCCCCTCTTGGACAGATCCAAAGCCCGTCGCATGTGCGATGGATCTTGGGAAAAAGTATCAGACATGATCCGACTCGGTCTGGGTATGCGTCACAGACACCACAGTATGAATACCGCCCCGAATGTTGTAGTCCAAGGTCACGGTCATTTCCAAAGGTTCCACCGCGCGAACCAAATCTTCGAGAATTCGAATGGCTGCCTGCTCCTGTACCATGCCCACATCTCGAAAAGAAAGCAGATAATATTTCAAGGACTTCAATTCGATACACCGATTTGTGGGAATATAGTGCACCACGAGCTTGCCAAGATCAGGCAATCCTGTCCAAGGACACACAGCGGAGAATTCTTCGGTCTCGATATGGACCCTGACCGATCGATGAGCGGAATCAAAAGGAAAGGTGAGCAACACATCGGGCTGAATGGCTTCCTCGCCATTCACCTTCAAATCCACGCATCGATCCAATGATTTGTACTTCCTTTGCAGATCATCCATAGAGTTGCTCTTTTGTGCCACGCTCCGTCCGTTTTCATACCCAAAATGGCTCGCTGCTTGGTCTTTTGTCAATGTGTTCGAGGATGTACCACGCGCAGCGAAACTTACGTGTTTTCGAACAAGCTCCTAGAACCTCTCGAGGTAGAATTCGGGTGAATCATTTGACCGAAACTTCTTGACAATTGGTTCTCGCATGGATAGATTATGCCATATTCTTCATCTTGCTTCTCATCTACTCGAGGCAGCACGGATGTGTAGGCAATCTTGCCTTTTATAAACACCCAAGGGTATGGGACAATCGGAAAGAGAGGAGGGCCGTTTTGTCTCTGGAGGGGAAAACGACAGGAGGAACAGGACAGGACTCAGGCCATCTCTGGTCACAGATTTTGAGTCATATCAAAGAAAAAGTGACACAGAGAGAATACGAGACTTGGTTTGAGCCCATTCAGCTCTCGGATCTGCACGAAGACCGTATTCTTCTGAGTGTGCCAAACCTTTTTTTCAAGGAATGGTTTCAAAACAGATATGGAACGATTCTGACAGAAGCCTTTCAGAAGATCTTGGGTCAACCCTCGCATTGCACACTGATCGTGGACCAGGATTTACAGACGCCAGTGCGAAATTCTTCACGCCGCGTTAGAAACGAAGTCCCTCCCACATCACGCAAATCCACACCCATGGAATCCGCGATCCCGTCCAAGACGTCTTCTTCCCTCACACCCTCCAGCGAATCCTCTCTGAATCCTCGTTTTATCTTTGAAAACTTTGTTGTAGGCAGGAACAATCGTCTGGCCCATGCCGCGGCTTTCAGCGTGGCGGATTCCGATAGAGCCACCTACAATCCCCTGTTCATTCACGGCGAAAGCGGCCTCGGCAAAACTCATTTGCTACATGCCATTGGACATCATGCCCAGAAGGCCAGGGGACGCCAACGGATTTTCTATGTGCCTTGTGAAGAGTTCACGAATCAACTTATCCTCGCGATTCAAACCAGGAAAACCAACGAGTTCAGAAGCAAATACAGGAAAGCGGACATCCTTCTTCTCGACGATGTGCATTTCTTCTCAGGGAAAGAATCCTCCATGGAGGAATTCTTCCATACATTCAATTCCCTTCACTCGGCCCACAAACAAATTATTCTTTCCAGCGATCGCCCCCCCACCGAAATCCCAGTCATGGAAGAACGACTCATCTCGCGCTTTGAGTGGGGTCTCGTTGCCGACATTCAACCCCCGGATCTGGAGACACGGGTGGCTATCCTCCAAAGACGTTCCGAGCAATTATATTTCACTCCTCCCGAAGATGTCATATCTCTCATCGCGGAAAATATCTCAACCAACATCAGAAAACTGGAGGGAGCGCTCACTCGAGTCGTGGCTTACGCCTCATTGAATGGCGGACAGATGAGTTACGAACTCGCGAAAGAAATTCTCAGAGACACCTTGCCCAGGGAAGAGCCCAAGACTCCAATCACGCCGGAACTGATCCAGAGGGCAGTGGCGGAATGCTTTGATCTGCGTATCGCTGACCTGAAAACCAGGAGAAGGCATCGTATGTTCTCCTATCCGAGACACATGGCCATGTATCTGATGCGGGACTTGACACGCTTATCTTTGCCGGAAATCGGGGAGTTGTTCGGAGGACGAGATCATTCTTCTGTCCTTTACGCTCTCAATAAGACCTCGCGTCTGGCTGAAGAGGATGACCAGTTCAGAAAGGATCTAGCTCGCGTTCGATCCTTTCTGAATTCCATCCAGGAAACATCCCCCTCAGGTCAATGAATCTCCATGATCCCTGGTGACCCGTAAGCCTTCAACGCGCAGGGCCCCCATGCGGTAATCCATGTGCCTTCATGGATGAAGCGACCTATATCTTCCGCGATCAGACGGTAGGAAATCTTCAAAGGACCTGGATCCAACCCTTCCATCATGGCAAAGAGTCCCTTGGAGCCAAAGGTCGCGTTGGAAAGGCTCTCGTTGATCCAGAAATCACCCAAAGGGATCCATCCCGCGGGAAAGGTGTCATGAATTAACAATCGATCGTATTTCGTGGAGAGATCCATCTCAATGACTTTTTCCACCAGACATCCTCTGGGCAGAGAACAACCCGCTTCTACATCATCGAGGATAGAGCCATTCACCCTAAAATGGACATCCACGGGCTTGAATTTGCCTTCCAAGGTCATTGCATCATGCCACCCAGAACACCACGGACATGTGGCCAGGATCCAATAGGATTCCCCTTCCGCGCTTTCAAGAAACAGTTCTTTCTGGCCGGAATCAAGGTTCCAGGAGGCAGCAACCACGTCCTTCCATCCTGTTGGCTTCCAATGCAACTGTAGCCCATTTACCCGAGGCGGAGCGTGCATCCTATTCCCTGGACCTTCATCCCGCTCCAGAGTGCGAATGACCAGGCACCAAAGGGCCCGTATCAAGGGATCAGAATAGGGATCCAAGGCGCACTCCACATATCTTTCCATATCCCACACCGTTCCTTGTCCTGTTGGAGAACAGAGCTTTCTCAAGGGGTCCGCGAACGGCCCCCAGGCTTCCATGGAAAGGACTTCTCTCGGGTTGATTGTTTCCAAGGGTCTTTTCTCGTCCAACACGGCCCGCTTCCGATGGTCCAGAACAAGCTCCAACCCGTCCCGAAATCCCTGGAAACGGGTCTGTCCAACGCTTTCTTTGAGATAAGCTCTTGCTCGTTGGACCACCCACTGGGTGTGAGAGGTGTTTTCCTGCAGTGCCTCTGTCAGAAGCAACAAAGAGGTCAACAACGGGTCCGACTTCTCACTGTCAGGCCATCTCCATCCCCCATCGACGTTCTGCAGGAACACAAGTCCTTCCATGGCGTCCCGCTCATCCAAACCCAAGAACAACGAGAAAAGAATCCGTTCCTCCCGAACAAGAGATTCCGCGTAGGGCAACAAGGGAGCGGCGCAAAGCTGTGAAAGGCTGGGCGCGATCCAGAGGGTGCAGTTTTCTTGCGGTGTCTCCCAGGTCGGTTCCAATGAAAGAACAGTCCTGGAGCCTGAAACACGAATATGACCCAAGTGAACCATCAGACGCGTTCGCGTACATCTTTGGCCCTTCTCGGTCACGGGCACCGGAGGACGTTCCCACATCTTCAAGCCGGTCGGTATCAATCCGGCCCTGCTGATCTCTTCTTCCATGGCTGCCTGTCCAGCTCGGTGACGTGAAAGCCATCGACCGGTCACGCCAAAGGATTCTTTGTGCTGACGTTCATGAACCCAAGGAGACCCTTGATTCACGGATGCGGAGAGGGAACCGGAAGAGCCGATGGTCTCCCAGGCGGAGGGCTGAAGGGTCTTCGGATTCATCCATTTCCTATCCATAGACCCCATGAAATCGACAAATCCTCGTCGATGAGCCCGACGCTCCAGAACAGCCCAATGCGGTTCCCCATCCATGCTCTCCAACGGAACGGCGGGAGATGTCAGGAGGGGAATATAGAGGGCATTTCGCCCCAAGGACGCGCCATTCACAAAGACCAGATCCGCCAGGATCGGACCTTCTTCCACCTTGGGTCCATCCAACAGCGCTCCTCCTGGAGGGACCATCTTGACGCAACCCAAATCGTTTCCACAACGAACGACGCACAGGGCCGCTGTGGGAGAGCCCGTGGGATTGTCTGCGGCAACGAACAATTCCCAAGGTTCCCCTTTACATAGCTCTCGTCTGCTGGATCCATGTTCGACTCCAAAGCGATCCAATCGAAAACGATTGGAATGGGAAAAGGAGACTCGCTCGGTCTCCGAAGGCCGATATCTCCCGGCCTTCGAGGGAAAGGGAGGTTTCATTGCGTGTATCTCCATGGATCCTTGGATATTCCAAGGAACCCATAGATCCAAACGATAGATCTCCTCCTTACCGTGAGCTCTCGTGTCAAATTCCACTGTGAATTCACCCCGAGGGCCTGAGCTTCCTTCTCCTTCAACCTCCAAATCCCCACCTGCCCAGAAAACGGAGAACGGAACGCGATCATCACAAAAGATCTCTCGTTTCTCTCGAAAGACACGAAAATGAAATCCTTGATGAGACAAGGGTATCTCGTCACGTATCCCCGCCAACAACCGTCCCGACACGCGCGCAGTCTCTCCTTTCTCGACCCAACCCGACTCATGAGTCAATTGGATGCGGGTCGACGGTCTGGAAACGGGAGAAACCTGCATGTAACCCATCCAAGGGAAAAGGGGGTCTCCCGGGCTTTCCTTGCGAAATCCATAGGTTCCAGGGGGTGACCACCAAGGCAATCGAAGCTCGCCGCGCCAGAACGAGGGAGCCAAGGGCTCCAGCGACAGGAAGGCGATTGGACGACGATCCACGTTCGTCAATTGCAACGGAACATCGGGACTCATGGACATACCAGGACTCCCCACGAGCAACACCTCCGCCGTTTCTCCGGGACCCACCACTTGGGGAATCATATGCACGTATCCATCCTGTCGCAGCGCGGGCTGAAAGGGAGCCAGATCAAGGATCACGGGGCCGGTCTGAGGTGACGCGAAAAACACAACGCGCGTGGAAGGTTCCAAGGAAATCTTCATCAGGCCTGATTCATCCGTAACTCCTACCTTTTGGGACAGGTTTTCTTCCTCCGATCTCATAAAAATCTCTGTACCAACCAGAGGTTGACATGCCCTGGAATCCACACACCAAAGAACAGCCCTGTCCTGGAACCTCCAACCCGCCATGAGAGTCTGCGTTACCAGCAGGCATGTCTGTATAACGCCATGTCCTGGACACCTCAAGGAGGCCGCGTAAAAACCAGGATTCTGTTCCGAAACCATCTTGGAGATGGGCGCCAAGGGATTCAGATGAAACTCCGTCTCAGCCACACGTTGCAGACTCTGGTGCTCATCGAAACCTGACCATAGTTGTCCAGGCATGGGCAAGAGATCAAACAGAGTTCGTGGATTGAATCTAAAGAGGGAAAGAACAGCAACACCGGTCCCCTCCACTCTGAAAGAAATAGACTGTCCGGGTTCCACATGGGATGGCGCAGACAGGGAGGGTTGGGGACGAACTCGATGGGAAAGACGGTTTTGAGCCACTTCCCGCGTCTCGGGAGATGCGATCGCAGCAGGGGAGAGACAGAATTGAAGATAGCGGATCTCTCCTTCCCTGTCTCCTTGAATCCCCATGACCTCCGACAGGAACAGGCAGGCTTCCGCGAATCGAGGATGGCCCGGATACATGAGAATCATATCCTCCCAGCAAGCCTGAGCCGAAGAAAAAGCCTTCTCGTCGAATGGCGAAAACTGATAATGGCATAGACCTTTTCTAAAGACCACTTCCCCCCGAAGCATCTCATCTTCTTCCCGAGTCAGCATCCCGGCAGCGTCCAGGAATCGAAGCGCCTCCCTTCGTTTATCCCAAGGCAAAGACATGACCCATCTTGCGCAATCCAAGGCCGCTTGTGCCAACTCCAAACGCTCTTCGTCTGTCCAGTCCCCCAACCTCTCCAAGGCCAGGATCAAGCCCTGCTCTGCCATGGCCATCGAACGCGGAGAGAGCTCTTGGTTCTCGGCCTCGAATGAGGCTCTGGCAAGAAGCATCCGGCCCAAGGCCTTCCCGTACTGTGATCGAGCCGCCTCCAGGTACTGTTCAAGGGATCGTTTCGCCTCGATATATTTTCCTTCAAGGATTCGCTCGCTCAAGGAATGAAGCGTTTGTCGCTCCCGCACCGTCTCCGAATTTCCCTCCGATTCTCCATGTTGCACCTCCCCCCTTATGTTTCCCGTCCAAGAGAGGAGAAGGAGAAAAAGGGCAAAACAAGCCCATACGAAACTACTCCGCCGTAGAAACCTCATGGCCCTCAGACACCGGTAGATCGGGCAAGGGAGGCATTTTCACGCTTCCATTCCTTCCCATGGCTATCATTTGCATCAACAAATCCGGAGGGATCTTGATAATGGGATCGATGAGCGTGCCCCTGATTCCAATCAGGAAAACACCTTGATCATCTTCGTCATAATGGAAGGATTCTGTCTCCTCCAGTCTGGGGAACTGCGCCATAATGCTCGATGCCAGAGTAATCTTCGCTTGGTATTCCAGGTTTGTCGCTAAATCCATTTTTCCGGACGCCAGGAGGGAGATGAGCTTGGAAACCATCTCCATTCTTTCGATTCGAACTCCTTCACCGCTCAAATCGAAGTCCGCTTCCACCTTGTCAAACGTCATCTGGCTGACATCTTTCTCTCCGGTCCACCGCAACACCTGACGCACAGGTTCCAGACCAGACAATCGGGCCTGTTCGACGCGAACACCCCCGAACCCCTCCAGGTTCCGTAAATCCTCCACGTCCACCCCTGGGCCTCTGAGATTCATTTCCCCATGCAACGTCCCTCCCAAACGATCTCCCATCTCCGGCATTAGATCGAGACTGATCGCGCCCAAATCGATATCGTCCAGTTTGAAAACCAGTTCAAATCCTTTGTTGGTCTCTTCAAGACTCAATCGACCCAAAATATCCATGATCCCGCTATACATTCTCAAGTTGAGCTTTCCCAGTTCGATCTCTCGATTCCTCGTGGAGAGTTGTCCCATCATGCTATCTACTCGAACATCAGCCACTTCCAGATCCATTCCTTCCAGACTGCCTTCGTAATGGATTCCCTCCGAATCCATACTGAAATCCCCTCTCGCATCAACACGGCCATCCACCTTCGTCCTCTCCAGTGACGGCACATATTGCTTGATATACTTCAAATCCGATCCCTCGCTCGTCACGGACAGATGAGCCTTTGTCTCCGCGTCCGGATCCATGCGTCCCGAAAAACGGAACCCGGAAAACATGTCTTTGAACCTGAGTTCCTTGAGTACCAGCATTCCATCCAGAACAGCCACGTCGTACGTGATCTCCCCTTGCATGCCCGCGGACTTCTTGAAGTGTTCCCCAACAACCAGATGCACTCCGGACAAATCGATCCTTCCCTTCATGTCCAAAGCTTCGATCGGCCCTCGAAGCATGCCTTCGAGTTTCGCCACGCCCAGAGCCTGCAAACCCAGAACTTCCAGCGGAAGGTCCTGGGACAGGGATTTCACATATTCACCGAAATCAAATTCTCCCCATTCCACGAGATCCAAGGCGTATCCTTTCCGATGATCTACTGTGCCTTGGAGCGTAAACTTCGATTGCGGCGATTTCGAACTCATGCTCAAATTCGCAGGTTTTCCTTGACTATGAAACCCAGAGAAATGGAAATCCATGTCCGAAAAAATCGGTATCTTTTCCCCGGAGGCAGAGAGGAGGACCACTCGAACCTGGGAAAGTTTCATCTCATCCATATCAAAGGCGAACTTCCTATTCGTGTCACCAAGCCTGGATCGAAGCTCTGACCAACGCAATGGAGTCACGTTCCAACCCAGCTCCGGAAGTTGGCCCAACCGAATCTCCACCCCTTGCGCTCGCAAGGCGCTCACGTTCATCCAGTTGGTGAACCTGGACAGAAAAGAGTGATAGAAAAAGATTCGAGTCACTTCCAGCATCGGCTCCATGTCTTCGAAAGGAGCCACGTTCTTCACTCGGATCCCTTTGGCCACAGATGGCCTGATCCAACCCGCCGAGAAGCTTTGCACCTCTACCGGCAGCCCTATTCTTTCAGAAAGATCTATCTCGAGCTCTTTCCTCCATGTATCCGACGGCCATCGAAGCAGACACAAGAATACAAGGATCATCAGCGGCACAAGAAACACAAACCATCTCAGGCGCCCATGGCCTCGCGATTCCATCCCTCTACCTGCCCAAGCCAAGAACATACTTGTCACCTCATGTTGTTTCGGTCACGGAAAGGACGTATGTTTCCTTCACCCAGAGAAGCATGACGCCTTCTGTCCACAAAACCTCGCTAGAATAAGATCGGCTGGGTCCACGCGTGTCGTCCTTCCGCATCCTCTAATTTCAAACAAGCCCAAGAACATCCTGCATCCACAGGCATAAGATGCCTCCTACCCGTACTTCTCTGGAGCACATTTCCCCGCGGATCCACGAGACTTACGGTGCCTTCTTCCATCAGTTCGATCTTCAGGTTCTTGCCCGCGAGCTTGATTCCAAGGAAGCGCGGACCGGTCGTAGAATAAAACGAACCCGTACGCAGGGCATCGATGATGCTTTGCGCCTCGTTGGTCTTGGCCCATACCTCGATCCAGGCCTGGCCTGGACAATCGAATACATCACCGCGAGGCGAGTCCGACACGGCGAGCCAGGGGCGCCCCGTCTGGCCAGGTGGCCAAGGAACAGCCTCCAGACCCAACTCGACCCACTCTATCACATCCATTCGATTCAGGAGTGATTCTGAAACTTGAGACGCATCCGATATTCGCAAGAGAGAAACTCCCTGCCAGACCGAGATCACATCCAAGGATTCCATTGGATTCTCGGGCAATTTCCGCATGACACCGATTCCGGCCAGTTCCCCCCACTCCAGATCCAGGGTCACCACAGGAAGAATTACGAATTCCGGAGGATGGTTCAAAGAACCAAGTCGAGGCGTATGATCCTCTTCGTTCACGACCACAGCGCCGAATCCCATCTTTCTGTAGAGTTCCACAATGGGCTCGATTTCACCTTGATAGGGTTGAACTCTCAAGGCGATCTTCACCCATCTTCCCTCTTCGTGGAAGAGACCACTTCCCCATGTATGTCCCTTCCGAACACAAGACAGGGTCCACGCGAACACCAGAAAAAGCAATACCCGAGCGAGCGGTCTACCCATGAAAGTCCAACCTGTGTGCCTTGCCGCCCCTCCCTACGTGGTTTATCAACTTGCCGTGATCTTCTCCAGACCGAAGGCGCCAAAAAACAAGAATCTCTCCAGAAAGCCTGCTTCTAGCAAGGTTGGGCGGTACAGGATTTGAACCTGTGACTTCCACCGCGTCAAGGTGGCACTCTACCGCTGAGTTAACCGCCCCCAAAAACATCCATGAATTGTAGGACAGGCCGCCCTTTCAGATCAAGCCCCATCGCCAACCCTCGGGCCGTTCCCATGAACGGAGGAACCTGCGCCTGCCTCTCCCAAAGGGCGAGGGAGCGCATTGCAGAAAAGTCACGACTTCCCCAAGAGTTGCTTCTTGATCCAGATGCCCCAGTCGTCCGCGATGCTATAGAACACAGGGATCACCACCAGGGTCAGAAGCGTGGACGTGAACAAACCACCGATCACCGCGGCAGCCAAAGGCGCCTGGAGCGCGGAACCTCTCCCACCGATGCTCAAGGCCGTAGGAAGCATACCGACACACGTGGTCAACGTTGTGAGGAGAATGGGACGGACCCTCCTGGATCCAGCCGTAAGGATCGCTTCGTTTCTTTCCAGGCCCGCTTCGCGGAGTTGCCGAATGAAATCAATCAGCACAATGGCATCGTTGACAGCGATTCCCACCAACATGATGATCCCGATGAAGGCGGTGACGCACATTGTCTTTCCGAAAAAGAGCAGGCTGAGAACCACTCCGATACTCGCCAACGGCACGGCCACCATGACGACAAGAGGATGAATCAGGGATTCGAACTGGAACGCCATGATCATATACACCAGGATCACGGCCATGACAAAAGCGTAAGCCATGCTCCTCATGGCGATCTGGAGTTCCTTCCATTGCCCTTCGATGGTATAGACATATCCCCTGGGCAATCCCATCCGATCGAGAGCCTCCCGGATCCCCTGGACCGTGTCTCCCAAGAAGAAACCGCCTCCCCGAAGATTCGCCTCCACCGTTCCCACGCGTCTTTGTCGGTCTCTGAAGATCCTCGCCGGCGCTTTTCCCTCCTCGATCTCGGTTATCACGGAAAGAGCCACCGCGCCTCCCATGGGATTGGGGACCTTCAATACGCCCAGGTCCTCAGGCCGGTCCCTTTGATCTGACCTGAGCTTGACTCGGATATCCGCTCGATGGTCTCCTGATCGATACCGACCTGCCACCGAACCCATCACCGCAGTTTTCACGGTCTGAGCCACCGCCCCGGTGGAGACCAGGTATTTGGAGGCAATCTCACGGTTGACCCGAAGATTGATCTCTCCTTTTCCCAAACGGAACTTGGTCTCGGGATGGGACACGCCGTCCACGTGGACGAGAACCTGACAAGCCTGATTGGTGATCTCCATGAGTTTATCCAGATCCTCCCCCCAGAACTTGATCTCCAGTTCCGCCAACCTCATGGAACTGAGAAGGGCATCATTGATGCTCATGACATTGGTGGTCAGCCCGGGAATTCTTTCCGAAATCCTCCGCACATCTTCTAGCACCACATCGTCGGGACGCCCACCCGCCTTTTTCTTGTAGAAAAGCCCAAAAAACTGGGCTTCATTCACGTCTTGCGGTCCCATCCCGCTGGCGGCATCGTATTTGGATGTCTCCGAAACACCGATGGACACGAAGACATGCTCTACCTCGGGGATTCGCTGGATTTCTTCCTCCAAGCCCTTCATGATCTCGTTCGTCACATCCAGGGTCGTGCCGATAGGCAACTTGGCTTGACAGATAAATTCTTCCCCCGGGGTCTTGGGAAGAAGCTCCAACGGTATCCATCTGAGTGGCCAGACCGGAAGCAAACTGATCCCCACGGAAGCCAAAACCAGCAGCACCGTGCTCTTTCTGTGCTTCATGCCCCAGGAGAGAAAGACGTCATGTCCCTCCCTGATCCCCTCGAGAATCCACCCGTCCCTATGCGTGCGACGGTTTTTCAACAACCTTGATGAAAGCATGGGAACCAGGCTCAGGGACAAGAAAAGGGACGCTGTCAAGGAGAAGGAAACGGTCACTGCCATGTCCTTGAACAATTGCCCGGCCAGTCCCTTGATAAAAGCTATGGGAAAAAAGACGGCGATGGTGGTCAACGTAGAGGCCGTGACAGCCATCCCCACTTCCCTGGCCCCGGTCTCGGAAGCTTCGTGGGAATCCTTGCCGCTCTCCAGATGGCGATAGGTGTTCTCCAGGACGATGATGGCGTTGTCCACGAGAATCCCCAATCCCAGAGCGAAGCCTCCCAAGGACATCATGTTGGCAGTGACCTTGCCAAAATACATCAGCATGAAGGTGGCCACGATACACACGGGCACACTGATGAAAATGATCACGCTGGCCCTGGAATCATGGAGAAAAAAGATCAACATGAAGAACGCGAATACGGAGCCCACCACGGCGTTCATCTTGATAGCATCCAGCGACATATTGATGAATTCTGCCAGATCGAACACACTGGTGATCCGTATGGTGGATGGCAATTCCATCTTGATCGCGTTCATCTCTCTGCCCACCGCGTTCGCGACAAGCACGGTATTGGTCCCGGACTGTCTCAACACGGGAATCCCAATGGAATCTCTCCCGTCCATTCTCACATAGGAGCGTGGCTCCACATGGGTGGGGACCACCCTGGCAACATCCTTGATGAAAATGGGGCTTCCATCCTGGGAGACCGCAACCACCACATTGCCCACATCCTCGACCGTGGCAAACTGTCCCACGGTCCTGATCAAATACTCCTGCGAACCGATGTCCATATGCCCGCCGGACAGGTTCAGATTTTCCAAACGGATCGCGTTCACCAGCTGCAAGAGGGACACCCGATAAAGATCCAACTTGTCCCGATCGACCTCCACCAGGATCTCTTCCTCCAACCCTCCAAGCACACCCACCAAGGCCACGCCGTCCACGCCTTCCAGCCTGGGACGTATCACGTCCTCAGCGTATTTCTTCAAATCGTTGATTGGACTGACTTCGCTGGTGAGCCCATAGTACAAAATGGGCATTTGAGAGGGATCAAACTTCATCACCAACGGTGGACTCATATCTCTGGGAAGGAAATCTCTGACCGTGTCGATCTTCTCTCGAATGTTCTGCCCGGCCACCGTCATGTTGCTTCCCCACCCGAACTCGGCCATGATCAAACACATCCCGCTCATGGAGACAGAACTCACGTTGTTGACTTCATCCGCCGCAGCGATAATCCCCTCCAGGATTTCCGTGATTTGCTCCTCCACTTCCTGTGGTGCGGCTTCCTCGTACTGGGCCAGGACTGCCACCATGGGAAACGCGATCTCCGGCAGCCAGTCCACCGCGATATTGGTCAAGGAAACCATTCCGATCACCGTGAATATCAACACGATCATCGAGATACCGACAGGACGTTTGATAGAAAATCCGGATAGACTCACGGGATCATTTCTCCCACATCGCCTCCTAGCGATCCAATTCCTTTCGATCGATCACCTTGGCACCATCTACTGCGTCAAAGTTGCCTTGAATGATGACCCGTTCCCCTTCGGATACGCCTTGGACCTCGCAATAGGTTCCATCGTCCAGATAGACATCGACCTGTCTGAAACGAGCCACGTTTTGATCATCCACCACGTAACAGGAAAAACGATCTCCACTTCGAGAAACAGCCTTCCTGGACAGAAGAAGAACGTTCTCTTTTCGTTCCACCAACACATCTACCAGAGCCGACATGCCCGATTTGACACTCTCATTGGGATTCTCGACTTCCACCGTGACTCCAAAACTATGGGATCCCGGATGGATGGCGTGGGCGATTTTGGTCACCTTGCCTTCAAGCTGAATGTCAGGATATCCCACCAAGAATACCAAGCTGTGCGCGCCGGGATGGATGTGCATGATCTCCGTTTCAGGCACCTTGGCTTCGACCTTGACGACCGAAAGATCTATCACCCTCATGAGCGTCATGCCTGGACTGATCACCTCTCCTTGGTTGACGCTCGAGGAGACAATCACTCCCTGAATGGGGGAACGGATCTGGGCATCCATCCTGCGAGTCTCCGCCAATTCCACCGCGGCTTCGGCCTGCGCCTGGTTTATCTTGGCCATTTCGTACTGGGAACGGGCGGATATCGTCATCATCTCGATCTGCTGTAGCTGCTGTTCCGAGATCAACTGTGAATCGAACAAGCCCTGAATCCGGGTGAATTCTTGTTCCTGATTCTGTGACGCGAGGAATCCCTGGTACACCGTGGCCTTGGCCGCGGCCAAAGCGGCCAGGGCTTGTCTTTTGCTGGTCTCAAGTTCGGTGGTATCCAATTCCACCACCACCTGCCCCTTGTGAACGCGATTCCCCTCCTCGACATGGACACTTCTGATCTTCCCGGGCAATTTGGAGGCGATCCGCACGTCGCGAACCGGTTGAATCTCTCCGATGGCGCGGATCCTTTTCTCGATGTTCCCAAATCGAACATGTTCGGTGGTCACCCAAATTTCCCTGACCGCACTCTCTGTAGGAACCTCAGGCTTCAATCGCTGCATCACACGCACCGTGGCAACACCCACGATTCCCAATCCCAGGATCGCAAGTAAAGCCACGCTGACCAGGGTTCCGTACGCCTTAGCCCGCATCTTCTACCACCAATCCATTTACCCGTATTCTCACTTCGCCCGATCTGGGTCCACGAGGTATTTGTCCACGAACAGCCAGGATCGCCTATTTAAGCACTGGAGGGGACTTCTCGTACAGGGACGTAGCACATCATGGATACTTCCCTTGAAGTTCTTTCAAATATCCAAGCAAATCTTGTTTTTGTTCCAATCTCCACCAGCTTCGCCTCATGGTATTCTCGATCAGAGCGGAAAGGACCTCGTCCTCGGCGCTTTGGACCACGCGATGTCTCATTTCCATCAGCGCATAAGCGCCCCGATGATAAGCCAATTGGCGATGCAGAATTTGAATCTCCTGAGGGATAAACAACTGGGCTTGTCTCTGCAAGATGGGCGACCATTCCTCGTGAATCGCGCTGGGATCCCATTCTCCTCTGAAGATTCGATCTCGAACCCCCTCGGAAAGCCATCTCTCCTTGGATCCCGCGAAGAGCGTGAAAGGATTCGGTATGGGATATTCTCCAGAGATTCTCCTTCGAAACCCATCCAGCTCGGAGGGGATCTGGACGCCTGACGTCGCCGGAAGGAGACCGGCAGTGGAAACCATGATTTCCTGGCCTCGTTGGCTCGAAAGGAACTGAAGGAAATCCATGATTCGGATCAATCGATCCCGCTGCCCTTCCAGGGAAGCAGGAACAGCCAGGACCAGTCCAGGAGAGATCGCGGGTTCGTAGTACCGGCCCTCCGCGTAGATCGAGTCCGCCTTGTCCAGTCTGGGCATGGGAATCGCCGCGATGACAAATGCCCCATCCACTCTCGCATGGATCCTGTTCCATTGAGTCATGATGTTTGGGAAAAAGCCGGTCTGCCCTTGGAGAAACCTTTCCAAACCCGATTCCATCGTCTCTTGCTCGAAATCCTCTTGCCAGAACCGAGCCCACGTATGAAGCAATCGCAAAGGCTCCAGGATCTGCGAATCTTCCAGGGAAATATCTCCCCTGAGAATGGCCGCGACCATTTCGACACGATCCACTCTTCCATTCCTGTCCAGCTTGTCCCATTCTTCCACCCTGTTCTGCCAGATCATGGATTGAAGGGTAACAAGAGCCCACTCTGAAGGACCGAAACCTGGACATCCTACCATGACGCAGGGTGTGTGACCCTGTTCCAAAAGAACCTGATGACAATGAATCATGGAAGACCAGTTTTCGGGCAACGAAAGGCCACATCTTTCCAGCAGACTCAAGTTGACCAAAATCCGCTCGGTGGCCAAAGCGAACGGGATCGACCAGACGTCGCCAAACACCGAATCTCTCGACTGTTCCAAAAGACCCGCTTCGAACAGATCTACCCAAGGCCTTTCCGGGTCATATCTGTTTTCCCGATCCAAGTAGGCGGTCAACCTCATGACCTGTCCCAATCTCGCGCCATAATCTATGGCCTGGTTCGAGAAACATTGGACCAAATCAGGAGGGTTGGGACCGGTCAATAGAGAGGAAAAGCCCTCCGCGTGTTCCTCCATTGAAAGACTCTCGAACTGGAATGTCACGTCGTCCTTCTCCATCATGTTGCCGTAGGCGTCACAGACCGACATCAAACCGTAAAACGGTCCGGGCCCTTCTTCAAAGAAATGGACGATCCGAAGGGTCTCGGCCATGGAAGTCCACGACCCAATCAACATCAAGCCCAACGCCAAGCCTTTGCGCCTAATCATTCGAACGTCCCCTTTCTTCTCGCGATCTGTTGAGCGACCACCCTCCAGGTTCCATCCTTTGTTTCGGACAGTAGCGCGCTCAAGAGCTGGCGCCCATCTTCCACCCGATTCATCTCGTTGATCAAGAGCATGGCCAATCGCATCTGGACTTCAGAACGTCGAGTTTCCTGTTCAGCCCGATTCTTCATCTGAAGAAACCGCTCGTAATCCTGTACCGCTCCTGCCGTATCCCCCAAGCGTTCCTTTAATCTGGCCTGACGATATATGGCCCTGGTTCTCCAGGGTTCCGCGTCCTCCCTGTTCGCCAACCCTTGGTATGTGACAAGGGCCTCCTTCAACTGAATCTCATTTCCCACAACACTTTCCTGGCATAATCCCTTCTCGTACATTGCCCTCATGGCTCTGGATCCCTGAGGAAATTCCGCGAGAAGCTGTGCATACCATGTGATAGCGTGTTCTGGATTGGGCCAAAGCGGATCCGCCTGGTAACACTGTCCCAACTGAAAAAGGGTTTCCTCCCGTAAAACGGACTGAGGATGTTCTTTGAGCAGCTTCTGGTATCTCGATACCGCCTGGGCAGGTTGAGGATCCAAGGGATGATACTGCAGGCAGAACGCGCTGTAGAATAACGCGGCGTCCTGGAAGGACTTTTCCCTGGATTGGAGAAATTGTTCCGCGACCTGTCTGGCCCCAGCCAAATCCCCTGCGAGCAAGAATCTTTCGATTCTGACCTTGGCTTCTCCGGGATCCATCCTGGTTTTTCCTTTTCTGCAACCACTACAACCGTTCAGAGAAAGCGCGAAAATCAACGATCCCAAACACAGGAACCATCTCACGATTCACCTCCTTTTCGAATAGAATCCTCCAGGTGGCGCACCACTCGGTCAGCCAGTACCACGCCATTGGACATATTCCTATCTTCAGGATAGATCTGAGAGGTATTGGCCAGAAAAACACCAGGCCAAGGTGTGGTCACCTCGGGCATCCTATCCGAATAATGACGTGCATACACCGGAGTAGCGTACAGATCCTTGCTCAACTGCATGGATAAAACGTCTTTCGGTGAAAAATCGGAAAACATCTTCCGAAGGGACGGCTCATAGGCCTGAAAGGTCCCCGAATCATCCAGAACAAGATCTGGATGATTCTTGGAAAGATATTGGAAGAGATAAACCACATGATGACCGCCATAGAAAGCGGGGGATACCAGGTTGGTATGTTCGATCAGACCGGCGAACCGAATCCCGGGTTCCACCACGTTGAGCCAGTAGATGTCGCTCAATCCCTTGGCCATCTCCAATGCCAAACAAGTCACGGCCTGATAGTCGATCTGTTCCAACCTACTCTTGTATTCCTTGGGCAATTCCCTTGCCATGCCCAGAAAGACAGCGTTGGGAACCGCGCACACCACCAGATCAGACACCACGGCAGTATTTCGTGTCTCGATGGACCAGCGATGTTCCATGGGTTTGAGTTCCGTGACCTCCTCTCCCAAACGAACATCGACTCCCAGTTTCCGAAGACGTTCCGCCAGAACATCCATCAACAGAGCAAAACTTCCTTTCATATATCCTAGTTCTTCGGTTTTCATCCCCTTGCTCCTGGATCGAGCTCTGGGATGAATCCGTCCCCAAATCCAGGCTGCTGACACCTCTTCTGCGGAATCACCGAATTTGAGTCGAAGAAGCGGGGCCCAAACCACATCATAGGTCGTTTTCCCCATCCAGCGAACGATCCATTCCTTGGCGGAATAGGACTCCAGCTTCCTCCAGTCCGTGCTCTTGGTAAGATAGAAGACTCCCAGGCCAAATCGAACGCGATCCATGGGACTCAGGGGAGAAAAGCGAAGAAGATCCATCGGGGTCCCAAAGGGATGGATATGGCCGTCACAGAAGAATCCAATCTTGCTGGGAAGCCAGAGAAGCTCCTCGCTCAATCCCAATTCACGAATGAGCGTGAGAACAGGCTCGTCCGTTCGAAAGATGTGGCGATAATATCGGTCGAGACGATATCCCCCCAAATCCACCCCCCGGGCGAGTCCCCCTGGTTCCGCCTCCTTTTCCCAAACCGTAACTTGATGTCCCGCTTGAACCAACCGGTATGCCACCGTCAGTCCGCAGATCCCCGCACCGATCACGGATATGTTCATCTCGACTCCTTGGTACTCTGTTTAGAATATCCCTCTCACGACACGCAGGCCACCGCCCAACTCCCGGCGAACATCCCACCAGGAGCGAACGCGAAACAATCGTCGGCAAAGAAACTTCGGTCGAAGATAAAAGGAGGCGACAGCTTTCTTTAGCGATAGATCCACTTGTTTCGAAGACAATGTTTCCGTGCCCATCACGCCAGCAGAACCCGATTGGTCCATCTCCAACACCGATTCGTCCACCAGATCCATTTCCAGGCAATCCCGTCGTAAAAAGGTGGAGAACCTGGGCACAAATCGGTTAAAGGAGGCAAAGGTGCAATCCAAAGACAATGCGAAATTGATCGTGTCTTGAATGGTCTTCTGGTTGTCCTCAGGCAATCCCAGGATGAACGTGGCCACGGTATCGATTCCACGTCTCTTGCAACCGGCCACCGCTTCCCGAACGCGTTCCTTCCCGAATCCTTTGCGATGTTTGCGAAGAATCTCGTCGCTTCCCGACTCCACGCCGAACATGATGGTATGACAGCCGGCACTTTTCATGGAATCCAGTAGTTTCGGATCCGCTAGATCCGCTCGAAGAAAACACACCCAACCCCAAGGCCCCCATCGTCCCAGCACATCACACAAGGCGAGAGCTCTTTCCTTGTTCGGTCCGAACGTCTGATCCGAAATATAAAGTTCCCGTGTTCCCAACCGTTGTAACAGCCGAAGTTCCTCCACAATGGAATCGATGGGACGAACCCGATGGACCAAGGGCGCGGAGACGCAAAAATCACACCCGAATGGACAAGCAAAATCAGTCAGCAGGGTGGCAAATCTTTCACGGTAAACGAAGGGGTAGGTATAGGGAAGACCCAAGAACAAATCGTGTCTTGGAACCGGGACATGCCATGGCCCCTTGAGTCTTCCTTGATCCAAATCCGCGAGAAAGCCCCCGTGATCCGCCCTCTGAACGATACCGGATAGAGGAGTGTTCTCTCCCATGAAAAACGATGGCACAGAACCCGAGGAAAAATTGAGCAAGACACCATCCAAACAAGAAAAACGCTCCAGGAAAAACTCAGGATGTTCCAGGAAAAGATCCCCACTGGCAAGGATCCTGGCAGAAGAAACCTTTCGAACCTCTGAAAGGAACGCGAGATCTTCCCCAAAGGACACGGAACCACAAAGGACGAGAATCCCATCCGGGTTCAGATCGGCAATGTAATCCAAACAGGTTCGGACCGACCATCCCAACACCATGGCATCCAACAACTCTACCTGGAAATGCCTCGATAAGGCTCCACTCTGCATCAAGAGATCCACGGAGGGGTAGATGTAATTGGACTTGGATACTTTGCTGCAATAGTAATCTCTCACGTACAACCGGGTACCGGGAGGATTCAATAGGAGGACCCGTTTCCATCTCATGATTCGAAGGCTTTCTCCATGGCATCCACGATTCCCTGGATCTCCTCCTCCCGCATTCCGGGAAAAACAGGCAAGAAAAGAGAAGATTCCTCCAACCACTCTGTATTGGGAAAAGTCTTTGTTGAACCCTCTCCCATATAGGCGGGTTGCCTGTGAATCGGCCTGATGCCCATCCTGGTCGCGATTCCAGCTCGACCCAACCGTTGGGCCAAGATATCTCTTGATACCGGACAGCCATCAGAAAGGGTAACACAATAGGACTGAAAATTATGTCGGCTGGGGGGTACGTCCCATGGAAGATTCAACCCGGACAGACCAGCCCAAGAGCGGTTGAACCTGGAAGCGATGTCGCGCCGCTCCTTGACCCAGGCGGACACCTTCAAAAGCCCCCACAATCCCAACTCAGCCTGAAGATCGGTCATCCGTCCATTCAATCCAGGTTGCTTGCAACTCGAATCACCCTGTTCCATATCGATCCCGTGATTGCGCAGGGCTCGAACCTTCCTGGCGAAACTCGGATCGTTGGTCACCACCATACCTCCCTCCCCGGTCGTCAATACCTTGCGAGGGTGGAAGCTGAAGCATCCTGCCAGGCCCAAGGTGCCCGCCATCCTGCCTTCCCAGAAGCTTCCCAGCGCGCATGCAGCATCCTCGATGACCGGAATACCCTTTCTTGCCGCGATGTCGAGAATCGCGTCCATGGCGCAGGGAAGTCCCAACTGGTGAACAGGAAGAATCGCCCCGGTGTTCGGACCAACAGCCTGCTCTACCTCCCCAGGCAACAGATTGAAGCTTCGAATATCCACGTCCACGAATCTGGGGATCAACCCTGAAAGTCGCACCGCATTGGCCGTGGCCACGAAGGAATGGGATGGACAAATCACCTCCGTCCCCCCTGGCAGATCCAAGGCGAGAAGGCAGACGTAAAGAGCCATGGTGCCCGAACTGACCGCCACCGCGTAATCGGCCCCGGCCATGACCGCAAAACGCTCCTCAAACGCGGTCACGCTCTTGCCTTGCGCAATCCACCCGGATTGCAGAACACGAGCAAGAGAGTCCAAAACAGATCTGTCGAAGCCCAGTCTGACCATAGGAACCTGGAACGCCATGCACGTTACCCTTCCTGAAACATTGCCTCACTCGGACACGAATTGTTCCGGTTTCAACAGAACGACTCGATGGTTCCAGGTATCTGAAACCACCACGTCCCCATTGGGCAGACAAGCCACGCCGGCAGGACGCTCAAAAGAAAAACCTTCCGCTTCTCTGGCTCTGGCAAGCAAAACGCCTTCTCTGGAATATTTGAGAATTTCGTTTCGGGATGGAGCGCTCAGGACGATGTTTCCCTTGGGAGTAAACGTCAGATAAGGCTCAGAATCCCGGCAATCCTCGGTCCACTCTTGAATCTCCATTGCGCGTTTGGCCCGACCGTCCTTGCCAAACATCTGAAGACGGGCATTGCCTCTCTCGGCAACCCAAACATTGCCCTGTTCGTCTACCGCGATTCCCACGGGCTGTTTCAACTCACCCAAGCCTTTTCCTGAAGAACCCCATTGCGCCAACCTCTCTCCGCTCATGGAATACACGACGATTCGAGAACTTCCTGTCTCCGCCACGTACACTCTCCTGTCTTCCTCAGAAATCGCAATTCCACGAGGAGCGTAGAGTCCCTCCCAAATCCCCTGAAATCGACCATCCTCAGCAAAGATCTGTATCCTACCATTCATGGTATCCGCCACATAGACACGGCCATTGCCGTCCACAGCCACATCGCAAGGATCGTTCAACTGTCCTGGATCGCTGCCACGCGATAAAGGAGCGATCATCCCCAATGGTTCCAAAGAAGAATCCAATTGCTGAACGCGGGAGTGTCTGAAGTCCGCCACGAAAATGGTACCCTTGGATCCCACACCTATCCCTCGGGGTTGCTTGAAGGTACCCGCAGCAGGCGCATCTTCCGGGACTGTCCTGGACGGTTGTGATCTTTCAGCGGTTCTCCGACTTGCCGTGCGATCCAGATAACCCAAACCTTCCAAAATATCAGCTTCCTCCTCGGACCAAACCACCGGACCCATCGACTGCCTTTCACCCCGAGCCTGGCTCTGCCAATCCAGAAAGCGACCGGTGAGACGATCCACCTGTTCCCTTTCTTGTTCGGAAAGATCCTGGAGTTCCTTGGGATCCTCTGTCAACCGATACAACTCCAGGTTTCGAATCGGTTCCTCTGTCATGATCATCTTGTTCCCCTCCAGGGTCTGAACGGCCTTGATCGTGGCCGGTCTGGCCCCCTGCATCTTCAACTCGCTGAACGCGTCCTCTGGATGCCTGTGCCGTCTTTGGGCCAGAACACCACCCCGAATCAAAGGATCCATGTTCACGCCTTGGACTGAGGAAGGAACATTCACATTGAGCATACCACAGACCGTGGGAAGGATATCGATGAGCCGAACCTGACGCTCCACCACATGATTCTTGGGAAGAAAGCCGGGACAAAGCATGATCCAAGGCACATCCAACACCTCATCGTACAGGCTACGACCATGGTCCATACTTCCATGGTCCTTGAACTCCTCCCCATGATCCGACGTGATGATAAATAGGGTATCTTCGGCGAGACCCAGTTCCTCCAATACGTCATATAATGCCCCCATGAACTGATCCACATGAGCGATTTCTCCATCATACAAGGCAATGATGTGCTCCAGGTCCCGCTGGGCGAGATGGCGGTGCGGACTTAAATATCGAGCGATCGTAGAGCCTTGTCCGTCAATGTTTCCGGTGTAATCCGGGTCGAACATGGTGTCAAAGGGAGGAGGGGGATCGTATGGGGTATGAGGCCCTAGATAATGAAGGAAAAGAAAGAAGGGATCCTTCGATTTGGAGAGACGTCGAAGGATCTCTTGGGCCTTCTCATGAATCTTCTCCGAATTGTTCTGAATGGGTCTCGCCAACATCATGAAGCGATCGAACCCTCGATCGAACCCGAATCTTTCGCCCACATAGGGCGAACTGACCAGGCCCTCTGTTCTATAGCCTTCCTCTCTCAAGAGGCTCGCCAACGTCAATATTCCCGGAGGAAGATGATCATCGTCTGTTTCCACGGTGTGCGTGGAAGGGTACAGCCCGGTCAACATGGACATATGAGACGGCAAGGTCCATGAGGACTGCGCGACCACCTTGTTGAACAAGACCCCTCTTCGCGCCAGCTCATCCATCCTGGGACTGGTGGGACGATGATACCCATAGCAACTCATGTGACTGGCTCGAAGCGTATCGATGGAAATCAACACCACATTGGGACGTTGCTGTGGGACAACAGGAGAACGCTTCATCAGGAACAGCGCCCCCAGGACCAGCGAAATACATCCCCCTGCCACAATCAGCTTTACCTTCATTCCTTTCCCCTAACTGTTGCTTCTTTTACGGACCCATGATACATCCCATTCTATTCTAAACAGCTTTCCTTGATCATGAAACAGGGTCACCTGGTCACGGAAGAGGATCTTCTGTAACCCATCCACCGTAGAGAGACCTTTCACTTTAAACCCGACTAAAAATCCGGCTCCTCCCATTCCTTCTGCCCCTCCTCTGCAGCCCATTCGTAAATATTCAGTGAACCCGATCTGATCGAGGGCTTGAACTCAGCAAGGCGAGGAGTGCCTGAATCGTCTTGGCTCATGCTCGGCTCGCCGGAATCTTGATGAGGCAAGCCTGGCCGGACAGGGTCGGCCCGAGGAACCGAGCTCAAGCTCGGTGGGCGGCCCGCCCCTGAACCCGGCCAGACAATTCATGCACTCCTCGCCAGCTATCTATAATCTAAGATCAGATCGGGCTCACTGAATGTTCACGTATGAAGGTTGACTTGACAAGGGGATTTCTCTTTGAATAATCCATAGGCATGCGACAAGGCACGATTCAGGTATATACAGGAGACGGGAAAGGAAAGACCACGGCGGCCTTCGGCCTTGGACTCAGAGCCTGGGGTCGAGGTCAAAGGGTTCTGGTCATCCAATTCATGAAGGGCGGTCCGCCCTCCGGGGAAGTCTTGGCCGTCCAATCACTGCAAGGGTTTCAGGTCCTTGTGACAGGAACCGACCGTTTCATGATACAAGGCCAATACGGCGAAGAGGATCTCCGCGAAGCGGCCCGAGGCATAGAAGCGGCCAGAAAAGCCGTTCGAGAGGGAACGTGGAATCTGGTCGTCTTGGATGAAATCCATGTCGCGGTCCAGTTCGGACTGGTTCAAGAAGAGGATGTTTTGGAACTGATGATATCCAAGCCCTTGGAGATGGAATTGATTCTCACGGGCAGAAACGCTCAGAAATCCTTTCTGGCTCAAGCCGATTTGATCACTGAAATGAAATGCCTTAAACATCCCTATGCCCAAGGATTGCCTGCCCGCGAGGGAATTGAGCGATAAGGCACTCAAAGGCTCCGTGGAACAACAATCATCCCTGCCATGATGTCTTTCTTGGCTTGTTCCAGGACACGAATCTCTTCCGGGTCGATCTGGTCTTGATTGTACTCATCCACAGCATAGTCCACACCCCCATTGGACAAGTCGAAATCCAGGACGCCACCCTGAAAAGTTCCCTCGACCACGCTTCTGATCGTTTCAAAAACAGCCACATCCACCCGCTTGACCATGCTGGTCAAGACGTTTCCGGGAGCCATATAATTCTGATTGGCATCGGTTCCAATCACCCATCGGTTTCTTTCCTTGGCCGCCCCGATCACTCCCAGACCGGTCCCCCCAGCGGCCTGATAGATGATATCCGCGCCCTTGTCATACTGAGACAAAGCCAATTCTTTTCCTTTGACAGGATCGTTGAACGCCGTCAACGTCACACCTGCATAGTCCGATAGGACTTGAATCTTGGGATCCACAGAGCGAACCCCTTCCCGATATCCTGCCTCGAACTTCTGGATGAGAGGGATATCCATGCCTCCGACAAACCCTACCTTTCGGGACTTCGTTTTCATGGCAGCCAACATGCCTATCAGGTAGGAGCCTTGTTCTTCATGAAACAGAAGAGAAACCACATTGGGCTCATCTCCCACCCGGCCGTCCACACATGCGAAAAAGACAGACGGATATTCCGAGGCCACTTCCTTCAGGATGTCGACGAAGGCAAAGCCCACGCCTACGACCAGATCGTATTCTTCCTCTGCCAGAACCCGTATCCCCTCCTCACGATCCAAGGGTTGGGTAGGTTCCACCTCCTGAGCGTGGATCCTCCACTCGCCCACGGCCCGCATTAAACCTCGATAGGCAGCTTCGTTGAAGGACCTGTCTCTCTTGCTTCCCATGTCATAGACTAGGCCAACACGAATCTCGGGTTGGGTCACGTTTGAGCTCGCTTTCTCCTGTTTTCTACATGCCTGTCCCCAAAATAGAATCAAACAAATCCCAAGAATCCTTATAGAACCAATCCAACCGTTCTTTTCAAAACGCCTCATATACCCTCTCGCTTAAGGCCTTGCGTCCCTGTTTCTCCGCCCATTCTTCCGTAGCGAGCTTATAAACGCTCAGTGAGTTTTTTTCTCCTGGACAAGCATATACCATGGGTTTCCCTCTTTTCAACAGGGAACTCGACTGTGACAACAGGATAGAAACGCATTGAGAAACAACGATGGGTAACTTAATGGATATTCGTATATCATGGATTTTCAATGAGAACCTAGGATCCATCTTGAGTATCTCAAGATTCTTGAATGATGTTTGAGGAATTGATTGATTCATGTATTCAAATTATTCAAAAAGATATTCTCTAAAAAACCTATTATTTAATAATTATATAATGGATCCTCGCAATATTCTCGACCCCTGCGAGATATCTTTTTCTATCTATGTAAACGTGAATATTCAGTGAACCCGATCCAAACGCAGCCCTTGGCGGAGAAGAGACAGAGATGCTGTTTTCGAACGGTTTGAAAGCCCCACGACGGTTTGTCTCTGGATCGCTTTCACTGAATATTTACATGTAAACACTCACTGAGTGTTTACTGATGTTCCCCCCTTTTATCATCAAACAATCAGGATATTCCCTTCTTTTTTCCTTGGATTTCAGCTCGAGTCATCCTGTTCCCTACACGTCTCATCTTCTACTCTATTTCTTACCTAAAATAAGCTTTTATTTTTTTCTTGACATTTCTCCTACTCTTCCACATAATTGAAATAGGACAATTACTTGTACAAGTCCAAGCTAGGAAATAACAAGCAGATTTTCATCAAAACTTATGGACTACAAATGACCACTGGCGAAATCGTTGAAAAGGTTCCCGGTCTGACATTGGACAAGCTGACTTACTATGTGCGTGCTGGATATGTAGTTCCCAAAAGAGTCAAGAGAAAGACTCTTTTGTTTAATGATTTTTCGGAACATGATCTCTTGCTCGTTCAACACGCATGGCATTACATTTCAAGACAAAACATGAGGGTTCGAGCAGCTTTCGATTTGGCTAATAAGGAACTCGCGGACGCCCAATTGCGAATACCCTTCCATGAGCAGGAAAACAAATGAAAAAAATTCTTCCCGGTTCCAGCCGGTTATTCATAGATTTGTGCCTTAACCCCTTGTTCCGGAGGGAGAGGCTTTTATGTGGTTACCGGAACGTTTCTAAACCCGTAGAAACGGAATAGGAGGCAAGGAAATGGCAACAGCGAAAAAGGCCGCCAAGAAGGCAGTGAAGAAGGCCGCTCCGAAGAAAGCAGTGAAGAAGGCCGCTCCGAAGAAGGCCGCTCCGAAGAAGGCCGCTCCGAAGAAAGCAGTGAAGAAGGCCACGAAAAAGACAGCGAAGAAGTAGTCAAGAAAGGGTCCTTCGAAAAAACAGTGAAGTAGCCGCCTACTTCCAAGCGCAAGGGACGGCAAGCATGATGTCTTGCCGTCCCTTGTCATTTCTGCAGATCTTTCTCCTTTAACCTTCTATCCTGCTCCAATTCGCACAGGATTTCACCCACCAGATAGACCGATCCCGTGACCACAACCAACCCTGTGTTTCCCGCCCATGTTCTCGCAGCATTCAAAGACTCCTCCAATGGATAGAAATGCCCCTGAAATCCCAAGGATCGAATATATTCCACGACATCCTGACCCCTTCTGGACCTGGGACTGTCCGGTTCGGTCACGATCCACGCATGAATTACAGGTCCCAACATCCTGATAAAGCCCTGGTAATCCTTGTCCTCCAGAAAACCCACAAGCCCAATTCTTGGACCCTCGGAAGGCACATCGACATCTATAGATCGGCGTAAAGCCAGAGCCGAAGCCACACTGTGCGCGCAATCCAGCAACAGAGGGGGATGACCAGGAAGCCATTGCATGCGTCCTTTCCACTCAACTCCGCGAAGTCCCTCTCTTATGGCATTCTCTGGGATCTGTTCCCCTCGTTCCCTGACGCATTCCATCATGGCGACGACGCCTGCCGCGTTGATCCTTTGATGCCAACCGAGAAGGCCCACTTCCAGGTCTCGATATTCCCACCCCGTTCCCCACACGGTCACCTTGTCCCGGCCTTGGCCATATCCCTGATTTCGCGCCTTCACGTGGAACTCCTTGCCCAGGCGAATCAGGTCGCATTTTCTCCACCGAGCGCGTTCTTCCGCCACCCGAAGGGCTGATTCTTCCATGCAGGTGGTGACACAAGAGACATTCCGCTTGATTACCCCTGCCTTCTCACTGGCGATTTTTTCCAATGTATCTCCCAGTCGATCTGTATGTTCCAAATCCAGGGTAGTGATCAACGCGCATTGAGGACGAACCACATTCGTCGCGTCCAGTCTTCCACCCAATCCCACCTCCAACACGGCCACATCCACATGTCTCTTGGCAAAACAAAGAAAAGCCATGGCCGTAACCGCTTCGAAATAGGTCACACCGTGGGATCGATAACGCTCCAGCACAGGCTGGAGTTCTTCGACAAGATCACACAATTCTTCATCCCGCAGATCCTGTCCATCCACCTTGATCCGTTCCCCAAACCTCACCAGATGGGGAGAGGTATAAAGTCCCACCCGTCGCCCCGTGCGTTGCAGAATACTGGCAGCCATGGCCGCCGAAGAACCCTTTCCCTTGCTCCCGGCGATATGAAGAGTTTTGTATCTGGCGTGAGGAGACTTCAAGGCCTCCATGAGCTCCAACATGCGTCGCAAACTATAGGTCTTGGATCCATAATGGGACGGAGGCTTGCGTTCATAGTTGACAAAACCATCGAGAAAACCCATGGCCTCAGACAGGGTCATTCCGTTCGAGCCCTCTGTTGGAACAGATTCAGGAGATCCTGGAGATGGAATTCCTGGCACGGTTGCTCGGACGCGTCCTCCAGACCTTTGGCATGGGCCACCCAGAAGGTCAGATCGCTTGGCGCATAGAGAACCCAATGAAGGTTGCAGTTCTTCATGGCCGTATCCCTGACCAACTGTATCGCGATCTGAGCGTCTATCTGGCCGTAATTCTCCTGGATCCCGCGGGCCATACCCAGATATCGATGATCGTAGGAATTGCTGCCATAGGGCATATTGGGATATCCATTGGCGCACCGTTGCCTCTTGCGCACCTCAAGGTCCATCGCCTCGTCGGCACGGAATGCCGCGTCCTGTATCCGAATGGCGTATTCCGCTTGTTCTTCCCTGGGATCATTGGCTCGAAACACCGCGCACAAACCATGACAGGTTTCCAAGACCACCGCGTCCCGAGCCTTTCCGTCCGCTATGACGAAGTTGTCCCCAACCGTTCTGGGAGACGAAGCGATGATCCTCACCACATCATCCAAAGTATAGGCCTCTTCCGCCACGCGTCTCAAAAGAAAGGGCATGGGGGTTCCAAACAAGGATTTGTCCTCGGAAATGGCACCAATATGTCCAAGAGAGATTCCCTGTGCGTTCATTCCACTCAAGCATCCGATCCATCCCGCGTATCCGATGTTCACGTAGGGAATCCCCTGCGCCGGTTTATATACCACGAGCACAGGATAGTCCTGCAGTCCAATCTCCATGGTCCAGTCGAAGTTCCTGCTGTGATACACCTTTCCATCCGCAGTAGCCTGGCCAAAAACAGCGAAACTGCTACACGCTCTCTCCGTGATCACGGAGAGCACGTGAAGCCTTCGAAGATCCTGCAACGGCACCTGGGCCCCATCCGACAATCCCTCCAGTTCCCTGCGAAATCTCGCCGGAATATGAGGACCGCTGCACCGATAAACCACGTCCAGAACCCTTCGCACGATCCATGGAGGTACATGCAGGGTTTCCCTGGCCATTTCATTCATGAGCAAATCGAACCGGCCATGTAACTCCTGGACCTCCTTCTTCAATAGTCGACCATACTCGAAGCCCATGACATAGGGATCCCCCTGAAGACAAAGCACCCTCATGCCCTGAATCCAATGCAATGAACCTCGCTCTTCTTCCGGGACAGGACGCCTGGGTCCTCGGGGGGGTGGAATCAGAAAATACGCGACCACCAGAAGAAGGCAAAACAAAACCACCCCAACAACCACGGCACTCCTCCTTACCCAAGCCTTCACAACGTGCCTCCTCGCAGGCGAAAAATCAGGACACGCAAAGAACACACGGACGAATCCACCTAGCCAAGATCTTTCCTGCAATCAGCCCTATTTTATATCACACGCTCGGATCTCACCAAGCTCATGGTGGCAACCCTCAGGGAATTGGACCTGGCCTAGAAAGAGGCTATCTCTCTTTCCATTCTCGGGAAAACCAGGTACTCTGTCTTCAGAGAAAGGGCGCAAAAAAGGCGTAAAATAGCACATTATCCATGGACTCCAGACAAATTCTACATTCTTTGGATCAGGCAGAAAACTGGCAAGGGATCTTGGATTGGCTCTCCGTTCCCCCCAAGGGAGCCCCTCACGATCTGATCAGACAGATTCGGGCCGAGTGTCATTTTCGGGCGTATCTGGAGGTCTGGAAAAAACATCCCTCTTTGGCAACGATGCATTGTCAAAAAGCCTTGGCCTTATGTCCACATCACTGGACCTATCTTTTTCACGCGGGCTTGTGCGCTCTTCGTTCAGGAAAATACACCGAGGCCAAGAAACTCTTCCTGGACTGTTCCCTGTCCACCAGGCCCAATGGAAGATCCCTGCTCCACGCGGCAGTATCCCTGTTCTGCTGCGATCAAATCACGGAAGCAACCACCGTAGCACAGGAAGCCGACTCGCTCGGCCCCAAGACCCTCAGGCAAAAAGCCGTGGTGTTGGAAGCCCTGCTCTTGGCCAGCAAAGGGGACTGGGCAGGGGCGAAAACTTCTCTTGCGCGGCTCACCAACACCTCCGCGCCCTTGGCCGAAACCGTCCTGAACGCGTTCTGCGAGATCCACCAAGGACGTTTCACCGAGGCGCTCCAGATTCTTGCCCGCTCCAAGAGAAAACGAGATCCTGATCTCTGTAATGCCGCCGGACTGGCAGAACTGGGATCCAACAACCCATTGGAAGCCGCACGATATTTCGCACTTGTACCGCATCACAATGAGAGGATTCGATCCAGGTTCATTTCCGCCGCAAAGCGATACATTCAGTCCCATTCGGACCCAATCAAGGCGCTCAAGAACCTGAACAAAAGAGGACAATCCCCATGGGTCCAGGATCTCTTGCTCTCCATGAAGACGCACACTCATTGGTTCCAGGGTTACCTTTGCATAGGAAAGGATGATCTTACATCCGCCACAAATCACTTTCTCGAGGCCCTGAAGTCATCGTCAGGACATCTTTCCTCCGGCCTGGCTCATAGTCTGGCTCTGGTAGGAGAAATAGAGGAACAACCCAAGACAGCAGTGGAAGGTTGGCGCCGGGCCATCAATCAGTGGAAATTGGAAACGAAAGGGAAGAGCGCCTTTCACTCGCCTCTAATTCTGGGACATGCCCACTTGCGGTTGGCGCATGGTTATCTTCAACTACAGGATCCACAAAACGCGCGGCGAGAGATCCAACGGGCCAGGAAACTTCTGAAAGATCCCTGTAAAACCGCGGACCGCCAGGAAGCCCTGGTCCTCTATGTCCTGGAACACAGGAAACAAGCCTGGCAGCTCATCAAGGAATACACTCATACTGACGCTCATCCGTTGGATCATTGCCTCTATGGTTGGTTGGCCATGGGAGCCGGGTACAGCTCCAAGGCCAAAGAGCTCTGGACCCTCGCGTTGTCCGACTCACAATACCATATGGAAGCTAGACATCGGATCCTCGATCATTCCACCTTTGAATATTTACGCAGAATATCCGAAATGGACTATCGAGGCGCGTCCAAGGTAAGGGAGATTGTGGGCCTTCTTTTTGGAGAGGATTTCAGGGACGAGTGGATACCTGATGCCCCTGCCTTGGATTCCAACTTGAATAGTCTCGTTCATGATTCCATCTTTGACTCGCTTCCCATCTTCCTCGAAAAACCAATCCACCGCGCCTTGGAAGAACTGGACTCTTTTGTGGAATATTATCTTCCCAAGGACGATTTGAGATTGGCGGCCAACGCGATCCGGGCGTTGCGGGACGTGGAGCCTTTGAGTCCGCTGGCCGTCTCGATCCTCGCATCCTTGGTCGAGAACCTCATCACGGATCGTACCGATCCAGGGATCCTTCTGGCGGACATGGCCTTACAGTCCATCAAAACGGTTCACGAGGCCAGGGACGTCCTTCGCTTCATGGTCATCATGACACCCTTCCTTCCCAGTTGGAAATGTCTCGAAACCCTGCTGTCTAGGTTCCCCAATCTCATGGAAGGCCACCTCTTGCGATTTGTTCGAGCCCGCAACCGGGCTGAGGCTCGAAGCGAACTGGCCATCGCGGAGCATCTGTCCAAAAACGCAGAGGATCGCACAATGATCGATCTGATCCGCAGGCTGGTAGAATATTCTTCATGAACGACATGGAAAACCCTTTGCCACGTACAACCGATCCTTTTCACGTTCTGGGCATCCCCTATGAAGCCACGGACGAAGAGGTTCGTTCAGCCTATTTTCTGAAGGTGAAAGAACACCCCCCGGAAAAGGACCCGGAAGGCTTTAAGCGGTTACGAAAGGCCTTCGAGAGCCTTCGAGAGGAAGAGGACCGGGTGGACGTGATCCTGAACACCTTCCCGTCCCCCCCCTCCCTGGACCAGTTTCTCGGGGCACAAGAAGAAGAATCCTTCTCTGTAACGATCGAGGATTTGCGGCGTCTCGCTCTTTCTCTCACCGAGCTGAACAGAACAACCTTCCACTCCGATCAAAGCAAGCTGGGACCCTGGATCGACGCCCTGTTCGATTCCATCCCCAAGGAGCAGGAATGAAGACGATACATCCTCTTTTCCGAATCCCGGCCCCTTCGGAAGACAGCCAGGCTTCAGCCTGGCAGGATCTCAAGGAACGCATGGACAAGTTGGGACGGATGCAAATCAAGATGCAGGCCCTTCTGGAAACCGATCGTTCGGGCTCTGTGGCCTCGGAATCATCCATGGAAGAGATGATCCAGCTTCTGGATGGCCTAGATCACTGCCTGTCCTTCTTGAACGACGAACGAGCGGTGGACGCGCGCCGTTTCAGACAAGGGCTGGAGCTGCTCAGACACAAGGGCCTGGCCATGCTCGAGTCCAAGGATATTCATCCCATTCCTTCCGTGGGCCATCGTTTCGATCCCAGATGCCATGTGGCCGTGGACACGGTGTGTCGAGAGGACATCGAAGACTCGACGATCGTGGAAGAGGAACGACGAGGGTACCTGCGCGGGGATAAACCCATCAGGTCCGCGGAAGTCGTTGTAAATCGGAGGTAGACATGTCACCCTTCATCGGCATAGATTTGGGCACCACGAACTCAGCTGTAGCCACCTTGGTCAAGGGAATCCCGCGTGTGATCCCGGTCGATGGAGAACGCCTTCTTCCTTCGGTCGTGGGGCTAACACCGCAAGGCGCCTTGCTGGTGGGCAGAGAAGCCAAGAACCAGTTGCTTACCCATCCGGAAACGACTGTTCTGTCCGTCAAAAGGAAGATGGGCTCAGAGGAACGAATCCAGTTGGGCTCCCGCCAATTCGCTCCCCAGGAGATCTCCTCCTTCATTCTAAGAAAACTGAAGCTGGCCGCGGAAGATTATCTCGGACAGCCGGTTCAAAGGGCCGTGATCACCGTGCCAGCCAGCTTTGGAGACGCCCAGAGACGCGCAACCAAGGAAGCCGGGGAGCTGGCGGGACTAGACGTTCTTCGAATCGTCAACGAACCCACCGCGGCAGCCTTATCCTTTGGCGTGCATGAAGACAGTCACGAGCGTCTGGCAGTGTATGACCTGGGTGGAGGCACCTTCGATATCTCTGTAATGGAGATGCAACAAGGCGTTCTTGAGGTGCTCTCCAGTCTGGGAGATCATCACCTGGGAGGAGACGATTTCGACAGCATTATGGCTCGTCATCTCGCCGAGGAACTGGAGCGATCGGAAAACTGCCAAATCCGGGGCGTTCGTAAGACCATGACCCGACTGATCCAAGCCTCGGAACAGGCCAAGATTCGTCTTTCCAGCGAGGTTTATACCCGCTTGAGGGAAGAATTCCTGACCACGGCATCCAACTCGCCTGTGCATCTGGACAAGGAAATCTCCAGGGATCAACTTGAAGATTGGATCGGAACCAAGTTGCTTCAGACCCAGGAACACCTGATCCGCTCCTTGCGCGAAGCTCGGCTGAAGCCGGAACAGATCAGCCGTGTTTTGCTCGTGGGCGGATCGAGCAGAATCCCCATGGTGTCCAAACTGATCGAAGAGGCCATGGGCAAGCCTCCCTGTCGCGAAGTGAACCCGGACGAAGCGGTGGCTTTGGGAGCGGCCATTCAAGCCGGAATCATCGAAGGCGAGCCGATCCAGGCTGTTCTGGTGGATGTGGCTCCTCATTCTCTCGGTATCGAGGTGGTTCACAGTGAGCTGGGCGTGATGATCCCGGACGTGATGAGTTTCCTGATTCATCGCAACACACCCATCCCCTGTTCCATGATGGATGAATTCAGCACCATGACCGACAATCAGAGATGGGTTCAGATCAACGTGTGCCAGGGAGAACATCCGGTTGCCAGCGAGAACGAACTCATGGCCACCTTTCAACTGAAAGGCGTCAAACCGGGTAAGGCAGGAGAACCCAGAATCCTGGTGCGTTTCGACTACGATGCCAATGGAATCGTACACATCCAGGCCATGGACAAGGATACCGGTAGCGAGGAACGATGCGTCGTGCAGATCTCAGCTCCCAAATTGACCCCGCGCCAGAAGGAAAAGGTCATGGCTGAAATGCCTCAGATCACCGCGAAAAGCCGTCCCATGCAAAGCGCCCAATCCATTTTGGAAAAGGCTTGGCGTGTCATCGAGGATAAGGACCGCGCGAGCGTTCAGAAGCTTCGCGAGGCCGCCGATGCCCTGGAAAAAGCGCTGGAAGACGGGGACGAGGAATTCGCCAAACAACTGGAGGATCAGGTCGTGGACCTTTTGTACGAGATGGAGGGGTGAGATCCTCGTGAAGATCCACCTGGTCCAAGGTCGCTTGCCCATGAAACTGGAATATTTAACAGCCCGGGACATTCAAAGATACGCCAGGAAAATCAGGCAGGCCACCCTGTGGGGAAACGTGAAACGATGTTTGACGAGCTGGAGG
>Ga0114946_10000111_pt1 | contig 44410 bp, 33 predicted proteins | sample WalLakDeSediment_FD_88676 | JGI IMG/M metagenome (GOLD analysis project Ga0114946, IMG submission 88676) | Lake sediment microbial communities from Walker lake, Nevada to study Microbial Dark Matter (Phase II) - Walker Lake 11/02/13 Deep Sediment | ecosystem: Environmental > Aquatic >... | reverse complement strand
GAGCCCAAACGCAGATCGGTGCAATCACCCGTACTTACGTCAATTAACCCCTCACAAACCGGCCCGCCCCTCGGACGGCGGCCCGCCGGCGGGCCACCAGTCGCGGCCCGCCCACGGGCCAACCGCCTTGCGACACGTGCTTCACGCTGCCACGTCTGGGGGTTCGCGTCAGCGCCCGCGCCGATCGGCTAGAGTCCGGCCCATGCCGACCCGGCGCAACCTCCCCTGGACCTCAGCGGCCGACGCCGTCGCCTCGATTCGCTCGGACGAGCGGGTGTTCGTGGGCAGCGCCGCGGCCGAACCCGAGCAGCTCGTCGACGCGATGGCCGCCCGCTACCGCGAGCTCGAGCGCGTGGAGATCTACTCGATCCTGACCCTCGGCAAGGCGCCCTACGTCGCGCCGGAGTACGCCGAGAGCTTCCGCCACATCGCGTTTTTCATCGGCCCCAACACCCGCGCGGCCGTCCAGGCCGGGCGCGCCGACTTCATGCCGATCTTTTTGTCGGAGATCCCCGCGCTGTTCCACGAGCGCGTGCCGATCGACACGGCCTTGGTCCAGCTCAGCCCGCCGGACAAGCACGGGTACTGCACCGTTGGGGTCGCGGCCGACATCGTGGTCTCCGCGATCCGCCACGCGAAGCATGTCGTCGCCGAGATCAACCCCAACATGCCGCGGACGTGGGGCGATACGCTGGTCCACGTGTCCGAGCTGCGCGCGGCCGTCGAGGTCAACAGGCCGCTGGCCGAGCTCCCGGTCGAAGCGATCGATCCGATCTCGGCGACGATCGGCGAGCACGTCGCCAGCCTGATCGCCGACGGCGATTGCCTACAGCTGGGCATCGGCGCCGTCCCCAACGCCGTGCTCGCGGCCCTGCGCGGCCACCGGCGCCTCGGCGTCCACACCGAGATGCTGTCCGATGGGATCGTCGACCTCGTCGAGGCCGGGGTGATCGACTGCACGGCCAAGAACTACCGCCCGCGCAAGGCGATCTGCTCATTCGTATTGGGCACCCGCCGACTCTACGACTTCGTCGACGACAACCCCTTCGTCGAGTGCTACGGCAGCGACTTCACCAACGACCCATTCATCATCGCGCGCAACGACAACCTGGTCGCAATCAACTCGGCCATTCAGATCGACCTCAGCGGCCAGGTCTGCGCCGACTCCATGGGCACCAAGCCGTTCTCGGGCATCGGCGGCCAGGTCGACTTCATCCGCGGGGCCGCACGCAGCAAGGGCGGCCGGGCGATCATCGCGTTGCCGAGCACCGCCCAGCGCGGCCAGCTCAGCCGGATCGTCTCGACCCTCAGGCCCGGCGCCGGCGTGGTCACGAGCCGCGGTGACGTGCGCTTCGTGGTCACCGAGCACGGCGTCGCGGACCTCTATGCGAAGCCGATCTCGCAGCGGGCGGCCTCGCTGATCGCGATCGCGGACCCGCGCTACCGCGAGCAGCTCGGGCGCGAGGCTCGCTAGCTTGGGCTGCTAAAGCCCCAAGTTCTCCCATAGGTTGCTAGGCTACGCAGCTGATGGATGTCACCGACCCGCACCGCGCCTGGCGGGAGGCCGCACGCTTTCAGGTCCGCCGCAGCGTCATGTGGCTGCTGCACCACCCGGAGCTTCGCCGGGGGGAGCTCGCCGACGACGACGAGCTCAGCGCCGCGTGGGCGGTCCTCGACGAGGCCCTCGACCGCTTCGATCCCGACGCCGACGAGGCGATGAAGATCGCGCTGCCGCTGCGCTGGCAAAGCCACTCCAGCAATGACCCGCTCACCAAGCTGCTCGCCGAGGCACCGAGTCACTGGACCGCTGAGCAACACGCCCAAGTCGTCGAGAAGCTCGAGCGTGCGCGCGATCGGTTTCCCTACACGCTCGAGCGCGAGGGCATCGACGCCGGCATCCGCAACTTCAAGGACCTGTTCGCCAAGCCCAGCCAGGCCCGGCTGCCACCAGGCCCGAGCACCCGCTACGCCAGCTTGACGATGCGCTCGAGTTGTCCGGCCTGCGGCGCCGCGGTGGCCGTCAACGGCCCACGGTGCGAGCTCGAGTGCCACGCGTGCGGCGAGCCGGTCAAGGTCCCGTACCTGGCGGCCGCGCGCCTGGTCCATTACTTTGAAGACCACTATCCAACCACTGAGGATCGCGGCGAGCACTCCGAGGACGAGCACAGCTGGCATTGGACCTATCGCAACCACGCGCAGCCACCTTGCCCCGAGTGTCGTGAACCACTGACCACGCTCGCGCCCGGCGACGAGCAGACCCAGTGCTCGCGCTGCGGCGCCGAGCCGCTCGTCGAGCCAGCGCCGGCGTGGCTGCGCCGGCTCGCCCCGATGGCGACCCGCGTGATCATGCCGGGCCCGGTGGCCCCGCGCGCGAGCGAGGCGGTGACCGTCGCGTGTCCCGAATGCGGCGCCCCAGTCCCGGTCCCGAGCACGCGCCGGGCCGCGCTGAGCTGCCACCACTGCGACGCCAGCGTGATCGTCCCCGACGCGGTCTGGCAGCAGTTGCAGCCGCCGAGCATCGCCAAACGCTGGACCGTCGAGCTCGTCGGCGAGCCGATCCCCGTCACCGCGCGGCGGCTATGGGAGGCCGTCGAGGCCGAGCGTGCGACTCGTGAACTCAAACCCGCGCCGGTCCAGCGCCCCGCAGCCGAGCCCCTCGAGATCAAAGCGCCACCGAACCCCGAGCCTCGCCCCGCTCCGCTCGCGCAAGCGGACTCCTTGGCTCAGGCCCCGCCGGTCACGACGGGCCGCTCGACCGGCGTCGGGCTCAAGCTGGTGCTCGCCGTGGTTGGCCTCCTGATCGTCGTCGTGGTCGTCGCCCTCGCGCTAGCCCGCTGACGGGCTGCTCGAGCGCCTCGCCGACGATGCTCGGGATCGCCAGGATGTCCTCGCCGAACTCGATCTGCCCCGCAGCGCCCGCCGTAGCGAGGCAAACATGCATCCTTGACGAATTCGACACCCGCCGTGATCCCTCCGGGGCCCGCGGCGCTCTTCATCCTCGAACCCCAAAACTGGCTCTCCGAGGATCCAATGAACAAGCAGACCTTCGTTTTCTCCATCCTCTCGACCGTGTTCGCTGGCGGAGCCATCGCGCTCGCTCCCGCGACCGCCGATGCCGCGTGCAACTGGACCGTCAAGGGCGACCTGAAGGTTCAGCACCGCCTCACCGAGCTGAAGCAACAGTACGGCACGAGCGCGCTCGAGAACGTCGAGGTCAAGGTCTCGGCCAAGCACAAGGTCGCGGGGGTGTGGGGCACCTGGGGCTCCTGGTCGACGGTCCGGACCAAGGCCGATGGCACGTTTAGCACCACCGAGTCCAAAAACTGCGCTAATCGCCGCTTCAAGGTCGAGGTCAAGTTCCAAGATTCGGACCTCGAGGTCCGCCACGAGACGGCGACGTCATCCACGACCAAGGTCAAGTGGTACACGATCCTCGAAGAGACCAGCGGCTCGCGCTCGGCTGGCACCTACAATATCGGGACCAAGACCTTCATGGCCAATGGCGCCAAGGATCTCAAGGACGACGAGGCTTGGGCCCACGCGGACATCTGGTTCCTCTACAAGAAGGCCATCGCCAAGGCGGCCTCATATGGCAGCGCCTACGCGTTCACGACCAAGATCAAGGTCAAGTACCCCCATAATAGCTGGGTGGCCGGCGACAACGTCGAGGCGAGCTACGCGAACCCGACCACCAAGGTCATCTATATCTTCCGCTCCAACGACGGCAAGGAGGACCATCTCAACGTCGGCACGCTGTTGCACGAGATGGGCCACATCTGGGCCTACAATCACACGTCCGGCGAGATCTGCCTGACCGAGACGCTCGTGACCAAGGGCAACACCCACGGCCTAGTCGGGGACTCGTGCGTCGCCTTCCACGAGGGTTGGGCGGAGTACTTCTCCGACGAGATGACCCGCGCGCTGCTCGGCGGCGACAAGCAGCTCCCCTACGCGCGCCCGAAGCTCCAGAGCATGGGCTTGACCTCGCAGTCGCTCGTGCAGCGCCATGACGACGGCTGGTGGTCGGTGTTTCACACCCTGTCCACGCCGAAGCTGCACAACTACGACTTCAACACCGCGACCAGCGGGCGGGTCACGCTCGACCCGACAAAGTTGATGCAATGCCAGAGCCCCAACGTCACCTTCAAGCAGGTGATGTCGGTGTTCAACGCGGGCGGGAGCTACAGCTCCAAGCTGTCTCGCTCCGAGACCACGATCACCAGCTTCCTCGATCGCGCGGCCGCCCGGGTGTCTGGGCTGAGCAGCGCGGACGCCTCGACCATCAAGGCGCTCGTCAACCCGGCGAGCACCGTCCAAGCGCGCGACAACATGTGCACGGAGGTGACCGCGACCCCCGTACCGATCGAGCCCGGCACCATCAACACCGACCCGATCCGGCGCACCAAGTAGGGCGGCGATCGAGCGCCAAGCCCGGGACTCGAGATTGGCGCCGCGCCGCCAATCTCGAGTGTGCGAAGCTCAACGCCCCCCGCCCGGGTCTCACCGCCCAAGCCCCCCATGCGCACGCTCAACCTCGCCCTCGCCCTCGCCGCCGCCCTGCTCTGCTCACCGCTCGCTTGCCAGGCCAACCAACCCGCCGAGCAACCCCAAGCCGACTCGCCCAAACCAACCCCCAAGCCCGCCGACAGCAACCCGTTCGCGGCCATGGCCAACAACCCGCTCGCGGCGATGTTCGCCAACAAGCTCGACGAGCCCGGGCCCTACGATCCGCCCAAGCAATCCAAGGACTTCAAGGCCGACGCGCCGCACCTGCGCGTGCTCAAATTATCGGGCGACGTCGCCGAGGTCGAGGCCTTCAGCCCCATGAGCCTGCTGTCGGGGGGCGGCGGCGGGACCCAGCAGACCCGCGCGCTGCTCGACAAGCTCGATGAGCTCGCGGGTGAAGAGCAGCTCGAGGGCCTGGTCTTGCGGGTCGGTGATCTGAGCGTGGACATGGCTCGGGCGCAGGAGCTGCGCGCCAAGTTGATCGCGTTCAAAGGCGAGGGCGCGCGCAAGCTCCATTGCCACGCCGAGGGCCTCACGAACACCAGCTACTACCTGCTGACGGCCTGCGACGAGCTCACGCTGGTCCCCGTTGGGATCGTCACGGTCCCCGGGCCCGCGGCCACGCCCGTGCACCTCAAGGGCATGCTCGACAAGCTCGGCGTCGAGCCTGACTTCCTCCACGTCGGCGCGTTCAAGGGCGCGGCCGAACCCCTGACCCGCGACGCGCCCTCGGCCGAGATGATCGCGACCCTCGAGGCGCTGGTCGAGCACGCCTACGTGACCATGGTCAGCGGGATCGCGCAAGGTCGGGGCAAGACCGAGGACGAGGTCCGCGGGTGGATCGACGAGGCGCTGTTCACCAGCGAGGCCGCGGCCGCGCGCGGGTTGATCGATAGCGTCGAGCCCTGGGAGCCCTACCTGGCCCGGGTCACCGGCGAGCGCGGGTGGAAGCAAGCCAAGCTCGGCAAGGGCGACAAGCCCAGCTTGGATCCCGGCAAGCTCCAGCGCTTCTTGGGCCTCACGCCGCCCGAGCGCCCGAGCAAGCCCCACGTCGCGCTGGTCTACGCGGTCGGCAACATCATCGATGGCAAGGGCCAAGGCTCGATGGGATCGAGCCAAGAGATCGCCTCGGAGCAGCTGGTCCCCGTGCTCGATCGGCTCGCCGACGATGACAGGGTCGCGGCCGTGGTCCTGCGCATCGACTCGGGGGGCGGCAGCGCCCGGGCCTCGGAGCAGATCTGGCACGCGGTCGAGCGCGTCCAGGCCAACAAGCCGGTGATCGTCTCGATGGCCGGGGTCGCGGCTTCGGGCGGCTACTACATCGCCGCCGGCGCCAAGCAGATCTACGCCGACCCCGACACGATCACCGGCTCGATCGGCGTGGTCGGGGGCAAGCTGGTGCTCGGCAAGGCCCTCGAGCAGATCGGGGTCAAGACCTACGCGGTCAGCAAGGGCGCCCGCGCGATGCTCTGGTCGCCGATGCAGACCTGGACCGCCGGCGAGCGCGAGGCCGTCTACGCGACCATGGAGCAGACCTACGAGGCGTTCGTGCAGCGCGTCGCCCAAGGCCGCGGCATGGACCGCGACGCCGTCCACGAGATCGCCCAAGGCCGGGTCTGGACCGGCACCGACGCCAAGCAGCGCGGCCTCGTCGACGAGCTCGGCGGCCTCGAGCAGGCCCTCGCCGCCGCCCACACCCTGGCCGGGATCGACGCTGAGGTCGGCCTCGAGGTCTACCCTGGCGATCCGACCCTCAAGGACCTGATCGGCAGCTTCGGCCAGGTCGCCGGGGTTCAGGCGGGCGCCCGCGCCGACGGGCTACCGCTCGCGATCGGTATGGTCCTCGATCAGCTCGCCGCCAGCGTCGGGCCCGAGGGCGCCGGCTACGTCGCGGCCGTGCGGGGGGCGCTGCACACCGCGATCGCCCTCCAAGCCAGCAGCTTGTGGGCCGTCGAGTGGATCCAGCCGGTTCGCTAGCGGGTCCAGCTCATGTCGATGTGGACATCGACGAGCCCGATCCCATGCTCGCGCCCGCGCGGGATCAGCCGGCCCTTGATCTCCGGCTGCTTGCCGCCGGCGCGGGTGATCAGCGTGCCCGCGTAGCCGTCGAGCATCGGCAAGAACCATGGGCCAAGCGGCTGCGGGACCCCGCGGAGCACGACCTTGGAGTGGCCGCGCTCGGCCTCGGTGATCTCGGTCTCGCCAAAATCGAAGTACTGCAAGGCCGCGCGCTGCAGCCTCTCGACCACCCGCTCGGGCGAGGTTGCGAGGAGCAGCACGCGGTGGATCAGCTTGAGATCGCGGATCGCGGCCTGCTGGGCCCGCGCGCGCACGGAGTCCTCCCACGACCGACGCTCGAGCTTGGCGATGATCTCCGTGATCGGACGGATCGGCAGGGCGTCGTACCAGCCGATCGGCAGGAAGATCTGGCGGACGAACTCCCGATGCGGCCCGTCGGGCAGCGCGGCCGCGACCGCCTCCATGCCCCCGGGGATGTTGGCCTTCACGTAGTCGCGCATGCCCAGGTAGGTCGAGCCTCGCACGTGGAAGGCGGTCTCAGCGGGGGCTTGCACCGCAAGACATTCGCACACCCCGCTGCGTACGTCGAAAATTGTCTGGTAACGGCCGCATGGCAAGGCTATCAGCAAGTGGAGCATGTCAAACCACCGCCAGCACCGCATCGAGATCGTCGAGTCCTTCGATCCGGCCGAGTTTGAGCCTGGATCGATCAACAAGGTCCGGCTGTCGATGGCCGGCAACGGCATGGGCGGGCTGATCAGCATACCGATCATGATCCTGCGCGGCGCCGAGCCCGGGCCGGTGGTCGGCCTGACCGCCGCGGTCCACGGCAACGAGCTCAACGGCGTGCGCGTGGTCCAAAAGATCATCGGCCACGTCAACCCCGAGCACCTCAAGGGCACGATCATCTGCGTCCCGGTCGTCAACGTGCCGGGCTACTTGATGAACACCCGCCACTTCAACGATGGCGCCGACCTCAACCGGATGATGCCAGGCAAGCGCGGCGGCACGTCCTCGCAGGTCTACGCCTACCGGTTCATCGACCGGGTCGTGAAGCACTTCGAGTACCTGATCGATCTGCACACGGCCAGCTTTGGCCGCATCAACACGCTCTACGTCCGCGCCGACCTGACCCACCCCGACTCCGCGTGGATGGCCGAGTGCCAGCAGCCGCAGATCATGCTCCACAACGTCGGGGCTGACGGGACCTTGCGCGGCGCGGCCATGGACATGGGCATCAAGGCGATCACCATCGAGGTCGGCAACCCCAACGCGTTTCAGACCGCCATGATCCAAGACGGCACCGTCGGCGTGCTCAACGTGTTCTCCCGGCTCGGTATGCTCGACGAGCCCGAGATCCATAACCCCAGCGAGCCCGTGACCTGCGTGCGCTCCTATTGGATGTACACCGAGGTCGGCGGCGTGCTCGAGGTGTTCCCGCAGCTCGCCGGCCGGGTCCGCGCGGGCGAGCTCGTCGCCCGGGTGACCGACATCTTTGGTGACATGATCGAGGAGTATCGCGCGCCCGAGGATGGGATCATCATTGGGCGCTCGACCCACCCCGTGAACCAGACCGGCTCGCGGATCATCCACCTGGGGATCGAAGGCGAGATCGACAACAACGGCGCCGCCGAGTCGGCACCCGACGAGTAGGCCGTGGCCGTGCACATCACCTACGCTCAGCCCGCTTTGATCACACAGCCCGCTGTGGATCCGGCCACTCCGCCAAGGTTGCGACCGCGGTCGCCAACTCGTCGGCGCTGATCGGCTTGGCGAGGTGCATCTGAAAGCCCGACTCGAGCGCTTGCTTGCGATGCTCCTTGCCCGCGAGGGCCGTGAGCGCGGCCGCGGGAATATCCTTGCTTCCATGGTCGCCGCTGCGCAACGCGCGAACGAACGCGTAGCCGTCCTCGCCAGGCATGGCGATGTCACAAAGAATGACCTGCGGAGCAAACGACTCTAACGCAGCGAGACCCGCCGATACGCAGTGCGCCGCTCGGACCTCGGCGCCATGCTCTTCGAGCATCGCCACGCACGCCTCCCGGGTGTCATCGTCGTCTTCGAGCAACAGCACCCGGACACCCTTGATCGGCCGCGTGACCGTGCGCTGGACCTCCCAGGTGGCCGTCACGCCGGTCGCGGTGAGCGGCAGCGTGACCTTGAACGTCGTGCCCTGCCCATCTCCGGGGCTCTCCACCTGGATCTCACCGCCGTGGACCTTCACGATGTGATCGACGATCGCAAGCCCGAGCCCGAGCCCGCCGTGGCTCCGGGTCATCGCGCTCTCTGCTTGGACGAAGCGGTCGAATAGGTGCGGGATAATGTCGGGACGAAGCCCGAGGCCGGTGTCCCTGACCGTGAGCTCAGCTTTCTCGTCGACGGCCGTGAGGCTGACGAAAATGGTGCCTCCGGGCGGCGTGAACTTGATCGCGTTGTTGAGCAGGTTGGCGACCACTTGTCGCAAGCGATCCGGGTCCCCGTGGACCGGGTGGAGCACCCCGTGGCTCTCGACCTCGAGCGTGAGGCCATTGGCCTCGGCCGAGAGTCGGCCGACGTCGACGGCGCTGTGTACGACGGCCTCGAGGTTGACCGCCTGAAGATCCAACATCAGCTTGCCCGACACGATGCGTGAGATATCGAGGAGGTCGTCGATCAACTTGGCCTGATTGCCGACCGCCCGCTCAATGGCCGAGCTCGCGCGCTGCACCCGAGGGTCGGCCGAGGGCGCCATTTGCAGCAGCTGCGCCGACATCAAGATCGTGTTGAGTGGCGTCCGCAGCTCGTGGGACAAGGTCGCGAGGAACAGGTCCTTGGCGCGGTTGGCGTGCTCTGCTTCGAGCCGCGCTTGCTTCTCGGACGCCTCGAGCAGGCGCCGCTCGGTGATGTCCTCGATCGCGAGCAGGAGCATCGGCTCGTCATCGGCGCTTTGGATCGGGCAGCCGGAGATCACCAGGACCCGCTTCCCGCTGGCCGGCAAGGTGCACTGGATCTCGACGTTTCGGAACGAGGAGCTGGCGGTCAGACCGCGTTTGGTCGCGTCGCGGAGCGCGGGGACGTCCAATGCCCCGGCCGCGATCTCGAACAACAGGGCGTGCTCGGCCGCCTCAGCATGGGTCGCGAGGCTCCGATAAAAGGGCGAGTTGGCCGACTCGATACGCAGGCGCTTGTCGACCACGATCAACGCCATCGGCACGGTCTCGACGATGCTTTGGGCGTAGTCGCGGACATGCTCCGCTTCGTGGAGCGCGCGCTTCAACATGTCGACATCGAGGAACGAGAGCACGGCGCCGTCAAACCGACCCTCGGTGGTTCGATAGGGGCGAATATGCAGGCGGAACCAGCGACCATCGAGGCCTTGGACCTCGTACTCCTTGGGGGTGATCGAGTCGACGGTGTCGCGGACCTTCTCGGCGAGATCGTCGATCCTGACCTTGAGCTTCACGTCGTCGATCGAGCGGCCCACGTCGGCCGGGAGCAGGCTCGAGATCTGCTGCGCGGTCGGGGTGAAGCGCCGGATCCGAAGGCCCTTATCGACCATGATCACCGGGATCTGCACGCTCTCGAGCACGTTGACGAGGTCGCTTGCGACCATGTCCAATTGCTGATTCCTGTCGATCAGCTCGTCATTGAGCGTGATCAACTCCTCGTTCGTGGATTGCAGCTCTTCCTGCGCGCTTTGGAGCTCTTCGTTGGTGCTCTGGAGCTCCTCGTTGGCGGCGATCAATTCCTCGTTGGTGGCGCCGAGCTCCTCGGCCGTGTCCTGGTGATCGCCGGTGATCGCCTGCAGGTAGTCGCTGGCGGCCGCTAGCTCTGCTTGGAGTCGCGCGACCTCTTCGCGGAGCTGGTCCTCGTTGGCGGCTCCCGAAGGTGAGCTGGCTGCGGCGCGCTCGCCGGCGCCTGGCTCCTCGAACATGATGAGGAAGTAGCGCTCCGTTGACATCGTGACGCCCGCGAGCGCGACGACCTCGAGGTTGATGGAGCGCCCCTGCGGGCCCTTGCCGATTTGCACGCCCTGCTTGCGGACGGCGATCGAGCCGCTCATCGCAAGCTCGAGCGCCTCACGCAGCTCGTTCGCGAGCCCCGCGCGGGCAAGCTTCAGCACGTTTGTCTCCGGCTGCCCGGGCGGTGGTTCGAAGAAATTGCCGGTCTGACCACGGAACTGGATGACCTCCAGCCGTTCGTTGACGACCACCCCCGGGGGAGCGTAGCGAGCCAAGAGGATGTGGTCAGCCTGCCGCTGCGCGTTGCGGGACGGCTGTGGCCGCTTCGCGGGCTGGCTCGCCCGGAGCTTGAACTCGGCTTCGCGCCCGAGCGCTAGCGGGTACACGATCCTCGGGCTCTCGCCGGTCTTGCGGAAGAGTCGTTGATTTTTGTCGATCTGCACGAACAGATCGTTGAAATCGCGGATCCCTTCGCTGCTCCCAAGCAGCAGCGCTCCGCCCGGGTTTAGGCAATGATGCAGGAGCGGTAAGATCCTGCGCTGGAGATGGGGGTCGAAGTAGATGAGGACGTTGCGACAGCTGATGAGGTCGAGCTTGGCGAAGGGCGGATCTCGGGTCAGGTCGTGGCGCACGAAGACGCACAGCTCGCGGATCTGTTTGCCGACGCGATAGCGTCCTTCGGCGCGCTCAAAGAATTGCGCGAGCCGCTGCGGGCTGACTCCCTCGAGATCCGACTCCCCATACACGCCGGCCCGAGCGGCCTCGATCGCGCGCTCGCTCAGGTCCGTGCCGAAGATCTTGATCGATAGTTTTTTGCGCTGCGCGCTGAGGTATTCGACCAGGCAAATTGCCAGGGAGTAGACCTCTTCCCCGGTCGAGCAGCCAGGGACCCACACGCGCACGGTCGCCTCGTCGTCCTTGCGCGCGATCAGCTCGGGCAACACACGCTGCGTGAGCGCCTCGAACGCGCCGGGATCACGGAAGAATGACGTGACGTGAATCAGGATGTCTTGGGCGAGCGCCTCGGATTCAGCGGGGTCCTCGATGAGTGAGTCCGCGTACTCGCTCAACGAGTCGAGCCGGCGCAGCGCCATTCGCCGGGCGATACGCCGCATCATGGTCGGGCGCTTGTAGCTCCTGAAGTCCAAACGAGCGTAACGACGGATCGCCGCGAGCACGACCGCGAGGCTGCTCTCGTCGTCGGGAACGTCGGCAGCGGCGACATACGATTGGCGGCCGAGCTCGACGAGCTCGGCTGCGATCGCTTCGGGGGTCCCCTGGAAGTCGACGACGTCCGCCGCGATCGCGCTCTCGGGCATGCTGCGAAACTGGGCCGATTCCGGGGTCTGAACCAGCGTGATCCCGTTCGCGATCTTGATCGCCCGGAGCCCCTCGGTGCCATCGGAGCCGGATCCCGAGAGCACCACACCCAGGGTTCGCGGCCCAAAATCAGCGGCGAGCGCCCGGAAGAACAGATTGATCGGGAGGTGGAGTTTGCCCGTTTGTTCGCGCGGGATCAGGCAGAGCACGCCATCATGGATGCTCAGGTCAGCGCTGGGCGGAATTACATAAACTCGGTTCGGCTCCGCGGGCATGCCGTCAGTCACCTCGACAACCGGCATCTTACCGTCGCTCGCTAGGACGCTCGCGAGCAGGCTCGGCCGGTCGGGGTCGAGGTGCTGAATCACGACGAAGGCGATGCCCGTGTCGGCCGGCAGGTTCGAGAACAGCTGCCGCAGCGGCTCGAGGCCGCCGGCGGATGCGCCAATCGCTGCGATGGCGAACGTCGGCTCTTTCGTTGCGTCGTCTACGTCGGCCATCGGTCCGCGCATCGTGCGGGTCGGCCACATCAAACGCAAGAGCGTGAATTCCGTGACGGTCGGCCTCGGCGGCGCCCGAGACGCGGGCGCCGCCGAGGCGAGGCCCCGGCGAACTCACTGCCCAGAAGAACGTGGGGGCGCAGGCGGCTGCGGGCGGATGGTGGGCGCGGGCGGCCGAACGTCGCCATTGGCCGGAATCACGCTCGCGGCCCTGGCGGCGGTCTCGGAATCACCGGGCTTTTTGGGGTTGCGCAGGGCGTCGACCACCGATTTGATCGCCTCGATCGCGACGGACGCGGTGTCGCCGTCGAGGTTGTCCTTGAAGCCGTTGACCATGCCGGCGAGGCCGTGGCCGCGCAAAACCTTGGCTTGAATGTCGCCGACCTGCTCGAGGGTGCTAAACGCCTGGACCTCGATCTTGCGGTAGACCTCGACGCTCGCGCGGGCCCGCTCGGTCTCGACCTTGGCTTGCTCGGTGATGAACAGCTGGGCGAGCTCGAAGTCCTGCTGGCTCTGGCCGAACTTATCGCGGGCCTCGAGCTCGGGCTTGACGACCTCGTTGAACCGGCGCTGCTCGATCTCGACCTCGGCGGCCTTGACCTTGACCGGGACCATCTCGTTGGCCTCGCGGGCCTTGGCCCGGGCGATCTCGGCGTCGCGGTCGGCTTCGGCCTTCTTGCGCGTGGCCTCGGCGTCGGCGTCGGCGGCGGTCTTGCGGGCCGTGGCGTCACGCTCGATCTTGTAGGCCGCCGCGTCGGCGCCCTTCTCATCGGCGATATAGAGGCGCTGCGCCTCGGCCTCGGCGGCGATGATCTGCTGCTGCTTTTGGCGCTCGGCGGCGGCGACCACGGTCACCGTTTGGATGGCCTCGGTCCGCTCTTGCCGGTGCTTCTCGGCCTCGGCCAATTGCGACTGCTTCTCGGCCCGATCCTTCTCGGCCAACGCAATCGCCGACTCCTTGGCCCGGACCGCGACCTCGACCGCCTCCTGCTTTTGCTGAACCGCGACCTCGATCGCCTGCTCTTGGGCCTTCTTGGCGACCTCGATGCTCCGCTCCTTCTCGATCTCGGCGTGCTCGATCGCCCTGGTCGCCTCGATCTGCTTCTCGCGGGCCTCGCGGGCCCGCGACGCCTCGATCTGCTTGACCTCGGACACCTGGCTGGCCTCGGCCGCGGCGTTGTCCTGGGACAAGAGCAGCATCTTCTTGCGGGTCTCGACGTCCTGGCGCTTGCGCTCCTGTTCGCCGGTCCGCTGGAGCTGGTTGGTCATGGTCTTGTTCTGCTCGGTGATCTCCGCAATCGTCCGCAGGCCCTGAGCATCGAACACGTTGTTGGGGTTGAGGTGCTCGCTGCTGGTCTGGTCGAGCGCCGAGATCGCGGCCGACTCGAGGGTCAGGCCGTTGTGGGTCAGCTCTTGCGCGCAGATCCGCGTGACCTCTTCCATGAAGGCGGCGCGGTCGGAGTTGAGCTCTTCTAGGGTCTTTTGCGCGGCCACGGTGCGCAGGGCCGAGACCAGCTTCTTTTCGACGATCCGGCGGATGCCCTCGGCGTTCATCTGCTCGCCGAAAGAGCGCGAGGCCGAGGCGATCTTCTCGTCGTCGGCCATGACCTTGACGTAGAACTCGGCGAGCACGTCGACGCGGAGCTTGTCGGCGGTCAAGAGCGCCTCTTTGTTGCGCCGATCAATCTCGACCTCAAAGGTCTGGAGCGAGACCCATACGATCTCGTGCAAGAACGGGATCACGATCGCGCCGCCGTCCTTGATGATCTTGAACCCGCGACCGGTGCGGACGAACGCCCGGTCGGCGCGGGTCTTGACGTAGAGCTTCTTGAAGATCCACAGCACGCCGACCGACAGGACCAAGGCCCCGCCGACGCCGAGCATGGCCAAGGTCGCCGCGGCGCCGATCTGGGTTTCAAAGATGGGGAGGGCGATGGGCGCGACGATTAGCGCGAGCCCGAGCAGGAACAGGAGTGTCAGGGCCATGGTGGTGGTCTCGTGGGGCTATTCAGGGAGGGGGGATACGCCGTAGGTCTGGGTGTCGGGGTCGTAGTCGAGCACGCTGACGCGCATCCCGGGCGCGAGCGCGCTGTCCGAGCGGCACTCGATCCGGTGGACGTCGCCGCGCAGGGTCAAGTCGGCGAAGCGCGTGGTGAACATGGTGGCGTCCGAGCCGATTAGGTCGGCCTTGGTGCTGACGTGGGTCTCGGAGGCCGGGAGGTGCCTGATGAGCAGCCGAGCGATGCGCGTGGTCAAAACCACCATCACGATTAGGGCGAACGCAACGGACACCAGCCCCAGCCACGGCGAGCCGCTGCCGAGCGTGGTGGTGAACACCAGGCTCGAGGCCACGCCGGTCAGCCCGAAGATCAGGCCCGCGACGAGCAGCAACACCGTGAACGGGATCTGGCCAAGATCGAGGACGCTCAGCAGCCCCTTGGCCGCGCCGCCGCCGTCGAGGTTAACCATCGCGTCCATATCGGGCTCGGCGTCGAGGTCGGCGTCGGCGTCGCCGAGGTCGAGGCCGAGCGCGGCACCGATCACGATCAGCACGCTCACCGCGAGCGCCGAGAGGAACAAGATGTTGTGCCAGGCGAGGAAGTCCATGGGTCGAGTCTGCGGGTCGGCGTAGTGTGCCGGGTTCGGGGCTCGCGCGGTAGTGATTTATTGGCGGGGCGGGTGACTCACGAGCCGGAACCCAACCCCGCGCACCGCCTTGATCTCCACAGCATCGCCCGCGACCCGCTCGAGCTTCCCGCGGAGGTACCCGACGTACACATCCAAGATGTTCGGATCCCCCTCGAAATTGCTGCCCCACACCGCGTGGAGCAGGTGGCTGCGGGCGATGACCTCGCCCATGTGGCTGACTAGCTCGCAGGCCAGGGCGTACTCCCGCGGGGTCAAGCCGAGCTCGCCCTCGGGCCCCACGATCACGCGCCGGCGGCCGTCGACGCTGACCGGGCCGGCGCGGAACAGGTCGAGCTGACCGGCGCCGCGGCGGTGGAGGGCCTCGAGCCGGGCGAGCAGCTCGGCGAAGGCGAAGGGCTTGACCAGGTAATCGTCGGCGCCAGCTTTGAGGCCGGTGACCCGCTCGCCGACGCTGCCGCGGGCGGTGAGCATCATGACCGGCGTGCGCAAGCCGGCGTCACGCCAGCGCCGGAGCACGCTGACGCCGTCGAGATCCGGGAGCATCCAGTCGAGGATGATCGCGTCGTAGTCGATGTCGCGGGCCTGAGCGAGCGCTTGCTCGCCGGTCGTGCACAGGTCGACCTGGTGGCCCTCTTCACGCAGGCCCTGGATCAGGACCTTGGCCAGGCGGTCTTCATCTTCGACGAGCAGCAGCTGCATTCGCTTGGGTCCTTCCGAGGCGAGGGCCAAGGGTACAAGCAATACCACGGTCGCCAGCGGACCGTTGGACCTCGGCGCCCCCGACGCGGGCGCTCTAGTCTAGGAGCCCGTGGTGAAACCCCTCACTTACCGCTCGCTCACTGCTGTTGGGCAGGGGCTTCGTAAAAATCAGGTAGTGTGTGTGCGGTGCATATCCAAGCTCGCGCAGGGCCTGGCGAAAGTCGGCCCGCCTGGGTTGAAAGAACACCTCGATTTGGAGGAAGGCGTCGATATCGTCGGTCGCGCGCGCGTCGGGGATCGTGTCAAACAGCGGCTTCCAGATGTTCGCTTGGCGCTGCTCGTCGACCCAGCGGCGCTTGAGGTAGATTCCGAGGCCGCCCGCGACGATGAGCGGGATCTCGTCGGTCTCGAGGCGTTGGATGAGCTCGATCAGGTACGGCTCGATCGGCAGATTTGACATTGCAATTATTCCTGGCCGCTATCGGCGCCGTCGACGAGCTTGGCCCGGAGCCGCTCGGCGACATCTTGCTCACGCGGATCGCTACCGATGCGGGTGAGTTCGAGGTAACACTGGAGCGGGGATGACCAGAGCACGCCACCCTGTTCGCGCACGTCGAAGTAGGGGGCCTCGTCGTCGGTCTGGGTGAGCTCGAGGTTGGGGAACGCCTGTGTAGGCTTGGCTTCGAGCGCTTGCTGAACGTTCACGAGATCGCTGACGTAGAGCTGGAGCCGCTCGGGACCTGCGAGCCCGACGTAATTTACCGCAGAACCGCGTCCGGTGACCACGAACCGAGACCCAGGACGCAGGTCGTGGAGCGTCGCCCAGATCTCTTGGACGCAGAGCGTGGTTTTGAACTGGACTGGTTGCGCGGGTGGGAGTCGGAAGCTTCGCTGAAGGTGCTCGAGGAGCCGGGCCGGATCGCGGAGGTACCGTTTGCGACCTCGACGTCCGGTGATGAGCTCTTCGTCCAACTCGCGCAGCGCCTTGGACACGGTTGGGAGGGTGAGCGGGAGTGGCTTGTGTTCGAGCGGCATCATCCGCGCGTGGCAAGCCTCGAGCATGGCCGTCGCGGTTGGGAACGCGTGCTCCGAAAACAACACGCGCGGTACGAGGGTGCTGACGTTGCTGGCGTCATAGATCGGGAGGGACGCCGATCGTGTGGTGTCCTTGGCCCCGCTCCGAAGGATCAAGAGGTTCGGCGGGGCGACGAGCAGGCCGTTGCCGCATAGGTCGAGCGCGCTGATCTTCTGCTCTGCGAGCTTGGCGAGCGCCCGCTCGCTCAGGTAGGGGGTGATCAACAAGGGCAGGACCTTCGGTCCGTGTTTCTTGCGCAGCTGCTGGGCGGCTTCCGCGAGGCTCTTCGAGGTCCAGTTCGCCTGGCAGTGAAACGCGAAGCGCTTGCTACGGGATCCCTCGAGCTTGGCTAGAAGGACTTCAACGCCCGCCGGTCCCTGCTCGAGCGCGAAGGTGACGGGTCCAAGCGAGAGCGCGCCCTTGGCGACGAGTTCGCGCAGCTTGGTCTCGATCTGAGATGTGCGTAGTCGACGCATCGCGGGTGAGATGGAGAGAATATTTCCTGAAAACTCAATATTTCTCAAGTAGGAAATATTGAGTTTTCAGGAAATATTGCGATATTCACGCCGCCGCGGATCGAGGAGGGCGGCGCACGAGCCATGGGTACAAGGACGGCAGCAACACCAAGGTCAAGAAGGTCGAGGTCACCAGCCCCCCAACAACCACAGTCGCAAGCGGCCGCTGAACCTCAGCGCCGACGCCGGTCGCGAGCGCCATCGGGACGAACCCCAAGGCAGCCACGAGCGCGGTCATCAACACCGGCAACATCCGATCGCGGGCAGCCGCGCGGGCGGCCTCGCGGGCTGGTTCGCCGGCTGCTTGGCGCTTGACCACGCTCGCCATGAGCACGACGCCGTTGAGCACGGCGATGCCCGAGAGCGCGATGAAGCCGATCGCGGCGGACAGCGAGACGGGCATGCCCTGCGCGGCCAAGGCCACGATCCCGCCGACGGCGGCGAACGGGACGTTTAGGAAGATCACCAGCGCGGGGCCTAGGCGCCGGAAGGTCGCGAAGAGCACCAACAAGACCAAGAGCAGGACGATCGGCACGACCACCCGCAGGCGCGCGCGGGCGTCCTCGAGCTGCTCGTATTGGCCGCCCCAGGTGAGCCGGACGCCGGCGTCGCGCAGCCGCTCGCGGTCGATCCCGGCGTCGGCGGCCTCGCGGGCGGCGTCGACCACGTCGCCGAGATCGGCGTCGCGGACGTTGAAGCCGACGACCATGCGCCGCTGGCCGCGGTCGCGGTCGACCAAGGCTGGGGTCTCGAGCTGGACGATCTCGGCGATCCGCGAGAGCGGGATGACCTCGCCGGCCGGGGTCGGGATCTGGACGTCGGCGAGCGTGAACGCGTCGCCCTCGTGGCGGAGCAGCAGGCGGATCGGGACGCGCACGGGCCCATCCCAGGTCTCACCGACCTCGACGCCCGTGCGCAGGGCGGCGACGATCTCGAGCAGGTCGGCGGTCGTGAACCCGAGCCGGGTGGCCTCGAGCAAGCGCGGCCGGACCTCGAGGAGCGAGACCGCCGGCGGGGCCAAGATCCGCAGGTCGGCGACGCCCGGGACCGTGGTCAGGATCGTCTCGAGCTCCTCGGCGAGGACCCGCAGCTGGGCCTGGTCTTCGCCGTAGAGGCTCACGGCGACGTCGGTCACGAACCCGCCGAGCAGCTCGTTGAACCGCATCTGGATCGGTTGGGTGTAGGCCGGATCGGCGCCCGGGGCCTCGCTTGCGATCGCGTCGTCGATCGCGGCGATCAGCTGCTCGCGGGTCAAGCCGGGCCGCCACTGCTCGCGCGGGCGCAGCTCGACGAACACGTCGGCCTGCTCGAGCCCCATGATGTCGGTCGCGACCTCGGGGCTGCCGATCCGGCTGGTCACGGCGACGACCTCCGGGGCCGCGCCCAAGACCGCGCGCTCGAGCTGCATGGCCTCGTCGATCGCGGTCGCGAGCGAGACGTCGGGGGCTCGGGTGGTCTGGATCACGAGGTCGCCCTCGTCGAGCTGCGGGATGAAGCTGCTGCCGGTCTGCTGAAACGCGAGGCCGCCGACGCCGAGCAGCGCGAGGGCGACGACGCTGACCAACGCCGGCCGGGCGATCGCGCCGTCGAGCACCGGCCCGTAGACGCGCGCGGCGATCCGGACCGGGGCCGGGTCGCGCCTCGGCAGGTGCTTGGGCCGCAGCCAGCTCGCGAGCGCCGGCGTGAAGGTCAAGGCCAGGACCAGCGAGGTCGAGAGCGCGAACACGACGGTCATCGCCATCGGCCGGAACATCTTCCCGTCGACGCCCTCCAAGGTCAGGATCGGGACGTAGACCAAGACGATGATCAGCACCGAGAGCGCCATGGGTCGCGCGACGGACTGCATCGCCGCGACGACCCGGGCCTCGCTGAGCTGCTCGCTCCGGCCGTCCGAGTCACCCTCGTCGCGGATCGTTCGGAGCTCGTGAAACGCCCGCTCGACCATGACCACGGCGCCGTCGACGAGCAGGCCAAAGTCGATGGCCCCGAGGCTCATGAGGTTGCCGGGGATGTTGAAGCTGACCATCCCGACCACGGCGCCGAGCATCGCGAGGGGGATCACGGCGGCGACCAGCAGGCCAGCGCGGACGCTGCCGAGCAGGATCAGCAACACGACCACGACCAGCGCCGCGCCCTCGAGCAGGTTGCTGGCGACCGTGCGCAGGGTCGCCTCGACGAGCACGCTGCGGTCGTAGACCACGCCGATGCGCAGATCCTCGGGCAGGACCTGGTTGAGCGTGGGCAGCAAGGCGTGGATCCGGCGGGTCAGGGCGAGCGCGTTGGCGTCGCGCAGCATCTGAACCATGACGTAGACGACCTCGCCGCGGCCGTCGCTGGTCGCGGCGCCGATCCGCGGGCGCGCTCCTTCGACGACCTCGCCGAGCTCGGCCACGCGCAGCGGCTCGCCGTGCTCGGACCCGCGACCCGGGCTCACGGCGATCGCCCCGAGCTCGGCGCTGGTCGTCGGCCAGTGGACCCCACGCAAGAGCGCCTGACCGGGGCCGGCCGGCAAGTTGGACCCGGCGACGGCGCCGGTGCTCTCGCGCAGGACCTGACCGAGCTGCGCGAGGCTGACCCCCGCGGCCGCGAGCGCGGCGGGGTCGGCGATGACGTCGAGGGTCCGCCGCTCGCCGCCCCAGATGTTGACCTCGACGACGCCGGGGGTGTCGCGCAAGAGCGGGGCGATGCGCAGGCGAACCAGCTCGTGGAGCTCGGCCGGGGTCCGCTCGGGCGAGGCGATCGACAGCTGCACGACCTCGCCGAGGCCGCCGGTGTAGGGCGCGAGCTCGGGTTGCTCGACGCCAACCGGGAGCTCGGCGATGGTCACGAGCCGCTCGGCGACCTGCTGGCGCGCGAGCCAAGGATCGACGTCCTCACCAAACTCCGCGACGACCGAGGAGATGCCGTAGCGCGAGAGCGAGCGCTGCTGCTCGAGGCCCGGGAGCCCGCCGAGCGCGACCTCGATCGGCCGGGTGACCGAGCGCTCGATCTCGCTGGGGGTCAGGCCCGGGGCCCGGGTCAAGACCACGACCTGGTTGCCAGTCACGTCCGGGAGCGCGTCGAGCTCGAGCTCGCGCGCGGCGATCAAGCTGAGGATCGCCGCGCCAAACACCACGGCCAGGACCAGCGAGCGGTGGCGGACGGACCAGCCGACGATCGCGGCGAGCAGGTCCCGGCGCGGCGGCTCAGGGGCAGCGCCGCTCAATGCTGGAGCCCTCCGCTTGGCTGGTCGTGCTCGCGGTTGAGCAGCAAGACCGTGGCAGCGTCGGCGGCGACGCGGTCGTCGACCCGCAGCTCGGCGCTGCGGATCAACGCCGAGCTGCCCACGCTGCGCAAGACCACGACCTCCACGGGCTCGGCCGGGCCCCCCGCTGCGGGCCGCCGGCCAACGAAGGCCCGGCCGTCATGCAGCCGCAGCGCCCTTCGGGGGACCTCGAGCAGCTCGTCGCCGGCCGCTTGAATGCGCACGCGCCCGCGGACGCCGTGGGCGAGGGCTTGGTCGTCGGCGGGCTCGTACCAGGCCAAGGTCCGCCCGAGCCCCGGCTCGATCGCGGTCGAGACCGGCGCAGGATCGAGGGTCACGCGGGTGCCTTCGACGCCGAGAAACTCGAGGGTGACCTCGCTCGGCAGCGCCCCGGTGTAGGCCAGCTCGATCCGCGCGGGGCCTCGCCCGAGGATCTTCGCAAGCGTCCCGCCAGGCTCGATGACCTCGCCAGGGATCGCCTCGAGCTCGGCGACGACCCCGGCGATCGGCGACTTTAAAATCACGGTCCCGCGCGCCAACAACTCGCGCCGCTCCCGGGCGTCGACCCCGATCGCCGCCAAGGTCGCGAGCGCGAGGCGGCGCTCGGCGGACAGCTTGCCGATCTCGCGCTCGACGTCGAACACGTCGCCGGCCCCGACCAACCCCTGGCCCTTGAGCTGCTCGAGCCGATCGCGGCGAAGCTCGTGGGCGCCGAGCCGCGCGCCGGTGCCCGCGAGGATCGCCGCGGCCTCGATCGCGGCGGGCATGCGCAGCTCGACGATCGGGGCGCCCGCCGTGATCGGGTCGCCGAGCTGCACGAACACGCCGACGACCGTCGAGCGCAGCGGCGCGTCGAGCTGAGCGCGGGTCTCGGCGGCCGCGACGATCCTCGCCGGGAGCTCGAGCAAGCTCGCGTCGCGCGGACGCGTGACGCTCACCCAGGCCGTGGGCAGCGAGCGGGGCTCGTCGTGGAGCGCATCCTCGCCAGCGGAGCTCGCTCGCTCGCCGTCCAAGGTGCAGGCCCCGAGCAAGGCCAACAGCCCAAGCAACAGCCGGGTCCCCGCGATCATCCCGGCTCCGCGGCGAGGGCCTCGAGGTACAGCCATACGGTGACCCGAGCGAACACCCAGTCGGCCTCGGCGAGGGTGAGCTCGCGGGCGACGAGGTTGCGTTGGTGCTGGGCCTCGAGCAGCCGCGCGCGCGTGCCTTCGCCGAGCTCGAGCGCGGCGGCTCGGGCGGCGATGAGCTCATCGAGGGCCGGCAAGCTGCGCTCGCGCAGGAGCTCGACGCGCTCGCGGGTGTGGCGAAGCTCGTGCAACGCGGTCCCGAGCACGGCCGCGAGCTCGACGACGAGCTGCTCGGCCTCGGCCTCCGATCGCCGGGCCTCGGCTCGGGCGCTGGCGCGCTCACGTTGGCCGCGCTCGGCCACGGGGATCGACGCTCCGACCACGCCAAACAGCAGGAGCTCGTTGGTCGACTCGACCTGAACCGAGGCCCCGGTGTTCAACACGGCACCGCGCGCGCGCTGGGCTTCGTGAGCGAGGGCGAGCGCGGCCCGGGCTCGAACCCGGCGCAGCTGGATCGCCGGCAGCTGATCGACGGCGGCGAACCGGCGGCGCAGCTCGGCCTCGTCGGGCAACACCGGGTTCGGGTACTCGCCGCGGGTGCCGAGCGGGGCCGTGACCACGGCGCCGGTCTCCCGGGCGAGGGCGAGCCCGCGATCGTGTACCTCTCCGGCGAGGACGACGACCGTGCCCTCGGTCTGCGCCGCGATCGCCCGGGCCTCGGCGACGTCGACCCGCGTCCCCACGCCAGCCTCGCGCGCGAGCTCGAGCGTCGCGACGAGCTCCTCGGCCAGCGCGAGATCGCTGCGAGCCATGGTCAAGCGCCGCTCCGCCGCGTGCAGGCGGATCCACGTGTCAGCGGCTCCGAACTGGCGCTCGAGCGCCTGGGCCCGAGCGTCGGCGGCGAGCACCTCGGTCTCGGCCGCAGCCGCAGCGCGTCGGACCTTGCCGTAGCGCTCGAGGCTCCAGCCTTGGGTGATCGTGGTTTGCAGCTCGAAGCCGTCGTCCGCCCCCGCGTTGACCCGCGCCCCCGGCATCACCGTCACCTGCAGGTTTTGGGTCTGTAGGGGGATGCCTCGATCGTCATTGCGCTTGTGCTCGGCCGCGGCCTCGAGCCCCGTGACGATCGGCGACGACCCGCTCGCGCCGATGCTCTCGTCGAAGCTCAGCCGCTGCTGGTGGTCCGGACCCAACAACGCCGCCCACACGAGCGCGATCACCAAGCTCGAGGAAGTCACGCGGGACTCATGGCACGACCCTCGCCGCGGTGTCTGAGAGGAGCCTGAGAACTCCCTTAGAATAGCGTGTGTAGCGCATACCGATCGTCGTGCTCGATAGCGCGCTCGAGCCGTGCAACGGCCGAAATTAGACAAACAGTGGACAAATCATGAAAAAAATTCGACGGACACTTGCAACCGAGGGTCGAGCATCTACAGACCTGTCTCAGTCCTTGAACAAAGACTGTTGAACTCAACCCTACTCCGAACCTTCGAGACCAGACCCATGAAATTCACGACTGTAATTGAGAACTCTGCCTTCGCGCTGCTCCTCGCGCTGCCCTTGGCTCTGACTGCCTGCGGCGACGGCGACGATGAGGCTGGTGCTGAAGAGGCCAGCGACACCAGCGGCGACGGCGACGGCGATGCCGATGCCGATGCCGAGGTCGGCGACGGCGACGGCGACACGAACGGCGACGGCGACGGCGACGGCGACGGCGACGGCGACACGAACGGCGACGGCGACGGCGACGACGAGACCGGGATGCTTCGCCTCATGCACCTAGGCGTGTTCCCGGGCGACGCGAACACGACCGTCGACATCTATGTCAACGGCGCGCCCGCGGGCATCAGCTTCGACTTCAAGCAAGGCACGGACTACGTCGAGCTCCCGGTCGGCGCGTACGACTTCGACATCGTCCCCGGCGGCGGTACGATCGACGACTCGGTGCTGACCATCGAGGGCTTTGCGATCGCCAACGGTGCCATGTGGGAGGTCATCGCGGCTGGTTACATCGCGCCCGAACCCGGCGACGCGGGCTTTGGCGTGATCGCGTTCCCCGAGGACGCCGACGGCATCGCGGCTGGCCAGACCCGCCTCAACGTCTTTCATGTCGGCGCGCTCGGGGCCCTGTCGCCCGTCGATGTCTGGGCCGTCGACGACGACTGCGAGCCGGTCGCGCCGCTGATCCCCGGCTTCGAGTTTGGCGATGTCGCGGCCAACTTCGACATCCCGAATGGGCCGGTCAACGTCGGCCTCGACGTCGGCCAGGACGCCACCGTCGACGCCTGCTTCAAGATCCCCGCGCTCGGCGATGGCGTCATGGTCAACGCCTTCGCGGTCAACGACGACGCCGGTAACGTCTCGCTGATCGCCCACTTGCCCGATGGTTCAACGGTCGAGCTGACGCCCGAGTGATCTAGCAGCTGCTAGCGATCGACTAGAGCGCCAGCGGGCTGAGAACCGCGGCGCTCTAGTCATTTAACTCCGGCTTGACGCCGGCCTTCTCACGCAGCGAGCGGGCCCAGCCCTCGAGGTTGGCGATGGTGCTCTCGAGCTGCTGGGGGGACTCGGACAGCTCGGCCAAGGACGCCTCGAGCAGCTGCTTGGCCCGACGAATGCGCCCGCGGACGGTGCCCTCGGGGATGTCGAGGACCTGCGCGAGCTCGGAGCCCGAGAGGTTCTCCCAGTAGTAGAGCTCGAGGGTGATCTGATGGTCCATGGGCAAGCGCCGCAGGGCCTGGAGCAGCAGCTCTTGCTCGCGCTTGTCGGCGATCAGCAAGCTGGGCCCAGGCCCGAGGTCGTGGACCGAGACCATCAGCGGGTCGAAGCGGGCTTCGTGGTAGCGCTTGTCGCGGTAGTAGCGGCGCAGCACGTTGCGTGCGACGCCGAACAGGTAGCCGCGGAAGCTCGCGTCGCCGCGGAAGCGATCGCGGCCCTCGACGCAGGCGAGGAACGTTCTTTGGATCAGGTCATCGACTTCGTTCGCGGCCTTGTTGGCGAAGAACCGACACACGCTGTCGAAGTGCCGGTTGAACAGCTCGTTGCCAGCTCGCGGATCACCGGCCCGCCACGCGTCGAGCAAGTCGATGTCGGACTTGGCCGGAGGGGGGGGTGAGGTCATCTACGGCGGATGCTAGCAGCCGCGCTTTGCTGCGCCCAGGGCCCCGGGCTCCGGGCTCCGGCGCTCGCTTTGCGGGCTCCGGCCGAGCATGGCCCGGGGGCTCATGGTAAACTTACGCTTCATTAGCGGAGCTTGACGACCATGAAGACCCAAAACGGAAAATTGCTCGGCCTTGGCTGCTCGTTGTTCCTCACCGCGTCAGCGTGCCAGTTGACCGGCATCCTGCCCGACGAGATCGATATCGCTGACAGCGAGACCGGCGCGACTACCGGCGGCGAACAAAACGGCGAGGGCGACGGCGACGGCGACGACGGGACTTCCGGAGACGGAGGCGGAGACGGCGACGGCGACGGCGACGAGGTCGGTGGAGACGGCGACGGCGACGGCGACGGCGAGCCCGGCGGCGACGGCGATGGCGACGGCGAGGCCGGCGACGGTGACGGCGACAACGACTTCAACAGCTGCGACAACTTCGCGCCCATCGATCTCGCGGTCGGCAGCAACGAGGTCGAGCTGTTCCCCGGTGACTCCGAGCTGATCAGCTCGTGCGGTGGCGCCGGGCCCGAGACGGTCTACTCGTTCACCGCGCCCGAGGACGGGACCTGGGCGTTTGCGATCGTGGCTTCGGAGTTCGTCGAGGTCTTGACCCTCGCGACTAGCTGCGACCCGCTCGCGGAGCTGATGTGCTCCGACGCGCCGGCCTTGGTCGAGCACGCGTTGGTGCAAGGCGAGGTCGTGTTCGTGATCGTCGACTCCGAGTCGGTCGACGGGGGCATGGCGACCCTGGTGATCACGCTGAAATAGGCGGTTCGCACCGCCTGGTCTTTGCGTCTCGCGGAGGGAGTGCGATTGTGAGCCGGTGGGCGAGCTGAACAGCGACGACGTGCAGCCGGTCCGGCCGTCGCACGAACAGACGCTCGACAGCAGCGAGCACAGCAGCGAGGGCAGCGACGGGCTCAGCGCTGGGCTCGCCGAGGCCCCGGTGCGGGTCGCGGCGATCGACGCCGAGCACCTGCGCAACTCGATCGCCGCCCGGATGTTCGGGGCCGCGGCCGATCCCGTGAAGATCGGCCGCTTCACCGTGCTCAAGCGGCTCGGCGCCGGCGGCATGGGGGTCGTCTACGCGGCCTACGACACCGAGCTCGATCGCAAGGTCGCGCTCAAGCTGCTGCGTGGGGTCAACAACGAGGACGCCCACATCACTCGCCTGCGCCGCGAGGCCCAGGCCTTGGCCAAGGCCGCGCACCCCAACGTCGTCCACGTCTACGAGGTCGGGGATTTTCGCAAGCAGGTGTTCGTGGCCATGGAGTTCGTCGAGGGCGTGACCTTGCGCGACTGGACCCCGAGCGAGGATCGCGAGCCCGTCGCGCAGATCGTCGAGGTGTTCATCGAGGCCGGGCGTGGGCTCGCGGCCGCCCACGCGGCCGGCCTCGTCCACCGCGACTTCAAGCCCGACAACGCCATGGTCGGCGACGACGGCCGGGTCCGCGTGCTCGACTTTGGCCTCGCGCGCGGCCTCGATCAGACCCACGTCGAGACCGCCTCGACCCTCGATCAGCCGGAGCTGCTCGAGTCGACGGACTCCTCGCTGCGCCAGCCCTTGACCCGGACCGGAGCGATCCTCGGGACCCCGGCCTATATGGCGCCCGAGCAGCACCTGGGTAACCGGGCCGACGCGCGCAGCGATCAGTTCGCGTTTTGCGTGGCGCTTTGGGAGAAGCTCTACGGCGAGCGTCCGTTTCGGGCCCGCGACATGCGTCAGCTAGCGCTGCGCGTGCTCGAGGGCAAGTTCGAGGAGCCCGAGTCGAACCGGCAGGTCCCCCAGTGGCTGCGCAAGGCGATGGAGCGGGGCTTGTCCGTCAATCCGGATCAGCGCTGGCCGGACATGAACACCCTGCTCGCGGCGCTCGCCGGCGATCCTCGCAAGCGCCGCTGGACGCTGGTGCTCGGCAGCACGATCGTGGTCGCGGCGCTCGCCGGCTCGGCCTGGGCGATGACCCGCGACCCCGGTCCAAACCCTTGCGTCGGGGGCGAGCGCGAGTTCGCCGGGGTTTGGGACGACGACGTGCGCGCCCGGGTCCACGCCTCGTTCGTCGCGACGCAGGTCCCCTACGCCGAAGCCGCGTGGGCCGGCACCGCTCGACACCTCGACGACTACGTCAACGAGTGGGTGACCATGCACCGCGAGGTCTGCGAGGCCTCGGTCGTGCGCAAACAAGAGAGCGCGGAGCTGTTCGGCCGCAAGATGGTGTGCCTTGGCCAGCGCCTGACCGAGCTCGAGCAGCTGACCGAGCTCCTCGTTCAAGCCGACACCGACATCATCAGCCGGGCCGTGGTCGCGGCCAGCAGCCTCACGCGGATCAAGACCTGCGCCGACGAGCGCTCGCTGATCGACGACGTCGACGACGAGCGCATCGACGAGCTCGAGCGCTTGCTCGCCAGCGCCAACGGCCGCAAGGTCCTCGGCAAGTACGACGAGGGCGTCGAGATCGCGCTGCTGGCCCTCGCGCTCGCCAAGCAAATTGCGACCCCGCACGGCGAGGGCCGGGCCCAGCTGCTGCTCGGCGACCTCCAGACCAAGCGCCACAAGATGGCCGAAGCCAAGCAGCACCTGCGCGAGTCCCTACGCCGGGCCGACGTCGCCCGCGACGACGCCACCCGGGTCCAGGCGCTCACCCAGCTCATGCGGATCTCGTACCTCGAGCACGACCTCGACGGCGGCGAAGCGCTCGCCGCCGACGCCCGCGCGGCCCTCGATCGGCTCGGCGACGCGCCGCTGCTCGAGGCCGACTTTTACCTGCACTACGGCTCGCTGACCCTCGCGCGCGGCGACAACGAGGCCGCCGGCACCTACCACCGCCAGGCCCTCGAGATCCGCGAGGCCCAGCTCGGCGCCGACCACCCCGAGGTTGGCGTGTCGTTGACCAACATCGCCAACGCGCACACGGCTCAAGGTCAGCACGACAAGGCCGAGCAGATGGCCCGCCGGGCGCTCGCCGTGTTCGAGGCCAAGCTCGGCGCCGATCACCCGCACGTCGCCGCGCCGCACAACAACATCGGCAACAGCTTGCTCGAGCAGGGCCGGCACATCGGCTGGGACGATCCGATCGCCGCCAAGCCCTACTTCGCCGCCGCCGAGGACCACTACCGCAAAGCCATCGCGATCCGCGAGGCCAACCTCGGCCCCGACCACCCCTCGGTCGCCCTCAACCTCCACAACCTCGGCGAGGCTCAGCGGATGCAGGGCGCCTATCCAGACGCCAAGGCCACGCTCGAGCGCTCGATCGCGATCAAGCGCGCGCACCTGCAAGATCACCCCTCGGTCGCGATGACCTTGACCGCGCTCGGCCGGGTGCTGCTCGAGCTCGACGAGGGCCTCGCGGCGCGGGCCTTGCTCGAGGACGCCGCCGAGCGCCGCAAGCACCAAGAGAGCTCGGCCGACGCGCGGGGCGAGACCGGCTTCGCGCTTGCCCGGGCCGTGCTCGCTACGGCGCCGACCGAGCCTGCGGCCGCGCGCGAGCTTGGCGAAGCCGCGCGGGCGGCCTACCTCGAGGCTGGCCACGACTATCGGGGCGAGCGCGAACAGCTCGAGCGGTGGCTGGCGCAGCTGCCCGATTAATCTGCGCAGCTCTCGATCGGGTGTGGGAGTGACGTATCATCCGCCCATGGCACTGCCCGACGGAGATTCCAAGCTCGCGCACCAGCTCGTCGACGACCAAGGCGCGCTCTTGCTCGATGTGCGCACCCCCGAGGAATTCGCCGAGCGCCACCTGCCCGGATCGCTGCTGATCCCCCACGACGAGGTCGAACACCGGATCAGTGAGGTGCTCGAGGCGCAAGAGGGCGACCGGACCCGGCCGATCGTCGTGTTTTGCCGGCGCGGCGGCCGGGCGCAGATCGCCAAAGATGTCTTGGTGGCCAATGGGTTCACCGAGGTCACCAACCTCGGCAGCATCGACGCTTGGTAGCTCACGTGAGCCAACCCAGGATCCCCTTGCATTTCCCGAGGATCCTCCCATATATTCCCCTCAACACGTTCGGCCAGCTGCCGTGTCCTTCAGGGGGTGCACAGGCTTTCGACGTGGGTGCGGAAGGTGAAGACAGCGTGCCGCGGGTCCGACGCCGCGTTACCAACGCCGGAAAAAACACAGCTGCCAACGACAGCAACTACGGCCGCATGGCCGTTGCCGCCTAATAAGCGACACGTCTGCGTGTGAGGCGCTTTAGTAGCGCGTAGACGTCAACACAGAAGCTAGCGAGCCGGAGGTCCCGGTCGGTTCGCGAAACTCAGGGACTCGCCGCCGAGAGGGCCTGCCTGTGGGCATGCTCGGGGGTTAAACCCAAATCTACAGGCTACGCACGTAGACGTCCCATCGGAAGACTCGCGGACCCGGGTTCGACTCCCGGCGCCTCCACTTCAAACGGCCTCCTAGGGGTACCTAGGGGGCCGTTTTATCGAACTGCACTACGGAACGAATCAATGTTCTCGGGTGTGTGCCGCGACCTGCGTCGGTTGGCCAGCGCTGGTCTTCTCGCTCGCGCACAGTCGGTCGTGGCGCGATGGTTCCAAGGGTTGACTGCCCTTGACGTACTTGTTTGGCGACAAGAACGCGACGAACTCGACCGGCCAGCTCGAGCTCTATTGATTTATCCACCTGAGATCGACTCAGGCCCCGAGCGGGGCACCCAACGCCGCGTACAGCCGCAGCAACACCTCGGCGTCGAGCGCCGCATACCGAAGCTGCGCACCCTCCAGCGGCCGTCGGCTCCAACTCGAGGTCTGCGGGGTCTTGTCCAACTCGGCCCCCAGCTCCCGCTCACACAGCATGGCCAGGCTGTGCCCACCCAACGCGTCCTTGCCCCGGCGCCGCTTCGAGAGCTCCATCGTGTCGACGACCCCGTCCAACGCCAGCCCGACCAGGGCGAGGACCCGCCGCTCGAACCTCGCGTTGTGAATCAGCTTGACCGGCGACGTTCCGCCCAGGACCCGCGCCAGCGGCGAGAGATCGACGAGCGCGAGCGGGTCGATCACGTAGGTGGTGCGATCCGTGGCGATCTGAATCAGGCAGAGCGTCGTGAAATCCAGGCCGGTCTCGACGTCGAGGCCGACGACCGGACACGCCTCCAACTCCGCACACAGCTCGTGCAAGCGGGCGGGCGCGTCGATCCACTCGATCGAACGCTCGGGCGCGAGCGTGTCGACCCGCGCCCGGAGCACCCCCTGCTCGATCGCCGCCACTGCCTCGTGATCGGGCTCGATCAGCCGCCGGCCGCCGGCATGACGCAGCGGGGCCGAGCCATTGACGGTCACCGTCGCCAAGAACCGCAGCGTGCCTTGCAGGTCCAAGAGCCGCTCGGCAAGCAGTCGGTCCTCGGCATCCTGCGGCAGGCACGGTTGAAACTTCGAGATCATCCCCCGGACCATCGAGTGCGCGGCCTCGGAGGCCGGTCCCAGTCGGGCGAACTGGTGGCTACCGCCCCCAGCCACCCTCGCGCCGTTCCAACCAGCCGCGCCCGCACCGGATTCGCCAGCACATAGGCCATCGTCGTGAAGACCGGCTTGGTCACCGGCGTTGAGAGCGCAGACCAGTCAGGATCCGCCGCGGACCGCTCGTGGCTTGACGGAGGCACGTCGTCGGTCGATGGAAACACGGGCCTTCCCGACGTAGACTGGCTCCGTGACCGCCGAGGCCAAGAAAATCTTCGAGCTGGCCCTGGCCCTGCCCGAGCCAGAGCGGGCTGCGTTGATCGACGCACTGGCCGACAGCCTGGCCGAAACCTCCTCCGAGCACGAGGTTGATCCGGCGTGGCGGGATGAGGTGCGTCGTGGGGAGGTCCAGCCCGAGACGCTGTCCGAGGTACGTCGTCAGATCCGAGCAGCGTTGGCCCAGTGAAGGACGAGATTCGCTTCCACCCGGCAGCACGGGCGGAGGTTGTGGCAGCCGCCGTCTACCTCGAATCCAAGCGCCTGGGATACGGGCTCCACGTCGCGGAGCAGCAGCGTATGGAGTTCGCGGAGCCGTTCGCGGCTCCGAGCAAGTCTAACCCCCGCGAGCCATTGGCCGGTGATGCGACGGTCATGGTCGGCGACGGTTAGAGCGCCCGCCGACGCCAGCTCCGTGCAGTCACGCGAAAGCGCTCCACCCACACCGCGCGACCTGGGACGCCTACCAAGCCGACCATCCGCACATACCCGCTGGCAGACATGATCATGACCTGGTGGACCACTAATTCGATCCCGGTATCGAGGTCACGAGCGTGTGCGACGATCTCCCAACCACGGAATTGGTTGGGCGCGACTCGATCCAGTTCCGCCAGGGTGAACACTCGAGATTGCTCAATTTCGATCCCTGTGACCTGGGCGAGACCCAGCACCTCCTGTTCAGCTGTGGCGCGGATATTGGTAATCTCGGTTCGGCCCATCGACGGGGCCACGACATACAACGGCGCCCCACGGTCAGCGGGGGACACCTCACCGGATTCGGTGTACATCAAGAATGCACCGGGGCTTTCGATCAGGTGAAGACCCTCGGGTGGCTCGATTGTCCAATCCAGCCCGGCGTACTGGTCGATCGCCAACGTGGGATCCCAGGTCGCGCTCATGAGCGCTGCTCGGAGGGGCTCGCGGAACTCTGCGGCGTTGCTGTCGGGATACGACGCGGTAATGAGCAGTGTGTGCGAGCCGTCACCAGATACGAGCAACCATTTGGCATAATCGACGTCGTTGAAGCGTTGCTGGACGTCGATCAGGATGCCCTCGAATCCACTGACGTCGATTGGCTCCGAATCGACGAATGTCATGTTGCCGCCGGCCAGGCCCTCCCTCGTCAGTCCGCCAACCGTATCACGATAGGGTGTCGGCATCTCGATGATCATGATGGATGCCCCGGCCGCGGACCAGGCGAACCCATAGAAGCCAGCCGGCGGCTCCGCGCCTGCAGGAACCAACATGCGCACACGGGTGCCCGGGACCAGGGGGTTGCTGTGCGTCGGGTCGGCCGCCAGCGTGGGAGCGACGGGATCACCTCCAAACTCCCGATCGCAGCCAGCCACGAGGGCGATACACAAGCTCGACATCGCCGTCGCGCGCCAGCGGTGTCGTCGCTTCGAGTTGGCGGTATGCCCGGCCACCCCACGAAGGCAACAGCCCGTGTTCGTGCTTTGCGTGTCGATTTTCAGGGCGGTGCCGGCTTTTCGGCGGCCCCGATACGGGCTCGAATTGCTCCGACGGCGTGTGTGACCCAGGCGAGAGTTGCGACGGGCGACGGGGCACCATCGCGTGCCCGAGCGACTGCGCGGGCAAGACCACCGGAAAGCCGTCGACGCGGTTTTGCTACGTCGGCGGCAGCTGCGAGGGGCCTACCCGCCGATCTTGTCCTGGGCCTTGCTGATCCGCGAGTCCGCCTTGGACGAGCCAAGCTCCTTGGCCTTGCGGTACTGCTCGAGCGCGTCGCGATAGCGCAGCACCTTGAAATAGGCATCACCGAGCTTAATCCGGTATTCGCTGTTCTTGGGCGCCGCTTGCACGGTCTTTTCGGCGTAGAGCACGGCCTTTTGATTGGACCCGGTGTCGAAGTAGACGTCCGACAGCCCAATCAGCGCCATGGCGTTGCGGTGATCGTAGGAGATCGCCTGATTGAACAAATTGGTCGCTTCGCTGCGGCGGCCGGCCTGGAGCGCGGCCGTGCCTTGCTTGGCGAGCTCGGCGGCCTTGCCTGGATCGCGGGCGCTGCCGCCGAGCGACTCGTCGGAGCCCGGTTTGCGCTTGCCTCCGCTGGGCTTGGTTGGGTTGGGTTGGGACTCGCCCGTGGCGTCGTCGTCGTCGTCGTCTCCTGGCGCTCCGTCCAATTCACCATCGGGTGGGGGCGTGGGCTGGCCCAGCGCTGCGCCGGATTCGGTTGGCGCCGTGACGGAGATGCCTGCTCCGCGAGCGGCGTCGAGGGCCCGGGTTTGGACCAGCAGCGAGCCGGCGCTCGGGGAGTTGGACCGGGCCGCGACGAGCTCCATGGCGAGGAGCTCGTCGGCTTTTTGGCCGGCGAGGGTCTTGTCGTCTTCAGCGAGGACGTCGAGCCAGCGCGCGGCCGAGAGCTCGGCTTCGGTGAACTCACCTCGAGACGCGCGATCTTGGAATTCGGCGAGCATCCCCGGGGTCAAGCCCGAGCGCTCGCGCGCGTGCTTGTCGGTTGGCTCGAACAACAGCGCCATCGCGTAATATTCGCGGGCGAAGCCGCGGGCCTCGGGGACCTCCCAATAGCGATCGCCGAGCACCGTGAGCGTCTGCGAAAATTCCTCGCGCAGCTGGGTCGCCCGCTCATTGCCGGACTTGTCGGCGGTGCCCTCGAGCGCCTCGAGCTCGACGATCTTTTGGAAGGCCGTGGGCGCGTCTGGCTCGGTGTTGGGCGGGTAGACCCATTGGGTCTTGGACGCGGCGACCCGCGCTTCGTTGGTCAGCGCGTCGATTTGATCGATCTGCTCTTCGGTCGGCTTGCCCCCGACGTAAGCCCAGGTCCCGCCGATGCCGAGGACCAGCGCGATGGCCCCGGCGACCAGCGGCCACAGCCAGCGATTGCCGTTTTGGAGCACGATCAGGTGGGGGTTGGGCATGCCGCTGACCAGCCGATCGCGGCGCTCGGGGTCGACGTCGGGCAGCGGCAGGTCGTCCCACGCGGTCGTGATGCCGGCGGCGATCTGGGCCTCGCACAGCGCGGCTTCGAGGTCGTCGGCGTCGGCCCAGCGCCCGGCCGGATCCTTGATCAGGCAGCGCATGATCACGTCGGCGAGCTCTTGGGGGATCTCGCGGTCGGGCCGGCGCTCTTTGAGGGGCTGGGGCTCGACGTGGACCTGCTCGTGGAGCAGCTCTTGAATGGTCTCGGACACGAACGGCGGCTGGCCGACCAGCAGCTCGTAGGCCATGCAGCCGACGGCGTAGATGTCGAGGCGACCGTCGAATGGGGCGCCCATGACCTGCTCGGGGGCCATATAATGCGGGGTCCCGGCGATCGTGCTGCTCTCGGCTTGGCCGACGGCGAGCATCGCCGAGATCCCGAAGTCGACGATCTTGACGACGTCGCGGCCCTCTTGCGAGACCAAGATGATGTTCTCGGGCTTGATGTCGCGGTGGACGATGCCGGACTTGTGCGCGGCCGACAGGCCCTTGCAGATCTGCCGCAAGATCGGGATTAGCGCGGCCGGCTCGACCCATTCGTCTTCGTTGGCGGGGACCAGATCGCCGCCGGGGATCAGCTCCATGCAAAAGAACAAGCGACCGTCGGACAGCTCGCCAAAGTCGTAGATCTCGACGATGTTCTTGGAGCCGACGCGGCTCGCGGCCCGGGCTTCGTCGCGGAAGACCTGGGCCATCTGGGCCTCTTGCGAGAGGTCGAAGCGGAGGATCTTGAGCGCGACGCGGCGGTCGATGTCGACGTGCTCGGCCTCGTAGACGACCCCCATGCCGCCCTCGCCGAGCCACCTCGAGATCCGATAGCGGGTGCCGGGGATGACCTTGCCGGGGATCAGGCGGATGCGCGGTTGATCGGCGCTGGGCTCCGAGAGCCCCTCGGTCCCGGCCATCTGCGTGTGCTGGTAACGGCGCTCTTGAAAGTCCTCGTTGGTCGCCCGCATCTGCGTGACCGGACGCGGCGCCCGATCGTGGCCGGGATCGGTCGCCGTCGAGGGCACCGCCGCCAAGGTCGGGGCCGCGGCTGCGCGATCGCGGGCGACCTCTGCCCGCGGCTTCGCGAGGCCGGGCACGGCGGCAGGAGGCGCTGTGGCGCTGACGATGGTGTGTTTTGCGGGCGCGGCTACGCCAGGGCGGGAGGGCAACGAGGGGAGAGTGGGCGGCTTCGGGATCGACACGGTTGATCTCCGGGCGGGGGCGCCCAGACAAGCAAAAATTAGGTAGATGCCCCAGCAGTCTTACATGTTTTGCGGTTGCCCGCGAGGACCCGAAATGGCCGCCACGAACACGGTTTGCGCCCGAGCGCGACGGGTTATTCGACGTCGATGGTCAGCGTCGCCGGGAGCTCGACGTTGGCCGCGAGCAGCTCACCCAAGGACAACACGGGGATCTGCGGGCGGGCGCTCATCAGCACGCTCGCGATCGCTGGGCGCGCGGGGTTGCTGCATACGACGATCGCTGGGCATCCGCCGGCGAGGGCCCGAAACCTGGCCCGAAGGTCGGCGTGCTGCGCCGCGGACAAGCTGACGCGGACGCCCGCGTCGCTGCGGACCGTGCGAGCCACGAGCATGTCCTCGAGGTCGATGGTCGGTCGAATCCAACGGACGGCGCCGGAGTGGGTGACGCCGTCGAGCAGGTCGCGGAGCCAGTGATCGGCGAGCGCTTCGCGGGCGTGCTCGGGCCAGTGCGGGCGCTGGGCCGGGTCACGAAACACGCGGTGCTCGGCGAGCACTCGGATCAGCGCGCTCATGCTCGGCACCGGGATCCGCTCGCGCACGAACCCGCGGACGATCGCGAGGACGTCGATGGGCTCGAGCACGCGCATCGCCTGGCGGACCACGCTCGGGTGCTCGCGTCCGCACAGCTCGAGCTCGCGCTCGATCTGCTCGAGGGTCACGAGCGCGTGGGCGTTGCCGATCAGGACCTGGTAGGCGCCGAGCAAGAGCGCGTCGAACTCGGTGAGATCGGGCGTGGCGGCGGTCTGGCTGCGGCCCAGGACCCGCTCGCCGTAGCGCAGCTCGAGCTCGTTGCGGGCGAGGCTCGGGCCGTCGAGCTGGAGCACCAGCTTGGGCACGGGGATCGCCAAGGCAGCCTCGCAGCGCTGGCGGATGCCCGTGAGCGCGCGGGCGAAGCTGGTCTGAGTGTCTGGGTCGCCGCCCACGCGCACGTGGATCGCCAGCTCGCGCTCGTGATCCCGCGCCGAGCGACGGCCGGCGATCACCAAGGCGACCGCGATCAGCCCGATCGTGGTGGTCGCAAACGCGAGGCTCGGCATGCCCGGGACCAGGGCGAGGAGCCCGAGCAAGGTCGCCGGGACCAGCAGCATGACCGGCTCGAGCCAGGTCTGGCCCTCGTGCTCGCGCACCCGATCGACCCGAGCGACGAGCACGGCGGCCGCCAACGCGATCAGCAGGGCCGGGAGCTGGGCGAGGAGCCCGTCGCCGATCGCGAGCTTGCCGTAGACCGCGAGGCTCTCGCTGATCGCGAGCCCGCCGCGGCCCGATCCCAGGGCCACGCCGCCGAGCAGGTTGAGCGCGGTGATCAGCAGGCCGACGAACGCGTCGCCCTTGACCCACCGCATCACGCCGTCCATCCGCCCGAACAGATCCGATCGCTCACTCAAGGTCGCGCGCCGGGCCTGGGCCTCGCGCGGGCTGATCGCGCCAGACCGTAGATCGGCGTCGATCGCCTGCTGCTGCCCAGGCATCCCGTCGAGCGCGAACCGGGCCGCGACCTCGGCGACCCGCTCAGCGCCGCGGGCGATCACGAAGTATTGGATCACCATGATCACCGCGAACATCACCGCGCCGATCACCAGATCGCCGCGCACGACCAGCTGCGCGAACGCATCGATGACCCGGCCGGCGTCGGCCTGCGAGAGGATCAGCCGCGTGGTCGAGACGTTGAGCGCGAGCCGATACAGGGTCAAGAGCAGGACCAGGGTCGGGAACGCGAGGAAGTCCGCGGCCCGGCGGACCCGCAAGACCGCGACCAGCATCACGACCGCCGCGGCCAGGCTCAGCGACAGCAACAGATCGATGATCGCCGTGGGCAGGGGCAGCAACAGGCACAAGAGCAGGGCGACCACGATCACCGCCGGGGCGATACCCGGCAGCTCGCGGCCGAGTGAACCCAGAGCACGGCCAAGCGCGGCCGATCGGAGCGAGCGAGACGGGGGCCAAGTCACAGCCGAACCACGCTAGCAGCCGCTGGCTCAACTCCCGCGTTTTCGACGGATCCGTGCTTGCCAGGGCCGCGATGATCGGCCATAGGCCTGGCATGCTGCGTCGTCCCGCTTTGACCCTCGCCCTGCTCTTGACCAGTCCCTTGCTGATCGCCCTGTCCGTTGGGGGCTGCGCGGGCGCGACCGAGCGCCCCGATGGTGGCGTCGGTCTGCTCTCCGTCGGCGCCGAGGCGCCCTCGCTCGAGGCCACGGCCCACGACGGCACGGCGCTCAATCTGCGCAGTCTAGGCAAGCCCGCGCTCGTGTATTTTTATCCGGCCGACGACACCCCCGGCTGCACCAAAGAAGCCTGCGCCTTTCGAGACATCTGGACCGATTACGAGGCCGCTGGCGTGCTCGTGATCGGCGTATCGACCCAGGACAACGCCTCGCACAAGGCGTTCGCCGCCAAGCACGAGCTGCCCTTCCCGCTCGTCGCCGACACCGACGAGGCTTGGGCCAAGGCGTTTGGCGTGGCCGTCAGTGGGGGCTACGCCAAGCGCGTGAGCTTCTTGCTCGATGGCGCCGGCAAGATCGCGCAGGTCTATCCGGGCGTCGACCCAGGCATCCACGCCCGCGAGGTCCTCGACGCTGCGGCCAAGCTTTAGAGCATCGCGTGGGCGGGCGCCCCGCGGGCATATTCCTCGCCGTTGAGCCAGGCGACGGTGCGGTTGCGGCCCCGATGTTTGGCCCGATACAGGGCCAAGTCGGCGTGGTCCAACAGCTCCTCGGGGGTCAGCTCGCGGTCCGGCGATTGGACGGCGACCCCGAGCGAGACCGTCTGCGGGCCCGGATGCCCGAGCTCTTTGGGGCCCAGCCCCTCGATCGCAACGCGCAGGCGCTCGGCGACCTCGAGGCCCGTGTCGGAGTCGGTGTTGGGACACAACACGGCGAACTCTTCGCCGCCGTAGCGCGCGACCAGATCGGAGCGGCGGCTGTTCTCGCGCAGCGACCGACCGACCGCCGCGAGGGTTTGGTCGCCGACGAGGTGGCCGTAGGCATCGTTGACCCGCTTGAAATGATCGAGGTCGAGCATCACCACGCACAGCGGGATCCCGTGCCGAGCGGCGGCCGCCTGCAGCTGCGGCAGCGACTCACGCAGGAACCGACGGTTGAACAGCCCGGTGAGACCGTCGCGCAGCGCCGCGTAGCGCAGGCGATCCATCAGCCGACCCAAGCCCAGGCCAAAGCTAGCGAACGCGATCGCCGTCGCGATCGCCGAGTAGAGCAGCGCAACGCGAGCCGCGCCGACGCCGGGATCGATCCCGGCTATCTGGAACACCAGCCACAGGCCCACGGGAGCCCCGGGCGCCAGGGCCAGCCCCGCCAGCGTCCACGTCCATGCCGATCGGTTGGTGCTCCGGCATCGCGCGACGCTGCGTTGGGTTGGGCTCACCAGGGTATTGTAGAGCCGCAGGCCAACCTTCGCAGCCGCGCGGCGGGCGTTTGGTCAGGCGGTCTACAGCGCCGACTTGAGCTCGGGGAAGCGTTGGAGGATCCCGCCCACGTATTGCCCATCGGGGTAGTGGTGCAGGTATGTCCGCGCGCGCTGGATCGCTCGGTCGATGTAGCCCGCCTCGATCGCGGCGAGCACCAGCTTGTAGCGGGCGAGCTCGGCTTTGGGGTGGGCCGGCGCCCGGCGGAGGAACTCTTCAAAGTTGCGCGTGGCCGACTGGTAATCGTGGGCGAAGTCCATGCGCAGGGTCCCCAGCATCAATAGCCCTTCGACGGCCTCGGGTTGGTCGCCATAGTCGCGCATGAAGTCGCCGAGGCAGCGCGCGGCTCGGAACCGGGTGTCGGGCTCGGCCTGGAGCTCGCGGCAGCGCTCGAGCTGGCCCTCGACGAAGACCTTGCGCTCGCGCTCGGAGCGGGCCATCCCGGTGATCAGCTCGCGGGTCGCGGCCTCGCCTCGGGCGCGCTTCTCCGCCTGGTCACGCTCGCGGGCGTCGGGCTTGTTGATCGCGCCGATTGGGCTGGAGGCCCGGCCGGCCCGGGCGGGGGCCCGATCCAAGACCCGGTCGAGGGTCCGCGCGTCGGGGTCGCTGCTGAGCCCGGGGACCGTCCAGCTCCCGGGGATCTGCCCGGGCTCGCGCTGCGACTCTTCAAAGGTCAGCTCGCCGTCGTCCGCGATCGAGACCAGCAGGCCGTTTTGCTCGGCGAGCGGCAGCGCGGCCGCGACCTCGCGGCGGCCAAGCTCGCGGTAGCTCGAGTCGCTCGTGTCAAACCGAAACCCGGGCTCGACGGCGGCGAGCGAGCGTCGGGTACGCGGGTCGAGGACGTCGACCTTGCCGCGCAGGACCGAGACGGTGGTGTGCCCGCGGGCGTCGACGGCCACGGTGAACACCGTCCCGACCACGCGCACGAGCGCGCTGGGCGTGCGGATCTGCAAGATCGGATCGTCGGGGTTGCGATCGTAGCGGACCGCGAGGGTGCCCGAGAGCAGGCCAATTTCGATCAGGCCCGCATCGGCGCTGTGCCAGCGGGCGACGGTGTCCGGCGCAAAGTTGGCGATCAGCCGGCCGACGAACGCGACTTGCACCGGCTCCCCGCCGGTCGCAACCGTGGTCCCGACCGTGAGGCTGTCGCTGGTGTTGGTGCGGCCGTGGGCGTCGGTCAGGCTCGCGTGACCGCCGATCACCCGAGCGAAGCTCTGAGCCTGGTGATTGAGCCTGGCCCGTGCGGGGATCAGCACGCCGTGGCCGTAGTGGCTGGCCTCGAGCTCGCTGCGGTGCTCGAGCTCGTGGCGCGCCTCGAACTCGGCGCTCGCGGGCGCCCGAAACAACTTGGCGCCGAAGCTTGGGATCAGCAACGCGAGGGCCAAGACCGCCGCGAGCGTCGAGAGCAGCCCGACGCCGGCCGGAGCCATGGCGCGTCGGAGCCCGCGAGCCTTCTCTACGCGCGCCGCGGTCTGGGCGAGGATCGCCGCAAACTCGTGATCGCGGGCGAAGCTGTCGAGCGGCGCGACCTTGCGAGGCTTGTGGTAGATCGCCTCGAGCCGCACGTGGTAGCGCTGGCAGTCCCCGCAACCCGCGAGGTGATCGTGGTACAGGCGCTCGAGATCGGGGTGCGCACGAGTTTGGATCACCCGCTCGCTGTCATCACGAAACTCGTGGCAGCCGTAGTGAACCGGGCGTTCCTCGAAGCCCGCCATGTCAAGCCTCACTCACCAAATCGCGCAGCTGTTTACGGGCCCGCGTGAGTCGATCGCCGACCGTCGAGATCGGCCGCTCGACGATGTTGGCGATCTCTTGCAGGGTCAGCCCCTGGTAGTGGTACAGCACGAAGATCTGGCGCAGATCGGGGCGCAGCCGCTCGAGCAGGCGCTGGGCCTCGTCGCGGGCCGAGACCTTGCTCGCCTGGACCCGATCAGCCCCGCGGCCGGCGTCGAACCACCGCATGGCCCGCTGCATCCGGTCCAACCGGAACCGCTGGCGCATCAAATTGTGCGTGGTGTTGGCCGTGATTCGGTACAGCCAAGTCGAGATCAGGGCCTTGCCCTCAAAGCTGTCGAGGGCCATGAACGCCCGCGAGAACACGATCTGGACCAGGTCATCGATCTCGCTGTCGCGCCCGAGCAGCCGGTACAGGTGGCTGCGGACCTGCTGCTCGTGCTGCTCATAGATAATGCGCAGAGCCCGCTCATCGCCAGTCTGGGCCCTCGCGATCAGCGCTTGCTCAGCGAGGCGCTCGGGCGAGAGCTCCCCAGCCGCGGCTGGGAGTGATTCGACCCCGCTGAGGGTGTCGCTTGCGAGGAGTTCGACCGTCTCGAGCATGGCCGTGGCCGTGGACCCGTCGGGGGGCGGGTCGAACTTTGGGACACCGGTTGCCATGGGTATTCCAGGCGAGTGTAGCAGAACTGCGAAAAGTTGAGCGCAACTGGCGTCAACCCTGGGGTGAACGGGCGCTCGCGCGGTTTTTGCTCCGGGGGTCGCGGTTTCGCGCAGCATGGACGCGTGCGCGACCGAAGTGGGTCACGACCCATCGTCGGGGATAATCACCAGGTCACCCGGATTTCGCAGTACGAACCGCCGACCTTCACGGGCCAGCGTCCCGGTCAACCGAATTCGCCGCGCGTCACGATGAGCGTCCAACGCTTGTTGGTAACCGGCAGGGCTCAACGTAATGTAGATCTTCGAGGTCCCCGGTCGGCCCTCGAGCGAAGCAATGACCGTGACCTCGCCGGGCAGCGAGGCATCTTGCGCCTCGCGATCGAAGCTCGCTAGATAGCCCTCGACTTCAGTCCCGGGCGCCGGCGAGGTCTCGCGCAGCACTCGCGCAGCCTCTTTGAGGGGCTCGAACAGCGCGTGGTCGAGGCGGATTCGCGGAACGATCTGGGGCGCCGGTCGGCGCGCTGCCCAAGCGAAGCCGATGTCGAGGTAACCCTGGGCTCCCGGAGGCCTGAGATCGGCGAGGGCTGAGAGAAAGTTCGAACTCAGCCCCTGCGCGGCCCCTTCGAGCAGGCGTTCGTCCTCGCCAGCCGTGAGCGCGTCTGTAGCATGGCCGAGGGCGACCGCGAGTAGCTTGGTCACCTGTCGCGGAAACGGATCCTCGAGATCGTCCATCTTGCCGACCGCGGGGGACACCGGTACGAGGATCGGCGAGAGATAGCTTCCGGCCTCCGCCGGGACCTCGCGACAGGAGCTCAAAAAAGCCACAGCGTCAGCCCGGGCGAGTCGTGGATGATGTGCGAGTGGCTCGAGGGCCGAGTGGGCCGCCGCCAACAGCAGGCGCTTGCGCGCGTCGCGAACCCTGATCGAGTCGTCGATGGCGATCGTGCCGTCGTCGGTCTCCGGCCCACAGAACCTGAAGTTCAAGAGGTCGGCGCCGGGTTGCCCGAGCTCAAACACGACGTTGCGCGCCGTCCGACCTTCGACCCGGATCAAGATCTCGATGATCTCGCCGACCCGCCGGGAATAATCAGCGTAGTCCTGGCGCCGCGGCACCTCGATGGACACTTCGCCCTGGGGCACCGTGCGCGTGTACAACCAAATTTTGGACGCCGACGGACCCTGCGCCTCGGTCCAGCCGGTGGCCGAGAGGTAGCGACGAAACGCTGAAGGCGGCAGCCTCGCCGCTTGACTGATCCACTCGGAGGTCATAGCGCCTCCCTTCGGCTCGCCCGGCTCATGAGCTCGTTGAGGCTCGTCGGCGAGAACACGTTGTCAAGCGGCAGACGAACCGTTGTTGATTTCGCGTCGCCGACGATCTCGGCCTGTCCGCAGAGCGTCTGCCAGTAAGCACAGCGCCGCATGATCAGCGACTCTGCGCTGTGCTCGATCCACTCTGCCTCGTTGGCCGGCAAGACCAGTCCAACCAGTATTCGGGGGTTGCAGGCCTCCGCTCGTAAGAGGTCGTAGTGCCGGCGCGGCAACGACAACGCGACGTGGTCAGACCGCACATGGGCTTGGACGCTGGTTGCCTTGAGCTGCAAGTCGATCTTCGGTCCAGCCAAGGTCCCGCCGAAGACGCCCGGAGCGCCGATGGTCACGTCGAGGCAGTCATCATCTTGACTCCAACTGCTCAGCTTGAACCCGCATCGGGCGGCGACAGCGGTCACGTAAGCCTTGCTGATCTCTTCAAGCTGTTGCTCAGGAGTCATCGTGGCCTTGCAAGCTTGGCCGGTCATCGCGCGCCGGTCAACAGCCCCGCTCAGGTCCGGACCAAATACGGGTACTCCTGCAACAGCCCCATCGCCCACGGCTGGCCGAGGGTCGTACTCCGGCCCAAATGCCGGTCGCGGATCATCTGCGTGATCGACTCGACGTCGTAGTCCATCTCGGCGAGCATGTCCTGGACGGAGAACCCGGCCTTGACCTCGAGCCAGACCTGCTCGTTGAAGTCGATGCCTTGGCTGCCCATGATCACGCCCTCTTCGTCATTGCGGCGGACGATCACCTCGTGGCACCGGCCAAACAAGTTGTGCGAGTTGGCGAGGCTATCTTGATAGGCGCCGGTCATGAAGAAGCCCAAATAATAGGGCTCGCCGCCGCGGTCGGGCGGCTCGTGCAGGGGCAGCGACTTGAGGTTGTCTTCGGGGTGGGCGAAGGTCGTCACGCAGCCGTCGCTGTCGCAGGTGATGTCGACGATCTCGGCGTTGAGCGTGGGCACGTGGCCGTGGCTCGAGAGCGGCGCGGCCGGGAACACCTGGTCGATGCTCCAGCTGTCGGGCAGCGACTGGAAGATCGAGAAGTTGGCGAGGTACTTGACCTCGGCGCGGCCGAGGTAGTCCATGATCTCCTCGGGCGGCTGCGGCATCTGGCTGACGATGCGGGCGCATTGCAGCCGGACCCGTTGGAACAGGCCCTCGGCGCTGGCCCGATCTTCGAGGCTGAGGTAGCCGCGGGAGAACAGCTGGAGGGCCTCGTCGCGGTAGTCGATCGCGTCGTGGAAGTACTCCTCGATGTTCTTGACGGTGATGTGGGCGAGGGTCTCGCGGAGCTGGCTGATCAGCCGATCCTCTTGCTCGGACGGGGCCGGGACCGGGAGCAGCTCGCCTTGGACCTCGCGCAGGTCGGCGATGGTCACGGCGTGCTTGGCCACGAGCACGCGGCCGCTCTCGGTGATGATCGTTGGCGGCGGGAGCTCGAGCTCGGTCACGACCTCGTTGACCTCGAACACGACCTGGCTGGCGTACTCCTCGATCGAGTAGTTGGCCGAGCTGGGGTACGAGGTCCGGCTGCCGTCGTAGTCGATGCCGACGCCGCCGCCGAGGTCGATGTACTCGAGCCCGGCGCAGCGCGGGCGCAGGGCCGCCCAGATCCGCACGCCCTCGCGCACGGCCATCTTGATCCGCTTGATCTGGGTGATCTGCGAGCCGATGTGGAAGTGCAAGAGCGCGAACTTGCCGATCTGATCGGCGGCCTCGAGCTGGCGGACGACCTCGAGGATCTCGTTGGTGGTCAGGCCGAACTTCGAGCGCTCGCCGCCGGAGCTCTGCCAGCGGCCGCTGCCGCGGCTGTAGAGCTTGGCCCGCATGCCGAGCAGCGGGGTCGCGGCCCAGTCTTGCTCCTCGCCGACCTCGAGGTAGCGACGGACCTCGCGGAGGCTCTCGAGCACGACGACGACCTCGTGGCCGAGCTCGGCGGCGTGGTAGGCGAGGCGGATGAACTCGCGATCTTTGTAGCCGTTGCAGATCAGCGGCGCGCCCGGGTAGACGGGCTGGGCCATGGCCAACAGCAGCTCGGGCTTGGAGCCGGCCTCGAGCCCGTAGCCGCACTGCTCGCGGGCCCCGACCACGGTCTCGACCACGCTGCGCCGTTGGTTGACCTTGAGCGGGTACATGCCGACGTGGCGGCCGCTAAACACGAGGTCGCGGGCGGCGGTCGCAAACGCGTCGTGGAGCCGCTGCATCGAGGCGACGATCATCGAGGGGAACCGGACGACGACCGGGGTATGCACGCCGCGCTCGCGCAACAGCAAGACCAGCTTGTGGAGGTCGACGTCGGGCAGGCCCGGCGCGCGGAAGTCGAGGTGGCCCTCGCTGTTGACCGACACGAACCCGCGCCCCCACTTGTCGCAGCCGTAGCGCTTGAGCGAGTTCTCGAGCGCCCACGACTTGAACGCGCGGTTGTTAGCCGGCGCCTCGGAGATCGAGGTGACATCGGACTCGGGCGCTTGAGTTGGATCTTGCTCGCTCATCCGCGGCGCATTGTGGGCCGAGCTTTGCGTCCGGTAAAGGGCCGGCGCTGCGGGCTGCTAGCTGCCCGCCGCGCGCCGGTGCGAAGCTCCCCGGGAGCCGCGCCGGCCCCGATCAGTCGGGCTCGACCAAGCTCAGCACCTGCCGCGCCGGGACGTCGTGCAGGATCGTCTGCGCGCCGCCAGGCCAAGTCACGACCAGCTCAGCGACGTCGCCGTCGT
>Ga0114946_10000110_pt1 | contig 44462 bp, 38 predicted proteins | sample WalLakDeSediment_FD_88676 | JGI IMG/M metagenome (GOLD analysis project Ga0114946, IMG submission 88676) | Lake sediment microbial communities from Walker lake, Nevada to study Microbial Dark Matter (Phase II) - Walker Lake 11/02/13 Deep Sediment | ecosystem: Environmental > Aquatic >... | reverse complement strand
GCCGCCGATCGCCAGCGCGCCGCGGCGGTGGCAGGTCCTGATCACCAGCTGCGAGTAGGAGCGCAGGAAATGCGTCGCCATCGTGATCTGGTGGCGATCTGGAAGCGTGAACTCAGGAAAGTTCTGGAACTTCTTGATAAAGCTGAAAATGTAATCCCAGCGTCCGCAGTTCAGGCCGACGATGTGCTGGCGCAGCTCCGACAGGATTTCGTCGATCTCGAAGGCCGCAAGGATGGTCTCGATCAACACCGTGCACTTGATGGTGCCGCGGGCCAGCCCAAGCGTGTCCTCGGCAAAGCCGAACACCTCGGCCCACAGGCGCGCCTCGAGATGGCTCTCCAGCTTCGGCAGGTAGAAGTACGGCCCGGAACCAATGGCCGCCGTCCCCTGCGCGTTGTGGAACAGGTACAGCCCGAAATCGAACAGCCCGCCCGGCACCTTGCGGCCGCCGACCTCGACGTGCTTCTCGAACAGGTGCCAGCCGCGCGGCCGCACGAACAGCGTCGCCACCTGCTCGTTCAGGTGGTACTGCTTGCCCTCGGGCGAAGTGAAGCTGATGGTTCGCGCCACGGCGTCGCGCAGCGCGATCTGGCCGAGCACCAGGTTGTCCCAGGCCGGCGTCATCGAGTCCTCGAAATCCGCCATGAACACCTTGGCGCCGGAATTCAGGGCGTTGATGATCATCTTGCGGTCCACCGGACCGGTGATTTCCACGCGGCGATCGCGCAGGTCGGCGGGGATTTCGCCGACCCGCCAGTCGCCGGCGCGCACCGCGGCGGTCCCGGGCAGGAAGTCAGGCAGCTTGCCGCTGTCGAGCTCGGCCTGGCGCGCCTTGCGTCGCGCCAGCAACTCGTCGACGCGGGGCCCGAAGCGCGTGGCGAGAGCCGCCACAAAGCCCATGGCTTCCGGGGAAAGAATAGCCTCGTAACCCTCCCGAATGGGGCCGAGAATCCTGTAGTCAGCGTCCGAGCGGGTGCTGGTCATGGCATGCCTTCACGTTCGGGGGACCGGATTTGCGCGACCTCGGAGCGGCTGCAAAACCGCCGCTTCGCCGCCCGACTCTAGGCCGGCGACCGAAGTTTTCCGCACCGCGTCATATTAAGGCCAGCCGCCCTGCATTGCAAAAGCGCCGCCGACCTGAGCGGGCGATTTCCGGAGCCCGGGGGAGCTAGTCGGCGAGGGCTGCCCGCTCGTTGCGCACGAACTCGAGCTGGCCGAGGTAGGTTCCGTAGTTCGGGTCGTCCTCGCCGGCCGCCTGCACCGCGCGCCCGAAGGCCTGCTCGGCCTCGTCGAACCGGCCCTGGCGCCGCAGGATGCGGCCATGGGCGGCCTGGAAGCGGGCTTCCTGGTCCGGAAAACGAAGGATGGCGGCGCGCGCCCGGGACTCCGCGTCCTCGAGCAGCAGGTCAGACGGATCGCGGAACGCGAGGTAGAGATAGCTCGCCACCCGGCCCGGCTCCTCGCTGTCGAGGTAAAAGGAACGGATCAGGGCCATCGCGGCGTCGTGCTCGCCCAGCGCCAGCATTGACCACACCCGCGCATAGACGTAGTCCGGGGACTCGCGGCCGTCGGGGAACGCCTCCACCCAGGCATCGAGTTCCAGCAGCGCGCGGCGGTGGTCTTTCTCGACGCGTTGCGTCGGCTGGACCAAAGATTCCAGGGCGATTTCACGGCGTTGCTCAGGGCTGAGCTCCTCCCTGAGGAGCAGCGACTGGTATACCCGCCGGGCGGCGCCGGCATCCCCGGCGGCGAGGTACGCCAGCGCGAGGTCCCGCAGGGACTGGACGTCGTTCTGCTCGCGCACCCGCGCCTGTGCGGCGCCGATTGCGTCGAAGCCGTTGGCAGCGCGCTCGAGCCGCTCGAGGTAGTCATCGGGGAAGCCCACCACCGCCGCCACCTGCCTGGCATCGCCCAACCGGCGGTCCCCTGCCCGCGGCTGCAGCAGCAACGTCGTCGGGGTACCGAGGAAGCCCACACCCTGCGCGGCGAGGAAGCCGGCGTCCGGCTCGTCGTAGCCCATGACCTCGAGCACGACCCAATCGCGCGTGAGCGCGGCCACGTCGGTCGCCGCCGGGTTGCGCAGCAATTTGCGGTCGAGCTCGATGCAGCCGGGACACCAGTCCGGCTGGGTGATCACCACCATGATGAACCGCTCCCCCGTCGCCGCCTCGGCCATCAGGCCCGGAAAACTCTCCGCCGACCAGTCGGCAAAACGGACCGCCCCCCCGGCCGGCGCCGCCAGGCAAAGCATCAATAGCGCGAGCACAATCATTCGGGCCAAGCGATCAACTCCTCAACCGGATCCAGGGGATACGCTGCGCCGGTATGATGCCCGAGAAATGACGCCCGACAAACTTCGCCACGGACTACGCCTGCTGGCATTCAACAAGCCGTTTCGCGTGTTGTGCCAGTTCAGTGCCGACGACGGCCGGCCGACCCTGGCCGATTACATCCCCGTGCCCGACGTCTACCCGGCCGGCCGGCTGGATCACGACAGCGAAGGCTTGTTGCTGCTCACCGACCACGGCCCGCTCCATGCGCGGTTGAGCGATCCCCGGCACGCGCTCTGGAAAACCTACTGGGTACAGGTGGAGGGCGAGCCCGACGAGGCCGCGCTGGAGCAGCTGCGACACGGCGTGGACCTCAATGACGGGCGCTCGCTGCCGGCCAGGGCACGCCGCCTGGAGCCGGCGCCGGCCCTCTGGCCAAGGGATCCGCCCATCAGGGTGCGGCAGCACATTCCCGACAGCTGGCTGGAGCTGCAATTGCGGGAGGGGCGCAACCGCCAGGTGCGGCGCATGACGGCGGCGGTAGGGCTGCCGACCTTGCGGCTGGTGCGCGCCGCCATCGGGCCGTTCAGTATCGAGGGGCTCGCACCGGGGCAGTGGCGCGAAGTCGAGCCGCCGCCGGAATTGCTCAGCGGCCCCGCAGCTCCGCGATCCGCATCGCGAGTTCGAGCGCCTGCTCATAGTTCAGGCGCGGATCGACCTGCGAGTGGTAGGCACGGGCGAGGTCGGTCTCGGTAAGACCGCGCGCGCCGCCGATGCACTCGGTGACGTCGTCGCCGGTAAGCTCGAAATGCACCCCGCCAAGGTAGCTGCCCATTTCCTCGTGGATGCGGAAGGCCTGCTCGACCTCGGACAGGATACGGTCGAAGCTGCGCGTCTTGATGCCGCTCGAGGTGCTCTCGGTATTGCCGTGCATCGGGTCGCAGGTCCACAGCACCGTCGCCCCCGTGGCCCGCACGGCCTCGATCATGGGCGGCAGGTGTTCGGCGATCTTGCCCGAGCCGAAGCGGTGAATCAGCGTCAGGCGACCGGGCTGGTTTTCCGGGTTGAGCTTCTCGATCAGGGCCTGCAGCCACTCGGTGCTCATGCCCGTCCCGACCTTCACTGCGACCGGGTTGGCGATGCCGCGGAAGTACTCGACGTGGGCGCCGTCCACCTGGGCAGTGCGCATGCCGATCCACGGATAGTGCGTCGACAGGTTGTACCAGCGGGCGTTGCGCTCGATGAAACGGGTCTGGGCCTGCTCATAGAGCAGGTGCAGGCCCTCGTGCGAAGTAAAGAAGTCGATCCGGCGGGTACGGTGTACCGGCTGGCCCGAGATGAACTCGAAGAAGTCCATCGAGTCCCTGATGCTCTTGACGATCCGCTTGTAGTCCTGCTCGAACGGCGTGGAATGCGCGAAGCCGATGTTCCAGTACTCGGGATGATGCAAGTCGGCAAAGCCGCCCTCGGCCAGCGCCCGCGCGAAATTCAGGGTCAGCGCGGCGCGGTTGTAGCCGACCAGCATGAGTTCCGGATCGGGCGTGCGATCGGCCAGCGTGAAGGCACTGCGGTTGACCAGGTCGCCGCGGTAACTGGGCAGCGTCTCGCCGTCACGCGTTTCCAGGTCCGCCGAGCGCGGCTTGGCGTACTGGCCGGCCATGCGCCCGACGCGGATCACCGGCTTCTTCAGGCTATGCAGCAGCACCACGCTGACCTGCAGCAGGATTTTAAGCTTGCGCGCGATCTGGTCGGAATTGCAGTCGTCGAAGTTCTCGGCGCAATCCCCACCCTGCAGCAGGAAGGCCTCGCCGCGCTGGGCCCGCGCGATCTGCTCCCGCAGCGCCTCGACTTCCCATGACACCACCAGCGGCGGCAGCGCGCCGAGACGCGCGATCACGGACGCGACCGCGTCCGGATCGGGGTACATCGGCTGCTGGCCCGCGACTTTTGCCTGCCAGCTGGCTGGGTGCCAATCCAAGTGCCCGGGTTTCATAATCATGCCGGCATCCTACCGCGCATTGCCGCAGTGCAAAAGACCCCGGGGCGGCGGCCCGGCTGGCGCACCGCGCCTCAAGCCGCGATAATCAAGGACTGCCCGCGAGCCCGCTCCCCCGGAGCCCGGGCTCGCCGTTCATCGGGACCCGGCTATGGGCGGTCCGAGCCACTGGAGCAACCTTGATGCATCGAGTTCTCGTCCTCGGGGCCGGCAAGATCGGAGCCCTGATTTCCGGCCTGTTTGGCGAATCCGGAGATTACCGGATCGACCTCGCGGACATCGACGGCGCGGCGGCCGCAGCGGTGGTCCAGGCGCACGGGCTCCCGAACGTGCGCGCTTTCGCCCTCGATGCGACGGATACCGCCGCGCTCGCCGCCCACCTGGATGCGCACCCGGCGGATGCCGTGATCTCCGGTCTGCCCTACTTCTGCAATGTGCCGGTCGCGACCGTCGCCAGGCAGCGCGGCATGCACTATTTCGACCTCACCGAGGACGTCGCGGTGACCGAGCAGGTGCGGCGACTGGCCGCCGACGCGAAAACCGCCTTTGCGCCCCAGTGCGGCCTCGCGCCGGGCTTCGTCAGCATCGCCGCCAACGAGCTCGCCGGGCATTTTGACGAGATCCATACCGTCAAGTTGCGCGTCGGCGCCCTGCCCCAGCATCCGAACAACGTGCTCAAGTACTCGCTGACCTGGTCGACCGACGGCTTGATCAACGAGTACGGCAACATGTGCGCGAGCGTCGAGGACGGCGACCTCATCAAGGTGCTGCCGCTCGAGGGCCTGGAGGAGATCGAGATCGACGGAACCCTGTACGAGGCCTTCAACACGTCTGGCGGACTCGGCTCGCTGGCCGACACATGGCGCGGCCGCGTGCAGGAAATGAATTACAAGACCATGCGTTATCCCGGGCACTGCACCCAGATGCGGTTGCTGATGAACGGGCTCAGGCTCAACCATGATCGCGGCACCCTCAAGCGCATCCTGGAATCGGCGGTGCCGCGGACGCTGCAGGACGTGGTGATCGTCTACGTTTCTGTGGTGGGACTGCAGGACGGTGAGCTGCGCGAAGAGAACTACGTCAACAAGGTCTATCCCCAGATCATCGCGGGACGGCTCTGGTCCGCCATCCAGGTCACTACCGCCGCCGGCGTCTGCGCCGTGGCGGACCTCGTCATCTGCGACCCGGACGAACGTCACGGCTTCGTCTCGCAGGAAAGTTTCCGACTCAAGGACGTGCTCAACAATCGCTTCGGCCGGTTTTATGCCCACGGCGGCACCAACGAGGTGTCGGCGCGGATGATCGCGACCGGGCACGTCGGGCACCAACGCGTAAAGGGAGCGTGAAATGCAGGATATTCTGAGCAGTCTCGGGCTTGGCGCGGAAAACTCCGGCGCCTGGGCCGGCACGCACGAGCTGCCGGGCAAGGGCCCGGTGATCGAGTCGTTCAACCCGGCGACCGGCCAGCGCATCGCGTCTGTCCGTACCGCCTCGGACGAGGAATACGACCAGATCATCGGCATCGCCCGCGAGGCGTTTCACTTGTGGCGCGCCATGCCGGCGCCTTACCGCGGCGAAGCAGTGCGCCTGTGCGCCGAGGCACTGCGGCGGCACAAGGACGCGCTCGGCAGCCTGGTCAGCCTGGAGATGGGCAAGATCAAGGCCGAGGGCGACGGCGAGGTGCAGGAAATGATCGACATCGCCGACTTCGCGGTCGGCCAGTCGCGCATGCTCTACGGCAAGACCATGCACTCCGAGCGCCCCGGGCACCGGATGTACGAGCAATGGCACCCTCTCGGCGTGGTCGGCATCATCAGCGCGTTCAATTTTCCGGTGGCGGTATGGAGCTGGAACGCCCTGATCGCCGCGGTGTGCGGCAACGTTTGCGTCTGGAAACCTTCTGCGAAAACGCCGCTATGCGCGATCGCGGTACAAAAGATCTGCAATGAGGCCCTGGCCGCCGGCGGCTATCCGCCCATCTTCAATCTCTTCATCGAAGCCGACGTGGCGATGGCCGAGGCCTTCGTCGACGATGAGCGCGTCGATCTCGTATCTTTCACCGGCTCCACGGCGGTCGGCCGCAAGGTCGCCCAGCAGGTCGCGGCGCGCCTCGGGCGCTCGCTGCTCGAGCTCGGGGGCAACAACGCCCTGATCGTGGACGAGAAAGCGAACCTCGAGCTCGCGGTGCCGGCGATCGTGTTCGGCGCGGTCGGGACCGCCGGCCAGCGCTGCACTACCACCCGCCGCGTACTGGTGCACGAGCGGCTCTTCGACGAACTCGCGCATCGGTTGATGCATGCCTACTCGCAGGTCAAGGTCGGCGATCCGCTCGACCCGAAGACGCTCATGGGTCCGCTGATCGACACCCAAGCCGTGCTGCGCTACGAGTCGGCGATCGAGAAACTGATCGCGCGCGGCGGGCGCGTACTGACCGGCGGGCACGTGATCGATCGGCCAGGCCACTTCGTGCAACCGACCATCGTCAAGGCCAGCAACGAGTGGGACATCGTGCAGGAGGAGACTTTCGCGCCGATTCTCTACCTCATTCCCTATCACCACTTCGACGAGGCGGTCGCGTTCAATAACGCCGTGCGCCAGGGCCTGTCGTCGGCGATCTTCACGGACGACCTGCAGACTGCTGAGCGCTTCCTGTCAGCCACCGGCAGCGACTGCGGCATCGCCAACGTCAACATCGGCACCTCTGGCGCCGAGATCGGCGGAGCCTTCGGCGGTGAGAAGGACACCGGCGGCGGACGTGAAGCGGGTTCTGACTCCTGGAAGGCGTACATGCGCCGCCAGACGAACACCATCAACTTCAGTCACGAACTGCCGCTCGCGCAGGGCATCCGCTTCGACCTGGAGGACTGAACCCTGCTAACCTGAAAAGGTATCGAACGGAGGAGAGTCGCCATGTTTCGCAGCAAGTTTGCCGGCGTATTGCTGGCATCGATCGCCCTCGCCACGACCGCCATGGCCGCCAGCCTGCCCGAGGGCTGGAGCGAGCCGACCGTCGCCCACGAGGGTACGCGCGTCATGACCGCGGGCGGCCAGACGGTGCAGTCGAGCTACCACTACCTCCCGCCCGGCAAGCATCGGGAGCAAATGACGCTTGAGGGCATGTCGATGTCGATCGTGATCCGCCAGGATCTCGGCGTGGTGTGGACGATTTTCCCGCCGGCGCTCGGCAACATGCACATGGAGATGGCCATCGACGAAGCTGAGCATGGCGGGCCGTCGATGGAAGGCATCGTCGAGTTCGAGGCGATGGGCCAGGAAGAAGTGAGCGGCTGGCCGACCACGCGCTATCGTGTCGTGATGATGGAGGACGGAAAGGAAGCCGAGGGCTACTTCTGGATCACCGAGCACTGGATCCCGATCCGCATGGAAATTGCCATGCGTGACGATCCGGAAGAAACAATCATCATGGAAATCCGGGACCTGCAGATTCGCGACCAGGACCCGGCACTGTTCGAGCTGCCGGCCGGCTCGCGGGCCATGCCGGCCATGGGCGGCATGCCGGGGCGCGGCGGCTGATCCGCTCAGCCAGCGGGCGACAGGAGTTCGAATCGATTCAGACCGCGATTCTTGCGCACTTCGTCATGGCGGAAGACGTGGCCGCTCATGGCGATCCATACGCCAGGACCACAGGTCTGCACCGCGGCCATCGCCATACCGATGTTGAACACCGCGTCGGACGCCTGGAAACGCGCCGGGCTCAGCGCGCCCGTCAGCACGATGGTCTTGCCCGGGATGTCGGCCAGTGCGCGCGCCGTGTCCACCATGGTGTCGGTGCCGTGCGTGACGATCACCCAGTTCTCGTGGCGTGCGGCCACGGCCGCGCGAATAGCTTGTCGATCAGCGTCATCCAGTTCCAGGCTGTCCTTGCGCAGCAGCGGAATGACCTCGAACTCGAAGGTCACCCCGCCCTCGCGGAGAATCTTTCCCACCACGGTCTCGCCGACCTCGAAACGGCTCAGGGCGTCGAAATAGACCTTGTCGATCGTGCCGCCGGTGGTGAAGACAACGATATCCATTCCCGTTCCTTGTTGAATCCTCGCCGGCTCATTGCAACGAATCCAGCAGCAGTCAAGTGTGCCAGACTGGCATGAACACAGGCGTGACGATACCATGAGCCTATGAAAACCTTGCGCGCTTTTCTTCTTGCGTGGGCGTGCCTTCTGGCGCTGGCGGCGGCGAGCCAGGCTGACCTGGGAGCCGACCGCAGCAACGATTCTGGCAGGGCTTTCCTGCTCGAGATCAACGGCGCCATCGGACCCGCCACCAGCGATTACATCGTGCGGGGCATCCAGAGGGCGGCCGAGGAGCAGGCCCGCCTGGTGATCATCCAGATGGACACCCCCGGCGGGCTCGACACGGCGATGCGCGACATCATCAAGGCGATCCTGAGCTCGCCGGTGCCCGTCGTCACCTGGGTCGCGCCGAGCGGCTCGCGCGCGGCCAGTGCCGGCACCTACATCCTTTATGCCAGCCACGTGGCGGCGATGGCTCCGGCGACGAACCTCGGTGCCGCGACGCCAGTGCCGGTCGGTGGCGCGCCCGCCGAGTCGCCGATCAAGGACAAGGGCGAGGATGGCGCTGAGGGCAAGGACGACAAGACCGAACCCGCGCCGATGCGCGGCGGCCCCGAGGCGAAAGCCATCAACGACGCCGTGGCCTATATCCGTGGACTTGCCGAGCAGCGGGGGCGGAACGCCGACTGGGCAGAGCGCGCCGTGCGGGAATCGGCGAGCCTCACCGCCGAACGGGCCGTGGAACAGAACGTGGTGGACCTGATTGCCGCCGACATGGGCGAGCTGCTGCGCGAGATCGACGGCCGCACGGTGACCACCGCAGCGGGCGAGGTGGTGATCCGCACCGAGGGCCTCACGGTGGAGCGCGTAGCGCCTGACTGGCGCACCGAGCTGCTGGCGGTGATCACCAGCCCCACGGTGGCCTACATGCTGTTGCTGGCCGGAATTTACGGCCTTATCTTCGAGGGTTACAACCCCGGCGCGATCCTGCCGGGCGTGGTCGGCGCGATCTGCATACTGCTCGCGCTGTACGCCTTCCAGGTGCTGCCGGTGAATTACGCGGGGCTGGCGCTGATCATCCTCGGGATACTACTGATGATCGGCGAGGTCTTCGTGCCGAGTTTCGGCGCGCTCGGCCTCGGCGGCATCGTCGCTTTCGTGGTCGGTTCCATCATCCTGATGGACACGGACGTGCCGGGCTTCGGCATTCCGGCGGCGCTGATCGGCTCCGTCGCCGCCGTCGGCGGCAGCGCCGTAATGGCGATTATCTGGTTTGCGGTCCGGGCGCGGCGCCAGCCGATCGTCAGCGGCCGCGAGGACATGATCGGCTCGGCCGCGGTGGCGACGGTCGATTTCCAGGGCCGCGGCCAGGTGCGCGCGCACGGCGAGTTATGGAACGCAGAGTGTTCCGTGCCCGTGCGCCGGGGCCAGCAGCTGCGCATCACGGACATGAATGGGCTCGTCCTTTCGGTCGAGCCTTCGGAATCCAAGGAGAACTGACATGGTTGGTTATTTCGGCACCCTGTTGCTCGGCGCGGTCGTGCTGCTGCTGCTCAGCGCGATCAAGATCCTCAAGGAATACGAGCGCGGCGTCATTTTCCAGCTCGGCCGCTTCTACAAGGTCAAGGGCCCGGGCCTGATCATCGTGATCCCGGTGATCCAGCAGATGGTCAAGACCGACCTGCGCATCATCGTGATGGACGTGCCTTCCCAGGACGTGATCTCTCAGGACAACGTCTCGGTGAAGGTCAACGCGGTGGTCTATTTCCGCATTGTCGATCCGGAGCGCTCCATCATCCAGGTGGAGAACGTGTTCGAGGCCACCAGCCAGCTGGCCCAGACCACGCTTCGTTCCGTGCTCGGCAAGCACGACCTCGACGAAATGCTGTCCGAGCGCGACAAACTCAACAAGGATATCCAGACCATTCTTGACGAGCACACCGACAACTGGGGCATCAAGGTCACCAATGTCGAGATCAAGCACATCGACATCGACGAAAGCATGATTCGCGCTATCGCGCAGCAGGCCGAGGCGGAACGCTCGCGGCGCGCCAAGGTCATTCATGCCGAGGGCGAAATGCAGGCCTCGGCCCGCCTCGTCGAGGCCGCGCAACAGCTCGCAACGCAGCCGCAGGCCATGCAGCTGCGCTACCTGCAGACCCTGAGCGGCATCGCCAACGAGAGGACCAACACCATCGTCTTCCCGCTGCCGCTCGACCTGATCGCCCCCCTGCTGGAGCGCTTTCAGGCGGCCAGTTCGAAAGACGCGCCGAAAAAAGACGCGGAGGAATAGCCGCCGCTCCATCCGGCCTTCTCGAGCGGCCGTTCAGCCCGGGTTGATCCAGGCCACGGACAGGGCTCCCGGGCCGAGCCTGGCGCCCAACGTCGCGCTCATCACCGCGAGATGCAGGTCGATGCGCGCGCCCGCGGTGAGGGCTTCGATGGCCTGGTAGGCGGGCATGTGGCGAATGACACGGGGATCACCCCCAAAGCTGATGCTCAGGATGGGTGCGCCGAGACCGGCCCTGATTGCCCGCGTCGCCTGCTCCATTGCCTCGGTGCAAGCGGCCTCGAAGCCCCGCGGCCGGGCCACCACGCGGCGGATCCCCCCGGCGAGCGACAGCAACGGCCTCACGCCGGCGGCCCGCGTCAAGGCGTATTCGGCGCCGCGCAGGCCCTTGCCCAGGCCGTCCAAGCCACGGCGTCGCAGGTACCAGGGATCACCGGGCACCATGAGGCATGCAACGCGGATCGACTCCTCCCGCAACTGGTGACGCAGTTCCGCGAACCGCAACTGGCGCTCCTCGAGCAGCTGGACCGCGCGACATACCAGTACGGCCTCCCCCGCTCCGATCGAGCCGCCGTCCAGAACGCGCAGCGAAAATCCCCCGGTGCCGGGGCCCTGTGCGCGTCGGGCGCGATAGCTCTGCAGGATGGCGTACGACGCCTCCGTAGCCCTGGCATACAGGTCGCTGAATTCCGTGCAGGCCGTGATGACCAGCACCCGGTCATAATCGAGCACGAGTTCCTGGAGGAAGATCTCGCGAATCTCGTCCGCGCTGCATGCGCCGGCCTGCGCATCGACACGTCGATCCGCGAGATAGCGCCGATACAGCGCCATGGTCTGCTCCGGCTCGCGGTCATCGAGGAAGGTCTTGCCGTCCAGCTGGAGGAGCGACGGCAGCACCCGGATGCCGTGGCGTTCGAGGTAGGAATCCGGCAGATCGCAGGAAGCGCCTGCAACGAGGCCGATTCTCATGGGGATTGCGAGGGCCCGGACATGGCCCGATTGTGCTGGCGCGCGGAGCGCACCGTCAATTTCACGGGTCGATCCCGGCGTGCAGCGCCCTTACCTTCTGCCACTGCGCCTCCAACCGCGCGTGTGACACCTTGCCTGCGACCCCGAGTTGCTGCGCGAACAACTGCACGCGATATTCTTCCACCATCCAGCGATAGTCTGTGAAGGCCTCTGCGGCCGCCACGGTCGCCCACTCCGTGCACAATCCCTCCAGCACGCGTTGCCGATGCGGCGCCAGATCCAGCGCCGGGCGCGCCTCGCCTTTGCCGGCAACGAGCCGCTCCATCCGCGCAATGATGGCACGCAGGTACCGAGGCATGGCGACCAGGCGTTCCGGCGGCACATCGCGCAGGAAACCTGCGGGAACCAGCAACTCGAGTTGCCGGGCGATGTCGCCTGCCGCAGCTGTCGCGCCGGGTCCCGTGAGGCCGCGTGCCAGCCGCGTGGCGCAGTCCTCGCGAAGTCCCAGGATCTCCCCGACCAGGCCGAAGAACCGCTCCGCCTCCGGCACGATGCGCGCGCGCCCGGCTTCGAGGACCGCGCGAAACGAGGATTCGTCGCGCGGCAGGACGAGCTCTGCGGGCAGGAACACCTGTGCAAACGCGGCGGTGACCGCGTCCTCCGCGAGATCCTTGCCGACCGCGAGCTCCCGACCGCGCAACACCAGTTGGCGGTCCGCCCGCGCCTGCTGCAGCAGCGCCCGGTACTGTTGCGGCAGCGCCAGCATGAACAGCCGCAACACGCCCAGCCGACCGGCCTGCGCCGCGGCAGCCGGCGTCGGGAACAACCGGCACGACACCGAGGTTCCGTCATCCTGGATCGCCGGGAACAGCGTCTGGCGTACTCGTCCCTGCTGCAATTCCACCGCGTCCGGTACTGGGCCGAAGCGCCAGTCGCGGAAGCTCTCGCCCGACCAGCCTGGCGACCCGGCGGCCACCGGTCCGCCCCCGGCCGAGTGCTTGCGTTTCAGTGCCGCCAGGTCACGCGATGCCTCCAGCAACCGACCCTCCTCGTCCAGCACCTCGACGCGGAACCTGAGCCACGGCTCGAGCTCGAGTTCGGCCCAGGTCTCCGGCGCCACCTCCAGGCCGACGCTACGCCGCAGGCTTTCCGCCAGGGCAGCGCGCAGGCGTCCATGGCCAGGCCGCAACAGCGCCAGGCACGCCCGCGCATGATCCGGCACCGGTACGATACGGCGCCGCGCAGACTTCGGCAGCGCGCGCAGCATGGCGATGACTTTGTCCTCCAGCCAGCCCGGCACCAGCCACTCGAGGCGGTCCTCGTCGAGCAGGGGCAGCAGGTGGCGCGGCGCCTGGAGGGTGACGCCGTCGTCGTCCGCTGCGGGGTCGAAGCGGTACTGCAAAGGCAGGCGGTTACCGCCGATCTCCAGCGCGTCCGGAAAATCATCTGGATCGGGCAGTTTGGCGCCGGTCAACAGGTCGTCCATGGACATGCGCAACAACCCGGGCTCCGACTGCTCCGCGCGCTTGCGCCAGCGCTCGAAGGCCGGAGTGGAACAGATCTCGGGCGGCACTCGCGCGGCGTAGAAGTCGGCGATGGCCGCATCGCCCGCCAGCAGCTCCCGCCGTCGCAACTTGGCCTCCAGCATGTGAATGTCCTGGACCAGCGCGCGGTTCACGGCAAGAAAGCGGCCGCGAGTCCGTATCTGGCCGCCGGCGAGCGCCTCGCGCAGGAAGACCTGCCGGGCGCCTTGCGGGTCGACGCGGGCAAAGTCCACCCGGCGGTTCGCGGCCAGCACCAGGCCGAACAGGCTGACCTGCTCGTGCGCGGCCACGAAGCCTCGGTCGGCCTGCCAGTGAGGATCCGACCAGCTGCGACGCACGAGGTGCGCACCGGCGGATTCGATCCACGCCGGCTCCACCGCCGCGGCCATTCGTCCCCATACGCGGCCTGTATCCACCAGCTCGGCAACGACAACCCACCTCGGCGGGCGGCCCGATAGCGTGGAGTCAGGGAACAGCCGGAAGCGCAGGTTGCGCGGCCCGCGGTACTCGCTGTTCTCGTCCAGCAGGCCGATATGCGAGAGCATGCCGGCGAGGATCGCCTGGTGGACCGAGGCGTAGTCCGCCGGCGCCTCGTTCTGCCGCATGCGCATCTCGTGCACCAGTCCGACCAGTTGGCGATGCACGTCCTGCCACTCCCGCAAGCGCAGGAATGACACGAAATTCTCACGGCACCAGCGACGCTGTGCGCTGCCCGAGTCGTGCTTGCGGCGCTCCTGCCAGGCCTCCCACAACTTCAACAGCGAGAGGAAGTCGGAACGCGGATCCCGGAACGCCGCATGGCGCTCGTCCGCGGCGCCGGCGGCATCCGCGGGGCGCTCACGCGGATCCCGGATGGACAAGCCGGCGGTAATCACCAGGATCTCGCGCAGGCACGCGAGCGGCCCCGCCGCTACCAGCATCCTGGCGAGCCGCGGGTCCACCGGCAGCCGCGCCAGGCGCCTGCCGAGGTCGGTGACCCTGCGCTCGTCGTCCACCGCGCCGAGCTCGCGCAGCAAGCGATAGCCGTCGTTGATGAAGCGGCTGTCGGGTGGGTCGAGAAAGGGAAAGTCCGCGATATTTCCCAACCCGAGCGTCTCCATTTGCAGGATCACGCTGGCAAGGTTGGTGCGGCGAATTTCGGGATCCGTGTACTCCGGCCGGACGTCGTGATCGGCTTCCTCGTACAGGCGGATGCAGACGCCCTCCGCCTCGCGGCCGCAGCGCCCGCGCCGCTGCCAGGCGCTCGCCTGCGAAATTGGCTCGACCTGCAAGCGCTGGATCTTGGTGCGATGGCTGTACCGGCTGATGCGCGCGAGACCGGTATCGACGACGTAGCGAATGCCGGGCACCGTCAGCGAGGTCTCGGCAACGTTGGTGGCGAGCACGATACGGCGGCGTGCCGACCGCTGGAACACGCGGTCCTGCTCGCTGCTGGACAGCCGGCCATAGAGCGGCAACACCTCGATCCCCGGCGGATGATGCTTGCGCAGCGCCTCCGCGGTCTCGCGAATTTCCCGCTCCCCGGGCAGGAACACGAGGATATCGCCCTGCCGGGGCATGTCCCGCCCCGAGAGTTCATCCACCGCCGCCAGGACGCCGTCGGCGAGTTGGCCGTCCTCGGGATCCTCCGGGGGCCGGTAGCGGACTTCCACCGGATACGTGGTACCGCCAACCTCGATGACCGGCGCGCCGCCGAAATGCTCGGCGAAGCGCCGCGGCTCGATGGTCGCCGAGGTGATGATTAGCTTCAGGTCGGGACGGCGCGGCAGCAGCTGCTTCAGGTAGCCGAGCAGAAAGTCGATGTTCAGGCTGCGTTCGTGGGCCTCGTCGATGATCAGCGTGTCGTAGCGGCGCAGCAGCGGGTCGCCGCGAACCTCCGCCAGCAGGATGCCGTCGGTCATCAGCTTGATGCGGCAGTCCGGACCGGTCTGGTCTGAGAAGCGCACCTTCCAGCCCACCAGCGCCTCGCCGACCGGACCGAGCTCCGCCCCGATACGCGCGGCGACGGCGCGCGCCGCAATGCGGCGCGGCTGCGTGTGCCCGATCATGCCGCGCTCGCCGCGCCCGAGGCCCAGGCAAATCTTGGGCAACTGGGTGGTCTTGCCCGAGCCCGTGGCGCCACACACCACCACCACCTGGTGGTCCGCGATCGCCGCAGCAATGCGCTCGCGCTCCGCCGATACCGGCAGCTCGGGCGGGAACTCCAGGCGCAGCGCGGCCAGCGGCTCGCGCGGCTCAGCGCCCAGCGCCGGACTCCTTGACCTCGCTCCAGAGCCGCTCCAGCTCGGCGGGCCCTGCCTGTTCCGGCGTCCGACCGGCCGCGGCGAGCCGCGCCTCGACATCGCGAAAGCGACGCTCGAACTTCAGGCTGGCGCGGCGCAACGCGCCCTCGGCATCCACGTCCAGGTGCCGCGCCAGGTTCACCATGGTGAACAGCAAGTCGCCGAATTCCTCGTCGACCGCTTCCGGCGCGCGGTCGCGGCCGGCGATCGCTTCCTCGAGTTCCCGCGTCTCCTCGCGGATCTTCTCGCGGACAGCGTCCGCATCCGGCCAGTCGAAGCCGACTCGTGCGGCACGCCGGCCGAGCTTCTGCGCGCGCGCGAGCGCCGGCAGCCCGAGCGGCACACCGTCCAGCGTGCCCTGCTGGCGGCCGGCGCGCTCGCGGGCCTTGTGGGTCTCCCAGGCCGCGGTCTGCGCGGCGGCGTCGGCGACCTCGCCGGCGCCGAATACATGGGGATGCCGCCGGCGCATCTTGTCAGCCAGGCCGCCGGCGACGTCCGCGAAGGTGAAGGCGCCCTGCTCCTCGGCAAGACGCGCGTGGAATACCACCTGGAACAGCAGGTCGCCCAGTTCTTCGCGCAGCGCCTCGAGGTCGCCCCGCTCGATCGCGTCGGCCACCTCGAAGGCTTCCTCGAGGGTATAAGGCGCGATCGTGGCGAACGTCTGGGCGAGATCCCAGGGACAGCCGCCCTCGGGATCACGCAAGCGCCGCATCACCTCGAGCAGGGCCTCGACCTCCGTCATGCCTGCCCGCCGCGCAGCGTGTCGCGGAAATTAACCAGCATCGCCGCCGTTGCGCCCCAGATTCGATGCTCGCCCCACGGCATCTCGTAATACGGCAACCGCACGCCCATGAAGCGCTTGTGACGCAGTTGCATGTTGCCCGGGGCCAGCAGGATGTCCAGCGGCACCTCGAAAGCCTCGCTCACCTCGGTAATATCCGGCGCCGGATCGAACTCGGGCCGCACGAAGCCGACCACCGGCGTGACGGAGAAGCCCGTGATCGTCAGGTAATTCGGCAGGTATCCCACCACCTCGACCAGTGCCGCCGCCAGCCCGACCTCCTCGGCCGATTCGCGCAGGGCCGCCTCGCGCGGGCCCGGGTCGCCGGGATCGAGCCGGCCGCCGGGGAAACTGACCTGGCCAGCGTGGTGGCGCAGGCCGGGCGCGCGCACGGTGAACAGCACGGTCAGCCCCGCCGGCCGATCGATGATCGGCAACAGGACCGCCGCCGGCACGAGCTTGCGGGGTCGCAGCCGCTCCAGTGCCGTCGGCAGGTCTCCGGGGAGGCCCGGGACGCGATAGATCTCCGGTGGCGCCGGCCGGGTGCCCGCGAGGCAACGGGCGATCAGGGTCTTCACTTGCGGATGCCGCCCTCCGTCAGCGAGGCCGCATCCAGCAGTCGCGCGAGTTCCTCTGCGGACAGGTCGGTCATCTCCAGCGCTACTTCGCGGATGGGGCGTCCCTCGGCATAGGCTTTCTTCGCGGTGGCGGCGCCGAGCTCGTAACCGATCACCGGGTTGAGCGCCGTGACCAGGATGGGGTTACGGTCCAGCGCCTCGCGCATGTGGGCCTCGTTGACGGTGAAACCGCGGATGGCTCGATCCGCCAGCGCACGCGACGCGCCCGCCAACAGCTTGATGCTGTCCAGCAAACGGTCCGCGATCAGCGGCAGCATCACGTTGAGCTGGAAGTTGCCGGACTGCCCGGCGACGGTGATGGCGGCGTCGTTACCGATCACCTGCGCCGCGACCATAGCGGTGGCCTCCGGGATCACCGGGTTGACCTTGCCCGGCATGATGCTGGAGCCAGGTTGCAGGGCCGGCAGCGCGATTTCACCGAGGCCGGCCAAGGGGCCGCTGTTCATCCAGCGCAGGTCGTTGGCGATTTTCATCAGGCTGACCGCCACCGTCTTGAGCTGGCCGGACAATTCGACCGCGGTGTCCTGGCAGCTGAGGCTCTCGAAATAATCGCCGCTCGGGCGAAAGCCGATGCCGGTCCGCTGCGCGAGGTGCTCGGCGAACCGCGGCGCAAAACCCGGGTCGGCATTGATCCCGGTGCCGACCGCCGTGCCGCCCTGCGCCAGCTTCGTCAGCCGCGGCAGGGTCGCCCGGACCCGCTCGATTCCCGCCCGCACCTGCGACGCCCAGCCGCCCAGTTCCTGGCTCATCCGCACCGGCATGGCATCCATCAGGTGGGTGCGGCCGGTCTTGATGACGTGGTGGCAGGCTTGCGCCTTCTCCTCGATGATCGTCGCCAGGTAGTCGAGCGCCGGCAACAGGTCGGTGTCGAGCTCGACTGCGGCACTCAGGTGGATGGCCGTTGGGATGACGTCATTGCTGCTCTGGCCCATGTTGACGTGGTCATTGGGATGCACCGGGCGGCCGGCGATCCCGGTGGCGAGCGCCGCGATCACCTCGTTGGCATTCATATTCGTGCTGGTGCCGGACCCTGTCTGGAACACATCCACCGGGAATTGCTCGTAATACGCACCATCCGCCACGGCGTCAGCGGCCTCGCGGATCGCGGCGGCGATGTGGTCGTCGAGATGGCCGAGATCATGGTTGGCGCCAGCGGCAGCCCACTTCACCAGCCCAACCGCCCGGATGAACTCTGCGGGCATGGGCCGGCCACTGATCGGGAAATTTTCCACCGCCCGCTGGGTCTGTGCGCCCCACAAGGCGTCGGCGGGTACCCGAAGCTCGCCCATGCTGTCTTTCTCGATGCGATATTCCTGTGCGGACATGCCCTGCCTCCCGTGGCACGAAACGACTTTAATCGTCGCTTCTAGATTATTGAATTATATGTCAATAAATACAGCCCAAGCGGGCTTGAACACAGCCCTGCCCGAGGACTGATCGCATTGCGGTATGATGCGGCAATCCTATCACTTCGGCGCCCTAGCGATGGACACTTCCCCCCTCACCGCAGTTTCCCCGGTAGACGGCCGCTACGCCGGCCGCGCGACGCGCCTGCGGCCAGTCTTCAGCGAGTATGGACTGATCCGTTATCGCGTTGCGGTCGAGGCGCGCTGGCTGCTGGCGCTGGCGGATGAACCCGGCATCGTCGAACTCGACCCGATCGAGGGCAAACCCCTGGAGGTTCTCGAGCGGCTCGCCGCGGGCCTGACGCTTGAGCAGGCAGCGCGCGTCAAGGTCATCGAGGCGAAGACCAACCACGACGTCAAGGCGGTGGAATATTTCCTCAAGGAGCAGCTCGAGCCGGCGGATCCCGGCGGCCGCCTGCGCGAATTTTTTCACTTCGCCTGCACCTCCGAGGATATCAACAACCTCGCCTATGCCCTCATGTTGCGGGATGCGCGGGACGGCGTGCTGGGACCCGAGCAGCGCACACTGGGCAAGCGGCTGGCGCTGCTGGCGGAGGAATACGCCGCCCTCCCGATGTTGTCACGTACCCACGGCCAGGCCGCCTCACCCACGACGCTCGGCAAGGAGTTCGCGAACTTCGCATGGCGTGTGCGGCGCCTCGGCGCCGGCTTCGCGGGCGTCGAGATTCTCGGCAAGATCAACGGCGCGGTCGGTAACTACAACGCCCATCTGGCCGCTTATCCCGATGTGGACTGGCCTGCCATGGCTCGTTCCTTCGTTGAATCGCTCGGCCTTCACTGGAATCCTTACACTACGCAGATCGAGCCGCATGACTGGATCGCCGAGTACTGCCATGCGCTGGAGCGCTTCAACACGGCGCTGATCGACCTCTGCCGCGACCTCTGGGGCTATGTCTCGCTCGGCTATTTCAGGCAGAAGCTGGTCGCCGGCGAGGTGGGGTCGTCCACCATGCCGCACAAGGTCAATCCCATCGATTTCGAGAACGCCGAGGGCAACCTCGGCATCGCCAACGCCTTGTTGGCGCACTTCGCCGCCAAGCTGCCGGTGTCGCGCTGGCAGCGAGACCTGACGGATTCGACCGTGCTGCGCAATATCGGCGTGGCTCTCGGCCACTCGCTGATCGCGTATGCCTCGGTCATGAAAGGCCTGGAACGCATCGAACCGGATCCGCAGCGCCTCGCGGCGGATCTCGACGGCAACTGGGAGGTGCTGGGTGAGGCGATCCAGACCGCCATGCGTCGTCACGGCCTCGCGAACCCTTACGAGCAGTTGAAGGAATTGACCCGGGGTCGGCGGGTCACGGCCGACGAGATGCGCGCCTTCATCGCCGGACTGGGGCTGCCGGAAGAGGCGCAGCACCGCCTGCTGGAGCTGACGCCCGCGACCTACACGGGGCTCGCGGCGCAACTGGCGCGGGACCTCTGAGTACTGCACGATTACGCGACCATGGACTACCTCGACTTCAGCGTTCGGATGGCGGATTGGAGCGGCGACGAGGCTGCGTTGCGTCGCGTGCGCACCACGGTGTTCGTCGAGGAGCAGTCGGTGCCCGAGGCGGAGGAATGGGACGGGCTCGATCCCGAATGTGACCATGCGCTCGCGGAAGCCCGCGATGTCGGCGTAATCGGCACCGGGCGGCTGCATCCCTCGGGCAAGATCGGGCGCATGGCCGTGCTGGCGGCCTGGCGAGGACATGGAGTCGGCGCGGCCATCCTGCGACGCCTGCTCAAGACGGCGGCCCTGCAAGGCCTCGATTCGGTATACCTGCATGCGCAGGTCGCCGTGCTGGGCTTCTACGCCCGTTTCGGCTTCGTCGCCGAGGGCGAGGAATTCGAAGAAGCGGGCATTCCGCACCGCCTCATGCGCATGCGCCTGCCGCGCGAAGATGGCGGGCTCGCCGTGCACGAGGGCCTGACCGGCACGCGCCACATCCTCAGCGGGACCGAGGACTTCGCCACCGCGGTGGCCGACATCGCCGCGATTGCGACACGCTCGTTGGCGATCTTCACCCCCGACCTCGAGCAAGGCATTTATGACTCGCGGCGTTTCCTCGAGACGGTCAAGCGCCTCGTCCTGTCCCGCAGCCATGCGCGGATCCGTGTGCTGATCAATGATCCCGCCCGGGTGCAGCACAGCGTCAACCGATTCCTGCACATCGGGCGCCGGCTGTCCACGTTCATCGAGTTCCGTGCGCTCGCCGAAACTCACTTGCAGCGCGATGATGCCTTCCTTATCGCCGACAGCTCGGCGCTGGTCTATCGGCCGAAGGCCGCACGCCTGGAAGGCATCGCGGATACCTTTGAGCCCCGCATGGCGCGACTCTACCTCGGGCAGTTCGACCAGATGTGGCAGATGAGCGAGAACGCCCGGGAGATCGGCGAACTGCGCATCTGAATGGCCAGGGAACGCGTCATCGTCGGCATGTCTGGCGGGGTGGATTCCTCGGTAGCGGCCCTGCGGCTGCTCGAGGCCGGCTACGACGTGCACGGCCTGTTCATGAGCAATTGGGCCGAGGACGAGCAGGGTTACTGCCAGGCCGCCGAGGACTTCCAGGACGCCCGCGCGGTCTGCGAACTGCTGGCCATACCGCTGCACCACGCCGATTTTTCGCGCGAGTACCGCGCCCAGGTCTTCAGTGCATTTCTCGACGGCTACCGCGCCGGCGTCACGCCGAATCCCGACGTGCTCTGCAACCGGGAAATCAAGTTCGGCAGTTTCCTCCGCCACGCACAGCGCCTCGGCGCGGTCCGCATCGCCACCGGTCACTACGCGCGCACGGACGGCTCGGGCCGGCTGCTGCGCGCCGCGGACGCCGGCAAGGACCAGACCTATTTCCTGCACGCGGTGTCCGGCGAGGCCTTGCGCCAGGTGATGTTCCCGCTGGGCGATCTGCAGAAGACCGACGTGCGGGCCATCGCCAAGGCCAACGGCCTGCCAAACCACGACCGCAAGGACAGCACCGGCATCTGCTTCATCGGCGAGCGGCCTTTCACCGAGTTCCTCGCCGCGCACCTTGACGACGAACCTGGCGACATCGAGGACCTCGAGGGCAGGCACCTGGGGCGTCACCTGGGCCTGAGCCGTTACACGCTTGGCCAGCGCCAGGGACTCCGCCTGGGTGGAGTCGCGGGCGCCGGGGAGGCGCCCTGGTACGTCCAGGGCAAGGACACGACGCGGAACGTGCTGCGGGTCGTGCAGGGACATGATCACCCGGCGCTGTTTCACGCCTCGCTCACCGCCGTGTCGCCCCACTGGATCTCCGGTACGCCGCCGGCATGGCCGCTGTCGTGCACAGCCCGGACCCGGCACCGCCAGCCGGATCGGCCCTGTCGCGTCCTGGCGGATGCCGACCAGGCGCTGCGGGTGGAATTCGAGGCGCCGCAGCGCGCCCTCACCCCCGGCCAGTTCATCGTGTTCTACGCCGGCAACGAGTGCCTCGGCGGCGCGGCCATCGCGTCGGTCGGCGAGCCGGTGACGCGCGCGGGGGATGCCGGGCGCGCCGCCTCAGCCCGAGCCTGATCCGCTATAATTCCAGATTAGCCCCGCCATGCGGACCCGCAGGGGGCGGCCCGCCCGCAATCGATCCCGGAGGAAACATGAAGGACAAGGTGGATGCGCGCTCAGCGCTGAAGGTCGATGGCAAGGAATACGCCATCTGGTCCCTGCAAAGCCTCGGCAAGGAGCGCGTCGCGCGCCTGCCCTACTCGCTGCGCATCCTGCTGGAGAACCTGTTGCGCCACGAGGACGGCGTCAACGTCACCCGCAAGGACATTGACGCGCTGCTCGACTGGAACCCCAAGGCCGAGCCCGACACCGAGATCGCCTTCACCCCGGCGCGCGTCATCCTGCAGGACTTCACCGGCGTGCCCGCTGTCGTCGACCTGGCCGCCATGCGCGATGCCGTGGTCAAGCTCGGCGGCCAGGCAGAGGCCATCAACCCGTTGTCGCCCGCCGAGCTGGTGATCGACCACTCCGTGCAGGTCGACTCCTTCGGTGCCGCCGATTCGCTGCAGAAGAACAACGAGATCGAGTTCGGCCGCAACGAGGAGCGCTACAGCTTCCTGCGCTGGGGTCAGAATGCCTTCGATAACTTCAAGGTCGTGCCGCCGAACACAGGCATCGTCCACCAGGTGAACCTCGAGTTCCTGGCGCGGGTCGTGTTCGATGCGGAAAAGGACGGCGGGCTGGTCGCCTACCCGGACACGCTGGTCGGCACCGACTCGCACACCACCATGATCAACGGCCTGGGCGTGCTGGGCTGGGGCGTCGGCGGCATCGAGGCCGAGGCCGCCATGCTCGGCCAGGCCGTGACCATGCTCATTCCCCAGGTCATCGGCTTCCGCCTGAAGGGCAAGCTGGCCGAGGGCGCGACCGCCACCGACCTGGTGCTGACGGTCACCGAAATGCTCCGCAAGCGCGGCGTGGTGGGCAAGTTCGTCGAATTCTTCGGCGACGGCCTGTCCAACATGCCGCTGGCGGATCGCGCCACGCTCGGCAACATGTCGCCCGAGTTCGGCAGCACCTGCGCAATTTTCCCGATCGACAGCGAGACGATCCGTTACCTCGAACTCTCGGGCCGCAGCGCGGAGCGCATCGCCCTGGTCGAGGCTTACGCGAGGGCGCAGGGCCTGTGGCGCGAGGACGGGCAGCCGGAGGCCGAGTACAGCGACATCCTCGAGCTGGACATGGCGGACGTGAAGCCAAGCATCGCCGGTCCCAAGCGCCCGCAGGATCGGATTTTGCTGAGCGACGCGAAGCAGACCTTCCTGAAGCACCTGCAGCCCATCCAGGCCGACCGTGAATCCAAGATGAGCCTGGCCGAGTCACGCTTTGAGGGTGAAGGCGGCGACGGCTCGATCGGGAACCCGGCTTCCGCGTCAGCTGCGGGCCTGGGCAAGGTCGTACGCGACGGCAAGGAATTCGTGGTGCGCGACGGCGCCGTGGTGATCGCCGCGATCACCAGCTGCACCAACACCTCCAATCCCGCGGTGATGCTGGCGGCCGGCCTGCTGGCGCGCAACGCTGCCGCGAAGGGCCTCAAGGTGAAGCCCTGGGTGAAAACCAGCCTCGCGCCGGGATCCAAAGTGGTGACCGAGTACCTGAAAAAGGCCCAGCTGCTCGACGATCTCGAAACCCTGGGTTTCAACGTCGTCGGCTACGGCTGCACGACCTGCATCGGCAATTCCGGGCCGCTGCCTGAGGACATCGCCGAGGTCATCACCCGGCATGACATCGTGGGCACCTCCGTGCTGTCCGGCAATCGTAACTTCGAGGGGCGGATCCATCCGCTCGTCAGGATGAATTTCCTCGCCTCGCCGCCGCTGGTGGTCGCCTATGCGCTGGCCGGCAACCTCGACGTCGACCTGCTCAACGAGCCACTCGGCGAAGGCAAGGACGGCAAGCCGGTTTTCCTGAAGGACGTATGGCCGAGCTCGCGCGAGATCCAGGAAACCGTCATGGGCAACCTGGACTCCGGCATGTTCCGGGGCAGCTACGGCGGCGTGTTCGACGGCGACAAGAACTGGCAGGGGCTGTCGGTGCCCGAGGGCGAGATCTACGACTGGCCGGAGGAATCGACCTACGTCCGTAACCCGCCGTACTTCGAGGGCATGGAGATGGCGCCGGAGGGGCTCAAGCAGATTACCGGAGCGCGTGTGCTCGCGGTGCTCGGCGACTCGGTGACCACCGACCACATCTCGCCGGCGGGCAGCATCGCCTCCAACAGCCCGGCCGCGAAGTACCTGGTCAGCAAGGGCGTCGATCCGCAGGACTTCAACTCCTACGGCTCACGCCGCGGCAACCACGAGGTCATGATGCGCGGCACCTTCGCCAACATCCGCCTGCGCAACACGCTGGCGGGCGGCGTCGAGGGCGGCTGGACGAAGTACCTGCCCACGGGCGAGATCATGGCGATCTACGACGCCTCGATGCGCTACCAGCAGGCCGGCACGCCGCTGGTCATCCTCGCCGGCAAGGAATACGGCTCAGGCTCATCGCGCGACTGGGCCGCCAAGGGCACCAAGCTGCTGGGCGTCGAGGCGGTGATCGCCGAGAGCTACGAGCGTATCCATCGCTCCAACCTGATCGGCATGGGCGTGCTGCCACTGCAGTTCCACGACGGCCAGAACGCCGGCTCCCTCGGGCTGAACGGCACCGAGACCTTCACCATCGACGGCCTCGGCGACGGCAGTGCCCGCGAAGTGACGGTCACGGCGACCCGCGAAAGCGGCGACCCGGTCGTGTTCAAGGCCCGGGTACGGATCGACACGCCGAAGGAGCTGGAGTACTACCAGCACGGCGGCATCCTGCACTACGTGCTGCGCCAGCTGGCCGGCGCCGACCGGGCGGCTTGAGCGCCGGGACGCCGGGGGCGTCCGACGACATTGCGGCCGGCCTGCTGGATGCCCTCCGGCAGGCCGGCCGGGTCGTTTTCCTGACGGGGTCAGGCGTATCCGCGGAAAGCGGCGTGCCCACCTTCCGCGACGAGATGACCGGCTTGTGGGCGCGTTACCGGCCCGAGGAGCTTGCCACTCCAGAGGCGTTCCGGCGCGATCCGGCGCTGGTCTGGGCCTGGTACCGGGAGCGGCGCCGGCACGTCGCCGCCGCGCAGCCAAACGGCGCGCATCACGCGATCGCCCGCCTGCAGGCGCGCATCCCCGGTGCGGTGTTGATCACCCAGAATGTCGATGGCCTGCACCAGCGCGCCGGCAGCCCGGACGTCATCGAGTTCCACGGCAACCTGTTCACTAACCGGTGCCGCGACTGTGGCCATGAGATGCAAGACCCCGACCCGGAACTCGAGTCTCCGCCCGCGTGTCCCCGTTGCGGGCAACGGATGGGACCGGGCGTGATCTGGTTCGGCGAGTCGATCCCCGCGGAAGCGCTGGCGATGGCCTGGCGCTACTCCATGGCGGCGGAGGTATTTTTCTCGATCGGCACCTCGGGCCAGGTCTATCCCGCCGCGCAGCTGGTAGAGCTGGCGCGCAGCTCGGGCGCGATCGTCGTGGAGGCGAACACCGCGCCGACGCCGCTCACCGAATCGGCCGATTTCGTCCTGCGAGGACCGGCGGGCCGAACCCTGCCACGGCTGGCAGAATCTCTTATAGATTCTAGCAAATAGCTCTATGCTAATGTTTTTATTGTTATTTGCTTGACTGGTAGTTACTCTCTCCGCAGGCCGCCCTGACCGGAAATCCACCCATGCCCCGCGCGCCCCTGTCTGCCCTCCGGGCCGCTATCGGCCCCGGCCTGCTGATGGCCGGCGCGGCCGTCGGCGTATCGCACCTGGTGCAGTCGACACGAGCCGGGGCCGAGTACGGCCTGCTGCTGGTGCCGGTGGTGTTGCTGGCGTGCCTGTTGAAATACCCCTTCCTGGAGTTCGGACCCCGCTATGCCGCGGCCACCGGCGAGGACCTGCTGGTCGGCTTCCGCCGCATCGGCGGCTGGGCCTTGGCAATTTTTGGCCTCGTCACGGTGGGCACAATGTTCATCGTCCTCGCGGTGGTGACGCTGGTCACCGCCGGGCTGGCCGGCCTGGTGCTCGGCCTCGACCTGCCGGCCGCCGACATTTCCGCCGGCATACTCGCCGCCTGCCTGCTGCTGCTCGCGATCGGCAATTACCGCGGCCTCGACCTGGCCATGAAAATGCTGATGGCCGCGCTCTCGATCTCCACGCTCGCGGCAGTAATGCTGGTGCTGGGCGGGCAGCCCGACTGGTCCGGCATCAGCGGCGTGGTGGAGGCCCCGCGCCTGCTGACGGCCGGCGGAATCGCCTTCCTGCTGGCGCTGGTCGGCTGGATGCCGATTCCCATCGAGGTCGCGGCCTGGCATTCGCTCTGGACCCGCGAGCGGGCGCAGCAGACCGGGCAAGCGCCGAGCGTGCGCGATGCGATCCTCGACTTCAGGATCGGCTTCTTCGGCGCCACCGCGCTGGCCTGCGCGTTCGTGCTGCTCGGCGCGACGCTGATGTACGCCAGCGGCCTGCGTTTCGCGGACTCCGCCGTCGGCTTCTCGGCGCAACTGGTGGATCTTTACGCGCGGAACCTCGGTGAATGGAGCCGGCCGCTGATCGCCGTCGCCGCGCTCAGCACGATGTTCAGCACCACGCTCGCCGTCGCCGACGCCTATCCCCGCGTGTTGTCTGCGCTCTATCGACTGGCCCGCCACGGCGTGAACGCGGCTGCGGACTCGAGCAGCACCGACCGGCGCGCTTATCTTGCCGCTCTGCTCATGGTCAGCGCCGGCGCGCTGCTGATCCTGCAATATGCCGGGGCCGCGTTCACTCGCCTGATCGATTTCGCCACGACGCTTTCCTTCGTGTCCGCTCCGCTGCTGGCATGGATCACGCTGCGGGCCGTGACCGGTCCCGGCATGCCTGCCGCATCGCGCCCCGGACCCGGACTGCTCGCCCTGGCGTGGGTCAGCCTGGTCTTCGGCGTCGTCTTCTCGGCCGCATGGCTACTGTGGATGCTGCTCGGCTGACGGAATCCGCGTCGCCTGCCAGGCCACCGCCCGCCACGCGTCGCCGCGCAGGGTGAACACGCCAGTGTTGTAGAACTCTTCGGGCCGTTCCCCGGCACGACGCGCGACCAGTCGAAAGGTGACCACGGCAACTTCACCGTGCAGGCGCACATCGATATCCTCGGCGGTGTAGACAGCGCCGGACGGCTCACCCGGCGATGCCAGTGCAGCGAGGATCTCGGCCTTGCCGAAGCGCGCGCCCGACGAACTCGTGTAGACGAGTTCGTCGGCCCAGAAACGCTCGTGCACGACGGCGTCGTCCACGGAGGCGCCGGCCATGAACTCGTGCAGCAAGGCGACCAGGCGATCCGTCTCCGCCAGCGCCAGCGCCGGCACCGACAGACACAAGGTCAGCGCGAGGCCGGCCAGCGATCGGGACAAGCTCATCGAGTGCTTCACCGGCTTCCCTCGGGTGCTAGATCGGGTCGTGATTAAGCCAGGCCGGCACGCTGCGCCACGCCTCGCGCAGCTCACGCTCGCGCAACTCGAACGCCGGGTCGAGCGTGGCCACCAGCCGCCAGAACCGCGGCGAGTGATTCAGGTGCCGGGTATGCGCGAGCTCGTGCAGGAACAGGTGGCGCACCAGCGCAGGCTCGACGAACAACAGGGCGCAGTTGAGGCTGATGGTGTGGCGGGCCGAACAGCTGCCCCAGCGGGACCGCTGGCGCCGCACCGACGCGCCTGCATAGGGGAGCCCGACTTCCGCGCTGACGGCCTCGAGCCACGGCAACAGGGTCGCGCGCGCGCGCGACATGAGCCAGGTCCTGAGGCGCGCAATGCGCCGGTGCGGGTCCACCGGACCGGGCACGGTCAATCGCCCGCCGCCGGGCCCTGCCAGCGCTCGCAAGCGCCCGGAGCCGTCCCTGTAGTCGATTGCCCAGTGTTCGTCGACCGCCGCAAGCCGAAGCTCGGCCGGCGGCGCCAGGCCGGCATCACCATGCAGCGCCCGAAAGCCGCCGCGCGCCTTGGCGATCCAGTCCGCGTGACTCTCCACGAACTGGCGGATACTGCGTTCGCCGACGCGCAGCGGCGCCACCACTTCCACCACGCCGTGCGGAAACACCCTGAGTGACAGCCGTCGCGCCCGGCCGCTCCTGCGCACCACCACGGCTTCCTCGCCGCCGAACAGCGCCAGCTGGTCGGCCGGGGCGCTCATAGCGCCGCGGCGAGCCGCGTCGCCTGGTCGATGGCCCGCTTGGCGTCGAGCTCGGCGGCCTCGAGCGCGCCGCCGACCACGGTCACCGCGACGCCGCTCTGCTCGAGCTCTCCGGCCAGCGTGTTCAGCGGCTCCTGCCCGGCGCAGACGACGATGTGATCCACCTCGAGCAGGCGCTCCTCGCCGTCCACTCGGACGCGCAGCCCGCCGGCCTCCACGCCCAGGTACTCGACCCCCGCCAGCATATGCACGCCGCGGCGCTGCAGCCCGAGGCGATGCGCCCAGCCGGTGGTCTTGCCGAGCCCACGACCCGGCTTGCCGGTCTTGCGCTGCAGGAGCGAGATCTCGCGGCCGGAGCCCGCCGGCCGCGGCTCCACCCCTTCGACGCCTCCCCGGGTCGTCATCCCGCCGTCAATACCCCATTCGGCGTTGTAGCCGGCAATCGGGTCCGGGCCGGCATTGCCATGCGCGAGATAGGTGGCGACGTCGAATCCGATGCCGCCCGCACCGATGATCGCCACCCGGCGCCCGACTTCCCGCCGCCCGAGCAACACGTCGATATAGGACAGCACGCTCGGCAGTTCGAGGCCGGGAATCGGCGGCCGGCGCGGCACGACGCCAGTGGCCACGACCACGTGGTCGTAGCCGCCGCCGGCAAGCTCGCTCGCCGAGACCGCGCGGCCGAGCCGCACCTCGACCCCGGTGGTCTCGAGCCGGCGCCGGAAATAACGCAGGGTCTCGGAAAACTCTTCCTTGCCGGGCACGCGCCGCGCCATCTGGAACTGGCCGCCGATTTCCGGCGCGGCCTCGAACAAGGTGACGCGATGGCCGCGCTCCGCGGCGGTGGTGGCCGCGGCAAGGCCGGCCGGGCCACCGCCCACGACGGCGACCTTCAGGGGCTTCGCCGCCGGGCGGATCACCAGCTCGGTCTCGTGGCAGGCGCGCGGGTTCACCAGGCAGCTCGAGCGCTTGCCCGCGAAGGTGTGATCGAGGCACGCCTGGTTGCAGGCGATGCAGGTGTTGATCTCGTCGGCGCGGCCTTCTGCCGCCTTGCGGACGAACTCCGGGTCGGCCAGGAACGGCCGCGCCAGGCTGACCATGTCGGCCTCGCCGCGGGCAAGGATTCCCTCCGCGACTTCCGGGGTGTTGATGCGGTTGGTCGCCACGACCGGCACCGGCAATGCCTGGCGCAGGCGCGACGTCACCCAGGCGAACGCCGCCCGGGGTACCAGCGTCGCGATCGTCGGGATGCGCGCCTCGTGCCAGCCGATGCCCGTGTTGATGATGGTCGCGCCCGCCGCAGCCACGGCCTGGCCAAGCTGCACCACCTCGTCCCAGTCGCTGCCGCCCTCGACGAGATCCAGCGCGGACAGGCGGTAAATGATGATGAAGTCGGGCCCGACGGCCTCGCGCACCCGGCGGACGATCTCGACGGGGAAGCGGCTGCGGCGCTCGAAGTCCCCACCCCAGGCATCGTCGCGGCGGTTGGTGCGCGCCGCGATGAACTCGTTGATCAGGTAGCCCTCGGAGCCCATGATCTCGACGCCGTCGTAACCCGCCTCGCGCGCCAGCGCCGCGCAACGCGCAAAGGCGCGGATCTGCGCCTCGACGCCCCGGGCGCTCAGGCCCCGCGGCTTGAACGGCGTGATGGGCGACTTGAGCCGCGACGGCGCCACGGACAAGGGATGGTAGGCGTAGCGGCCCGCATGCAGGATCTGCATGCAGACACGACCGCCGGCCGCATGCACTGCCTCGGTCACCAGGCGATGGCGCGGTACCTCGCGGCCCGCGGACAGCTTGCCGGCGAACGGCGCCACCCAGCCGGCGATGTTGGGCGCGATGCCGCCCGTCACGATGAGGCCGGCGCCACCCGCCGCGCGCTCGGCGAGGTAGGCGGCCAGCTTGGGATAGCTGGCGGCGCGGTCCTCGAGACCGGTGTGCATGGAGCCCATCAACACCCGGTTGGGCAGCGTCGTGAACCCGAGATCGAGCGGCGCGAGCAGATTGGGATAGGTGTTCATCGAAGCGTCCGTGCGGAAACCGCCGCGACTATAACCGCCCCGGGCCGCGAAACCCAAGGGCGCCGAGGTCCAAGGGGGGTGACGCTTGATGTACCATTTGCTCTTAACCGGAGCGCCCGATGTCCCGCATATCCATCACCGACTATGCCTTCCTGCTGACCGAGACGGCCGACAGTCCGCGCCACGTAGGTTCGTTGCAGATTTTCAGGCCGCCGGAGCACTATCCCGGCGACTTCGTCGGCGACCTGATCGCGGAACTGCGCCGCCACAAGGTGGGCGAGCCGTTCAACCAGCGCCTCAAGGTGTCGCTCGCGGGCATGCCGCAATGGGCGCCTGACCCTTCCTTCGATCTCGAATATCACATGCGACGCTCCGCGCTGCCGGGGCCCGGCAGCCGCCGGCAGCTGGCGGACCTCGCGTCGCGCCTGCACGCCTTCATGCTGGACCGCGAACATCCGCTGTGGGAACTGCACTTCGTCGAAGGCCTGCACGACGGCTGTTTCGCGATCTACACCAAGATTCACCACGCCTACTGCGACGGCGCGACGCTGGTGCGGCTGGCCAATTCCTCGCTCAGCGCGGACCCCGCGGACCCGCGCGTCCGGGCGTTCTGGCAGCTGCCGGAGAGCGGCAGGAGCGACCACCCGGAACGGGACATCCGCGCGGCGCTGGCCGGCCTCGGCGGCGGGCTGCGCTCGATGTTCGTGATGGGCAAGGAACTGTCGGGCATCGCCGGCAAAATGGCGCTGGACCGGCTCGGCTTCGCCAAGTCCGCGCTGGACGTGCCGTTCACCGCGCCGCGGACCGCCCTGAACGGCCACATTACCCGCGCACGGCGGATCGCGGGCGCGAGCCTCGAGATCGATCGCCTGAAGGCTGTCGCGCGCTCCACCGGCACGACGCTGAACGACGTGATCGTGACCATTTGCGACATTGCGCTGCGACGCTACCTGGCGCGCTACGCGGAACTGCCGCGCAGCCCCCTGGTGGCGCAACTTCCGGTCAACCTGCGCCGCCAGGGCGAGACCTCCGCCACCAACATCCTCGGCATCATCCCGGTGCGGCTCGCGGGTGTCAGCCGTAATCCCCTGAAGCGGTTGCGCGAAGTACACCGCTCGACGGCGGAAATGAAGGACGCACTGCTCGCCCTGTCACGCGAGACGGTGATGGCCTACACGCTGCTCATCCAGGGCGTCGCGATCGCCGGGGACATCCTGCACGTGTCGGGCATGGCGCCGCCGGCGGGCAACATCCTGATCTCGAATCTGCCCGGCTCGCCGGTGAAACTCTACCTGCGCGGCGCGCGCCTCGAGGAAGTCTTCCCGATCTCGACCATACCGCCCGACATGGTGATGAACATCACGGTCTACAGCTACGCGGAGCAGATGTTCTTCGGCATGATCGCCGGATACGAGGCCATGCCGCATCTGCCGGAGATGCGCAGCTATATTCGCGAGGCGCTCGAGGCACTGGAGCACGAGGTCGCGGCCGTCCTCGCCGGTCTGCCGGATGTCGATCCCCGCGAGGCCGCCGGACCGGGTGGCGCGGGCGCAGGAACCGGGGGCAATGCGCCGCCCGCGAGCGGCCGCGAGAAATCCACGGCAGGGACGCGCAAGGCCAAGGCAGCGGCGCGCAAGCCATCCGCCGCGAAGGCGCCCCCGCCCAAGCGCCCCAGCAAGGCCTCGGCGAGGAAGCCCGCCGCCACCGGGCAATGAAGCTCGTCGACATCGGCGTCAACCTCGCGCACGACAGCTTCGATGCGGACCGCGCCGAAGTGATCGCGCGCGCCCGCGCCGTCGGCGTGGAGCGCATGATCGTGACCGGCAGTTCGCTTGAATCGAGCGTTGCTGCGCTCGCACTGGCGCAGCAGGACGCCGGACTGTTCGCCACCGTCGGGGTGCACCCGCACCACGCCGCGGACATCGACGCCTCGCACCTGCCAGAGCTGCTCGGCATGGCCGGCCAGCCCGGGGCCGTAGCCGTCGGCGAGTGCGGCCTCGATTTCTTTCGCGATTTCTCGCCCCGTGATCGCCAGGAAGAGGCGTTCCGTCTGCAGCTCGACCTCGCGATGCAGACCGGCCTGCCGGTCTTCCTGCACCAGCGGGACGCTCATGAGCGTTTCGTCGCCATCCTCGACGAGTGCGGGACGAAGCGTCCGGCGGGCGTCGCGCATTGTTTCACCGGCGGCCCGGCCGAGCTCTCCGACTACCTCGACCGCGGCCTGTATATCGGCGTCACGGGCTGGATCTGCGACGAACGGCGCGGCGACGCCCTGCGCGAAGCGGCGCGTCACCTGCCGCTGGATCGAGTACTGGTCGAGACCGACGCGCCTTACCTCCTGCCGCGCGACCTCGAGCCGAGGCCGCGCAGCCGTCGCAACGAGCCGATGCACCTGCCGCACGTGGTGCGCACGCTCGCGGCGCTGATGGGCGAGACGCCCGGGCGTCTCGCCGAGGCCAGCACGCGCAATGCCGAGGCGCTGTTCGGTCTTTAGTACAATGTCGGCCAGGTACCGCCGATTTCCAATGGAGCCGTCGAATGGACAACGCCAAGGCCCTCGCGCTGACTGACCGAATCTGGGACGAAAGCATCGTGCCGACGCTGTGCGACTACGTCCGGATTCCGAACAAGTCGCCGAATTTCGATCCGGACTGGGAGCGACACGGTTACATGGACCAGGCGGCCGAACTGCTCGCCGAGTGGTGCCGCCAGCAGCCGATCAAGGGGATGTCGGTGGAGATCGTGCGGCTGCAGGGGCGCACGCCGGTGTTGCTGGTGGAAGTCGCGGGCAACAACGACGACACCGTGCTGCTGTACGGCCACCTCGACAAGCAGCCCGAGTTCGACGGCTGGAGCGACGGGCTGTCGCCCTGGGAGCCGGTGATCCGCGACGGCAAGCTGTATGGCCGCGGCGGCGCGGACGACGGCTACGCCGTGTTCGGCTCGCTGACAGCGATTCGCGCCCTGCAGGAGCAGGGCGTTCCCCACGCGCGTTGCGTCGTGCTGATCGAGGGCTGCGAGGAGAGCGGCAGCTTCGACCTCCCCTACTACATCGATCATCTCGCCGACCGTATCGGGACACCGACCCTGGTGGTGTGTCTCGACGCCGAGTGCGGCAATTACGAGCAGCTCTGGTGCACCACCTCGCTGCGCGGCAACCTGGTCGGCACGCTCAAGGTGGCGGTACTCAAGGAAGGCGTGCATTCCGGCGGCGCCAGCGGCATCGTACCGTCCAGCTTTCGCGCCCTGCGGCTGGCGCTCGACCGCCTCGAGGACCCTGCGACTGGCGAAAGCCGACTGGCCGAACTGTTCGACGCCATCCCTGCCGCGCGCATCGAGCAAGCCGGGGCCGCCGCTGCCGTGCTCGGCGAGAACGTGCACCGCCGCTTTCCCTGGGCCGGCGACACGCGTCCCGTCGCCGACGACCCCGTGGAACTGCTGCTGAACAACACCTGGCGCCCGACCCTGTCCGTCACCGGCGCCGACGGCCTGCCGGCGACCGGCTCCGCTGGCAACACGCTGCGGCCCTGGACCGCCGTGAAGCTGTCGTTCCGGCTGCCGCCCACGCTGGACCCGAAGCAGGCGGCGACTGCCGTCAAGCAGGCCCTGGAGACCGACCCGCCGCTCGGCGCGCAAGTCGAGTTCCGGATCGATTCCGCGATGGGCGGCTGGAACGCACCGCCGATCGCCGACTGGCTTGCGGACTCCATGCAGCAGGCATCCCGGGCCTTCTTCGGCAAGCCGGCGCTCTACATGGGCACGGGCGGCAGCATCCCCTTTATGGGCATGCTGGGGGAGAAGTTTCCTGGCGTGCAATTCCTTGTGACGGGCGTCCTCGGGCCGAACTCGAACGCGCACGGGCCGAACGAGTTCCTGCATATCGCCAAGGGCAAGCGAGTCACCGCCTGCGTGGCGCGGGTGCTCGCGGACCATTACCGCCGCGCCCGGGTGGCAGACGCCGCCTAGGCCGCCCTCTTCGACAGGCTCACATCGGCCGGGCAGCGGCCGCGAGCGCGTCCCAGGCCTCCCTCAGGACGGTCGGCGGCGGCTGCTTGCCCCGGGCCGGGAACTCGGTGACCAGATCTTCCTGGAGCACGACGCCCGGCGGGCGCTCACCGGAAATCTCCACGGGACCCAGCAGCAGCACCCGGCCGTCCACCGGTACCCTGGGCGCGATGGCGTGCACTGCATGCCGGCGCGCCTGCATCCCCGGCAAGGGATTGTCCAGCAACTGGCGGCGCGCGCCATCCAGCACCGTCCAGCGGTCGAGCTGGGCACCCCAGAACAGCGTGCCCGCGGCGCGGCGCACCTCCAGCACGAGGATTCCCCGCGGGGTCAGCAGCGCCAGGTCGAGGTGGATTTCGCCATCCACTTCATCAGGGATGAAGACGTCCCGGAGCTGCTCCCACGATATTCGGCGCAACAAGTATTCCAGGCCGCGCCGCCGCCGCCGGTAGGCGACGGCGGCCGCCACGACCGCGGCGCCGGCGCCCAGCGCCGCGACGCCCAGCAGCCAGCCGGTCGCCGGCAGCCCGATCATGGCTTCGCCCCGCCGCGGGCATGACGGCGCAACTCTTGGCGCATGCGCAGGCTGTCAATGGTAAACACCGCCAGGGCGCTCCAGATCAGGACGAACGTGATCGCCCAGGCCGCGGTGAACGGTTCACCGTACACCAGCGTCGCGAGCAGGAAAGTCAGTGTAGGCCCAAGGTACTGAAAGAAACCAACCGTGATCAAGGGGAGCCGCCGGGCCGCCTCGGCGAACCACAACAGCGGCAACAAGGTAATCGGCCCGGCCAGCACCAGCAGCAGCGTCGTGCGCGTGTCGTCGCCGAACGCAGACTCGCCCCGGAGCCCAAACCAGGCCAGCGCGACCAGGGCCAGCGGCGCCATCAGCAGCGTCTCCACGAACAGTGCCGCCATGGAGGGCAGGCCCACCCGTTTGCGGATCAGCCCGTAGAAACCGAAGCTGAACGCAAGCGTCAGCGAAATCCAGGGCAGTCCGCCGAGCTCAAAGGCAAGGCTCGCCGTGCCGATCGCCGCCAGCGCGACGGCCAACGTCCTGCCGCGCCCGAGGCGTTCCCCGAGAAACAGCATGCCGAGCAACACGTTCACCAGCGGGTTGATGTAATAACCAAGGCTGGTGGCCATCACCTGGTCGTTGACCACCGCGTAGATGTAGATGAGCCAGTTGGTGCTCACCAGGGCGGACGTCAGTGCGAGGGTACGCACGGTGCGCGCGCTGGACAAAGCGCTGCGTACCTGGGGCCAGGCGCGCAGCAAGGTCACGAACACGGCGCCGAACACCACGCTCCAGATAACGCGGTGAGCCAGCACCTCGACGGGCGGGACGTGCGGCAGCAGCTTGTAATAGATCGGCGTCAGGCCCCAGAAGCCGAATGCCGCGATCGCGTACAGCGATCCGGCGCGCTGCCCGGACGGCACGCGCTCAGGACTCCTCGACGACGTGGGCGCCCGGGGCGTCCGGGCTGGAGATCCAGGTTTCGCTATCGATGCCGCCGGCGAGAAAACTTGCCTCGAAGGCCCGGGCGACGTCATCGGCTCGTGCGACCGGCACCCAGGCAAAGACTGAGGGGCCGCTCCCCGACAGGGAGCCCCCGAGGGCGCCGGCTGCACGGGCCGCTGCCAGCGCCTGGCTCGCGCCCGGCACCAGGCCGGCGCGTTGCGGCCAAATGATCTCGTCCTGCAGGCAGCGCGCGACCTGCTCGAGGTCATTGCGCAGGCAACCGGCCACGAAACCCGCCAGCCAGGCGGACTGCCGCACCCAGTGCTCAATAGGCACGGTCGGCGAGAGAATCCTGCGCGCATCCCGGGTACGGACTTCCAGCGCCGGGTGGCACAGCACGCACGCGATCCCCGCGGGAACCGGCAGCCGGGTGCAGCGCGGCGGTCGGCCCGGCTCGGTCAGCACCAGCCCACCCAGCAGCGAGGCGGCCGCGTTGTCCGGGTGCGCGGCCCCGCTGGCCGCGTTCTCGCCTTCCAGGGCATATTCCAGCAGCGTCGAATGATCGAGGCCGAGGCCCCATAGCGCATCCGCGGCAACCACCGCAGCGACCGCCGAGGCGGCCGATCCGCCCATGCCGGAGCCGAGTGGAATGCCCTTGTACAGCGACAGCTCGACGCCGTCCCGCACGCCGTGATCCGCCGCCATGCGCAGCAGCGGCCGCGACGCGGAATTCGCCTCCGGCGCGCGGGGCAAGTCCGTCAGCCGGCCGCTGATGTCGGTCAGGACAATGCCCGGCGCCGCCCGCCGCCGCAACGTCACCGAGTCGCCCACGGCCGAGATTGCATGCCCGAGCACGTCGAAGCCGACGCCGACATTGCCGACCGAGGCGGGCGCGAAAGCCGTGACGCTATCCATGGCCGATTCCGGGAGCCAGTTCCTGAGAATGTAATTGTGGCACGGTACTCTGTCCGAGAGTCGAGCCCGGGACCCTAAAAAAAGAACCCGCCTCGAGGGCGGGATCAAATCGCGGCAGCTTTTTGCTTGTTGATTTTCAGCCACTGCGATGTAGGCCCAGAGTACTGGTGTTACAAATTGATTGCAATCCGCTTTTGGCCCTCAACTTTTGCCTGCGAGTGCGGCAAGATGGGGGTCAGACGCAGGAAGCCTCCCAATGTCACAAACCGTCGAAAGACCCGCCGCCGCGATCACCGTCGCCACCAGCCCGCCGGACCTGGATTCGTCCGAGTGGTACCTCAACCGGGAGCTCACCTGGCTGTCCTTCAACCGCCGGGTGCTGCACGAGGCGGAGGACGCCCGTACCCCCCTGCTGGAGCGGGTGAAGTTCCTCTCGATCGTAAGTTCCAACCTGGACGAGTTTTTCATGAAGCGCGTGGGCGGGCTCAAGCAGCAGCTCGGCGCGGGCGTGCAGGCATTGTCGGTCGACGGACGCAGCCCGGAGCAGCAGCTGAGGGAATGCGAGGCCGAGGTGCGCGCCATCAAGGAGCGCAAGGACGAACTCCTGCCGCAGCTCCTCGCGGAGCTGCAGGCCGCCGATATCCGGCTGAGCCGTTATACCGAGCTGGACGAGGCGCAACAGTCCAGCTTGCGGGCCTGGTACCTGGAGAACATTTATCCGCTGCTGACGCCCATCGGCATGGATCCGGCGCATCCCTTTCCGTTCATCTCCAACCTCTCCCTCAACCTGCTGGTGACCATCGACCGGCCCTCAGGCGGCCGCGGTCCGCGCCTGGTCCGCATCAAGGTGCCGGTCGGCGGCGGCATCCCGCGCCTGATCCGGGTCGGGGACAGCGCGCATTTCGTACCGCTCGAGGACGTCATCGCGAACAATCTCGCGGAACTGCTGCCTGAACTCGAGATCGAACGCTGGGACGTGTTTCGCGTCACGCGCAACGCCATCGTGGAGCGCTACGAGGAGCAGGCCAACGACCTTCTCCAGGTCATCGAGGCCGAGCTGCGCGACCGCAAGTTCGCGCCCACCGTTCGGCTGGAGGTAAGCGCCGGGATGCCGCCGGTGCACCGCGGCATGCTGGCCGCGGAGCTTCACCTGGACGAGGCTACCGACGTATTCGAGGTCGACGGCCTGATGCAGCGCCGCGACCTGATGGAGCTGCTGTCGCTGGACCGACCAGACCTCAAGGACCCGCCGCACCAGTCCATCGAGCACCCCAAGCTGATGGACGCGCCGAACATCTTCCACCTGATTCGCAGCAGCGGCCCGATCCTGCTGCAGCACCCCTACGAGTCGTTCACCACCTCCGTGGAGCGCTTTCTGCGCGAGGCCAGCCAGGACCCGAAGGTACTGGCCATCAAGATGACCCTGTATCGCACCGCCAGGAAGTCCAAGATCATCGAATACCTCATCGATGCGGCTGAAAACGGCAAGCAAGTGGCCGTCGCCGTCGAGCTCAAGGCGCGCTTCGATGAAGAGGCCAACGTGCGCTGGGCCAACTCGCTCGAGGAGGCCGGTATTCACGTCTCCTACGGAGTCATCGGCCTCAAGACTCATGCGAAGGTGATCTTCGTGCTGCGGCGGGACTACGACGGCCTGCGACGCTATGCCCACCTTGGCACGGGCAACTACCACGCCGTCACCGCGCGCCTGTACAGCGACCTGGGCCTTTTGACCTGCGACCCGGTGCTGGGCGCGGACCTGACCGAGCTGTTCAATTTCCTCACTACCGGTTACGTGGCGAAGCGGCGCTTCGACAAGTTGCTGCCGGCACCGACGCACCTGAAGCGCGCCCTGATGGAGCGTATCGAGCGCGAGATCTTGCAGCACTCTCCCGAGTCGCCCGGACTGATCCAGTTCAAGACCAATGCCCTGGAGGACGCTGATATCGCCAAAGCGCTCTACCGGGCCTCGATGGCCGGGGTCCGGGTCGAGCTGGTGGTTCGTGACAGCTGCCGCGTCCGCGCGGGTGTACCGGGGCTGTCCGAGAACATCCGCGTGATCAGCATCGTGGGACGGTTCCTGGAGCACGCCCGGATCTATTACTTCCGCAACGGCGGGGCCGAGGAATATTTCATCGGTTCGGCCGACTGCATGACGCGCAACCTCGAGGCCCGCGTCGAGACCGTGGTGCCGGTCGAGGACCCGGAATGCCAGCGCGCGCTGCGCGAGCTCCTCGATATCCAGCTGAACGACCAGCGCAGCGCCTGGGACATGCAGCCCGACGGCAGCTACGTGCAGCGGCAGCCGCGGGCAGATGGCGACCAGCGGGGCACGCAGGAAACCCTGATCGCCCTCGCCCAGAAAAGGGCGCGGGCCTCGAGCCGCAAGAAACTGCTGGGGCGCGGCAAGCGCCGGGCGAGACTGCTCGGCTAGAAGTCCATCAGCATGTTCGCGTTGCGCGCGAGCTTGTGTTTTTCCTGCTTGGTATGGGCGCGCAGATTGGCGAACAGCGCTTTCTGCTCGGGCGTGCTGCTCTTCTCTTCCAGGGTTGCATAAAGCGACTCGAACCAGTCGGCGATCTCCATCCCAAGCTCGAGCAGCTGGGCGGCCGAGGCCTCCTGCGCCAGCCCTGCCTTGAGACGCGCGCGGATGGCGGTGTCATCGAGCGAGAACGGTTCCCATTCGCGCAGCGCCGGATCGGTCGACGCATGCGCGAACAAGCGGACCTCGCTCGCCAGGCCCTGCTCGCGTCCGCTCATGTAGTCGAGCAGGAGCCTCGATCTCGGCGAAGGAATCTTCGCGCCGAGCTCGGCATAGGCGTTCGCGATGTCTCCATGGAACCGCTCGACGAAGCCGAGAACTTCCCGTGTCTGGTCGAATCTCATGTGCAGCCCTCCCTGTTCACTTGCCGCTCCGCGCCATGTCCTGGAACGCCTTCAGGACATCCCGCAGGCTGACGTTGCCGACGACACGATTGCTTTTCATCACCGGCAGGCCGCGCGCATAGATCGCACCAGTGCCACGGAACAGCCGTGCGATGTCCATGATGCTGTCATCGACATCCACGGTGTGGAACTCGACGCACATGAAATCCTTGACCCGACCGCCGCGCGAGCCGTGGTAGCCAGCCTGCATCGCAGCCTCCAGGCAATCGCTCTCCGCCAGCACGCCGACGAGATTGCCCAGCCGATCGATGACCGGCCCGCCGGAGATGCCGTTCTCCACCAGCTGTCCCACCGCTTCGAGAATTTCCATGTCCGGCGGGAAATGGATCAAGGTGCGGGACATGTAGTCGCGCGCGGTGAATCGCATCGGGAAGCTCCTCAGTTCGCCGCGCGCCTACGGGCGCACGGCCGACGGCAGGCGCCGCCGCAATCCGAATCGGCGCCGGCAATCCGGTTCAGCCCGCCGCAGCTGCCCTCGATTTTCGGCCGCCCGAACATCACCCCGATGGCCATGGCGCCGATGGCGATCCCGAAAAGCACGAAAGCCAGCAGAAACGTTGTCATGTGATCACCCGCCGAAGTCGTCGAGCAGGATATTTTCTTTCTCGACCCCGAGGTCCACCAGCATCTTGAGCACCGCCTGCGTCATCATCGGCGGTCCGCAGATGTAGTAATCGATATCCTCGGGCGCCGGATGGTCGCGCAAGTACTGCTCGTGCAGCACCTCGTGGATGAACCCGGTGTCTCCCTGCCAGTTGTCCTCCGAAAGGGGATCGGACAGCGCGATTCGCCAGCTGAAGTTTTCATGCTTCGCAGCCAGCTCCTCGAACTCCTCGTGGTAGAACATCTCCCGACGGCTGCGCGCGCCGTACCAGAAACTCATCTTGCGGGCGCTGCCGAGGCGCTTGAGCTGGTCGAAGATGTGGGCCCGCATCGGCGCCATGCCGGCGCCGCCGCCGATGAACACCATCTCGGCATCGCCCTTCTTCGCGAAAAATTCACCGTACGGCCCGGAGATGGTGACGATGTCGCCCGGCTGCAGTCCGAAGATATAGGACGACATGATGCCGGGCGGGACGCTGTTCATGCGGGGCGGCGGCGTCGCGACGCGGACGTTGAGCATCACCATCCCTTTTTCATCCGGGTAATTCGCCATCGAGTAGGCGCGCATCACCGGCTCTTCCACGTTCGATTCGAGCGCAAACAGGTCGAACCGATCCCAGTCCTCGCGAAACATGTCGGGAATGTCGAAGTCGCTGTACTTGATACGGTGCGGCGGCGCTTCGATCTGGATGTAACCGCCGGCGCGGAAATTCAGGTCCTCGCCCTCCGGCAGCTCCAGCACGAGCTCCTTGATGAAGGTGGCGACGTTGCGGTTCGAGCGCACCCGGCAGTTCCAGCGCTTGATGCCAAACACCTCGCGCGGCACCTCGATGCGCATGTCCTGCTTGACCATGACCTGGCAGGAGAGCCGCTCCCCGGCAGCCGCCTCGCGCTTGTTGATGTGCGACGTCTCGGTCGGCAGGATCACCCCACCGCCTTCCTGGATTTTGACCTTGCACTGGCCGCAGGTCCCGCCGCCGCCGCAGGCCGAGGCAACGAACAGCTTCGAATCGGCCAGCGCCGCGAGCAGCTTGGTGCCGACCGGCGCCGCGATGGTCTTCTCGTCGTTGATGAGAATGTTGACCTGGCCGGTGGCGACCAGTCGCGAACGGGCCGCAAGGATGATGAACACCAGCGACATTACGATCGCGGTGAAGAGAAAAACGCCTAGACCGATTTCCAGCATGCCCCGCCCCTAGAGCTGGATGCCCGAGAAGGCCATGAAAGCCATGGCCATCAGCCCGGTGGAGATGAAAGTGATCCCGAGTCCCTGCAGGCCCTCGGGCACGTCGCTGTACTTGAGTTTTTCGCGGATCCCGGCCAATGCAACGATCGCCAGCGCCCAGCCCACGCCGCTGCCGAGGCCGTAGGTCACGCTCTGCGCGAAATCGTAATTGCGCTCGACCATGAACAGGCTGCCGCCGAGGATCGCGCAATTGACCGTGATCAGAGGAAGGAAAATGCCAAGCGCCGAGTACAGGGCCGGGAAGAAGCGGTCGAGCGTCATTTCCAGGATCTGCACCATGGCCGCGATCACGCCGATGTAAGTGATCAGGCCGAGGAATGACAAATCGATGTCGGGCAGCCCGGCCCAGTCCAACGCGCCGGGGCGCAGGATGAACTGGAAGATGAGGCTGTTGGCCGGCACCGTGATGGCCTGCACAAACACCACCGCCAGGCCGAGCCCGATGGCCGTCTCGACCTTCTTCGAGACCGCCAGGAAGGTGCACATGCCGAGGAAGAACGCGAGCGCGAGGTTCTCGATGAAGACCGCCCGCAGGAAGAGTCCGACCAGGCCTTCCATTACAGTGCCTCGGTCCGGTGCACGACGTGGATCTGGTACTCGGCCTTCTCCACCTGCGCCGGCTTCCACGCACGGACCGCCCAGATCATCAGGCCGATGATGAAGAAGGCCGAGGGCGCCAGCAGCATGAGGCCATTGGGTACGTACCAGCCGCCCTCCGTGGCCAGCGGCAGAATCTCGATGCCGAACAGCTTGCCGGAGCCGAACAGCTCGCGGAAGAACGCCACGACCAGCAACACCAGCGCGTAGCCCAGCCCATGGCCGATGCCGTCGAGCACGCTCGGCCCGACCGGGTTGCTGGAGGCATAGGCTTCGGCCCGTCCCAGCACGATGCAGTTGGTAATGATCAGGCCGACGAACACCGACAGCTGGCGGCTGATGTCGTAGGCGAAGGCCTTCAGGAACTGGTCCACGAGGATGACCAGGGAGGCGATGATGGTCATCTGGATGATGATCCGGATGCTGCCCGGCATGTGGTTGCGGATGGAGCTGATGGCGGCGCTGGATGCGCCGATCACGAAGGTCAGCGCGAGCCCCATGATCAGCGCCGGGATCATTTGCGTGGTCACCGCGAGCGCGGAGCAGACGCCGAGAATCTGCAGCGTGATCGGGTTTCTGTCGATCACCGGTTCAAACAGGATCTTGCTCGCGCCGCTCATGCGCCTCCCTCCTTCAGGTTCGCCAGGAACGGACCGAAGCCCTGGTCGCCCAGCCAGAATTGCACCATGTTACTGACGCCGTCGGCCGTCAAGGTCGCGCCGGACAGGCCGTCCACCGACCACTCGGCCCACTCGGAGGCCGGGTCGACGCTGCCGCGTACCACCTGCAGGCGGACCTCGCCGTCGGGACCGAACACGCGCCGGCCGGGCCAGCGGTTCAGCCAGCGCGGGTTCTCGATTTCACCGCCCAGCCCCGGGGTCTCGGCATGCTGGTAAAAAGTCAGGCCGCGCACTTCGCTGCCGTCGCCCGACAGGGCGAGAAAACCGAACATGGTGGACCACAGCCCATAGCCGTGCACCGGCAGCACAATGGTATCGATGCGGCCGTCCGCTTCAACCAGGAATACCGGCGCGAAATCGGCGCGACGGCGGATGCCCGCGATATCCTCCCATGGCGGAAGCTCACGGCTGGTAGCCGGGTTGCGAGCCGCGATCTGCTGGTTGAAGGTGGCAGCATCAAAGGCATCGCTGAACCGGCCGCTATCGAGTTCCACCAGCCGCACCTGCACGCCCTGGAACATTTCCTCGATCGAGCTACCCGGCTCCATCAGCCCGGCAACCTCGAGGATTCGCTCCTTGCGCGCCAGCTCCACGTTGCGGATCTGCATGGGCTTGAGCAGCACGGCCGCGGACGAAACCAGCACCGAGCAGACCAGCGACAGCACGATGGTCACCAGCAGCATCTTGCCGACGCTGTCATTTGGCATGGCCGCGAGCCTGGCCAGCAGGCCAGCGGGCTGCTCGTCCGTCGACTCAGGCATATCTTCGCTGCCTCTTGCGCACGTTGGCCTGCACCACGAAATAGTCAATTAGCGGGGCGAACACGTTGGCGAGCAGGATCGCCAGCATGATGCCCTCGGGGAAAGCCGGGTTGATAACACGGATCAGCGCCGTCAACACGCCGATAAGGATGCCGTAGATCAGCTTGCCGCGCGAGGTCATCGCGGCGCTGACCGGGTCGGTGGCCATGAACACCAGGCCGAAAGCGAACCCGCCGGTGAGCACGTGCCACTGCCAGGACAGTTCGAGATAGGGGTTGCTGTCCGGACCCGCCAGCCCGTTGAACAGCAGCACCGTGGCCACCATGCCGACGAACACGCCGAGCATGATGCGCCACGACGCCACGCGGGTGTACAGCAGGAAAATTCCACCGATGACGCACGCCAGCGCCGATTCGGCGCCGATCGTGCCCGGCAGGAAGCCCATCCACACGTCGTACAGCGTGTAGCCGGCGGCCTCGATGGCGTCCAGGCCGCCTTGCGGCGCCAGCGCCAGCGGCGTGGCGCTGGAGAAGCCGTCCACCGTGACCCACACGTCGTTGCCTGAATTCTGCGCCGGATAAGCGAAGTACAGGAACGCCCGCCCGGTGAGCGCCGGGTTGAGGAAGTTCTTGCCGGTGCCGCCGAAGATTTCCTTGCCGATCACGACCGCGAAGGTGATGCCCAACGCGACCTGCCACAGCGGAATCGTCGGCGGCAGAATCAGCGTGTAGAGCATCGAGGTGACGAGAAAACCCTCGTTGACTTCGTGGTTGCGGACCACTGCAAACAGTACTTCCCACAAGCCGCCCACCAACAGCGTCACCAGGTACACCGGCAGGAAGTACAGGAAGCCGTGCCAGAAGCACGCGGCGATACTGCCGGCGTCGTAGCCGATGCCCAGCGTCGCGATGACGGCGCCGCGCCAGCCCTCCGCCGCCGCGATGCCCATCTCCGCCATCGCCAGGTTGGCCTGCAGCCCGATGTTGTACATGCCAAACAGTGCGCAGGGGATCACCGCGATGACCACGTAGGTCATGACCCGCTTCAGGTCCACTCCATCGCGTACGTGCGGTGCGCTGCGCGTCACGTCCTTCGGCGTGTACAGCAGGGTATCGACCAGCTCGTACAGCGCCCCGAGTTTTTCGAAGCGGCCACCGGGGCTGAACATCGGCTCGACCTGGTCGAGGAACTTGCGCAAGCTCGCCATCAGCCTTCCCTCTCGATCTGCTCGAGACGCTCACGCAGCACCGGGCCGAAATCGTACTTGCCCGGACACACGAAGGTGCACAGCGCGAGGTCTTCCTCGTCGAGCTCGAGCGCACCG
>Ga0114946_10000109_pt1 | contig 44851 bp, 43 predicted proteins | sample WalLakDeSediment_FD_88676 | JGI IMG/M metagenome (GOLD analysis project Ga0114946, IMG submission 88676) | Lake sediment microbial communities from Walker lake, Nevada to study Microbial Dark Matter (Phase II) - Walker Lake 11/02/13 Deep Sediment | ecosystem: Environmental > Aquatic >... | reverse complement strand
GCGCGCCCCCGTTGGAGGGGGCGCTGGGCCTACTCGAGATGGAAATGAGACTTGAGTTGGTCGAGAGAACGCGCTTTGGGGTGTGGTTCGACGATTTCAGCCTTGAGGAGTGTAAAGATTTCAGAGAGGTAGAAGATGCCATAGGCGTCATCGAGGAAGGCGATGACGCGAGCAGCGTTTTGAGCATCGAGTTCGCGCCAATAGCGTTCAATACCGAGTTTTTTACCACTTTGGAGCTTCTGGCCCTGTTCGTCAGCCCAACTGCGGAAAGAAGTCGTGAGAGCCATGGTCATCATGGTCAGATAGCAGTGGCTGACAACAGCGCCTTCGGTCTTCTTGGGGGCATGAGAGAGGTGCCAATACTGCTTTCCGGAGCGCCAGAGGCCGTTTTCGATTAGACTGCGCTGGTCGTAGAGATCAAAGGTCACGAAGGGGTCGTTAACATCCAGATTTGTCATGAGAACACAAGGCTTTCCAGGGCGAGGCTTCTTACCCTTGAAAAGGGTAACCACCACTGTATTCATCGCTTTGCCCTCGAAGTCTTTTCTGTTGCTCTTTCCGGATTCGCCTTCTGGACCGTAGGCGTCATAACAGGTCAATCCCTTGACTCCCACCAGATCCGTTTCGATCTCTTCGATCCAGGCTTTCTTCCCGTAGCCATGCTTCACCTTTTCGATCCTGTTCGCTGAAAAGATGTTCTCTTTGTCAGAATGTTTGGCAAGGTCCGTAGCTTCCCTATAGATGGCCATGTCCGTCTTGGCTGGGATTACGAAGCGCAGTCCTCTGTCTTCGATCCACCAGAGGTCTTCCCCATCAAGGAAGCCGCGATCCAGAACGATGTTCTCTAGGCTCGCCCATTTACCCAAGTTCTTCTCTGCCTGCTCAAGGATAGATCTTGTGAAGGTGTTATCTGCAACTTGGATGGGCGCGATCTTAAGTGCCAACGGAATCCCGAGAGTACATTCCAGCAGCCCCCATAGCTTCCATCCATGCACCGTCACTTCGATGGTCTGAAGATGCCCTGTCTTATCTCGCTCCGTCCTCTTCCGAGTCACGCGACCACAGCCTTCGTATCTGTCTGTCGTCAGGATATCTGTTGCATCCAAACTCACCGTCAGCTTGTCGGGAAGAATGCCTGTCCTGGCGATGTAGCGAATGGAGCGATTAAATAACTGCTCGACCTTCTCGTGCCCCATCTTGGCGATATTCGCCGCCAACATCTCAGGGCAAACGGGTCCAAATTTATCTGGGTCTTGTCGCCGCCATTGCCCTCTGCGGCACACACCATTCCTGATCTGATAGGCGTTGAAGCCCAATAGCCTCATGGCGCCTTCATTGGAGAACAACACGTCAGGTAACGCATTCATGGACTCAATACCACAGGCTTGTTTGGCCAGGTACAGCATGATCAACTGGCAGAAAGGCACCAAGAATCGTTTCCCTTCCTGGGGATGGGTCTTGGCAATAGCTTCCAAGACACCCAGTCTATTCAGGTAGTAGATGTAATCATCCAACAGGGCTGTTTGATCCAGTGCCCAGACGGACTTGACTTTCCTGCTCTTCCATAGGGCTTTGGCAAGGGCTTCGTCATCTCTCTGCACCGCCTGCCACGACAAGACATCCATGCAACCTTCTTCAAGCTGATCCTGTGATGACCTCATCTCTTTTTTCGCCTCCTTTCGGGGAGCTTTGCCTGTACGGCCTTTTCCAATTGATCCAAGAGGGCCATCACTTCAGAATGCCTCCTCACTAACCTGGCCCTGATCTCCCTGTACTCCTTGTGGGCCTTCGCTGGCCCATGAAGGATCGCGTGCTCCTCTTCTGTGAGGTACAGCTTCACGAGTTTCCCTGTCCTGTCGTAATAGGACAGAACCCAGTGCACGTGAAGCTCACCGCTCGCGCAGTGACAACCTTGCCGGCCACACTTATGTTCCCAACGATAGATGCTGCCTTTGAGTAAAGACCGATAGGTCATCACCCGTTCAAGATCGGCATTCATTTGATGCCATAGGGTTCTGACCTGCTGTCGCAGGCGGCTTGCTTTCTCCTGATGTTTCGAACTCATCGTACACTTATAATATCATTATAAGTGTACGATGTCAAGAAAAAAAACACCCTTTTTGGGCTAATTCTTAAAAAACTTCTTTTTCTCTCTTTTCCCCTACCGTTCCCCCTCTTTAAAACCCTTCTGTGCTACCTTCTCCTTATATTGGAATTTCAGATTCCTTGGGCACAGGTAATTTGTAGAATTGATTCCCGTACTTGTGGGTGAGCAGTTCGTTGAGAACGGATACGATTCCCCTGTGGATGGCGGCAGAAGCCATGAGAGATCCGCTGTATTCATCGCTCACGATCACCTCTTCCACCCCGGCCATTCTCAGATGTGTCTCGTTGTCTCGATTGAGAAGTTCGGCGCAGGTGAAGATGTCTCTGTTCAATTTCTCGATGATCAACGCGGCCAACAAGGTACGGGCATCCCGATCCTGATCGCTGCGTGGCTTGCTCTTGTCTGCGAGAAGAATGGCCATGCCCGCCCTGTCCGCTCCGGCCTTGCGCAACACTGCCACGCTGGTATAATCTTCATTGAGCCAGAACAGTCTGCCGAAGTCGATGTCAGCGTAGTCCATCGTGGGCTGTCGATCCAATTCCGCGATGATGACAATTCCTGAGGGATGCTCGGCCTGAAGCTCTTCGATGATCAGTTTGCCTGCCCGGTTCCAGCCGCAGACCAGGACATGGTCCCTCAATTGTTCCATTTCCACGTCTTTTACCTCCAATCCCATTCTGAGTCTTTCCTGCATGATGGCGCAAACAACCCCTGTAAACATGGCGAAAACCGTGATTCCTCCCAGCATGATAAAGACCAGAAAACACTTGCCTATCAGGGTCTGTGGCATCTCGCCAATGGGTTCTCCGGCGATCAGGGAAAACGTGCTCCACCAAAGGTTGCCCTTGAGTTGAGCAAAGGCCGGGTTGTCGTTGCCTTCCACCCAGACCAGAGCAATCGATGTACAAAAAACGACCATGAGAATCACGGTGATAATGACGACATGTTCTCCCAATCCCTCTCGAAAGATGGTTCCCACGAAGGAAACCTGACGGCCCAGAAGAATCCCAACCCTGAAGACGCGAAGCAACCGTAGTACGCGCAAGAATCGCAACGGCCGCAGAACAGGAATCACCGCCAGAATATCCATCCAATAGTTGCTGAAGAATCTCCGCTTGTTGGAAGCAACAAGACACCGAAGGCTCAACTCGATGATGAAGAGTCCTGTCAAGACATTCCCAGCCCGTTCCAAGGGTGAAGCCCATGGGCTGGAAGAACTCACGCTCACTTCCAGGATGATCAAGGTGATGGATAGCAGGATGAGAACGATGATGAGAAAATCGGTCTTCTTGCTGTGAAGGAATTTATCCAGAACAGGCAGCCAATCAGAAGCTTTCATTCGGACAAACCTCGATGGTTGTTTTCGTGGAGAAGCGATATCCCACCAGGGTCAGAAGACTCAAGAAAGGGTCTTCTTCCTGTTCGAGCGCCATGAGCAGATGGGAGGGGGGAATGGGCGTGGTGTTCAATGCACTATCCACGGGAATCCATGTCTGTCCGATGGCCACTTCGTTCCAGGCGTGCAGGCCGCAGATGTCTCCCAAGGCCACCAGACCGGCGCAGATTCGACAAGGGATTCCTCTGGCGCGACACAACGCGGCCAGCAGGCAAGCGCATTCAGTGCAGTCCCCGCTTCGAGATTCGAAGGCGTCCTTGGCTGATCTCATGCTGCCTTCTACACCGGCCGGGGCGATGTTTTCGTGAACCCAACGTACCAGACGACGCACGATTTGAGCCTTGGTCCCTTCCCCTCCGTATCGCAAGGCGGCATCGATGATCTCCTCATCATGACTCTGAACATACGGACCAGGAGCGAGGTAGGATTGTATGAAAGCGCTCGGTTCCGTGTTTGGGAGTTGAGGGGGACTTACGCTAACCACGAGACGGTCTCTTTTGCTCCTCTTGGGCCAGGCAATGGTCTGGTAGGGCGTCTCATGGAACAAACCGGAAAGATCAGCGCCTTTCTGCCGGATCAGGAAGGTGCCCTTGGTTTTCGGAGGCCAGGAAGTGTCAGTCCTTCGCAAGGGGATCTCGCTGCTCATCGTACAGACGGAACCTTTCATGTTTTTGGCTCTTTTCTCTGATACGGCAAGGGCACGCAATCCTATGGAGGGGAAATCAATTCGTCTTGGATGGCTTTCCTTCGCTCCTTTGAGGTAAACAGGAAACGTATCGAATTCCATGAGATTCAATCTGGCGTGAAAACCGGTGAGACGCCGGCGAATAGACCGCACGTCATAGGTGACGACCCTTCCCAGCTCATCATGGAAGGCTCGAAAGTCAGAATCTCGATCGCTGAAATCAGTAGGGTGGTTCAGTCTCAGAAAGATAAGGGGAACGAAGGAGAGGCGATCTTCCACAGGATAAGATAAACGATATCGGTTTCCATGGATCAGGCTTTCCACAACATAGTGGTCTCCTTGCCTGGTGCCCTGTAGTTGACGGAGTTCCTGGCCGCGTTGGAGTGTAGAAACATGACGCAAGGCTTGTAGACGTTCGTCGGCGAGTCCTTGAAACTCATAATCCAGGTATACCTGAGTGTCGTCCAACAAGCATTGACAATGCGTCAAAACCCGAGTTTGATATCCTGTGCCGCTCTCCAGAGGAACTTCATGAATCGTGACTCTTTGCCAACCATATTTCTTGCCATTCAGCTTCAGCCGATACCAGGTGTCGATTTCCTTGGAAGGTTGGACGCAAGAGGGCAGAGAGATCGTCTGGGCGGAACAGGAGACAAGAGATATCAGAAAAAAAACCAAGGCCAACGTCAAAGCCATGAGAAAAATCCTCTATTGATAGGCTGATCCGCTGTGGGTGATTCGCATCACATAAAAGATCTCGCAGGATCCATCTCCGGTATCTTTGCGAGACTGGGAGGTATTCCAGTGATAGAAAGAAGGTCCCTTCGACCCTGTGATGTTGACGAGATATCCTGACAATTCTACGAGATCGTTTCGCTTTATTCGGAGCAATGCCCTGAGCAAATTCTCGTTCGCTGGAATGATATGATTGTTGCTCGAATGTTGACTGATCTGTTGTTTGCTGAGTCCCACGTTGGGACCATGACGCCAGAAGTACCATCGACGATGCTGGCTCCAGGAGATGGTTCGATCGTATTGAGGATCTACCAGGATTCCCCAACGGACGGCCAGATCGATCGGAACGATCGCACCGCTCCAACCCCATCGGTATCGTTTTATGGAGCAGATCTTGCCAGACAAAACATATTCCGTCACTGGATGGAATTCCCATTGAAAGCCTTTTCTCAGGATGGGTTCTATGGAGACATCTGGACCCACAGGCACCTGATAGGGTTCAAGTTCCGGATCGATCGGGTCCACCCCGGATTCACTTGGAATGGGTCTTGGGCTGCAACCCATGAACCACACTGACGCGAAAGATACGAGGATCGCTCCTCTCAGGAACAGGCGCACGAACACCTGCCTTCTTCGAGAATGACCATGCGTCCACATGAAGAACAGATCAAGTGGCCCCTGGCCAAAAGGCCGGGGAGTCGATGAAGGTGTCTTCCTTGTTGAAGGGCATCCAGCTCCCTCATCATGATCCCATAGCTCCCTGCCGCCCAGGGAGCCGCCTCCACGGTGAGCGGGATGGAGGGATCGAGATGCTCGATTCCTTCCAGAAGGGATTCCCAAGGAAGGGTTCCGTATCCTGGCTGAAGATGCATATCCCGGGTTCTGTCGTTGTCGTGAAGGTGAAGGGCGATGATGCGATCCTGTGCCGCGTGGAACAGGGACAGCACATCGCCGGCCACATGCGCGTGTCCGGAATCGAAACAGATACCTAATCCATCCCAGCATGATTCCTGAACCACGGAAAGTAAGCGGCTACAATCAAAGAACGGATGACGGGGAAGCAGGTTTTCCAAGGCCATGGCAAGGCCCCATTCCTCCGCCTTTTGAAGGAGGGGAGGCAAAAGCTTGGGGAGCAACGATTCCTTGATCTCTACCTCTTTTTCCTCACAGGCATGGCCTGGATGAACTACGACCACTTCGGCTCCACACCATGCGACCTTTTCCATGAAAGCGATCAAGCGTTTTCCTGCTTCGTCTCTTTTGTTCCTGTTCAGGTGCGTCAGGTCGTCCTCTTCGCCGAAGGGAGCATGAATGGATCGGATACGTACTCCCGCATCATGGTACGCGGCCGTCGTCTTTTCCACGCCGTTACGATCCAGGTCCCGGAGCCAATCAAAACCTGTTTCGATTTGTTCGATTCCTGCTTCCTTGAGTCGAAGACACTCGATCTCAGGCAAATCAGGTTGCCAGCGACAGATGCAGAAGGGACGCGCCATTATGGTGTATCTCCTTTCCACCATTTCCAGAAGAGCTCCCGGGAGAGAAGTTGATATTCTCTCTCTTTGCTGAAGACTTCCAAGGTGAAGGTGCCATCGTACTCGGTGGCCTTGATCCGTTGCAGAAGAGTGGGCCAATCCGTTTCCCCGGCCCCCAAAGGCATATGATCATCTGAGCGAAAACGATTGTCTGACAGATGGATATGTACTACTCGATCCCCAAAAGCTTTGAGAAAGTCTTCTGTCAGATTTTGCTCCTGGTGAATCGCTGCGTGGCCCACGTCAAGATGAACTTTCAGTCGTGGGACCTTCTGAATGATTTGCTGAAAGGTATCCACCTTGTCGAACGGATGGAGGAAATTCTCCAACATCAAAAACATGCCATGATCCTCGGTGATCTTGTCCAACTTCTTCAACGCTTTGGCAAGATGGGCTATTCGATGAGACTTCATGCCGGGGGGACAGCTATAGCAGGGATGCACGTTCATATAGCGGGCGCCCAGGGATTGAAAGATGGCGGCACATCGTTGAAATTCATGCAGGCAAGCGGACATCAGTCTCTCGATCGGATAGGCGTACGGCAGGTTGGGGTCGGTATGTCCGATCACGTCCAGATTGTATCGAACCACTTCCTCTTTGAGCCTTGCCACATCAGGCTTATATGCCCGAGGAAACTCGATCGTGAAATCCACGAAATCAAATCCATGTTCTCCGATCCAACACACCTCTTGTATGGGATCCCGTTTGGGATTGTTCATAATTCCTATCTGGGGCATGGTGTCTGGCTTTCGGGTTGAGAAGACGCGAACAGGAGGAGCAGTTCTTCTTCAGCTTCCTTGCACCACCAACGACCCTCTTTCAACTTGGAAGCCACGGTTGGAGCCGTTTCGTGGAGTTGGTCCAGGGAGATCAACCCCAAATCCGTTATGTGAGGATAGACCACGATCTTTCCCGGGTACCGGTTGTCGATGACGGCCTGCAGTCCCTCATGAACCCCGTAGATGCCACAGATCGCGGCGACGCTTCGATCGGCATCCACCTGTCCGCTCTCGATCTGTCGCATCATGGTGGACATGTCCTCGATTCGGGAACCACTGCTTCCGATGGCTCGAAGTCCGTGACAGCGGGCAAAGAGGGAAAGATCGCATTGGATGACCGTACCTCGGGACAGACCGGCGAAGGCGTTGAGCACGCAATCCTTCGAGGCAAAGGGAATGGACCCTTCGATCAAGCGTGGAACGGGAGCCAGGAGAATGATGTCTTCGAATCCACTCGGGGCGATTTCTCTCAAGGCCTTTCCAAAGGCATCTTCACCCATGGCCATGGGATTGAGGCCAATGAGCTTCTTGTCCATGCCCTGGGTCAAGGGCAGAAAGGAGTCCAACAAGTCATCCAGACGTTCCTGACTGACCTCGGATGCCACGACGACACGGGGTCCCCCTTCCATCTCCAGAGCCTGCTGGACATGCATCCTGCCCATGGGACCTCCTGCCCCAACGAACCAGGCTTTGCCGCCAGGAACCAGGGTGCTGCGTATGCCGGCTCGATAAGCGTCAGCAGGCTTGTAGGTTTCGGTCCCCAAGACAGCCAGATGATCGTAATGAATGCGGCCAATGTCCATGGAGACGGGCCAAGGCTCTCGAAGAGGTCCCACTTGGCATAGAATGCCTCCCACTGCGAGGATGGAGAAGGCTTGTGAGACATCTGCCGGATCACATTTTCCGACAAGCAACAGGTCGTCCACCGGGTCCTCGGGAAGGGAGTCCAAGAGAACGGTTGGAATCTCCTTTGCCCAGGATCCCAAGCTGGAGCAAAGGGATTTCGCCGCTTTCACCAGAGAGATCCTGGAGGGTCCTGTTTGGGCGTAGAGCCCATCGAGATCCAGATCCTCGGTTCCTGCCTCTGCCACGATACAGAGGTGTCCTCCTTGAAGCGCTTCGTTCCTGTAATGGATGTTGAATGCCGCGATGACACAAGCCCAAGGCTCTACCAGGGCGCCTTGGGAATATCCAGAATCCTTTCCCAGGGGCAGCAGATAGGTTCCCTCGTCCCCATCCACCATTTGGTAAGGAATCAGGGTGTATTGTCTCAACCCGCCCCGATGCACATATCCATAGGCCATGGTCTGGCCTTGGTAGTACACGTCCGCTTGCACCACGTAGCGCTCTCCCGGCTTGAAACGATCCCGAATTTCATCGCCCACGGAAAACACGGTACCAGCGACCTCGTGTCCCAACACGGTAGGATTTCTCTGAAGATTTCTCCCCAAAAGGCGAGGGTGGTTGGAGCCCGCCTTGATGACCTTGGTGTCGCTGAAGCACAGTCCCACGGCGTCTACTCTCAGGATCAATTCCCTGGGGCCACACTTGGGCAAAGGCACGATCTCGGGTTGTCCATCCTTGCCGAGATTCTCCATGCCCGCTCCATAGAGTTTCCAACTCAACATGGTCTGCGGGAGATCCATTTTTGGAGATTTGTATTCACATAGCCGGTTGCTCATGTTGCTGGTCCTTTTGTGAAAGCCATCCATTTCCTCTCGCGGATCCGCGATTAAATCATACAAAGATATCCGAGGAAAGTCGAAGGACGAGGACCTGGAGGTTTGGATCAACTTGAGATGATTGGAAAGCACGGCGTGTTGAACGACTTCATGCATGTGCGACAAGAAAAGGGTGTCCCGCAGCGTTCGGGTTGTTCCCCGGACCAAAGGCAGCAAGCTTTGTCCCTGGATTGTTGAAGGAACATCCTGGTTCAAGTGGCACATCAAGGTGGGAAAAAGATCCAGCAGACTGACCAGGGCTCCCACACTCAGCGCTGGGTTCTTGTTCCCGGAGAAACGAAGAAGCATGGCGGCTTGTTGCCTGGCTTCATGGATGCCCGAAGCTTGAGCCCATGATCCTTTCTCTCCCAGAAGGGTCCCGCACAGGGAAAAAGCCCAAATCAGAGCGTCTTTTTCCCGTAGATAGACCTCCAATAGGGGCTGAAGCGCTTGATCCATGCTGCGAATCGATGCGTCATACATCGCCCAGTCCCGAGCAGGATGCTCCGAAGGGTCCGCGTCGTTCCGTGGCCAATATCGATGGAAGAAATGGGACTTGGCTGTGGAATGGGGGGGGAGAGTCTCATCCAGATAAAGCAGGAGAAAAGAGGGCGCTTTTCGTCTTTCCTCGAGATGTCGAAGAGCGATTGCTGCCACGGAATGGGTGCAGGTCTTTCGGGTCTGAGAGTCAGGCGGTACGGACACGATCTCATTCCATCCGGGTCCCAGCAAGGGACGAATTCTTTGAGGAATCACGGCCATTGTCAGGAAGCCCAGGCCTGCCAGCGATCCTTGAACCCAGGCAGGTGGCTCGAAGGCCTGTCCCGCTTGTCTTCCGGAAAGCACATTGACCAGAGCTCGACAGCCGGGGGTATCTGTAGCATAGGCCCGTGTGAAAAGGACGCCTCCTTCAGCCAGCCGGTCCAGTTGAGGCGTGGTAGGCCGATGGTGTCCGTAACAACCCATCCTGTCCGAGCGAAGTCCCTCCATGGCGATCCAAAGGATGTTCATGGACCCATTGTATCTCAAAGGATTCGCCGTACAGGTTCCCTGAACCCGAACTGGGTTTAGAGAAAAGGGAGTATATTGAATTGGATGATCAAAGAGGTTGTGATAGAAAAGTTGGTGGCTGGGGGAAACGGGTTGGCTCGGGACGATGGAAGGGTGATCTTTGTTCCGTACGTGCTTCCAGGAGAAAAGGTGCGGATTCAAATCCAAGACCCTTTTCGAAAGCAACCTCATGCTCGAGTCCTTGAATGGATCGAGCCCTCGTTGGAGAGGAAGATCCCCATATGTCCCCTCTTTACCCTTTGCGGTGGGTGTCAATGGCTCCACATCGCCTATGACAGCCAGGTTCGTTGTAAGGAAGAGATTCTGAGAGAAACCTTGCTCAGGGTGGCCGGGATCGATGCGGGTCCGATGGAGATCGTTCCCGCCTGCCAGAAGGAGGCATACAGGACTCAAGCGAGGCTGCATGTGAATATCCAAGGTCATCCAGGCTACTTCGCTCCTATGTCCCATTCCGTGATTCCGATCTCTTATTGTCCTCTTCACACCGATTCGGTAAATCGAACCCTGGCCGCTGTCCAGGAATCCTCCTGGGTTGGGGTGGACCTTCTGTCGATTCGATCCGGGGAGGATGGTGAGGTCCTTTTGTGTGTGGAATCAAAACAGTCCAATCTGAAAGCCATCTCTTGGGAGGCCGTTCCCTGCGACGGCTTGTATCTCAAGGGAAAATATGTCCAGGGTCAGAGACGTTTGACCCGAAGAGTCGGCGACCTTTCCTTCCTTCTTTTGCCTAGCACCTTCTTCCAGATTCATCCTGGCATGACGCGAGCCCTTCACACCTCTTTGCGAGGAGAGGCGGAACAGCTTCGTTTCCAGAGGGTTGTAGATCTCTATGCCGGTGCCGGAGCCATGGGACTGAGCCTGGCGGACAAGGCGGAAGAGGTATGGCTGGTGGAGCGGGACCGAGGCGCTTGTGAGGACGCCAAAATCGCCCTGCGAGAGAATCAGCTTCTGAACGTACGCGTCGTTTCTGCTCCGGTGGAACAGGGAATCGATCTTATTGGATCCTTGAGAGCCTCAGAGAGCGTGGTTGTTCTTGATCCTCCGAGGACAGGCTGTGAAAGAAAGGTAATCGATCGCATTGGGCCTGAGGCATGGGTAGCGATCCTGTACGTTTCATGCGATCCGGCGACCCTTGCCCGCGATCTGGCTCGGTTGGCGCTCCATGGTTGGCATCCCGCTTCGCTGATCATGCTTGATCTGTTTCCCCAAACCTTTCATATTGAGACTCTTGTTCGACTGGAAAAGGCTTGAACCCTGTAAATATTCAGTGAACCCTTTCCAACCAGGGTACCTTCAGTACTGGACTTCAGTGAACCCAAAAGGAAGGACCGAAGATGTCAGGTTGCGAAAACAGAACGCTGCGATCCATGACGGCGAAAGAGTGGACAGAGGCGATTTTTGTGTTGATACTTCTCTTGCCTTTCTTCTTCGTTTTCTTGCCCAGGGAGGGGTTTTGGCAAGTCCTGGGTTTCGTGTATCTGGCAGCGATCTGTGGGTATGTCGTGTTTTTCTCGCCTCATCGAGATCTCTCGAGAAGAGCGAGGTTGAGCCTTCTGGAGGTCCCGATCATCGTTCTATGGATTCTGTTCTGGTTGTGGGCAGTTCTGCCCCGAGGAAAACCTGGTCTCGTCCTGGGTGTTTCTGCCTTGGCTGCGGCCCTGATCTATATCGCTTTCATTTCCGCCAGGCGCCATGGAGACACCTCGGATGACTGGGGCCTGGGCAATCCCGCTCGTTTTCTGCGGACCCTGCGGCAGGGTCCCAAGGCCCGCGCCAAATCCATCCAGCTTTCGGTGGCCAATCTTTTGGTCCTTGTGGTGGTCCTCTTGGCGAGAGATCAAGCGGAAGAGATCCTGCGGCGCGTGGTGGGGCAATCCACCCCTTTTCGCATTCACGGTCCGATCCCTGCATGGGTTGTGGCGTTGGTGTTTATGGCCATGATCCATCTGTTTCTTTTCTGCGTCATTCGCTACAACAACATGAGGCGTGCCGCCAGGATCGTGGGAATCTATCTCGCGATCCTTTTGGCCTTTATCGCGGTGGCGGGATATTTCATGATCTATGTTCGAGCCGAAGGCACAGTGGAGTTGCGATGGGCCCGAGGACTCAAAGCCGTGGGCACCTATGTGATATGGGGAACTCTCCAGGAACTGCTCTTTCTCAGTTATTTCAACACCAGGATACGCAAGGGCATAACGTCTCCCTGCCTTTCTGCTCTTTTGACCGCGGTCGTTTTTTCCCTCTTTCATCTGACAGCCTATGAACTCATGACCCTTTGCTTTTTCATCGGTATCGTGTGGGCGTTGATTTTCCAGGCCGCGCCCAACGTGTTCCTCTTGGGTGTGGCCCATGGAGTGAGCGGAGGGTTCGGGTCGGCCTTTGAGGTTCACTTGCCCCAGGGACTGAAGGTGCCCAAGATCAAGGCCACGGTAGGCCCTTTCAATCTATGAGTTGGCTTTTCTCCTGGCCCATCGTCCCGTGGATCTCCATTCCCATTCCCTGTGCCTTGACACTCTTGTCCGTAGGACCAAGAATGTAGGCAGTGTTTTCACGTAAGCATTCAGTGAACCCGATCTGATCGAGGGCTTGAACTCAGCAGGACGAGGAATGCCTGAATCGTCTTGGCTCATGTTCGGCTCGCTGGAATCTTGATGAGGCGAGCCTGGCCGGACCAGGTCGGCCCGAGGAATCGAGCTCAAGCTCGGTGGTCGGCCTGCCCCTGAACCCGCCCAGTCGATTCACGCACTCCTCGCCAGCCGGCTATAATCTAAGCTCGGATCGGGTTCACTGAATATGTACGTTTTCACAAGCATGAACGAAGGGAGGCAAAGCATGGCAAGACCAGTGACGCTGTTCACAGGACAATGGGCGGATCTTCCATTGGAGGAGGTGGCCCGGAAGGCCGCAGAATGGGGGTATGATGGACTGGAGTTGGCCTGCTGGGGGGATCATTTCGATGTGGATCAAGCCGGCAGGAGCAAGAAGTACTGTAAGGAAAAGAAGGAACTCTTGGCCGACTATGGCTTGGGCGTGTGGGCTATCAGCAATCATCTGGCCGGCCAGTTGGTCCTGGATCCCAACGACGACGCCAGATCCGATGGGTTCGCTCCCAAGGAGTACCACGGCAGTCCGGACAAGAAAAGGAAATGGGCCATACGTTCCATGAAGAATGCGGCCAAGGCGGCCCACCAGATGGGATTGAAGATCGTGAATGGATTTACCGGGTCGTCCATCTGGCATCTTCTCTATTCTTTTCCGCCCGTGACAGACGAGATGATCGAGGAAGGCTACAGGCTTTTGGCCAAGGAATGGAATCCCATCCTGGATGTATTCAAGGCCAACGAGGTGCGATTCGGATTGGAAGTCCATCCCACGGAGATCGCGTTTGATTTTTACAGCGCGGGACGTGCCATTCAGGCCTTGAAAGGACGAAAGGAATTCAACTTCAATTTTGATCCGAGTCATCTTCTTTGGCAAGGCGTGGATCCTGCTCGGTTTATCATGAAATACCCTGACCGAATCCTGCATGTCCACATGAAGGACGCTTCCGTGACCCTGGACGGCGAATCCGGGATTTTGTCCTCCCATCTGAACTTCGGTCAGCCCGGCAGGGGGTGGGATTTTCGCAGCCTTGGCCGAGGCGACGTGGATTTCGAGGAAATCATTCGAGCCTTGAACCGAATCGGGTACCAAGGTCCGCTTTCCGTGGAATGGGAAGACAGCGGGATGCAGCGGGAACAAGGAGCCGCGGAAGCCTGTGAATTCGTGAGAAGGGTTGATTTCGAGCCCTCCCAGGTTGCCTTTGACGCCGCCTTTGATGAATAGAGTGGAAGAGCTTGGGCCGGGGCAAGGCCGACAGGTCTTGCTTCGGCCCAAGCTCAAGCCTTGAATCATGGAGAAGGGACATATTTCGTATGCGCGTAAGAGGCTTGGTGCTTTTTTCCGGTGGCCTCGACAGCATCCTCGCCGTCAGGCTCTTGCAGGATCAGGCGATCGAGGTGGAGGGAGTGACCTTTGTTACTCCTTTTTTCGGGGCACAGAATGCCAGGGAAGCCGCGGAACGACTGGGGATGAGTCTTCATGTTTTGGATATCACCGAAGACCATTTGGTCCTGGTCAAGGATCCGCCTCACGGATACGGAAAAAACATGAATCCGTGCCTGGATTGTCACGCCCTCATGATTCGGAAAGCCGGGGACTTGCTCCGCAAGGAGGGCATGGATTTCCTTTTTACCGGGGAGGTCCTCAACGAAAGGCCTTTTTCCCAGAACAAGCGGGCTTTGGAGCAAGTGGCCCGTCTTTCCGGGTATGGTGAGATTCTTCTCAGACCTCTGAGCGCCAAGCTTCTGCCTGAAACTGTCCCGGAGACGAAAGGGTTGGTAGATCGATCGAGGTTGTTGGACATCTCGGGACGTTCCAGAAAACGCCAGTTCGCCCTGGCACAGAAGTACCAAATCGTGGCTTACCCTTCCCCTGCCGGGGGATGCCTGCTCACGGATCCCGCTTTTTCTAGAAGATTGAGAGAGTCTTTCGAAGCTGGACAGTCCAGTGCGCGGGACATGGAATTGCTTCGGCTAGGCAGACATTTTCGTTCTCCAGAAGGCCAGAAGATCATCCTGGGCAGGCACCAGCTGGAGAACGAAGCCCTGAGAGAGACTCTGGGACCAGGAGACGTTTTTATTCACAACCATGAGTTCCCCGGTCCGGACGCGCTTCTGCCCGAAGGCGCATCGCAGAAGGCTATCGAACTGGCGTGCCAGCTTTGCGTGGCCTACAGCGATTCGCCTGAAGATCGAAGCACCAGTGTCTTGGTGGAGAGAGAGGGAAACGTCGAGGAGATGACCGCGTCGCCGGCATCCAAGGACACCGTAGAGACGCTGCTCGTTCGGTAGTTTTTCCCGATCTGGGAGAGCCGGGTTGCCCCGATAGGGTTCCGAAAAGACCAGGCTTCTTCTCGAATTTTTGGATGCCATTGCTTCCACTGGGAGTCCAGATCTTCTTCCCCGGAACAGGCCATGACCCGGAAAACCACCCTTCCTGCTGAATCCATCTCCAGGAGAACCTGGCGATACCTTCTCTTGGGGGAAGGCTGGAGGATGCCTCGGTTCCATAGAGGAGGGATCATCAAGCCCCGACCGTCCGAATCCAGAACGGCGAGATGGTCCCTGCCTGCGGTGAAATATCGTTCTCCGATTTCCTGGGGCAAGCCAACAGAAAACCTCAGGCTTTCGTGGAAATGATCCTGAATTCGCACACGGCACTCAAGCCATGGCTTCAAGGGATAGACGATATAAAGGATATGGAAACGAAATCCATCCTTCTTTGAAGGCAAAGGGTTGGCCTCCAAGCGAACGAGCGATCGAACAGGACCGGTGGTTTCATCTAGGACCTTAAAGGAAAAAGGTAAAGCTTGCCCCCGTTTCTTCCTGAAGGAAGGCCGGGTGGAAAAGGGAGCAAACCAGAGATCGGTTTCACCCCGGTTCGATGGAATTCTGATTCCCATGTGAACCAGGTCCCTGACCTGCGTGGGATTCTCTGCCGGCCATCCCGCGATGGCTCCTTGGGGGCTGACCGCGTAGACGGTTGAATGCTCGGTGGGCAAGGCGAGAAAGCCTTGGTCTGCCAAGGGATTATGGTTGGGCGGGCCTTGCTGTTTGGAATAGCTTATCCTGGGACCGAGGGTGATTTTTCTTTCCTGGCCCGGGGCGAAGTCGAGCAAGAAGGCGATTTCATCAGGTTCTCCATCCCAATCCGTGTCATCCACTTGAGCCATGCCGGTCCATCCATCGCAGGATTGAAGAAGAAAAAAGCCAGGCGTTTCAAGGCGTTGCCGTTCTTCAAACAGCAATGGAATATGCACGATCTCAGCTTCCCGAGAGACGCCTGTTCGGTTGCTGAGAAGAAATTGAAGAGGATCATCGTTTCCAAAAAGCAAAGGTCCAGGAATTACGAGAAAGAGGATCAGGCTGGTAGCTGACCTCCACCAGGTCAACATCATAGATATCCCAGGTTCTTGAGGCGTTCCTTGATCTTGTCTATTTCTCCGGCAGAGAAGGTGCCCTTTTCCATGTCCCCGTACATGCTCATGAGATCTCTCATGACATAGACGACAAAGTCGGTCACCGAGTTGTACCCTGTTCCTTCGATAATCCGCCCGATCTTGTTGTACAAGGGCCTGGGGATCTTCAGAGTGACCTTTTCCCCGGACAGAGATCTTTTCGACATACCTCACACCTTTCCAAATGAGACAGAAAAACGTTTCATAGTATACCAGTTCGTGAGATCTCCATTGGGTCGAAGTCTATCTTCGTCGATCTCTGAGGCGTTGCGTCTTGTTTCTTTCAAATCGTCGTCTCTTCTGTTTTTCCATCTTGGAGGGAGGGCCTTTCAGGACCACCGTGGATTCGAGGAGGGTGGAAGGAGACGCCGTATCCCTCCGATCCTTCTCCCTGGCATGTCTGACGCGCCGGGAAAAGGAAGTCCTGCGCTCTTCTTCGGCTCGAGTCAGTTCTGTTTCCATGATCACCATGTCTTTCATCCCTGAAGGTTTTTGTCCTGTGATGATCCATTCCTTTCTCAATTCGATCTGTTTTCGATTTCCCAAGCCTCGAATCCATTCCATGGGCCACGCTTCTTGTCCATGAAGAAGCCCGGCGATCGTTCCCATGATCGAACCCATGGTTCTTGCGTCCCCTCCCAGACGAACCGCATTGCTAAGCGCTGCGTCAGGAGGAGTGCCTGGCGAGAAAAGCAGATGAAGCGCCAGAGGAACGCAACCCAGCGCGAGGTGAATGTTGGGACGCGTTATATGTCGTCCCGTGATCTCGCCAGTCAAGCGAGCCAGGGAGGTGAAGACTTGTGATAAGTCCGTGTGGATCATGTCCCCTGATTCGTGAAAGACGCGGGACATGGCCCCTTGATGGGCTTTCGGAGTGGACAACCTTAGATCTGGCCAGGATTCGAAGAGAAGATGTTCCGCCTGCTCCGCCCAGAAGGATGCTCGCCGGAAGACATCCCCGGGGTTCAGGTCCGATTCTTTCAGAAGGTCCCGAATCAGACAGCCCATGGCCACGGCAGCCGACACGGAAGAAGGATCGTGATGGGTGATCAGAACCCCGGAGAGAAGGGAAGAAAGAAGTTCTTTCTCCGAAGCCTGGTGAAGGGATAGAGCCAAGGCCATGGCTGGACCCGCGGCTTCCGCGTCCATCCTGTTTTGTCCAGCCAGGTCCCACCGCGTTGCCTCTCGAAGAGCCGCGAGAGACGTTCTCATGGCTTGACCTGCGTTTCTCCAAGCGCCATCCCTGCCTGCCTCGGATTGGGCCATGGCGAGCATCCTGGAAACGATCTCCTGGGGGTCTAACCGTCCTCGAAGAGATGCACTCTCCAGAAAAAGGATCGCTTGTTGGGTGATGCTTCCGTACAATCCTGGCATGGACCAGCGTTCCGGCTTGTCCCTGGCCAGAGGGGTTGGATCCATATAGGCCCCTGTGTTCGGAAACAGGGTGCGGATCGTGCCCTCCTTGAGTCCTGTCGCGGGACGTCCCATGGCCTCACCGATGGCAAGCCCCATCCATGCCCCTCCCACGCGCGCTTCCCATTCCCTGGCGGTCGAAGATTCCAGGCTCATGGTTGTCTCCGGGTCCTCTCAATACGCCCTGGCGAAGAGGGCCTTTCTCGAAGCATCTTTGCCGCAGAACACGCATTTGCCCTCGGCTTCCTCTTGATCGAGGGGGATGCATCGAGATGTGGCTTTGGTCTCTTCCTTGAGTTGGACCTCCTCTTCCGGGTCCTGACACCAGAAGGCCAGCGCGAATCCCTGGAAGACCGCTTCCTTTAGCTCTTGGAAGGAACGCACCTCCTGGGTTCGATCCTTGACCTGGTTTCTGGCCCGTTCCAGTAAAGCCTTTTGAATCTCTTCCAGCGTGATTTCCACGGTCTGCCGAAGCACGGAGAGCGGGACGGTCTGTTTCCCCGCCTTTCCGGGTTGATTTCTTCTGGCCAGGACCACGGTGTCCTTTTCCACGTCCTTGGGGCCCACCTCGACACGCAGCGGCACGCCTTTCATTTCCCAATCGTTGAATTTCCACCCCGGGCTGCGCTCCTCCCTGGAGTCCACCTTGATTCGAAGTCCTCTCAAGGCCTCGGAGATCTTGTCCGTCATACCCTTGACCGATCTCTTCTCTTCTTCGGATTTTCCGATGGGGACCACGACGACCTGGATCGGGGCCAGCCGGGGAGGCAGTATCAACCCCTGATCGTCCCCGTGGACCATGACGATTCCTCCCACCATCCTGGTACTCATTCCCCAACTGGTGGTCCAGCAATGCTGCAATTCGTTGTTGCGGTCCAGGAAGGTGATATCGAACGCCTTGGCGAAGTTCTGTCCCAGGAAATGGGAGGTCCCGGCCTGCAAGGCCCAACCATTACCCATCATGGCCTCAATACTGTAGCTGGCCATGGCGCCGGCGAATTTCTCGGAGTCGCTTTTGAGGCCCTTGAAGACCGGGATGGCGGCTTCATTCTCGGCAAAATCAGCGTACATTTCCAGCATCTTTTTCGTTTCTTCTTCGGCCTCCTCTCTTGTCTCATGGGCCGTATGGCCCTCTTGCCAAAGGAATTCCGTGGTTCGAAGGAAGAGACGGGGACGTTTTTCCCATCGAACCACGTTGGCCCACTGGTTGATGAGCACCGGGAGATCACGGTAGGAGCCGATCCACTTGGAATACATCTGGCCAATGACGGTCTCGGAGGTAGGACGTATCGCGAGCGGTTCCTCCAAGAGTTTGCCCCCGCCATGGGTCACGACCGCCAGCTCCGGGGCGAAACCTTCCACATGGTCCGCTTCCTTCTCGATGAACTGCATGGGAATGAACAGGGGAAAATATGCGTTTTCGTGTCCCGTCTCCTTGATTCTGCGATCCAAAGCCTCCCTGACGTTTTCCCAGAGAGCGTATCCATAGGGGCGAATGACCATACAGCCTTTCACCGGGGCGTAATCCGCCAGTTCCGCCATCTGCACCACGTCGGTGTACCATCTGGAATAATCCACCGAACGAGGGGTCACTTTCTGTGTCATGCGATCTCCTTTCTTTGCGTGCGGGGTCTATTATAACCGCTCTTTCAGCTTGGGACGAACCCTTGTCGTCTTTCCGTGTCTTGACGAGTGGTGGAGAGACAACCTATTCTCTTCCATGCTCAAGATGGGTCTTTCCGGTCAAGAACAGGCCGGAGGTAGTTTGGAAGGATGATGGCATGGACGAGACCAAGAAGATCTGGATGGATGGACATCTAGTGGACTGGCATGAAGCCAGGATTCACGTGTTGACTCACACGCTTCATTACGGAGGCGGGGTCTTCGAGGGGATTCGTTTCTACGATACGGAGCGGGGCCCGGCTGTCTTTCGGCTTAGGGAGCACATCGAAAGGCTTTTTCGATCCGCCGAGCCCTTCAGGATGAAAATTCCCTTCTCGATGGAAGAGATCATGGAAGCGACCAGGCTGACCATTCGGGTCAACGACGTGAAATCAGGATACATCCGTCCCATCGTGTTCTATGGCTACGGCAAGATGGGGTTGGGGATCCAGGGCGCCGCGGTGAACGTGTCCATCGCTGTGTGGCCCTGGGGTTCCTACCTGGGCGAGGACGCGGTTCGCGTGAAGATCACGGACCTGAGGAGGATCCATCCGGCCACTACGGATCCCAACGCCAAGATCTGTGGAAACTATGCCAACTCGATCTTGGCTTCCATCGAGGCCAAAGAGGCTGGCTATGACGAGGCGCTTCTTTTGGATCACAAGGATCGGGTGGCCGAAGGACCGGGCGAGAATCTTTTCCTTGTAAAGGATGGAAGGATCCTAACCCCGGCCCTGGGGTGCATTCTTCCGGGCATCACGCGTCGATCTATCATGGAAATGGCCACCGCGATGGGGTATGTCGTGGAAGAGAAGGATCTCTATCCGGAAGATGTCTATGCCTCCCAGGAAGCCTTCTTTACCGGCACCGCGGCCGAGGTGACGCCGATCAAGGAGGTCAGCGGGCATCAGATCGGCACCACTCATCCTGGTCCGGTTTCCTTGGAGCTACGCGAGACCTATCAACAGATCATCACCGGAAGGCGACCCGAGTATCACCCTTGGCTGGATTTCGTCTTCTCGTGACATGAGACGCCGACGCGAACGGGTGGATTGAGCCCTTTTTGTCATGACTTCTCTTCATCTCGTATAGATCTACTCTCCGATGAGCTTCACAAGTACGCGTTTCCTTCTTCGCCCGTCGAATTCCCCGTAGAAGATCTGTTCCCAAGGTCCCAAATCGAGCTGTCCTTCACTTACAGCCACCACCACTTCCCTGCCCATGATTTGACGCTTGAGATGAGCGTCCCCGTTGTCTTCCCCTGTGGCGTTGTGGTTGTATCTGCAAACCGGTTCATGGGGAGCCAACTGTTCCAACCAGGCCTCGTAGTCTTCGTGAAGCCCGAATTCATTGTCATTAATGAAGACACTGGCCGTGATATGCATGGCATTGACCAGGCAAAGTCCCTCCCGAATTCCGCTCCGATTCAGGCATTCCTGCACCTGAGGGGTGATGAGGACAAACCCTCGTCGAGTGGGCACTTCGAACCATAATTCCTGTCGAAACGATTTCACAGGCGTTACCTCCTGAACGTGAATCCTGTTGCACATGATCACGGATCAGATTACCATGCTTTCCATGATCGAGCATTCCAGACCTTGCTTCGGAAGCAGGGAAGAAGCGGTTCTTCTGGATTCCGTTCGAGCCGGATGGACCGGGGAGGGTCCGGCCGCGCAAAGGCTGGTGGAGCGGTTGTGTCTTTCTACTGGACAAGCGGGAGGAATCACGGTGGGTTCGGCCACGGACGGGCTTTGCCTGGCCTTGATGGCCCTGAATCCGAGTTCGGCTTCAAGGATTTTGATGCCGAGCTATGTATGCAGGGACGTATTGGATGCGGTTCTTCGCGCCGGGTATCGCCCCCGGCTGTGCGATGTCAAGAGACAGGACTTCAATATCGATCTTTCGCTGGATCTTTCCGGGGAAAGGATTGGCGCGGCCATCGTGCCCCATATGTTTGGTTTTCCTGTGAATGTCATGTCTCTGGTTCAGAGGCGAATCCCGGTGATCGAAGATTGCGCGCACGGGGCCGGGAGTTCCATTCTCGGGAAGCCTGTCGGGTCCATGGGCGCGTATTCCGTCTTTTCCTTGAGCGCCATCAAGAGCCTGCCTGCCGGGGAGGGAGGGGTTGTCTTGTCCAAAGACCCTCAAGGAGCACAGAGGCTTTCCGAGTTGAAATATGGGACCGAAGATGTTCTCGCGTTCAGGTGCAGGAGCAGAACTTCCGACCTGACGGCTGCGCTTGCCTTGGTCCAGTTGGACCGGCTCCAGGAGACAATGGAGGCGCGAACCAGGCTTGCCGAAAGGTTTATGGAGAGTCTTTCCCACTGTGAAATCGAGTTCCTGGAGGTGGCGGATCATGCGGATTCGGCCATACCTGGCTGGCATCGCTTCATCGTGAAATCCAGGGCGCCCTTCAAAGTCCCATTGTCCCAAATCATCGAACGCTTCTGGAAAAAAGGCGTACGTGCGCGTCTTCCGGTGACGCCGGGTTCTCTTCATCGGTACTTGGGTTTGAACGGGGCCCCATGCCCGATTGCCGAGGATCTCGAGGCCCGATCCCTTTCTTTGCCTTTCTACCCGAATCTAAAGGAGGAAGAGGTTCGAACCGTCTTGGATGTAGGCCGGGAAATTCTCGAGGAAGAAGCCCGGATTTGAACGATCCGCGTCCCTGGCATATAATGAACGCATGAGAGAAACACGGGTGGGTAAAACAAGATGAGCAGGAGACCATGTGTGAATCGGCGATGGTTTTGGGTGGCATGTCTCGCTTTGAGTTTGTGGACGCCTTTGATCTGTGAGACCCACGAGGAAGCCTCAGAGGGCCGGGAATCTTTTGAAAGCCGGATTCAAGTCATCCAGATCCATGGCATGATCGATTTCGGCCTGACCGCGTTTGTGGACAGGTGCGTGAAAGAGGGGTTGGATCGGGGGGTGGACGCGATTCTCCTGGATATCGATACGGAAGGGGGGCTGGTCGAAGCGGTCCTCAAGATCTGCACTTCTTTGGATGACGCGTCGCCTTGTCCTACCTTGGCCTACGTGACAGACCGGGCCTGGTCAGCCGGGGCGCTTGTCGGTCTTGCCTGTCAACAGATCGTCATGGCTCCAGGAAGTACGATCGGGTCCGCGCTTCCGGTTGGCTTGGGAACGAGCGGATCCGAAGCAGAGGCCTTGGGAGAGAAATATATCTCAGCCATTCGGGCCAAGTTCAAGGCGATCGCGGAGAAAAACGGTCATCCCGTTCTTTTGGCCGCTGCCATGGTGGATCCGGACGTGGAGATCATTCAGGTGTCTTTGAACGGAACGATCGCCTATCTTGGGTCCGAAGAGGTGGAGGCGGAGAAGAGAAGTCGAGGAGAAGACAAAGTCGAGGTGGGACCCACGGTATGCGCCAGCGGAAAACTGCTCAATCTGACGGCGTCCGAGGCGGTCCAATACGGAATCGCTATCGCCGAGGTGGGATCCATAGAAGAAGCCCTGGCCGTGGCTGGATGGGAGAATCCTGTCTTGTATCGGAATGTACCCTCCTGGTCCGAGGAATTGGTACGGTTCCTTACGCATCCGATTTTAAGTGGTATCCTGCTTACGGTGGGGGTCTTGGGCATCATTTTCGAATTAAAGATGCCAGGGTGGGGGATCAGCGGAACCGTGGGATTGGTCTGTCTGGCCCTCTTCTTCGGGGGACGTCATCTCTCCGGCTTGGCGCCGTGGACGGACCTTCTCCTGTTTTTGGTGGGGTTCTTTCTTCTGGCCTTGGAGATCTTCGTGATCCCTGGTTTTGGGTTGACTGGAATCGCGGGGATTCTTTGCATGCTCGCGGGGTTGTATATGGCCATGGTGGACAAGCCAATCCCTGAATTTCCATGGGAATGGCAAAGTGCCAGGATCGCTGTGCAGACCATGGTGGGGTCTCTGATTTTCATGGTCCTAGGAACGATCCTTGGATTCGGCCTGCTGCCTCATACGCCGTTGTGGAGAAGAATCGGTCTGTCTATGGAGCAAAGCAGGGAATTCGGCTTCGTCGCGGAACAGACCCATCTGAAGGAGTATCTGGGTCAGACGGGAATTTCCAAAACCGTGCTTCGTCCTTCCGGTAGGGCGAGATTTGGCAAGATGCTTCTGGATGTCCAAACTCAAGGGGAATTTCTGGAAGCAGGGTGCGCGATACGCGCTGTGGCGGTCCATGCGAACGTGCTTGTGGTGGAAGCAGTTGAACCTGTGGCGGATACATAAAATAGAGGGGGATGGAGGAGCATGGGATGAACGCGGCTGCGGCCCTGGTTTGGCTCATCTTGATGTTGTTTCTGGGAGTCCTTTTGATTTGCGTCGAGTTGGTGATCCCTGGTGGCATTGTCGGTATTCTTGGCGTTGTCGTGATCCTTGGATCCATCGTTTGGGCGTTTCTGCAGTTGGGCGTGGTTTTCGGATGCGTGTATGCCGCGGTGGCCTTGGCCATATGCGGTGCCGGGCTATATTTTATGGTGAGGATCCTTTCAGAGACCAAGTTGGGAAGTCGTATCGTGTTGCAAACGGATCTGGATGATTCCAAATCCTATGACGAGAGTAGGATGAGTCTGTTGGGAAAGGACGGAGTGGCCATGACAGATCTCAGACCTGCGGGCACTGCGAAGATCGAGGGACAACGGTGGGACGTGGTGACCGAGGGTTCCTTTATCCTCAAACACACCAAGGTCGTGGTCGTGCAGGTGGAAGGATCCAGAATTGTGGTGCGATCCATGGAAGAAAGATCCCTGCTGGGTGCGTGATTGAAACATTTCTGCTAGATTCTTGAATCCACAAGCTTTTTCCCTGCAAGGGATGGAGCAGAACGAAGGAGGACAATGATGGGAGATGCGATTTGGGGTTTTCTGCTTCTTGTGATCGGTTTGTTCGGGATGATCTTTTTCGGAGTATTCGCGTACTTCTTCAAGATCTGGATCCGCGCGCTTATGTCAGGAGCCAGGGTGTCTATCGCCAATCTGGTGGGCATGAAGCTCAGGCGTGTTCCACCCTCGTTGATCGTGGATGCGATCATCATGTCCTCCAAGGCAGGCATTCGGATCAAGACGGATGACCTGGAAAGTCATTATCTGGCCGGGGGCAATGTGGTCAATGTGGTTCGGGCGCTCATTGCCGCGGACAAGGCCAACATCGATCTGGGTTTCAAGAAGGCAACAGCCATCGATCTGGCAGGAAGAAATATCATGGAAGCGGTCCAGACCAGCGTGAACCCCAGGGTGATCGACGCGCCGGATCCCAGCAAGGGCAAGGATACGGTGGACGCGGTAGCTATGGATGGGATTCAGGTGAAGGCCAAAGCCCGCGTGACGGTGCGAGCCAACATCGATCGGTTGGTGGGTGGCGCTACGGAGGAAACTATCATCGCGCGGGTGGGGGAAGGGATCGTGACGACCATAGGTTCCGCGGAAAGTCACAAGAGGGTGTTGGAAAATCCGGACATGATTTCGCAGAGGGTTTTGGATAAGGGACTGGATTCAGGAACGGCCTTTGAGATCCTTTCCATCGACATTGCCGATGTGGATGTGGGAAGGAACATTGGCGCGGACTTGCAGACAGCACAGGCTCAGGCGGATCTCCAGATCGCCCAGGCCAAGGCCGAAGAGCGACGAGCCATGGCCATTGCTTATGAGCAGGAAATGAAGGCCAGAGTCCAAGAAATGCGGGCCAAGGTCGTGGAAGCTGAGGCTGAGGTTCCCAGAGCCATGGCAGAGGCTTTCCGCTCCGGCAGGTTGGGTGTGATGGACTATTACTCCATGAAGAATATCCAATCTGATACGGAGATGCGAACTTCCATCGCCGAGACCCAGCAACCGGAACGGAAACGACAGGATAGATAGATGCCAGGTTTCGTCATTGCCATTGTATTTTTTGTGTTTGTGATCAGGATCATCTTGACCGCGGTTGGAGAGATCAAGAAGGCGGAAGAGGCGGAACGAAAACGAAGGGAAGCCCGTGCCAGGATCGAAAGATCTTTCGGAGGACAGGAACAACGCAAAGTGGACCCTCCGCGTTCTCCCTCGAAGCCGCCGCTGCCTCCGGTTCGTTCCCAAGGACCAAGGTCTCGTGCCCCGGTGGTTACTCCCGGTGATCTCGGGATGGGAAGGAAACGACCCATGCTTCCCACACCTCCGCAGCGAAAAGAAACGCCTGCGAAGCGTTCACCGGAGTCGGTGCTTCAGGAAGCCATGGCCAAGCTGGAAATGTCGTCCGTTTCTCCTTCCCCAAGAGCTAGGCGAAAAAAAGAAGCTCCTAAGGCGGTCAAGACGAAGGAAGTTTCTCTGGAGAAGGGGCCCTTGCCTGTTCAGATGAAAACTTCTGTCGAGACGGCTCAGAAGGTTTCCGGGAAAACCCTTTCCTTTGTACCATCGGATATGCGTACGGCGATCCTCTATTCCGTGGTTTTGGGTCCTCCTCGATTTCGACAGCCCTGGGTTCCCATGAAGCCCGGAGAGGTTTCGCGGATCTAATTCCGATCGGTCCAGAAAGGTTTGCCTGGTATGAGAGAGATGTCCTTGGTGGAACAAATCCTGTCTCGCGCGGCCGGGGAAAGTGAGGTTTCCCCAGGGCAACTGATCAATGCCAGGGTTGATCTGGCATTTGGCAACGATATCACGGCGCCTATCGCCATCAGGGAATTCGAAGCCTGGGGTGGGAGAGAGGTGTTTGATAAGAACAAGGTGGCCTTGATCGCGGATCATTTCACTCCGGCCAAGGATATCCAATCGGCGGAACAAGTGAAACGATTGAGGGACTTCGCGCGTGCGCAAGGATTGGTCCATTTCTATGAAGGAGCGCAAGGGGGTGTGGAACACGCGCTTCTCCCTGATCTGGGACTCATCGCGCCAGGGGATGTCGTGATTGGCGCTGATTCCCATAGTTGTACGCATGGGGCTCTCGGCGCCTTCGCGACCGGGGTGGGGAGTACGGATCTGGCCGCGGCGATGTTGACTGCAGAGGTCTGGTTTCGCGTTCCGGAAACCCTGCAGTTTGTCTTCACCGGGGAAAGACCGAAATGGATCTGTGGCAAGGATTTGATTCTTAACGTGATCGGCCGAATAGGTGTATCCGGAGCCTTATACAAGGCCATGGAATTCGTTGGAGACACCCTCTCCTCCCTTCCTATGGAAGATCGGTTTACCATGAGCAACATGGCCATTGAAGCAGGAGCCAAAGCAGGAATCATTCCCGCGGACGAAGTGACATCTGCGTACTTGAAAACGCGGGTCAAGCGGCCATGGAAGGGACAGAAACCGTCAGACCTTCAAAGCGTTGCGTCTGTCATGGAAATCGATGTGTCCAGAATGAGACCCCAGGTGGCGTGTCCTCCTTCGCCCGGCCATGTCCAACCGGTGGATGAGTTGGAACATGTCTCGGTGGATCAAGTGTTCATTGGATCCTGTACCAACGGTCGATTCTCGGATTTGGCTCAGGCCGCTTCTCTTCTCAAGGGGCGTAAAGTGGCCCCTCATGTCAGATTGATCGTGCTTCCGGCAACGCAAGAGATCTACGCGCAGTGCTTGAAACAAGGGATCCTGGATGTGCTTGTGGATGCCGGCGGTGTGGTAGGCCCCCCCACGTGCGGACCTTGCCTCGGGGGGCATATGGGTGTACTTGCCAGCGGAGAGGTGGCTGTCTCTACGACCAACAGGAATTTCGTGGGAAGGATGGGACACCTGGAGAGCCAGATCTATCTGTCTAGTCCCGCGGTCGCGGCGGCTACAGCCGTCAAAGGTAGAATTACGGCTCCAGACAAACTCTAGGAGGACCACCATGTTCGAAGGAAAGGCGTGGACATTCGGTGACGATGTGAATACGGACGAGATCATTCCCGCGCGATTTCTGGTGACATCCGATCCTGTAGAGTTGGGACAACACTGTATGGCCGGGTTGGATCCCACGTTCGTGGAAGTTATGGAGCGGGGGGATCTGATCGTGGCTGGAGAAAATTTTGGTTGCGGTTCTTCCAGGGAACACGCTCCTATTTCGATCAAGGCGGCAGGGATCGCCTGTGTGATCGCGAAAAGTTTTGCCAGGATCTTTTACCGGAATGCCATCAACATAGGGTTGCCCATTTTGGTGAGCGAATCCGCTTCGCAGGGGATTCGAAAAGGAGACTGGATCAAGGTGGATCTGGCCGAGGGTCGAATCGAGAATGAAACCCTGAAAACTTCCTATAGGACGGAATCTTTTCCTCCGTTCATGCAAGAGTTAATGGAGGCTGGAGGTCTTATGCCGTGGGTGGCCAGGAGAATGGAGATACGATGACATATAAGATCGCGATTGTGCCCGGGGACGGGATTGGTCCGGAAGTGGTGAACGAGGGACTCAAGGTGTTGGAGCGCGTGGCTGAACTCTTTCACGTGGAATTCGAGACTACCAGCTACGATTTTGGAGGTGATCGATATCTGCGCACAGGGGAAGCCCTTCCCCGGAGCGGGATAGAGGAACTTCAACAACACGATGCCATTTATCTTGGAGCGGTGGGGCATCCGGACGTCGCGGCGGGAATTTTGGAGAAGGACATTCTCTTGCGTCTTCGTTTTGAATTGGATCAATACGTCAACCTCAGGCCGGTCAAGCTGTATCCCAATGTGGATACGCCCTTGAAGGACAAAAGACCGGAAGACATTGATTTCGTGGTGGTCAGAGAGAATACCGAAGGTTTGTACTGCGGAGCCGGAGGATTTTTGCGCAAGGGTACGCCTCAGGAAGTGGCGGTACAGGAGATGATATGCACACGCATGGGATGTGAGCGATGCGTGCGTTATGCCTTTGAACTGGCCCGAAAACGACGAAAACATCTCACCCTTTGCGGAAAGACCAATGTGCTTACTTACGCGTACGACTTGTGGGAGAGAGCCTTCCGAGAAGTGGGCAGGGAATATCCGGACGTGACAGCGGACTACGCTCATGTGGATGCTACCTGCATGTGGATGATCAAGAATCCCGAGTGGTTCGATGTGATCGTCACGGGCAACATGTTCGGGGATATCATTACCGACTTGGGCGCCATGATCCAAGGAGGCATGGGTGTGGCCGCTGGAGGAAATATCAATCCTCATGGCACGTCCATGTTTGAACCGATTGGAGGATCCGCTCCCAAGTACACGGGACAAGGTGTTGCCAATCCTATCGCGGCCATCGCGGCTTTGGGCATGCTATTGGAGACGTTGGGGCAAACTGAGGCGGCGGATGCCGTGGAAAAAGGAATCATGCACGCTGTTTCCAGGATGAAGGGCATGGCCGCGGGAAAAATGGGTTGCTCCACCTCACAGGTGGGTGATCTGGTAGTGGAAGGTTTGACGGCTGGGAGCTGATGCGCTGGATTCGTCTGGATCTGGAGTATGACGGCACGAAGTTTCTGGGTTGGCAAAAGCAGCCGCAAGGGCGTGTCGTGCAGGGCGTTTTGGAGGAGGTACTTTCCCTTCTATTTCAAAAGGAGACCCGTGTGCAAGGAGCCGGACGCACGGACGCGGGTGTTCATGCCATGGCCCAATGCGCCCGGTTCCACACGGTTTCTTGCATTCCCCTCAAGGGTTTGGTTCACAGGCTGAACGAGTTGTTGCCCGAGGACGTCTCGGTCTGGCGCGCCTGGGAAGTGGATGAGGACTTTCATCCGCGGTATAGCGTTCAGCGAAAAACCTATGTTTATCTTCTGCGTGGCCATGTCTTCCGGTCGCCCCTGTGGGATCGATACGCGTGGCGTCCATGTGTTCGGCACCTTGATCTGGATTCCATGGTCGATGCTTGTTGTTTTTTACAAGGAGAACATGACTTCAGAAGTTTCTCCTGTGAAAGAGATCCAGGGCAAAGAACCCTTCGTCGTCTGGATCGATGCGCGATCCAGGAAATTTTTCCAGGGACATGGAAGGTCGTACTTCAAGGTCCTGGTTTTCTGAATCGAATGGCCAGAATGATTGTGGGCACGTTGGTGGAGGTGGGACGGGGCAAAAAGACGGTGGCCGAAGTCGAAAGATTCCTGGAGGAACCGGTAGGAGGGTCGGCAGGTCCGGCGGCTCCGGCTCGTGGGCTCTATCTGAGCGAGATTGCATACCCTTCTCCTTGGAATGAGGAGGGTGACAGACCACGCTGGCCCGAGAGGTTTTCTGGACCGGGCGTTTTCCCTATTGCTTCGTTTATGGGTCCTTGTTAACCTGGACGGTGAAACCATGACACGAAGAAAGGGTCCCATATTCATCTTGCTCAGTCCTTTGCTGGTTGTTCTTGCGGCCACGGTCTTGATGCGAACCATGCAACGAAGGGAGTCGTCAAGGCAGCAGGCGCAGCCGGGGCTGGGAATCCGTATGCCAGAATTACGACAAATCAGCGTGGAAACGGCTTTCCCTTCGTCTTGGCGTGTGCCTCGACCGACCCCCAACGAGGATATCCATGCCCAAAGAAAGTTCGCGGAGAATCTGGCTTTTGAGGCCAGAAGCGCTCCCGCGATTCGCGAAGAGGCCCTTCAGAAGCTGCGAGTCATGTCAGAAAGGATGCCTCCAGAATCGCCCGAGATCCAACGAGTCCTGCACCTTCAAGCCAGGATGGAGGGGCTCTGGGGATCCAGACGGTTCGAGGAATCCCTGGAAACCTACAAATCCATACTTGAACGGTATCCTGACTGTGATCTCAAGGGGCAGATTTATTATGAAATGGGATTAACCCTGGAGTTGGGTTTGAGGAAGCAGGCCGCGGCAGAACTGGAATACAAGAAGGCGATCGCGGTCGCGGCGAACGAGCTTCCTGGTATGCTGGCAGCCAGTCGGGTCGCCATGGCTGGAGAAAAATGATCTTCATGGCATAGATGCGGATAGGAACAACATGAAAGCCTTGCGTCTGAGCGCTGTCCGACAGTTGGAATACCGAGCGTGTCCGGAACCTAAATTGCCTCAGGGATGGGCCTTGATCGAAGTGAAGGCCTGTGGGATCTGCATGACGGATATTCACATGTATGTGGGTGAATTTCCTGTCAAGATGCCTGTCACGTTGGGACATGAATTCTGTGGGATCGTACGGGATCTGAATACCTGCGAAGTACCCAGATACCACGGAATCGGCGTCTCCAGGCAAGTGCAGGTTGGAGATCGAGTGGCAATCAATCCCCTCCTTTATTGCGGGGTTTGTTCCTCTTGTCTGAGCGGTCGACCGAATCTCTGCGTGTTTCCCAAGGCCCTGGGAGGAGCTGGAGACGTGGTGATCGATGGCGCTTTCGCTGAATATACGGCTGTGCCTATCTCTTCCATGGGACCCATGCCCGACGATATGGGATGGGATCGTGGAGCGATGGTCGAACCGGTGGCCTGTTGTCTTCATGGCATAGATCGCTCCCGAATCAAACAGGGAGACATCGTGGCGGTGATCGGGGCAGGCCCCATCGGATTGACCTTGGTGCAGTTGGCGGCTCTTCACGGGGCTGGCTCAGTCCTGTCCATCGAGAAGGATCCAATCCGCGGAGAAGAGGCGAAGAAAATCGGGGCCACGGAGACATTGAACCCGGAAGAGGAAAGATTTGACGCGGCGTTCCAGACCGTGACACAAGGCAGAAAGGCGGACGTGGTTATCGAGGCGGTAGGGAGCGCCGAGACATCCGAATTGGCCCTTCGGTTGGTCAAGAAGGGGGGATGGGTCAATCTGTTCGGGGTGGCGCCTGAAGATGCCGTTTTTCCGTGTCATCCCTTCCATATTTACTATGACGAGATCCAATTGATTGGAACCTATGCGCTTACCCCGGACGCGTTTCGACGGTCTCTTTCCCTCTTGGGTTCCGGGCGGGTGGACGTCAAGCATTTGATTACCCATCGGCTGTCATTGGAGGATGGCCAACAAGGATTCGATTTGACGGTGAACCGGGTGGGATTGAAGAAGATTCTTTTTCCACATTCGGCTTCTGGATGAGAATCGATCTTCTTGTTGAAAGGGAAGGACCTTGTGGAAGGAATCCCAATGTTGCGATCGAATACGGGAAGGTTTCGGTTTCGGCCCGAACAAGGCGTAATTCTTGCCAGTCCGAGGATTCATTATGGGGAAAGGAAGGAAGCCCTTTCCGAATACTGGGTTGGAGCTCCCACAGCGGTTCGATGGGACGACAAGATCCTTCTTTCCTATCGAATCAGAAATCCCAGGGGAAGCGTGGACGAAGAGGGAAACGATATGGAAAGAGGGTGTGAGACGTTTCTTTGTGAGAGCCAGGACGGGTTTCGGTTCGAGGAAGTGGGACATCTTCATAAATCGTTCTTTCAAGCGTCTTCGGTGGAAAAATGCGCTTGTCTTCCTTTGCGGGATGGACAGTTGGCATGGTTCGTCTCCTATGCTTCGATGCGGGAGGATGAAAGCCGGGGCATGTGGTGTATCGATCGAATCCTCGCTTCCGACCCTCAATATCTTTTTCGAGATGACGTGATTCCTGAACGAGTTCTTCGGCCAGAATTTTGTCCCGCTCTGGAGGACGGATGGGTCGTGACCGGGGTCAAGGATCCTTTTTTCTTGATGGATGAAAATGGAAACTATTTCTTCGCCGGAAAGTACCACATGATAATCAGTTTTTCCAAAGCCAGAGGGGAGAGCTGTACGGACCTGCATGGGGATGGAGATTGCTACAATTCAGGACGGATCCTCTCCTGTGCCGCTTATCTGACTTCAGAGGATGGGGTTCATTTCGAATGGCAGGACGAGATTTTGAAGCCGCTCCAGGGTTCCTGGTTTGGATACGCGTGTCGCCTGACCACGGCGCTCAAGGAAGATTCGATGCGCGAATCGTGGTGGGGTGTTGTGGATGGCGCGGCTTCAGTTTCACAAAACTACCACGAACGCGCCACCTTGATTTCCGGCGCTTCCCCGAAAGCGTGGAACATGCCTTCCGAAGAGGGTCCCTGTCTTTGTCCTGGATTTGATTCTCGAAGCTCCTTTGGTGGTGAAAGCGGAGTTCGTTACGTTTCAGCCCTTCGTCACTTGGGAAGGCTTCTTCTATATTATGAGTTCACCTGCCACAATGGATCCCATGATTTACGAGTCGCGGAAGCGGAAATCAACCCTTGCTAAAGGTGCTTCTTCAGATACTGGAAACAACGGGTGTAACCCACTGTGGACGGTTCTCTGCCTTCGTATTCCACGGTAAACGTCCCATCGTATCCAGCGTCCCGTATATCCTTTAACGCCCTGGGTATATCCAATTCGCCTTCACCCAAAACGGCTCCAATATATTCGGACCGGGATCCGATGCCATCCTTCATGTGAATATGAAAAGCGTAAGGCGCCACTTCCTTGATGAAACGGTGTACGGTATCCACATCGTGTCCGAACCACCTGTAGTTCATGGTGTCTAGATTGGCGCCCACGCGATTGGAGTCCACTTCCTTGAATAGCAGCAGTTCTCTGTCTCCATCGTTGGTCACAAGGCCGTGATTGTCCACGGCCAGATAGACATCCATTTCTTCCGCGAAGGGAATGCATTGCTTCAAACAGGTTGCCATGGCCTCCACCCAGCGCGTTTCAGGAACCTCGTCTTTGGGAGATCCCCCTTCGGTACGCAGGATCTGTGTTCCCAAACGACGAGCCAATTGACAGACTCGACGCATGCGTTCCACCTGTCGGTGGATCTTCTCCCCGTCCAGAAGCACAAAGTCGTTTCCAGCGGCCAGGGCTGAGACCTGAAGTCCCCTTCGCCGGACCTCCTCGGCCACTCTGTCCGCTTCATGTTCAGGATCGCGAATGTCCTCGGTCCAGATATCCCGTATTTGAAGCTCTACACAGTCAAAGCCTGTATTCTTGGCATAGTCTAGAAATTCCTCAAGCGCCATCCCGGGGAAGTTGTAATGGATTACACCGAGTTTCATCATGCCTCCTTCATTAGGGAAATATCCCTGGTCCGGTTTGGGATAGGGGTTCACTCAAAAATAACCTTGCATTTTGAGGAGGTTGAATGGCGTTCGATTCGGTCGCAACGATGGAACGGATCCGCAGGTACCCGAGATACATTCAGGAATCCATGATCGAGGCGCGATCCAACATGATCTTAACATTGCCCTCCTGAACGCGAAGTCGTTTATGCGTGACTCCCAAGGTTTAGGCAATAGGGTAGCAGAGATACAAACCTTTCGTGAACCCGATATGCATGAAAGTGCCATGCGGACCGGGCGAAAAGCAGAACGAGTGGGATGATCCACTGGGATAAGGTTGCCACTTTCTCTTTCCCGGTTCAGAATGATGAATATGACCCAATGGAACCGTTGCTATTCACATCCCGCTTTTCGGGCAGGGCTGGAAGCCTGCTGGATTTCCCTTTGGTGGGTGTTGCCTCGAATCTTTCAGATGGCGAGATTCCTGCTTGTGGATCCAGGGCATGCCAGTCTGGACATTCTTTGGGGTGTGCTTTCCAGCGCCTTGTTGCCTTTTCTGGTGGCATTCTTGGGTGTTCTGTTCTTGAAACGATTCCCCAAGACGGACCGTCTTCCGGCGTTTGTCTTCACAGGGCTGGCGGGGACCGCTGCCAGTGTTCCCTTTGTTTTTTTGTGGCTCCGCGTACGTATGCCGCGATTCTACCTTGCCAGCAAGAGAGCTGCGATCCATTGTAGCGTATTCTTCGTCCTGTTGACCCTTGTCTTCCTGACCTTCTGCTTGATGGGATGGCTTTGGGAAAGACTTTGCCAGAGGAAGATCGGGGCGAACAAGGCGAAGTGGACCCTCGCGGGCGTCTATCTTTTGACCATGGTCCTGGCGCCCATGTTCTTTGCCCCGCGAATCCCCACGAGCGAAAGGATTGCCGTGCTCTTGGTCGGAATCGATGGAGCCTCTTGGAATCTGGTTGGCGAACAGATAGGCGCCGGGAAGATGCCTCACTTGCAGAATCTCATGAAGCGCGGGGTTCATGGACCACTGACCTCGTGTTGTGAAATGATTTCTCCTGCCGTATGGACAACCATTGCCACAGGGAAGCTTCCTGAGCACCATGGGATCAGCAATCATGTGGCCAGGGTACCCGGATTCTTTCGTACAACGCCGGTGAAAAGCAGTATGAGAAAATGCAGAGCGATCTGGAATATCCTGAGCGAGAGGGATCGTTCCGTGGGCGTTATCAATTGGTACGTGACCTGGCCGGCCGAAAAGGTAAAGGGCTTCTTGTTGTCCGATCGACTCTGGTCCGATCTGCCCCAACAGAGCTATCCGCCTGATCTCATGCGATGGCCCGGTTTTGGTCGACTGACCACTCCATGGCATGAACTCTACTCCAGAGGACGGCATAGGGTTCAGGGCATTGTTGCCAGGGAAAAAGGCCGCAAGAAGGGAATCGAGGACCGTGCGCAACGGGTCAAAGAAATGGCCATCTTCAGCGACCAGCAAACGGAACAAGCAGTGCGTCATTTTCTGAGATATCTCAAGGCAGATCTGGTGATGGTCTATTTTTCAGGAAATGACAGGTTGTCCCATTACTTCTGGAAATACGCCTATCCTGAGGGATTCGAGGTGGACGAGGAGCAGAGAAGGAAGTTCGGGGAACTGATCAGGGATTACCATTCCGTTTGGGATGGATATCTGGGAAGGATCCTCGAATTCGTCGACCCGGAGACCTATGTGTTTGTCATATCGGATCATGGTTTCCAGGGATGTCCAGAGGGATTGTATTATCTCGACATATCAGATCTTCTTGTGGCCATGGGGTATGCGGCGAGGAGCAAAGATGGACCCCTGGTTCCATGGCAGAGCCTGGTATTGGATGTCACTGGCACTGTGGGATTTCGAAAGATGCTCACGCTCAATGTGGATGGACGAGATCCAGGGGGATTGATTCCTCGATCCGAGTTCGAGGTCGTGCGCGAATGTGTCATTCAGGATCTCATCCATCTGCGGAACGATCAGGGATTCCCTGCCTTCCTGTGGGTGCGTTCAGGTGAATCATGGGAAGAAGACATTGTCGCCGAATTCAATCCGGAGTGTGACGGATCGATCTTGGTCGGGGAGCACCTAGTTTCCGTAAATGCTCTTCTCAAGCCCACCGGAATCTCGGGAAACCACGATATGGAGGGAATCCTGGTAGCTGCCGGACCCGGAATCAGGAGTGGCGCTATAGTAGAAGGCGCCTCCGTTTTGGATGTGGCTCCCACGCTACTTGGACTTCTTGGATTGCCGTTGGCAGAGGATATGGATGGACGTTTTCTTTGGGAAGCCTTTGACGAGGATTTTCAGGATGGTTTCTCGATAAGATCCGTGCCTACTTATGAGACAACTCCCTGGGAACACAGACAGGCCTTTGAGACCGAGGGGGATTCGAGAGAAATGAATGTCCTGAGGCAGATCGGATACCTGAATTGAAGGTGTTGATCTGCCAGGGAAGGGATATAATGAGAAGGATCAGGCATCATCTGGCAGTGGACCAGGATTGACAAGGCACTTGAGGTGTCTTTGGGCAGGGAGTTCTTTCATGGAAAAAAGCATTGGGTCCAGAACACCATTGAGGGTAATCAACAGCGTGGCGCCCATTCGGATATGTGACAATGGGGGGTGGACGGACACCTGGTTCGCGGACCATGGCAAGGTTTTTAACATCGGTGTTTATCCCTATGCCGAGGTTCAAATGGAGATCTATGATCGTGATGAACGATCGGAAAGAATCATCATCCATGCCGAGAATTATGGGGAACGATACGCCATGGACGTCCATCGGTCGGGATATGACAAACACCCTTTGCTCGAAGCGGCCATTGAGTTCATGAACATCCCGGATGACGTTGCCTTCGAGGTCACCGCTTTTTCCGAGGCGCCCAGCGGATGTTCGACCGGTACCTCGGCCGCAGTGACCGTGGCCCTGATTGGTGCGCTGGATACCTTGACGCCTGGAAGAATGACTCCACATCAGGTGGCCAAGACCGCGCACTTGATCGAGACAGAGATGTTGAAACAACAATGTGGGATTCAAGACCAACTTTGCTCGGCCTATGGAGGGATCAACCTTATCGATATGACGCGTTATCCTGACGCGATGGTCTCTCAGATCCAGGTCCCGAATTCCACGTGGTGGGAACTGGAAAGGCGGCTGGTTTTGATCTTTCTGGGTAAATCTCACAGCTCCTCCCTTGTACACGAGATGGTGATTCGGGATCTGGAGAAAGAAGGCCCTGGATGTGTCAAGCTGGAAGATCTTCGAAAGACGGCCGAACGATCCAAAAACGCCTTGTATATGGAGGATTTCGAGGATTTGGGACGTGCCATGATTGAGAATACAGAAGCGCAGACAAGGCTGCATGAGAATCTGGTGAGCCCGGAAGCCGCCATGATTATTGAGATCGGAACGTCCCATGGAGCAGTGGGATGGAAAGTGAATGGCGCCGGAGGGGATGGTGGATCCATTACACTTTTATGTGGACCTCATTCCCATCAGAAGAGAAGGATGATTCAGGCCATCGAGGAGGCTCATCCTTTGTTTCAAAACATCCCGATCTATCTGAGCAGACATGGACTCAGGGTGTGGGATGGCGTATCTCAGCACGGCTTTTCTTCTCGAAAGGGGTGATGATGGATCGAAGGACATTCGTGAAAAAGAGCGCTGTGGGAACCATGGCCATGGCCTTTCCCGCCATCGTACCGAGTACGGTTTTTGGGAGCAAGGCTCCAAGTGAAAGGATTCATCTGGCCTGTATTGGCACGGGCAATCAGGGCTTTCAGGATCTCAAGGAGGCCATGCATAACGATGATGTTCAGATGGTGGCTGTGTGCGATGTGAACAGGGCCAGTTATGGTTACAGGGATGCCAAGCAGTATTGCGGCTGGGAGCCGGCGCAAAGGTTGGTGGAGGAGCATTACGCGAAGAAGGAACGGTCCGGCAAGTACAAGGGGTGCGACGCGTATACGGATTTCAGAGATGTGCTTGATCGGGAGGATGTGGACGCGGTGTTGATCGTGACGCCGGATCACTGGCATGCCATTATGACCCTTCTTGCCGCGCAGAAAAGGAAGGACATCTATTGCGAGAAACCCTTGAGTTTGACCGTTGCCGATGGTCGCATGATGGCGGAAGCCGTACGTAGATACGGTGTGGTGCTTCAGACCGGCACACAGCGCAGATCCAGCCAGCCCGTGCGCTTTGCCTGCGAATTGGTGCGGAACGGCAGGATCGGACAATTGAAGAGAATCATCGCGCATGTAGCGGAGAACAACAAGACATGTCCTCCCGGGGCATGGGAGCCCACGCCGGTGCCGGAAGGATTCGATTATGAAATGTGGTTGGGTCCGGCGCCTTGGGAGCCTTATCACGAGGATCGGTGTTTCTATACCTTCCGCTTCATCGACGATTATTCCGGAGGGCAGACCACGAATTTTGGGGCGCATAGCATCGATATGGCGCAGTGGGGACATGGGACCGATGACACGGGACCGGTACAAGTGAAGGATCTGGGCGCGGTATTTCCTCCAGATGGTCTCTTCAATACGGCCACCCATGTGCATTTCAGCGCACTGTACGAGGACGGCGTGGAATTGATCTGCAAGACGGCAAACCCTTCTTCCCTGTGTCGTTTCGAAGGAACCGAGGGTGTGGTGGAGACAGGGTTTGGCGGTGTCCGTTCCCAGCCGGAATCCCTGGTGCGCTCTGTGATTGGGCCGGATGAGATCCATCTATACGAGGCATCCAATCACATGAGGAACTTCTTGGATTGCGTGAGGAGCAGGCAGGAACCCTCGGCTCCGGTGGAGGTGGGACATCGCACGGCGACGATTTGTCACTTGGGCAACATCGCCATGTCGTTGCGAAGGACCTTGCGATGGGATCCGACGGCAGAACGGTTGGTCGGGGATGAGGAATCCAATTCTCTCTTGTCTCGCCCCGCCAGGGAGCCGTGGAATTGGGTTTGACTCCGCGCTGGTGATCCTTATCTTTCCGAGATGGCATGAAGCTGCTCTGCCAACAGGCGCGCGATGGCCTCCACGATTTGGGCTCTGTGTTTGCCGGCCAAGGCCAGAGCGATCTGGGATTCCATCAGGCCGTAGGGAATCCCGGTGTCGTATCGTTTTCCCTCGATGGTGCAAGCGCCGTATTGTCCCGAGGGCAATAGATTGGATCTCATGTATTCCTGAGCAGGGGTGAGTTGAATCTCTCCTCGATGTCTAATCTCGTTGTCCACATGATACTGAACGGCATCGAAAATAAGCGGGGAAAATACATTCATTCCGAAATGACAAAGGAACTGTCCCGTCGGAAGTCCAGGGGTTCTGAGATGGTTGGCTGCGTAAGCTTCCGTGGGTTTTTCTACGATGGCTTCCACCGTGAAGACCCCTTCCAGGTCTTTCTCCGGTTCCAGGGGTTTGCCTTTCAATGTGCCGTAAAGATACACAAGGCTGGAAGGCGTCATTTGCACCGCGCTCATCACGGAAAGTCCCGCCCTCTCGTAGAGATCGATGACTTGCGTGGCGCAGGGACGTTCCGTGGTCGTGGTGTAGATATGATCTCCCAGGAGAAGGAGAAAGGGTTCCTCTCCCACGAATTGCCGCGCTTGCAGCACGGCGTGTCCATAGCCCTCAGGATGATTCTGCGCCACGAAATGCAGACGTTCACCGAATTCCTGCAAGCGTTCGCTCTGCAGGATTGCCCAGTCCTTTCCCCGGAAGGCCTTGAGCGTGTCTTCGCTCATTCTTCGAAAGTACTGGCGGTATAACTCTTCCTCCCCCGGCTGCGTGACAATGCAGATCTCTTCCACCCCTCCGGATACTGCTTCTTCTCCAATGATCTGAATGATAGGTTTGGCCAGTCCATCGCGGTCCACCAGGGGAAACATCTCCTTTTGGACGGCACTCGATGCCGGATATTGTCGAGTGCCTCTTCCCGCTGCTGTAATGACAGCCTTCTTCACCTTGTTCATAAAACCAACCTCGTTCGCTTACCTCATGTATGTCTTCGCTGGTCTTGGTTCTTGACATGTATCTTGACGTACACTACCTTGACTCATGGGATTAAACTCCGAAGAGAGGATGTTGGCAAGGCCGAAAGGAGTCCTCGATCATGGAATGGAGCCGGTTCCTCGGAAATCTCGGGGTGGGATGTATGGCATGGCTTATGATGGCTGCTGGATTGCCATGTCGAGGAGAACACGTTTTGCCAGGACTTGGCGTGGATGAGAAGGGAAACCTGATCAAGGATGGTGCGCCTTTTCGAGGAATCGGAGTCCATGGATTCGATCTGTTTTACAGGTGTCTTAAGGATCAAGGGGACGTTTCCTACAGGGAAGCCCTGAAAACCTTGGCGGATTTGGAGATCCCGCGTCAAGACGGGACAGGCTGTGGGAAAACCCCTTTTCGTGGGGGAATTCGGGGTTCAGGAGCCGAAAGACAGGGGTCGGGGCGAGGCAGCCTTCGAATCCATGCTGCAAGGGCTCTTGGCTGCCGAAGTCCCTTTGGCTGCATTGTGGGTATATGACTTTGCTGGACAGGATGCAACATGGAACGTAACTTTGACCAATGAAAGATCCTATCAATCGAAGGCCCTTTCCGAGGCAAATCGCAAACTGGGCTCCTTTTGAAAGATCTGCCTTGAGGTGGGTCGACCTGAAGGAGGATTCTCGATTCGAGGAGGTCTTGGAAAAGGACCGAACAAGGAGGACAAGGTATGGAACATGGAAAAGCTCTCGTGTGTCCCAAGTGCCGGATCGATACTTTGAGCGGTTTCAATGTCGAGAGTGTTATCATCGATTTCTGTGATCAATGTGGAGGAGCGTGGTTCGACCGTGAGGAGCTGGCCGAGTATATCGATCTGTCCTCGGATATCCCGGAATTGACTGAAATGCGAAAACAGGCCCGTCAGACCGATCTTTCCTGTCCCAAATGCGATGGGAGGTTGGAAGAGTTGCCTTTTTCTTCAGAGACCGAATTCCTGGTGGATCGGTGCCCCGGGTGTGGGGGGATCTTTCTGGATGCCGGGGAATTGCGGGAGGCGGAGGACGCTTCAACTAGAATCGAAACGGCACAAAAACGGATGAGTCTGGTGGCAAAACGTCTGAAGGAGAGAGGTTTCACCCTTCTCTGAGAAGGGGACCCTTCTTCTGAAAGCCAGGGTGAAGATAGGCTTTGTGTTTCTCTGCTAGTCGATCCCACATCTCCGGGATCTTGTCGCGATCCATATTGCCCAGAAGCGGATCCCGATCCAGAGCGTGCAACATGGTTTTCCTGTCCCCTGACACCGAAGCGGATATGACGTCCTCGATGATCCCGGCGTGAAGTGCCAGATGATCCTGGAGAGGATCCGGCAAGGGTGAGACTTCAACAGGATGAGTGCCCTGCCGGTCGTAGACGCACATGCGTTCGATGACCGCGCCTTGGGGTACACCAGGCAAGTGATCTCCCGTGTACGGAAGATTGCATGTGTCATACAGAGGTTCATCCACCGTGATGGCTCGAATGATTCGGGCCACCGCTTCATGGGAAACCGTCATATCCAGGTCGCGTTTTCCTTGCAGGATCTCTTTGATGGCTTCCCTGGCCCGGCCGCGCCAATGCACCAGCCGTTCCTGCACCGTGGTCAGCATGATTCCATAATCCGCTCCCAGGTTGGTATTCCTATGGAGAAATTGCTGGAAGAATTCGGAGGTGTGTCGATCCCCACTGAAGGGAAACATGCCGTATTTGAGAAAGAAATGGATCTTCAAGTTGTCGGCTCTCAGCTCCGGGACATCAGAATCGTATAGCCTCTTGCTATCCTGTGTAACTCCTTTTTCCTGGAGAAATCTTCGAAGCTGTTCGAAGGCGTCTTTCCCATCGATCTTCAGGGATTGAAGCCAGCCACAATGGTTGATTCCACATATGGCGACTTCACACCTTCTCTTCCAGTCCTCAAAGGGGAAATCCAGCCATTGCGAAAGCAGCTTGAGCCCGCCATACAACTCGTGACATAAACCCACGGCCTGAACCCCTGTCTCTCGAATGACGGCTCGAGTCAGCATGGACATGGGATTGCATAGATTGAGCAGCCACGCTCCCTTTTTTCCATAGCTCTTCATGTCCTCGGCAATGCTGAGAAGGACCGGGATGTTCCTGGCCGCTCGAATGGCTCCGCCTATGCTGATGGAATCTCCCACCGGTTGAAAAATCCCGTATTCATGGGGAATCTGAATGTCCCATAGCATGGCTTCCAGGGTTCCCGCCGCCAGGCTCGTGACCACGAAATCGGCCCCTTGGATGGCTTCCCTTTGATGGGGAGTTGCCTGTACCCTGACGCGATTGTCCAGTTTGTCCGCGATCCTTTGTCCGATCAGGCGGGTTTTTTCCAGATTCTCCTCGTCGATGTCTTCGAGAACCAACACAGGTTTTCTCTTGGAGCAACCGGAATCCGAGGAAAGGACCACGAGGATATCCCTTGTGATCTTGTACCCCCACTGGGGACTTGCGGCCCCCACTAGAACCACTTTCAGTTCATCGGCCATGATCGTGTGCCTCCTAAAGATTTCTTCTTATGCATGTTTTTCGAGAATCGACTTTTAATTGAGACATCTTACCCTCTCGGCCTTTTTCTGACATCCATGGCCGCGTTTAGAACATATTTTGACCCTTCGCTGAAGAAAAAGAGAGCGGCTTCGGCTACTTCCTCCGGCTGAAGAAGAACCGTTGGATCTTCTTCGGGGAAGTTTTGCAGACGCATGGGGGTAGCTGTGGGACCGGGACACAGGGCGTTGACGCGAATGCCAAAGGGAAAGCCTTCCAGCGCCAAGGATTCGGTCAACCCCATGACGGCCCATTTGGAGGCGCAATACGCCACCCAGTTGGGGTGAGCCTGTTTCCCGGCGCCAGAGGAGATATTGAGGATTCCGCCTTCATGGCGTTCCTTCATGTAGGGCCATACGGCCCTGCAGCAGAGGAAGGTCCCTGTCACATTGACGGACAAGGTCCTTTCCCAGACATCCAGCGAGGTTTGGGTGATGGGACACAGAGGGGAAATGCCTGCGCTGTTTACCAGTCCGTCGATTCTTCCGAAGATCTCCCTGCATATCCTGACCATGTTTTCCACCTGGGATTCGTCCGTCACATCCGTGGCCACGGCGTGAGCCATTCCTCCCTGATGAGCGATCTCTGAGGCGATGTTCTGAAGCGCTTGAGCTCTTCTGGAGACGAGAAGGATCGAAGCGTTCTCCTTGGCAAAACGCCTGGCTATGGCCTCCCCGATCCCCTGGCTTGCCCCGGTAACGATGATGACCTTTTGGGTAAGCAATGCTCTCTCCTTGGGTTGTTGCGTAAAAACTTGAATGCACGAGCTGCAGTCTTTCTCTCTGAGCCGTGCGATATTGTCTCACATTGAGGGACGCAGATTGGATCTTTTGTAGAGGCAATTTCGACTATCTTTTTGGCTGTCTCTATCGAAAACTCCATCCGGAAGGAAACACGATGATCCAGAAGGATAAGGTCGTGTGGCAGGGGAATGAGCAACGTCGCGGAGAGACCAAGGTGAAGGGCGTCGGAGGGATTCTTGATCGCAGGAGAGACGGTGGAGCTGAATCGAAGCAGACCTCGGGCGCATCAGCCTTGAGCGGTTTGAACGCGGAAGATGTTGACCCTGCGGACAGGGATTCAGTCGACCTCTCGTAGCGATGGCAGGTCCGGACAGGACGGTGTAGCCAAGGTCTCCCAGCCAATTCAGGGCGGCTTCCTCGACAACAGACTCAGCGAATCCTCGCAAACTCATGTGCGCACCATGTCACGCAGGGCGTCCCTGAAGACTTGAAAGCTCTTTGACCGGTTCTCGTCTGGTCGGAAATGCCGTGCAACAGATCGCGCTGCCTCGATCTTCCTTAGCCCCGTTTTGAAATAGCCTGCCTTCTTCAGCACTTTCTCAAACGCTTCCCATGTGCCGTTAATCCCGTCTGGATCCCTGTAGGGCGCTTTGAGAGGGATCTGGGCTGATACCCTCGGATAGGCTGCGCGCACAGCTTCCCAATCTCCGAAATACCAGGCTTCCAATTCCTCAATAGCCAAGCGATTGACGACGCTGAAACCTGCCCCCGCCGATGTCTTGGGAGTCGTGAGGCCTGCCCGCTCAGCGGCATCCTCCATCTGAGCTTTAAGTCGTGTGCAGTCGTCGTCATCACAGTCGACCAGTACCACAATGCGCCAGGTCTTGGGCATCCAACGTGCATATCCTCGGAGTCGTTTCGGGAACTGAGTCAGCAATTCCGCCTTGCACTGGAAAGGACGGACGGCAAAGGAGACCTCTCCGAGTAGTTTGGGCAAGATCAATGCGAGAGCAGCTTCGGCAGACGGCTCCTCGACCAGCACTTCGACATGCTCCACGCTCATCGGTTAAGCCTCTTGCCCTTTGGGGCCCCCGCGTTCACTAGAGGATCACCTACCCCGAATCGACCTTCAAGCCAGAGGTGACCCATCGAAGCACCGGAGTCTACGAACTCTCGCACTCCCTTCACATCCCCCGCTGATACAGCCTCCGTAAAACCTCTCTCATTTCGATACAGGACGCGGACTTCTTCAGGACGCACCGCATTGAGAAAGAAAGGAGAATGCGTCGTCGCCAAGAGCTGTGATCGCTCTGAGGCGGCTCGACATTCCTCGCCCAGCTCAGGCAGAAGTCTAGGATGCAGAAAGTTCTCAGGCTCCTCAATACCGATGAATCGAGCAGGTTCGGGATCCAAGAGAACCACAAGATAGGCTAGCATCTTCAGTGTTCCATCAGACGCAAATCGAGAGAGGACTGGCCTCTCAAAGGGAGCGTCCTTGATCTGAAGCAAGAGGCGACCATCTTCCATCGGGGTCGCCTGAACCATTTCGAGTCTCGGAACACGTTTGCGAAGTGTCTCAAAGATGCTCTCCAACCTTTCGGGGTTCCTCTCGTTCAAATGTTGAATAACGTTGGGAAGGTTGTCCCCAGTCTTGCTCAGACGTTCTTGCGGTCCTGCCACTGGCTGACCCCTCGTGTCATCTATGGACAAATAAGAGATGTACCAGTCCGTGATGAATTCGCGTAGCGCCGCTACTCGGGGATGATCCGCGAACTGTCCAAGCGTGTTGACCGCAATGAGATCTGCCGACCGCAGAGAGATATCGACTCTGTGATCCTGTTCATCAGGTTCCTCGCCGCTAATAGCCCGTCCTTGGCCCTGTTTGTACTCGAGAAAACGGAATGGCTGACCATGTGTGCCCCGTCGCCACTGAAGCCACTCTTCAGCCACATACGGTCCCCTCTCCCCTTCGTCGATGGCCAGGTGGTATGTGATGATCGGCTGGCCGGGTCGTTCGCGATACTTCAGTTCGATCACCACAGGACCATTCTCACCCCGCGTCTTGAGCTCCTTGGCGCGTCCACGTCTATCCCAGGCGTAACGGAGATTTGATTGAAAGCACTCAGATAGGAAGCTGAAGACATCGAAAACTGTGGACTTCCCACTTCCATTGGGGCCCAGAAGCACCATCAAAGGGGTGATATTCTTGAACTCAACCAATCTTAGCGCACGATAGTTCTGGACCCGCAAGTATTCTATCCGTGCCGGGCCCGCTGAACCCGGCTTCGATCGACTATCCTTGGAACTCTTGGACATAGAGTATTCCTTTCTGGGACAGGACCCTCTCGAGCTGTAGGGGTCCAGCGAATCTCGGTGGTTCCCACCCTATCCTCTAAGCCACACAAATTACGAATGTTGTGATATCCTCAGGGCTTTCAATTCTCCAGAACTCCCGGAGCGCCCTTGATGAGCG